>Ga0307515_10000176_pt1 | contig 157429 bp, 124 predicted proteins | sample 17_EM_MG_FD_194513 | JGI IMG/M metagenome (GOLD analysis project Ga0307515, IMG submission 194513) | Populus trichocarpa ectomycorrhiza microbial communities from riparian zone in the Pacific Northwest, United States - 17_EM | ecosystem: Host-associated > Plants > Roots > Unclassified... | reverse complement strand
TGATCTGCGCGGCCACATGCGTGGCCTGCTGGTGGGCGGCTTGCGCGCGCGGCGGAACCCAGCCGCCCTTGCCGCCGTCGGCCTGCGGCCAGGCGCAGGCGGCGCAGTCGCCGATGACGAAGATGTTCTCGTCGCGCGTGGTCAGCAGGCTGTCGTGCACCACGAGCTGGTTGCTGCGCGTGGTTTCCAGGCCGGCGATGTCCTTCAGGAAGTCGGCCGCCTTGACGCCCGCCGCCCACACCACCAGTTCGGCCGGGATCGTGCGGCCATCGGCCAGGCGCACGCCGTCCGGCAGGACCTCGGCCACCTTGGCAGATGTGTGGACCACGACGCCCAGCTTGGCCAGCAGCTCCTGCGTCGCCTTCGACAGGCGCTCCGGCAGCGCCGGCAACACACGATCCGCGGCCTCGATCAGGTTGACCTGGATGTCCTTATCGGCATCGACCCGGTCCAGCCCGTAGGCGACGACTTCGCGCGTCGTGCGGTGCAGTTCTGCGGCCAGCTCGACGCCGGTGGCGCCGGCGCCGATGATCGCCACGTGCAGCTGCTCGGGCCGCAGCGGCGTGCTCTGCGCGTGGGCGCGGATGCAGGCGTTGACCATGCGCGCATGGAAGCGCTGCGCGTCGGCCTTGGACTCCAGCTTCAACGCATGCTGGCTGACGCCCGGCGTGCCGAAGTCGTTGCTCAGGCTGCCCAAAGCCAGCACCAGCGTGTCGTAGCCGAACACGCGGTCGGGCGTGACCTCCCGCCCCTCGTCGTCGACATACGGCGCGACACGCACTTCACACCGCTCGCGGTCCAGCGCCGTCATCTCGCCGATGCGGAAGCGGAAGTGGTGCCAGTGCGCCTGCGCCAGGTAGTCCACCTCGTGCGCGCTCAAGTCCATGCTGCCCGAGGCGATCTCGTGCAGCTTGGGCTTCCAGACGTGGGTGCGGTTCTTGTCGATCAGCGTCACGTCGGCCAGGCCGCGCTTGCCCAGCGAATCGCCCAGGCGTGTCACCAGCTCCAAGCCCCCGGCGCCGCCGCCGACGACGACGATCCGGTGTTTCGGACGGTCCATGGTGCGTCAGGCCTTCAGCGGGTGGCCGTGACAGGCATGTGGGCCTCGGTCGCGTCGAGCACGTCTTCCGGCGCGTCGGCTTCGGCTGAACTCTCGTTGTCGAGGTGCCGGTGCATGCGATCGCTGTCCAGGTCGCCGGTCCACTTGGCGACCACGACGGTGGCCACGCCATTGCCGATGAGGTTGGTCAAGGCCCGCGCTTCGGACATGAAACGGTCGATGCCCAGGATCAGCGCCAGCCCCGCCACCGGCACATGGCCCACCGCCGACAGTGTGGCCGCCAGCACGATGAAGCCGCTGCCGGTGACACCGGCCGCGCCCTTGCTCGTCAGCAGCAGCACCAGCAGCAGCGTGATCTGCTGGCTGATCGTCATCGGCGTGTTCGTGGCCTGGGCAATGAACACCGCCGCCATCGTCAGGTAGATCGACGTGCCGTCGAGATTGAACGAATAGCCGGTCGGGATGACCAGGCCGACCACCGACTTCTTGGCGCCCAGGTTCTCCATCTTGACCATCATGCGCGGCAGCGCCGCTTCGCTGGACGAGGTGCCCAGCACGATCAGCAGCTCTTCCTTGATGTACTTGATGAACTTCCAGATCGAGAAGCCGGCGGCGAACCGCGCGATCAGGCCGAGCACCACGAAGATGAAGAACAGGCAGGTGGCGTAGAAGGTGGCCATCAGCGCGCCCAGCTGCACCAGCGAGCCGACGCCGTACTTGCCGATGGTGAAGGCCATCGCGCCGAACGCGCCGATCGGTGCCACCTTCATGATGTAGCCGACGATGCTGAACAGCACGTGCGAGAACTTCTCGATGAAGTCGAACACCAGCGTGCCGCGGCCGCCGAACTTGTGCAGCGCGAAGCCGAACATCACCGCGAACAGCAGCACCTGCAGGATCTCGCCCTTGGCAAAGGCGTCGACCACCGTGCTCGGGATCACGTTCAGGATGAAGTCCGTCGTGCTGACCATCTTGCCCGGGCCGGTGTAGGCCGCGATGCTCTTGGTGTCCAGCGTGGCGGCGTCGATGTTCATGCCGGCGCCGGGCTGCACGATGTTGATGATGACCAGCCCCACCACCAGCGCGATGCTGCTGACGATCTCGAAGTACAGCAGCGCCAGGCCGCCGGTCTTGCCGACCTTCTTCATGTCTTCCATGCCGGCGATGCCCACCACCACGGTGCAGAAGATGATCGGCGCGATGATCATCTTGATGAGCTTGATGAAGCCGTCGCCCAGCGGCTTCATGGCTTCGCCGGTGGCCGGCCAGAAGTGGCCCAGCAGCACGCCGATGATGATGGCCGTGATGACCTGGAAGTACAGCGACTTGTAGAACGGCTTCGATACGGGTTGGTGGTCCACGGAGGTCTCCTTCTTGATTCGTTGTTCAAACACCGGCAGCGTGCGCCTGCTGGTCAGCGTGGTAGCTGGAACGCACCAGCGGCCCGCACGCCGCGTGCGCAAAACCCATCGCCCGTGCCTGCACCGCCAGCGCGTCGAACTGCTGCGGCGAAACATAGCGCTGCACGGCCAGGTTGCCGGGGCGCGGTTGCAGGTATTGGCCGACGGTGAGCATATCCACGTCGTGCCTGCGCAGGTCGCCCAGGACCTGGAGAATTTCGTCGTCGGTTTCGCCCAGGCCCAGCATCAGGCCCGATTTGGTCGGCACCTCGGGGCAGCGCTGCCGGAACGACTGCAGCAGCTGCAGCGAATGCGCGTAGTCGGCGCCGGGCCGCGCCTGCCGGTACAGGCGCGGCACGGTTTCCAGGTTGTGGTTCATCACGTCCGGCGGGTCGGCGGCCAGGATGTCCAGCGCCACGTCGGCGCGGCCGCGGAAGTCGGGCGTCAGCACCTCGATGCGCGTACCCGGCGACTGCCGGCGCACGGCGCGGATGCAGGCCGCGAAGTGCGCCGCGCCGCCGTCGCGCAGGTCGTCGCGGTCGACGCTGGTGATGACGACGTAGCGCAAGCCCAGCCGGGCCACCGTGTCGGCCAGGTGCTGCGGCTCCAGCGGGTCCGGCGGCTGCGGCCGGCCGTGGGCGACATCGCAGAACGGGCAGCGCCGCGTGCACAGCTCGCCCAGCACCATGAAGGTCGCCGTGCCTTTGCCGAAGCACTCGCCGATGTTCGGGCACGAAGCTTCTTCGCAGACGGTGTGCAGGCTGGCCTCGCGCAGCACGCGCTTGACCCCGCGGAAGTTCTCGCCTTGCGAGACGCGCACGCGGATCCACGCCGGCTTCGGCAGCGCCACGGCCGCCGCCTCGACCTTGATCGGGATGCGCGCCGTCTTCGCACTGCCGCGCTGCGCGCTGGTTACGACGATGTCGTTCATGGCGGTGTCAGTCGATCCCGCGCGGGGCCACACGCTGCGCCGCCACGTCCACCACCGCCAGCGCCGTCATGTTGACGATGCGGCGCACGGTGGCCGACGCCGTCAGGATGTGCACCGGCCGCGCCGCGCCGAGCAGGATGCCGCCGACGGTGATGCCGTTGCCGGCGGCGATGCGCAGCAGGTTGTACGAGATGTTGGCGGCGTCGACGTTCGGCATCACCAGCACATTGGCTTCGCTGCTCAGGCCCGAGTCGGGGAACTCGCGGTCGAGGATGGTCTTGGACAGCGCCGCGTCGCCGCGCATCTCGCCTTCCACCGCCAGCTTCGGGTCGCGTGCCCGGATCAGGCCCAGTGCTTCGCGCATCTTCACGGCCGATGCGGCGTCGGAGCCGCCGAAGCTCGAATGCGACAGCAGCGCCACGCTGGGCGTGACGCCGAAGCGGCGCACTTCTTCGGCCGCCAGCAGCGCAATCTCGGCCACCTGCTCGGCGCTGGGGTCGCGGTTGACGTGCGTGTCGCAGATGAAGAGCTGGCGCCCGGGCAGCATCAGCATCTGCATTGCGGCCAGCGTCTGCGTGCCGGCGCGCAGGCCGATGACGTTGCGCACGTGGCCGAGGTGATCGCCATAACTGCCGAAGGTGCCGCAGAGCATGGCATCGGCGCGGCCCTGGCGCACCAACATCGCCGCCAGCAAGGTGCAGCGGCTGCGCATCTCCACGCGCGCCACGGCGCGTGAGACGCCGTTGCGGCGCATCAGCTGGAAGTAGTCGTCGGCCGCATCGCCATACACCGCCGGGTCGAGCAGGTTCACCACGTCGCAGTCGGCGCCGGGCGCCAGGCGCAGGCCGTACTCATTGATGCGCTGGGCGATGACCTCGGGCCGGCCCAGCAGCAGCGGCCGCGCCAGGCCTTCGTCCACCACCACCTGGGCGGCGCGCAGCACACGCTCGTCTTCGCCTTCGGCGTAGACCACGCGCTTGGGCGCGCGCTTGGCGGCTGCGAACAGCGGCTGCATGCTGCTGCTGGACTGGTAGACGAACTGCGACAGCTTCTGCCGGTAGGCCGGCATGTCGGTGATGGGCCGCGTGGCCACGCCGCTGTCCATCGCGGCCTGCGCCACGGCGGGCGCCACCACCTCGATCAGCCGCGGGTCGAAAGGCTTGGGGATCAGGTAGTCGCGGCCGAAACGCAGGCCCACGGCGCCGTAGGCCTGGGCCACGACCTCGGGGATCTCCTGGTGCGTCAGCTCGGCAATCGCGCGCACGGCGGCCAGCTTCATGGCTTCGTTGATCGTGGTCGCGCCGACGTCCAGCGCGCCGCGGAAGATGAACGGGAAGCACAGGACGTTGTTGACCTGGTTCGGGTAGTCCGAGCGACCGGTGCCGATGATCGAATCGGGCCGCACAGCCATCGCCTCCTCGGGCATGATCTCCGGCACCGGGTTGGCCATGGCCAGGATGATGGGGTCGCGCGCCATCGTCTTGACCATCGCCGGTGTCAGCACGCCGCCGGCCGACAGGCCCAGGAAGACGTCCGCATCCGGCATCAGCTCGGCCAGCGTGCGGGCACGGGTGTCGCGTGCATAGCGCGCCTTGTTCGGGTCCATGCCTTCGGTGCGGCCCTGGTAGACCACGCCCTTGGCGTCGCTGACGAAGATGTTCTGCGGCTTCAGGCCCAGGCTTACGGCCAGGTCCAGGCAGGCCAGCGCGGCGGCGCCGGCGCCCGAGGCCACCAGCTTCACTTCGGCCAGGTTCTTGCCCACATGCTTCAGCGCATTCAGGATCGCCGCCGCGGCGACGATGGCCGTGCCGTGCTGGTCGTCATGGAAGACCGGGATCTTCATGCGCTCGCGTAAGCGGGTCTCGATGTAGAAGCACTCGGGCGCCTTGATGTCCTCGAGGTTGATGCCGCCGAAGGTGGGCTCCATGCGCGCGATGGTTTCGATCAGCGCGTCGGGGTCGTTCTCGGCCAGTTCGATGTCGAAGACGTCGATGCCGGCGAACTTCTTGAACAAACAGCCCTTGCCTTCCATCACCGGCTTGCTGGCCAGCGGGCCGATGTTGCCCAGGCCGAGCACCGCCGTGCCGTTGGTGATGACGGCCACCAGGTTGCTGCGCGCTGTCAGGTTGCCGGCTTCGCGCGGGTCTTCGGCGATGGCCATGCAGGCGTCGGCGACGCCGGGCGAATAGGCCAGCGACAGGTCGCGCGCCGTGGCCATGGCCTTGGTCGGCGTGACCGAGATCTTGCCCGGCGTCGGGTAGCGGTGGTAGTCGAGCGCGGCTTCGCGCAGGTTCTCGGTCATGGTGGTCTCCTCAAGTCTTGTCGGGACGGGATTCAGGTGGCTTGCGCGGCACGGGCGGGCTGGGCTTGCGCCTGCAGCGCCTGCTGCACCCGGTACAGGAAGGCGGCCGGCTGGTCGGCATGGACCCAGTGGCCGGCGTCGGCGATGACGTGGACGTCGACCTGGGTGAACATCGGCCGGAATGCCGCGCCGTCGCGCTGGGTCACGAATTCGGAACGCGCACCGGCCAGCACCGTGACCGGGCGCGCAAAGCGCGCGCCGAGCAATGAGCTCGGAAAGCCGCACAGCTGCGGCATTGCCGCGCTGATGCCCATCAGGTTGATGCGCCAGTCGAAGTGGTCGTTGTGCATCACCAGGTTCTGCATCAGGAACGGCACCACGCCGGCGTCGGGCACGGCTTGCTGCAGCCGCCCGTAGACCTCGGCGCGGCTCACGGCGGCCATCACGTCGGCGCCGCGCATGGCTTCGGCAAACGGCGTCAACGTGTCGGCGTACGACAGCGGCGCGATGTCGACGACGAGCAGCCGGCTCACGCGCTGCGGCTGGCGCAGCGCCAGCGCCATCGCCGTCTTGCCACCCATGCTGTGGCCCATCACCGCGGCCTGCTGCAGGCCCAGGCGGTCCATCAGCTGCAGCACGTCGCCGGCCATCTCGGTGTAGTCCATCGAGTCGGCCCACGGTGAAGCGCCGTGGTTGCGCAGGTCCACGCTGTGCACGGTGTGCGTATCGGCCAGCTGCCGCGCCACGCTGCGCCAGTTGCTGCTGGAGCCGAACAGGCCATGCAGCACCAGCAGCGGCGGGCCGCTGCCGACGGTTTCGAAAGCCAGGTTCAGCGCCACGGCACTCACGCCGGCTTCTTCTTCTGCGGCGGCAGGTCGGTGCAATGGCCTTCGAAGACCTCGGCGGCCATGCCGATCGACTCGCCCAGCGTCGGGTGCGGGTGGATGGTCTTGCCGATGTCGGCCGGCTCGCAACCCATCTCGATGGCCAGGCAGACCTCGCTGATCAGGTCGCCGGCGTGGGTGCCGACGATGCCGCCGCCGACGATGCGGTGCGTGGCTTCGTCGAACAACAGCTTCGTGAAACCTTCGTCGCGACCGTTGGCGATGGCGCGGCCCGACGCAGCCCACGGGAACACCGCCTTGCCGATCTTCAGGCCTTCGGCCTTGCACTGCTCCTCGGTCTTGCCGGCCCAGGCGACCTCGGGGTCGGTGTAGGCCACCGACGGAATCTGCCGTGCGTCGAAGAACGCCGCTTCGCCGTGTGCGGCTTCGGCCGCGACGTGCGCCTCGTGCACCGCCTTGTGCGCCAGCATCGGCTGGCCGACGATGTCGCCGATGGCGAAGATGTGCGGCACGTTCGTGCGCATCTGCTTGTCGACCTCGATGAAACCGCGCTCGGTGACAGCCACGCCGGCCTTGTCGGCGCCGATCTTCTTGCCGTTCGGGCTGCGGCCCACGGCTACCAGCACCAGGTCGTAGACCTGCGGTTCGCTGGGGGCGCTTTTGCCAACTGCGTCGCCTTCGAAGCTGACTTCGATGCCGGCCTTGGTGGCCTTGGCGCCGACGGTCTTGGTCTTCAGCATCACGCTGCCGAAGCGCGGCGCGTTGACCTTCTCCCACACCTTCACCAGGTCGCGGTCGGCCCCCTGCATCAGGCCGTCGAGCATCTCGACGACGTCGATGCGCGTCCCCAGCGTCGAGTAGACGGTGGCCATCTCGAGCCCGATGATGCCGCCGCCGACGACCAGCATGCGCTTCGGAATGCTCTTCAGCAGCAGCGCGCCGGTCGAGTCGACGACACGTTCGTCGTCCGGCATGAAGGGCAGCTTCACCGCCTGCGAACCGGCGGCGATGATGGCCTTCGCGAACTTGACGATCTTCTTGCTGCCGTCGGCCGCCACCACTTCGACGTGATGCGGGTCGACGAAGCTGCCGACACCCGTCAGCACCTCCACCTTGCGCGCCTTGGCCATGCCGGCCAGGCCGCCGGTGAGTTTCTTGACGACGCCGTCCTTGAAGCCGCGCAACGCGTCGATGTCGATTTCGGGCGCGGCGAACTTGATGCCGTGGTGACCCAGCGACTTGACTTCATCCACGACACTGGCCGTGTGCAGCAAGGCCTTGGACGGGATGCAGCCGACGTTCAGGCAGACGCCGCCGAGCGTGGCATAGCGCTCGACGAGAACCGTCTTCATGCCGATATCGGCACTGCGGAAAGCCGCCGAATAGCCGCCGGGGCCGGCGCCGAGCACGAGCACTTCACATTCGACGTCGGCCTTGCCGGCGAAGCTGCCGGCAACCGGTGCCGGCTTGGCCGCGACCGGCGCGGCCGCAGCCGCCGTGGGTGCGGGCGCCGGTGCTGGCGTCGAGGCCGCCGCCCCGGCCGCTTCGATGACCAGAATCACTGAGCCTTCGCTGACCTTGTCGCCCAGCTTGACCTTCAGCTCCTTCACGGTGCCGGCGTGCGTCGACGGAATCTCCATCGAAGCCTTGTCGGACTCGACCATGATCAGCGCCGTCTCGACGGCGATCACCTCGCCGGGCTTGACCATCAGCTCGATGATCGCGACATCCTTGAAGTCGCCGATGTCCGGGACCTTGACTTCCACCAGTGTGGCCATGGCTGCAGCTTCCTTCAGAACAGCACGCGCCGCAGATCGGCGAGCACGTTGGCGAAATAGACGTTGAAGCGCGCCGCGGCGGCGCCGTCGATGACACGGTGGTCCCACGACAGCGACAACGGCAGGATCAGCCGCGACTGGTACTGCTTGCCGTCGCTGGACACCTGCTTCCAGTAGCTCTTGCAGACACCCATGATCGAGACCTCGGGCGCGTTGATGATCGGCGTGAAGTAGATGCCGCCGATGCCGCCCAGCGAGCTGATCGTGAAGGTGCCGCCCTGCATCTGGTCGGGCTTGAGCTTGCCGTCGCGCGCCAGCTTGGCGAGTTCGCTCATCTCCTTGGCGATGTCGGGCACGGTCTTCTTGTCGACATCGCGGATCACCGGCACCACCAGCCCGTTGGGTGTGTCGGCAGCGAAGCCGATGTGCCAGTAGTTCTTCAGCACCAGCGCGTCGCCGTCCAGGCTGGCGTTGAACTCGGGGAACTTCTTCAGCGTCGCCACCGCCGCCTTCATCATGAAAGGCAGCATGCTGATCTTGACGCCCGACTTCTCCAGCTCCTTGTTCATCTGCACGCGGAAGGGTTCGAGATCGGTGATGTCGGCTTCGTCGTGCGTGGTGACGTGCGGAATGACGACCCAGTTGCGGTGCAGGTTGGCCGCCGAGATCTTCTTGATGCGCGACAGCTCCTTGCGCTCGACCGGGCCGAACTTGGCGAAGTCGACCTTGGGCCAGGGCAGCAGGTCGAGGCCGCCGACGCCGGCGGGTGCCGATGCGGCCTTGGCTGCGGCGGGTGCGGATGCGCTTGTCGTCGCCGCCGGCGCACCGCCCTTGGCGAAGGTTTGCACGTCTTCGCGCAGGATGCGGCCATGCTCGCCCGTGCCCTTGACATGGCCCAGGTTGACACTCAGTTCGCGCGCCAGTTTGCGCACCGCCGGGCCGGCGTAGGCCAGCGCGAATGCGGTTTCGTCGATGCCGCCGCTGGCCGCGGCAGCCGCAGCAGGCGGCGGGGCAACGGCAGCAGAGGCAGTCGCGGGGGCCGCGGCCGCCGTGGCATCACCAGTGGCCAGCGTCAGGATCACCGAACCTTCGCTGACCTTGTCGCCGACCTTGACCTGGATCGCCTTGACCACGCCGGACAGCGGCGCCGGCACGTCCATCGTCGCCTTGTCGGACTCCAGCGAGACCAGCGGATCCTCGGCCTTCACGGCATCGCCGACCTTGACGAAGATCTCGATGACCGGCACGTCCTTGAAGTCACCGATGTCGGGCACGCGCACCTCGGCCAGCCCGGCCGGCGCGCTGACGGGCGATGGCGGTGCGCTGACGCTGGGCTTGGCGGCTTCGGCCGGCGCAGCAGCGGCAGCACCGCCTTCACCTTCGAAGGCCATGATGACGCTGCCTTCGCTGACCTTGTCGCCGACCTTGACGCTGATGGACTTGACCTTGCCGCCGCGCGGCGCCGGCACGTCCATCGTCGCCTTGTCGGACTCCAGCGAGACCAGCGGGTCTTCGGCCTTCACCACGTCGCCGGCCTTGACGAAGATCTCGATCACCGGCACGTCCTTGAAGTCGCCGATGTCGGGCACTTTGATTTGGATGTCTGTGCTCATGGCTTGCCTCAAACCGTCCAGGGGGCTGCGCGCTCGGCATCGAGCCCGTACTTGGTGATCGCCTCGGCCACCACGGCCGGCTTGATGACGCCGTCGTCGGCCAGCGCCTTCAGCGCCGCCACGGCCACGTGCCAGCGGTCGACCTCGAAGAAGCGGCGCAGCTTGCGCCGGTAGTCGCTGCGGCCGAAGCCGTCGGTGCCGAGCACGGTGTAGCGGCGGCCGGCGGCCTGCACCTGTTCGCGCACCTGGTCGGCGTAGTTGCGCATGTAGTCGGTGGCGGCGATCACCGGGCCATCGTGGCCTTCGAGGCATGTCTCGACATGGCTCTTGCGCGCCGGCGCCGTCGGATGCAGGCGGTTCCAGCGTTCGGTGGCCATGCCGTCGCGGCGCAGCTCGTTGTAGCTGGTGGCGCTCCACACGTCGGCGGCGATGCCGAAGTCGGCCTTCAGCAGTTCGGCCGCGAACATCACTTCGCGCAGGATGGTGCCGCTGCCCATCAGCTGCACGCGCATGCCTTTCTTCGGCGTCTTGCCGCCGTCGCTCAGCTGGTACAGGCCTTTGAGAATCCCTGCCTCGCTGCCTTCGGGCATGCCCGGGTGCGGGTAGTTCTCGTTCATCAAGGTGACGTAGTAGTACACGTCCTCCTGCTCGGCATACATGCGCCGCATGCCGTCGCGGATGATCGTGACCACCTCGTAGGCGAAGGTCGGGTCGTAGCTGATGCAGTTGGGTATCGTGCCGGCCAGGATGTGGCTGTGGCCGTCTTCGTGCTGCAGCCCTTCGCCGTTCAGCGTCGTGCGGCCGGCAGTGCCGCCGAGCAGGAAGCCGCGGGCGCGGATGTCGCCGGCCAGCCAGGCCAGGTCGCCCACGCGCTGCAGGCCGAACATCGAGTAGTAGATGTAGAACGGAATCATCGGCACGTTGTTCGTGCTGTACGACGTGGCCGCGACGATCCAGCTCGACATCGCGCCGCCTTCGTTGATGCCTTCCTGCAGCACCTGCCCGTCCTTGGACTCGCGGTAGTACATCAGCTGGTCGGCGTCCTGCGGCTTGTACAGTTGGCCCAGCGACGACCAGATGCCGAGCTGCCTGAACATGCCTTCCATGCCGAAGGTGCGCGATTCATCCGGCACGATGGGCACGACGTGCTTGCCGATCTGCTTGTCGCGCACCAGCGTGCCCAGCATCTGCACGAAGGCCATCGTCGTGCTGATCTCGCGCTCGCCGGTGTCTTTCAGCAGGCGCTCGAAGGTGGCCAGCGGCGGGATCTCCAGCGCCGCCGACTTGCGCCGCCGCTGCGGCAGATACCCACCGAGCGCCGCGCGCCGTTCGCGCAGGTACTTCATCTCGGGGCTGTCTTCGGGCAGCTTGATGAAGGGCACGTTCGGCAGCTCTTCATCCGTCACCGGGATCTGGAAGCGGTCGCGAAAAGCCCGCAGCGCGTCCTGCGTCATCTTCTTGGCCTGGTGGGCGATCATCTGGCCTTCGCCCGATTCGCCCATGCCGTAGCCCTTCACCGTCTTCGGCAGGATCAGCGTCGGCTGCCCCGTGTGCTTGACGGCCGCGGCATAGGCGGCGAAGACCTTCACCGGGTCGTGGCCGCCGCGCGTGAGATTCCAGATCTCGTCGTCGCTCATCTCGGCCACGAGCGCACGCGTCTCGTCGTACTTGCCGAAGAAGTGCTCGCGCACGTAGGCGCCGCTCTTGCTCTTGAAGTCCTGGTATTCGCCGTCGACGCACTCTTCCATGCGTTGCAGCAGCTTGCCGCTCTTGTCCTTGGCCAGCAGCGCGTCCCAGCCGCTGCCCCACAGCACCTTGATGACGTTCCAGCCGGCGCCGCGGAACACGCTTTCCAGCTCCTGCACGATCTTGCCGTTGCCGCGCACCGGGCCGTCCAGCCGCTGCAGGTTGCAGTTGATGACGAAGACCAGGTTGTCCAGGCTCTCGCGGCCGGCCAGCGAGATCGCGCCCAGCGACTCGGGCTCGTCCATCTCGCCGTCGCCCATGAAGGCCCAGACCTTGCGCGGCGTGGTGTCGGCCAGGCCGCGGCCTTGCAGGTACTTCAGGAAACGCGCCTGGTAGATCGCCATCAGCGGGCCCAGGCCCATCGACACGGTGGGGAACTGCCAGAAGTCGGGCATCAGCCACGGGTGCGGGTAGGACGGGATGCCCTGCCCTTCGGTCTCTTGCCGGTAGTTCAGCAGCTGCGCTTCGGTCAACCGGCCTTCGAGGAAGGCGCGGGCATAGATGCCCGGCGAGCTGTGGCCTTGGATGAACAGCAGGTCGCCGCCATGCGTGTCGGTCGGCGCATGCCAGAAGTGGCCGAAGCCGATGTCGTACAGCGTCGCCGCCGACTGGAAGCTGGCGATGTGGCCGCCCAATTCCGACGACTCCTTGTTGGCGCGCAGGATGATCGCCATCGCGTTCCAGCGGATGATCGAACGCAGCCGGTGTTCGATGGCGCGGTCGCCGCTGCTCTTCTCTTCGCGCTCGGGCGGGATGGTGTTGCAGTAGGCCGTGGTCAGCGAGCGCGGCACATAGACACCGTCACGCCGGCCCTGGTCGACCAGGCGGTTGATGAGGTAGTTGGTGCGTTCGCTGCCGCGGTGTTGCTGGACGGCGCTGAGCGCATCGGTCCATTCGCTGGTTTCGGTGGGATCGAGGTCGCCCATCGTGCTCATCGCTGTCTCCTGTGTCGTAGCCTTGTCGCGCATCGGGCGATGCGGCTGGCCGTCTCTTACAGCAACCGACGTGCCACGCCGTTCGGCGCGGTGCGGCGGATGCAAGTGCTTGATTTACTGAGGGGTTTCGCAAGCTCCCGGCGGCTGGACCGCCGGGAACCCGGGAATCGGCGCGGTGGCCGGTCCGGCCTACCGGGTGGCCGGATTCGCGCAAACCCGGGTTGCGTTTGCGCGCCGCCGGCGCATGGGGTTCAGGCCACGAACTGGCACTGGGATGCCGGCGTGCGCGTGTCCATGTTGCGGCCGCGGTTCATGTGGTCGTCGATCTCGGCGGCGCAGCCCAGCATGCGCGGGTACAGGAAGATCGTGAACGCCGCCGTCTCCAGCGCCGCGCCGCTGTACTCGCCGCTGCGGTAGGGCTGCCACAGCATCTTCAGCAGCAGCGCCGCGATGACCGCGTCGATGTTGACGCAGTAGACGTTGCGCGACACACCGGCCTCGAACATCGTCTGCACCAGCGTGCGGTAGAACTCGTGGAAGACGTTGTACTCGCCGCGCCCGGCCATCAGCTTGTGGATGAAGACCTCGCGCGGATCGTGGTTCACCGGCTTGTCCTTGAACACCGGGTGGTTGACGCCGGGGATCTTCTGGATGTCCAGGCTGCCGGTGTTCTTCTTGTTCGACTTGTAGCGCGCGTAGGCTTCGACGTACTTCAAGGCCAGCGCCTTCAGGTCGATGCCGTGCGATGGGTTGCCCGGGTCCTTCAGGCCGCTGTCCTTGAACTGCTCGATGAGGAAGGCGATGCCTTCGTAGCCGTTGCCGCCATGGGTGTAGCCGGTGTGCGACAGGAAGCCGACCAGGCCCTTGTTCAGTTGCACGCGCTCCGGGTCTTCAGGCCCGTCGGACGACACGGCCCCCTTCGCGCCCTGTGCCGAGATCGTGCCTGGCCCGTTGGACAGCAGCAGCCCCACCAGCACCTGGAATGAGAACAGATCGGCCGGCTTCGGCGCCAGGCCGAGCAGCGCGACGAAAGCCACCTCGCTGATCGGCCGCGCTTGCAGGATGTCGACCGTGGCCATGCCGCAGAAGGCGTCGGGCCGGTGCTGGTCGGCCTGCACTGATGCCCCGATCAGCGCGCCGAACAAGCGCATCCACCACGGCAGGCCCTCGGCCGTCAGGCGCGAGATGCGCTTGCGCATCAGCGGCCCCCAGGCCAGCGTGGTGGTGATGGCTGCCAGCACGGCGTCAGCCGTCGGGTGGCCGGGCAATGACTGCAGGTAGCGCACGAAGACCGACTTCGCGCCGCGCGCCTTCAGGCCGGCCAGCATGGCCTCGGCACGGGCGTCGGGCTGCTTGCCGACGAACAGGTCCAGTCGGTCGATCCGGATCCGGCCGATGTCGAAGCCTTCGTCCAGCGCATCGCTGACCCCGGCCGCCGCGAAGGCGTCGATCAGCGCCCGCACGGCCTCGCGCGCCTGGCCCTGGCACCGCGGCCCCAGGATGCTGGCCGCCGCCGCCAGCACGCTGTTCGGCGCGTTGCCGGCCTCGCGCGCGGCCTGCGCCGCCGCCAGCGCCGGGTGGCCATGCAGGTTCAGGCCGGCGCCGATGGCCACGTTGATCAGGCGGCGGTCGTTCTCGCCGCCGGGCTCGTGCAGCAAGGCCAGGCTGACGTTGCCTTCCAGCGGCTGTTGTGCCGCGTCGAGCATCGACACGCCGTACAGGCTGGTGAGCTGCGTCTTGGCGTCCATCTGCGAAGCGCCCGACGCGTCCTTCAGCGTCTGCCGCGGCGGCACCGCGCCGATCTGCCGGTTCAGCGCCGCGACCTGTTCGTTGTATGGCGCGGTCGGCTCGACGATGGGCAGATCCAGCTCGGGCGGCAGCTTCAGCCCGTGGCTGGCGCCGAACCAGGGCTTCAGCGCGAGGTTGCCTTCGGATTCGAAGTCGGGCCGGCAGGCGTTTTCGCGCATCACCGCCGTCAGCGCCGCCGGGATGTGCGCGATGTTCGTCACCAGCGCACCCTTGGCCGAGTACACCGGATGCTCGGGCGTGAAGATGGCGTCGACGCCGAACTTCTCCATGAACCAGCGTTCCTTGCTGAGCGCGTCGTCGGCGCCGCCGGCCATCGCGCCGGCGTGGCCGACCGAGCGCGTCAGCTTGGACTTCCAGCGCCCGACCACGCAAGCCACCACCGGCTTGGTGAAGTCGGCGTCGAGTTCGTAGTAGCCGCCGGGCTCGACGTAGAGCACCGCCGCCTTGCTGCGTGCGTCGTTGGACAGCGCGAAGGCGAACTCGGGCGCGGCGAAGTGGATATACACGTCCTTGCCGCAAGAGATAGAACTCGTCGTGCCCCAGCCGGCCATGCGCAGGTAGGTGGCGATGGTGGTGGTGAAGTTGCCCGAGTTGGAGAAGATCGCGATCGAGCCTTTGCGCAGCGCCTCTTCGGGATGGTCGCCGCCGAGCGCGCCGCCGATACGCACCTGGTTCCACGCGTCGGCCACGCCCAGGCTGTTGCCGCCGAAGATGTCGATGCCGTTGGCCTGGCCCATGGCGCGGATCTCGCGCGAGTCGTGCACCGCGAGCTTCTCGGTGACGATGAAGATCTTCTTCAGATCGGGGTTGACGCGGATCAGTTCGGCCACGCCGTCGCGCGCCGCCGCCGGCGGCAGGTAGACGACGCCGCAGTTGAAGCGATGGCCGTCGTTGATGCCTTCGAGCACGTTGTTGTAGACCGGCACGTTGCCTAAAGCCGTCTCCAGCACCTGGCCGCGCTTGCCCGGCGCGGTGCCGAAGACGACGTTGCCGCCCGAATAGACGTGGCCCACCGGCGTCACGTCGCTGGACTCGCCGCCCAGGATGTTCAGCACGCAGACCCGGTCTTCGCGCGTGGCCACCTGGGCCAGCGAGCTGATCCCGACGAAGTACTTGAAGTCGCCCACACCTTGTCTGTACATGATCCGTCTCCTCTTCGGTTCAGGCGGCTTGGGTGCCAGCCAGGCCCAGCGCCTTGGCGACTTGTTCGCGGCCGCCGGCCTTCATCCAGGCGTCGACCTGCTTGGCGTGCAGCACGACCTCGCTCATGTCCGAGTCGAAGCCGAAGAAGCGGTACGGCAGGCCCAGGGCGTCGAGCGTGTCGCGCATCGCGCCCATGCCGCGCACGAGGTTCGGCCCGCCGCGGCCGATCACGACGTACAGCGGCGTTGCGCCATGCCGGCTGAAGTGCTCGCGCAATGCGTCGGCCATGGCGCGGAAGGTTTCGAAGATGTCGGTGTTGTTGCTCTTGCCGCCGATGATGAAGAGCACGTTGCTCTGCCGGATCCAGTGCTTGAAGCAGATGCGCGCCACCTCCTTCATCTTCTCGTACGGCGGGTTGCCGCCGAAGTCGGAGCTGATGATGGCGTCGTCGCCGAGCATCTGCGTCACCAGCGAATTGGCGCCGCCGCCGAAGGTCGGCGCCAGGATCGTGCCCTTGTCGTTGATGACGTAGACATCGCTCTGGCCCTGATAGGTGCGCAGCTGGTTGATCTCTTGCTCGAAGTCGGAGTAGTCGACCGCGAACAGGCTGGCCGGCAGGTTCAGCCGCCGCCAGCGCGGGTCGTCGCGGTCGAAGCCGCACTTGAAGTCGCAGGCCATCGGCGTGATGCGGCCGCGCTTGTCTTCGCGCATGCGGATCGGGTTCAGCTCCAGCGTGCTCATGCCGTAGTCGTGGTACAGCTCCCATAGCTTGGGCAGGTGCTGCACCAGCGGCGAGATGATCTGCTTGGGCGCGCCCAGCGCCGTGAGTGCGTTGGCCACGACGAAGGCCTTCAGCCCCGTCAGCGGGTCGAACGGCACCTGCGCCACCTGGGTCTTGTCGAGTTCCTCGATGTCCATGCCGCCGTGGTGCGTGAGCGTCATCGTCGGCGCGCGGAAGTGCGTGGAGTCGGTGATCGAGAAGTACACCTCGTGCTCGGCCGGCACGCCGGCTTCGAAGGTCACGCCGTTGGCCTTGGCCACCTGATTGCCGTGGCGGTGCTCCACGAAGTACAGACGCTCCTTTTCCTTCAGCGCCGTCTTCAGGTCGCTGGCCTTGCCGATCAGGCCGGCCTTGCCCTTCTTGCCGACGCCGCCCTTGAACACCGGCTTGATGAAGACCAGGCCGTGCTTGGCGATCAGCGCGGCGATCTCTTCTTCGCTGGCGCTGGGCCCGAGCACCTCGGTGGTGGGAAAGTCGACGAACTGGAGCATCCGGGCCCCGTACTGCATACCGGTGACTTGCATGGTGACCTCGTAGGTAAGTTCAGACGGTTCGCGACAGCACGATGAGCACGATCGTCACCGTGATGGCGCCGCCGATGCGGGTGGCGATCTGCGCGAAAGGCATCAGCGTCATGCGGTTGGCGGCCGTCAGGATGGCGACGTCGCCGGTGCCGCCCTGGCCGCTGTGGCAGGCGTTGACGATCGCGGCCTCGATCGGATACATCTTCATCCACAGGCCCACGGCCGCGCCGGTGGCCATCAGCGTGGCGACCGTCGCGACGATGGTCACGATGGTCGGCAGGTTGAAGGCGGCAACCAGCTTGTCCCACGGCGTCAGCGAGACGCCGATGGCAAACAGCAGCGGGTACGTCACCGCCGTCGAGAAGAACTTGTAGACGACGAAGGCGCCTTCCTGCAGCGGCGGCGACACCGCCCGCGTCAGCTTCACGAGCACGGCGATGAACAGCATCGCCACCGGCGCCGGCAGGCCGAACAGGCGGTGGCACATGATGCCCAGCAGGTACAGCGTCAGCGCCGTGATGCCCGCCGCGGCGATGTGGCTCACGTCCATGTGGCCTGTGATCTCTTCATGGGTCGTGTCCATGTCGTCGTGCTCGCCCGGCTGCAGGCGGCCTTCGCCGGTGAGATGCGGGTAGCGCTTGCCGACGAAGTTCAAGGTGCCGGCGAAGATGATCGCCGTCAGGCTGCCCAGCATCACCGGCGGCAGTACGGTCGCGAACAGCGCGCCCTGGTCCTGGTGCAGGATCTCGGCATAGCCGATGGACAGCGGGATCGCACCTTCGCCGACGCCGCCGGCCATGATGGGCACGACGATGAAGAAGAAGGTGTGGTGCGCGCCCAGCCCGAGCAGCGTACCCACGGCCGTGCCGACGGCACCGGCGGCGACGGTGCCCACCGCCAGCGGCACGAAGATCTTCAGGAAGCCCTTGATCAGCACCTGCCGGTCCATGCTCAGGATGCTGCCGACGATGATCGACGCGATGAACAGGTACAGGAAGTTCGAGACCTTGGTGAAGTCCGTCGTGACCTTCACGATCTGTTCCGGCAGCACCTTGTAGTACACCAGCGCCGACGGAATGAAGGTCGCGAAGATGGCGGCGGCGCCGATGTTGCGGATGATCGGAATGCGCTTGCCGATCTCGGCCAAGGTGAAGCCGAAGAAGGCGAACATGACGATCGCCACCGAGATCTCGTTCGGCAGCTTGCCGGTGGCCACCAGCCCGGCGATCAGCGCGCCGGCGATCACGTAGATCGGCAGCGGGATGACGCCGATGCGGATCTCCATCAGCTTCCACCAGCCTTGCGGCCAGAAGGCCTGCTGGTCGGCGTCGAGGGGCTGCGAAGGCACGGTGGCCGTTGTCTTCATGCTTGTCTCCTGGAGCGGGCGCCTCGGGCGGTCCCTGCCGGCGCGGTTTGATGTCCAGGCTACGAGAGCCAAGCTTTCGATTGGCTTTCGGCCGTCAGCCCTCAGGGAAAGCCCTAGGCCACCGGCGACCGTAAGATGACTGCGCGCGAGCGGCGGCGTCCCGTGCAGCAGAACCGGTCGTTGGAGACACCCCGATGAAGAGGCCTGGCATCACGCGCTTGGCGCGGCGACTCGTCGTGTGCGCCGGGCTGCTCGCTGCTGCGGCCGCAGCGCCGGCGGCCAGCGAGCCGATCCGCATCATCGTCGGCGGCATCGAGAAGCAGATCTACCTGCCGGCCGCACTCGCCGATCGGCTGGGCTACTTCAAGGAACAGGGGCTGGATGTGCGCCTGTCCAGCGACACCTCGGGCCAGAACGCCGAAGACCAGCTGCTGACCGGTGCCGCGCAAGGCGTCGTCGGCTTCTACGACCACACCATCGACCTGCAGGCCAAAGGCAAGTTCGTGCAGGCTGTGGTCCAGTTCAGCCAGGCACCCGGTGAAGCCGAGATCGTGGCGTCGCGCTGGGCCGGAACCATCCGGACACCGGCCGACTTCAAGGGCCGCACCGTCGGCGTCACCGGCCTCGGTTCGTCCACGCACTTGTTGACGCAGTACCTCGCGGCCATGCACGGCGTCAGGCCAGGCGACATGCGCATCATCGCCGCCGGGTCCGGTGCCGCCTTCGCCGCGGCCTTGCGGCAGGGCCGCATCGATGTCGGCATTGCCACCGAGCCGACGGTGTCGCAGCTGCTGCAGTCCGGCGACGCGCGGCTGCTGGTCGACCTGCGCACGCCGCAAAGCACGGCCGGCGCGCTGGGCGGCACCTACCCCGGTGCCTGCCTGTACCTGACGACACGCTGGACCAACACGCACCGCACCGAGGTGCAGCGCCTGGTCAACGCGCTGGTCAAGGCCTTGCGCTACATCGACAGCCACAGCGCCGAGGACATCGCGGCGCAGGTGCCTGCGGCCTACCACCTCGGCGACCGGGCGCTGTACATCGCCGCGTTGCGCGACAGCAAGTCGATGTTCATCGCCAACGGCGTCATGCCGCCCAGCGGGCCGGCCACGGTGCTGAAGGTGATGCAGGCCGTCAACCGCGCGGTGCAAGGCAAGCCGATCGACCTGTCGCGCACCTACACAGGCGAATTCACGGCCGCCGCGCCCTGAAGTCCCGCGGCCCGCCCATGCGCATCCTGCTCGTCGAAGACAACAAGGCGCTGGCCGACTGGCTGAGCCGCACCTTGCGCAAGCAGCCGTACACGGTGGACTGGCTCGACAACGGCGAGGACGCCGACTTCGTGCTGCGCTCGGAGACCTACGACCTGGTGATCCTGGACCTGGCACTGCCGCGGCTCGACGGCCACGAGGTGTTGCGCCGCCTGCGCGCACGCGGCAACCGCACGCCGGTACTGGTGCTGACCGCCAACAACACGACGCAGAGCCGCGTCAGCGAGCTCGACCACGGCGCCGACGACTACGTGGCCAAACCCTTCGAAGTGGAGGAGCTCGAGGCGCGCATCCGCGTGCTGCTGCGGCGCTCGTCGCAAGTGGCCAACCCGCTGATCGTCTGCGGCGACCTGCGCTACGACACCAACACGCATGCCTTCACGCTGGCCGGCGAAACCCTGTCGCTGACACCGCGCGAACGCGCCGTGCTGGAGGTGCTGGCGATGAAGCTCGGCAGCACGGTGTCGAAAGCCGCGCTGGCGCAAAGCCTGTTCTCCATCGATGAAGGCATCTCGGTCGACGCCATCGAGATCTACGTCCACCGCCTGCGCAAGAAGCTCGAAGGCAGCGACGCCACCATCGTCACCCTGCGCGGCCTGGGCTACCTGCTGCGCCCCGTGCACCGTGGCGCATAGCCTGCGCGGCCGCCTGCTGGCGTGGGTGATGCTGCCGCTGGTGGGCGCGGTGGCGGTGGACGGCTGGATCAGCCACAACGACGCCGGCGCCACCGCTTCGGTGGTGCAGGACCGGCTGCTGCTCGGCTCGGCCCGCATCGTGGCCGAGCAACTGCACTTCGAGGACGGCTCGTTCCAGGACCACATCCCGCCGGCGGCGCTGGAGTTGTTCGAGTCCGGCGACATCGACCGCGTCTACTACCGCGTGACCACCGCGTCGGGGCAGATCATCACCGGCTACGGCGAACTGGCGCTGCCCGGCACGAAGCCGCAAGCCGAGACGCCGCTGTTCTTCGACACCGTCGTGCGCGATGCGCCGGTGCGCGCCGTGGCCTACCTGCAGCCGGTGTTGGCCGAAGGCGGCGTGCAGCCCGTGCTGGTGGAGATTGCGCAGACGCTGAACGGCCACGCGCGGCTGACGCGCAACCTCTGGCTGCACACGATGACGCAGCAGCTGGTGCTGCTGGCGCTGGTGGCGGTGCTGATCCTGTTCGGCCTGCGGCATGGCCTGCAGCCCTTGCTGCGGTTGCGCGACGCCGTGCTCGCGCGCGAACCGGCCGCCCTGCAGCCCTTGGCGTTCACGGCCGTGCCGGCAGAGCTGGCGCCGCTGGTCGTGGCAATCAACGAATACGCGCTGCGCCTGGACCAGTACACCGGCGCGCAGCGCATCTTCATCCAGAACGCCGCGCACCAGCTGCGTACGCCGCTGACGCTGCTGAACACCCAGGTCAGCTACGCCGCGCGCGCCACCGATGTGGCCGGGCGCACCGAGTCGCTGGCGGCGGTGCGCGCCACCGTGCAGCAGTCGATGCGGCTGGTGAACCAGCTGCTGACCCTGTCGGCGGTCGAAGCCCGCAGCCCTGACGAGCTGCTGCCGTCGGGCATCGCGCTGGACCGCGTTCTGCACCAGGTGCTCGAAGACCTGGCCGGGCAGGCGCAGGCCAAGGGCATCGACCTCGGCTTCGAGATGGCCGGCACCGACCCGGTCGTCGCCGGCCACCCGATCGCGCTGCGCGAGATCGCGATGAACCTGGTCGACAACGCCATCCGCTACACGCAGCCGGGCGGCGTGGTGACCAGCCGCATCGTGGTGTTGCCGCAAGCCGTGGCGCTGGTCGTCGAAGACAACGGGCCGGGCATTGCACCCGAGCAGCGCGAACGCGTCTTCGAGCGCTTTTACCGCATCAACGACGGCGACTCTGGCGGTTGCGGGCTCGGCCTGCCGATCGTGCGCGAGTTCGCGTCGCGCATGGGCGCGACAGTCGCGCTCGGCGCCCCGCCCGCGGGGCGGGGCCTGAGCGTGACGGTGACGTTCCGGGCCGCGGCTGCAGCCGCGCCGGCCTGACGAGTGTTAATCCTGGTGTTCAAACTTCGTTAAGGCTTTAAGCTGGCGCCATGCGCCTCCTCCTCGCCGAAGACGATGCCATCCTGGCCGATGCGCTGATTGCACAGCTTGAACACGCCGGCTTCAAGGTCGAGCATGCGCCGAACGGTGCCGTCGCCGAATACCTGCTGGCCAAGCAGGACTTCGACGCCGCGGTGCTCGACATCGGGCTGCCGATGGTCGACGGGCTGACCGTGCTCAAGCGCGCCCGCGTTGCCAAGCCGGCGCTGCCGGTGCTGGTGCTGACGGCGCTGGACGGCCTGGACGACCGCGTGGCCGGCCTCAACGCCGGCGCCGACGACTACCTGACCAAGCCGTTCGACTTCCCCGAACTCGAAGCCCGCATCCGCGCGCTGCTGCGCCGCGCGCGGCCGCTGCCGGCCCATGCCGGCGTGCAGCCCGAACTCGGCCGGCTGGCGATCGACCGCGAGGCGCGCCGCGCGCTGATCGACGGCACGGCCGTCGACCTGTCGCCGCGCGAATGGCAGTTGCTCGACCTGCTGCTGGCGCAGCGCAACCGCGTCGTCAACAAGGACCAGATCACGCAGGCCTGGGGCGCTTCCGACGGCGGCGAAGGCCCGGCCGCGCCCGGCATGATCGAGGTCTACATCCACCGGCTGCGGCGCAAGCTCGAAGGCTCAGGCACCGGCATCCGCACGGTGCGCGGCTTGGGCTACCTGCTCGAAGCGGCTTGAAATGAAGCTCATGTGGGATCGGTTGTCGCTTGTCGGCCCTTTGAAGTCATTCACCGCAGAGGTGCGGAGGGCGCGGAGCTTCCGCAGAGAACTTCAAGGCCTTCCTCTGCGTTTCCTCTGCGCTCTCCGCACCTCTGCGGTGAAGGCTGTTCCGGCTGCTTCGTCTGCGGCGCCAGCCGCAGCTCGCTAGATGTCCCAGGGCCCCTGGCTGCAGCGCTCGCTGCACCGCCAACTGCTGCTGTGGCTGCTGCTGCCGCAGCTGGTGCTGTGGGGGACGGCGGCGGCCGTCACCTTCAACGTCGCGTCGCGCTATGCCAACCAGGGCATCGACGCCAGCCTGCTGCAGGCCACGCGGGCGCTGTCGCGCCAGGTCAAGCCGATCGGCAACGGCCTTTTCATCGACTTCCCGCGCGCTGCGCAAGACATCATCGAGGCCGACCCCGATGACCGCGTCTACTACATGGTCAGCACGCCGCCGGGGCAGTTCATCCTCGGCAACCACAAGCTGCCGATGCCGCCCGAAAGCGGGCCGCCGAAGCTCAACGTGCCCTACTTCTACGACGCCGCGCTCGACAGCACGCGCATCCGCATGGCGGCGCTGTACATCCCCATCGGCGAGACCGGTTCGCGCCAGGTGATGCTGGTGCAGATTGCGCGCAGCCTGGCCAGCCGCGACGAGCTGGCGCGCAGCATCCTCGTCGACACCGTGCTGCCGCTGTCCGGCCTGATCGTGATGATGACGATGATCGTCTGGGCGGGCATCCGTGCCGGGCTGGCGCCGCTGGCGCGGCTGCGGGCGCAGGTGGAGAACCGGGCCGCCAACGACCTGGCACCGCTGCAGCCGCAGGCCGCGCCGCAAGAGGTGCGCTCGCTCGCGACGGCACTGAACCAGCTGCTGGCCGCCGTGCAGGAAAGCGTCACCGCGCAGCGGCGTTTCATCAGCAACGCCGCTCACCAGCTGCGCACGCCGCTGGCCGGGCTGAAGAGCCAGACCGAGATCGCGCTCGAAGACAACCGCGACCCCGCGCTCGCGGCGCGGCTGCAGCGCGTGCACGAGAGTGCCGTGCGCGCGGCGCACCTGGTGAACCAGCTGCTGACGCTGACGCGCGCCGAGCCCGAGGCCGCCGGCATCTTGCCGCGCGAACGTGTCGACCTCTCGGCGCTGGCCGCCGAGGTCGCGGCCGAGAACGTGCCGCGCGCGCTGCAGGCCGGCATCGACCTCGGCGTCGAAGACCCGCCGGCCGACGCACCGCCGGTGCACGTGCTGGGCAACGAGGCGCTGCTGCGCGAGGCGGTGGTCAACCTGGTGGACAACGCGATCCGCTATGCCGGCCGCGGTGCCGAGGTCACGCTGTCGGTGCGCAGCGAAGGCGACCGCGCCGTGCTCGACGTGGCCGACAACGGCCCTGGCCTGCCGGCCGACCAGCTCGAAGCGATCTTCGGCCGCTTCTTCCGCGCCACCCACGAAGGCAGCGGCTGCGGCCTGGGCCTGCCCATCGTGCGCGAGATCGCCACCCGCCACGGCGGCCAGGCCACCGCCCACCCGGTGCTGCCGCACGGTCTTCGGATGCGGCTCAATTTGCCCATCGGTTCATTAATATCTCGTTAATACCTAGAGACATGAACAACACATATCCGGCACATTAACGCCGCCTTACGTTAATGCTGCGTTCAGACAGCGCCGACGTGAGGCCCTCAACCCACACCGGAGACGTCTGACATGCCCCGACAACACCCTCTTGCTCCCCTGGCCGCGGCCGCCCTGGCGCTGGCCGCCGGCAGCGCCCACGCCGTCGACTGGACCGGCTACTTCCGCGGCGGCCCCGGCCTGACCTCGGCCAACGCGTCGCGCGCCTGCTATGCCCTGAACGGCGGCAGCGCCGGCATGAAGTACCGGCTCGGCAACGAGTGCGACTTCTATGGCGAGTTCCAGCTGTCGCAGGGCTTCAAGAAGGACGGCATCGAGTACAGCGCGACGCTGATGACGAACCACTACACCGGAGCCACCGACACCAACGGCGCCGGCATGGGCATCGCGCAGATGTACGGCGAGGCCAAGGGCTTCGACATCGCCCCCGACGCGACCTTCTGGATCGGCAAGGAACGCGGCCGCCGCGGCGACGTGCACATCGTCGACACCTACTTCGTCGAGATGGTCGGCGTCGGCGCCGGCTTCAAGGGCCAGCCGGCCGGCCCCGGCAAGCTCGGCGTGGCGTTCTACAAGACCGACACCGATGCGGCGCAGCCGGGCAACCGGGTGAACGTCGAATACATGGGCGTGCCGATGGGCAGCGACGGCGCGCTGAACTTCTTCTTCACCGCGACCAAGGGCGACTTCGACGGCGGCACCAAGGGCGCCGGGCTGACCGTGCGCCACGACCAGAACAAGCTCTTCGGCACCAGCCTGAACAACACGCTGTGGGTGCAGTTCGCGCAGGGTTCGACGGCGCTGAACGCGAACTTCGGCAACCTGACCGCCAGCTCCGACGCCAAGAGCTGGCGCATTGTCGAGAGCCTCAACGGCCAGAGCGGCGCTCTCGGCGGCCAGGCCATCCTGCTGCTGGCCAGCGAGAAGAACAGCGCCGGCGTGAAGACCGACTCGGCCAGCATCGGCGGCCGCATGTCGTACGCGTTCACGCGCAACTTCAAGCTCGTCAGCGAACTCGGCGTTTCGCAGTACAAGCCCGACGGCGGCCAGACGGCCCGCCTGACCAAGCTGACGATCGCGCCGACGCTGGCCATCGGCCCCGACTTCTGGTCGCGCCCCGAGTTCCGCCTTTACGCGACCACGGCGAAGTGGAACGATGCTGCCGGCAACGTGACCGGGCAGGCAGCCTTTGCCGGCAAGACCTCGGGCACCAGCTACGGTGCGCAGATCGAGTGGTGGTTCTGAACAGCCGCCGAACAAGGAGACGAAACACATGAACAAGACGATCCGACTCAGCGCGCTGGCGCTGGCCAGCGCCGCGGCGCTGTGGACCACTGCGGCCAACGCCGGTGAAGTGGAAGTGCTGCACTGGTGGACCAGCGGCGGCGAGGCCAAGGCCGCGGCGGCGCTGAAGGCGACGATGCAGGCCAAGGGCCACACGTGGAAGGACTTCGCGGTGGCCGGCGGCGGCGGCGACTCGGCGATGACGGTGTTGAAGTCGCGCGTGGTCTCGGGCAACGCCCCGGCCGCGGCGCAGATCAAGGGCCCGTCGCTGCAGGAATGGGCGGCCGAAGGCGTGCTCGCGAACATGGACGTGCTGGCCAAGGCCGAGAAGTGGGACGAGCTGCTGCCGAAGGCCATCGCCGATGGTCTGAAGTACAAGGGCAACTACATCGCCGCGCCGGTCAACGTGCACCGTGTCAACTGGGTCTGGGCGAATCCGGAAGCGATGAAGAAGGCCGGCGCGAAGATGCCGACGACCTGGGACGAGTTCTTCGTCGCCGCGGAGGCGCTGAAGAAGGCCGGCATCATCCCGGTGGCCCATGGCGGCCAGAACTGGCAGGACTTCACCACGTTCGAGAGCGTCGCTTTGGGTGTCGGCGGTGCCGACTTCTACAAGAAGGCGCTGGTGCAGCTGGACCCGGACACGCTGAAGAGCCCGACGATGCTGAAGGCGCTGGAGACCTTCAAGAAGGTCAAGAGCTACACCGACAAGAACGCACCGGGCCGCGACTGGAACCTGGCCACCGCGATGGTCATCAAGGGCGAAGCCGGCATGCAGCTGATGGGCGACTGGGCCAAGGGCGAGTTCGTCGCCGCCGGCAAGGTGCCGGGCAAGGACTTCGTCTGTGCGCCGGCCCCGGGCACGGCGAAGAGCTTCACCTACAACGTCGACAGCTTCGCGCTGTTCAAGCTGAAGGACCCGGCCAACCAGAAGGCGCAGCAGGATCTGGCCAGTGCGATCCTGTCACCCGAGTTCCAGGAGACCTTCAACCTGAACAAGGGCTCGATCCCGGTGCGCCTGGGCATGAAGCTCGACAAGTTCGACGATTGCGCCAAGGCCTCGGCCGCGGACTTCGTCGCATCGTCGAAGGCCGGCTCGCTGGTGCCGTCGATCGCGCACGGCATGGCCGTGCCGTCGGCGACCGAAGGCGCGATCAAGGACGTGGTGTCGCAGTTCTGGAACGACGACCGCATGACCGCCGCGGCCGCGATGGACAAGATCGCACTCGCCGCCAAAACCAAGTAGCCCAAGCAAGCCCAGCAAGTGCCTGCCGGGGGCTGCGGCCCCCGGCGCCAACGCCATGACATCGCCCCGCATCTCCTGGCTGCCGAAACTGGTGGTCGCCCCGAGCTTCGTGCTCGGCTTCCTGTTCATCTATGGGCTGATCGCCTGGAACGGCTGGCTGTCGGTGTCGGCGTCGCGGCTGCTGCCGAACTACAACTTCGTCGGCCTGGCGCAGTACACCGCGCTGTTCGACAGCGAGCGTTTCCATGTCGCGCTGACGAACATGGCAATCTTCGGCCTGCTCTTCATCGGCGGCGCGATGGCCATCGGGCTGCTGCTGGCCGTGCTGCTGGACCAGAAGATCCGCGCCGAAGGCGTGCTGCGCACGATCTACCTGTACCCGATGGCGATCAGCTTCATCGTCACCGGCACGGCCTGGAAGTGGATGCTGAATCCCGGGCTCGGCCTCGAGCACCTGATGCAGCAATGGGGCTTCGAGAGCTTCAGCTTCGACTGGCTGATCAACCCCGACAAGGCGATCTACTGTGTTGCGATCGCCGGCATCTGGCAGAGCGCGGGCTTCGTGATGGCGCTGTTCCTGGCCGGGCTGCGCGGCATCGACGATGCCATCATCAAGGCCGCGCAGGTCGACGGCGCGAGCCTGCCACGCATCTACTGGCGCATCGTGATCCCGAGCCTGCGGCCGGTGTTCTTCAGCACGCTGATGGTGGTGAGCCACCTCGCGATCAAGAGCTTCGACCTCGTGATGGCGCTGACCGCCGGCGGCCCCGGCTTCGCGACCGACCTGCCGGCAACCTTCATGTACGCGATGGCGTTCTCGCGTGGCCAGATCGGCCTCGGCGCGGCCAGCGCAACGGTGATGCTGGCCACTGTCGCCGCCATCGTCGTGCCGTATCTCTATTCCGAGCTGAGGACCAAGCGATGACCCCGCGCTTCACCTGGCACCGGCTGCTGCTGTGGGCTGTGCTGCTGCTCTTCGCCGCCTGGTTCCTGGCGCCGCTGTACGTGATGGTGGCGACGTCGCTGAAGGACATGGAGCAGGTGCGCAACGGCAGCCTGCTGTCGTGGCCGACAAACCCGACGTTCGCGTCCTGGGCCAAGGCCTGGAGCGCGGCCTGCACCGGCACCGACTGCGGCGGCCTGCAGCCGTTCTTCATGAACTCGGTGCTGATGGTGGTGCCGGCGGTGGCCGTGTCCACCACCGTCGGCGCGCTCAACGGCTACGTGCTGGCGAAGTGGCGTTTCCGCGGCAGCGAGACGATGTTCGCGCTGCTGCTGTTCGGCGTCTTCATGCCGATGCAGGTGGTGCTGCTGCCGATGAGCCAGGTGCTGGGCTGGCTGGGCATCGCCAGTTCGATCTGGGGCCTGATCGTCGTGCACGTGGTCGCCGGCATCCCGAGCACGACGCTGTTCTTCCGCAACTACTACGTCGGCCTGCCCGACGAGCTGGTGAAGGCCGCGATGCTCGACGGCGCCGGCTTCTGGCGCATCTTCACGCGCATCGTGCTGCCGCTGTCGACGCCGATCCTCGTCGTCACGCTGATCTGGCAGTTCACCAACATCTGGAATGACTTCCTCTACGGCGTGGTGTTCTCCGGCGCCGACAGCAAGCCGGTGACGGTGGGGCTGAACAACCTGTCGAACACCAGCAGCAGCGTCAAGGAATACAACGTCGACATGGCCGCAGCATTGATCGCCGCGCTGCCGACGCTGTTCATCTATGCCGTTGCCGGCAAGTACTTCGTGCGCGGGCTCACGGCCGGCGCGGTGAAAGGTTGACATGGGTGCGCTGACCATCAGCAATGTGCGCAAGATCTACGGCAAGGTCGAGATCCTGAAAGGCATCGACATCGAGATCGAGGCCGGCGAATTCCTGATCCTCGTCGGGCCTTCGGGTTGCGGCAAGAGCACGCTGCTGAACAGCATCGCCGGCCTGGACACGCCGACCTCGGGCACCATCCACCTCGGCGAGCGCGACATCACGCACGCAGCGCCGAAGGACCGCGACATCGCGATGGTGTTCCAGAGCTACGCGCTGTACCCGAACATGAACGTTGCGCAGAACATCGCCTTCGCGCTCGAGATGCGCAAGGTGCCGAAGGCGCAGCGCGACGAAGCGGTGCAGCGCGTGGCCAAGATGCTGCAGATCGGCCACCTGCTCGACCGCAAGCCCGGCGCACTGTCCGGCGGCCAGCGCCAGCGCGTCGCGATGGGCCGGGCGCTGGCGCGCGACCCGAAGCTGTTTCTGTTCGACGAACCTTTGTCGAACCTGGACGCCAAGCTGCGCGTCGAGATGCGCGCCGAGATCAAGCTGCTGCACCAGCGCACGAAGACGACCACGGTCTACGTCACCCACGACCAGGTCGAGGCGATGACGCTCGGCGACCGCATCGCGGTGATGAAGGACGGGCTGGTGCAGCAGTTCGGCACGCCGGCGGACATCTACACGCGGCCGGCGACGCGCTTCGTCGCCGAGTTCATCGGCTCGCCGGCGATGAACCTGCTGACCGTCACACGCCACGGCACGCAGCTGCTGGCGCATGGTACCGAACTCGCCGCCACCGACGTGCAGCGCGCCGCGCTGCAGGCGCATGCCGGCAACGAGGTGGTCTACGGGCTGCGGCCGGAGGACCTGGCCTTCGCCGACCAGGGCCTGCCCGGCCTGCTGTCGATGATCGAGCCGACCGGCCCGGAAACCTACGTCACCGCCGACACCGCAGTCGGCGCGCTGACGGCCAGAATCTCCGGCACGCCGCCGCTGCGGGTCGGCGAACCGGTGCACCTGCAGTGGCGCGCCGAACAAGTGCATCTGTTCGACGCGGGCCACGGGCGCCGCGTGGTCTGACCCAGGGCCTGACACGGCCTCGATTGTTGGGATTTTCACGGCGGCACCGGCCGTGGTGTACTCGCGCCGACCTTGAAAGGGTGGGCATGAGAAAGCTTCTCGTTGCGTCCTTGCTCGCATTCGGACTCGGCGCCTTCGGCGCCGACTCGGACGAGACGCTGCGCCGGGAGGCGGTGGCGCTGTTCGGCCAGGTCACCGCCAGCACCGACACGGCGTCGCCGCCAGCCGAACTGGGCCGGGCGCTGTTCTGGGACACACGCCTGTCCGCCGACGGCAAGACGGCATGCGCCAGCTGCCACTTCGCCCGCGACTGGGGTGCCGACCGGCGCCGCTTCTCACCCGACGCGCGCGGCGCGCTGACGTCGCGGCAGTCGCCGACCATCTTCAACGCGATGAGCCAGCCCGCGCTGCGCTGGCTTGGCGACCGCAAGAGCGGCGCCGACCAGGCCGAAAGTTCGCTCACCGGTTCGATGGGCTTCAGCTCGAAGGACGTCGGCATGGCCAAGCTGGCCGAGCTGGAGTACGGGCCGAAATTCCGCGTCGCCTTCCCGCAGGACGCCGAGCCGCTGAGCCCGGCCAACTACGCCCGCGCGCTGGCCAGCTACCAGGCCACGCTGACCACGCCGGCGCCGTTCGACCGTTTCCTGGCCGGCGACGAAAACGCGTTGACCGAACGACAGAAACTCGGCCTGAAGACCTTCACGGCCGTCGGCTGCGCCGGTTGCCACAACGGCGCCAACCTGGGCGGCACGATGATGGAGAAGTTCGGGCTGACGAAGGACTACTGGCTCGAAACCGGCTCCGACAAGCCGGATGCCGGCCGCTTCGCGGTCACGAAGAAGGAGGAAGACCGCTTCGTGTTCCGCGTGCCGATGCTGCGCAACGTGACCAAGACCGCGCCGTACTTCCACGACGGTTCGGTCGAGAATCTCGACCGCGCGATCCGCATCATGGCCAGCGTGCAGCTCGGGCGCACGCTCGATAGCAGCGAAGTCGCCAACATCGCGGCCTTTCTGGAATCGCTCACCGGCAACGTGCCGCCGAACTACGCGCCGCCGGGGCAGCGGCCGGATCTGTAGCCGCACTGCCGGCGGCGCCTTCCGTGCGCCACAGCACCGACAGGCCACTGGAATACGGAGCAATCTGGGCCGGTCAGCGGCGGCCGCCTCGCGCCGCCCAAGGGAACCCATGCAGATCCTGCTTCACTCAGACCCGAACACCGACGGCAGCCAGCTCATGGCCGAACACCTGAACGCCGTCGTCAACGTCGCGATGGCACGCTTCGGCGACCGCATCACCCGCGTCGAGGCGCATCTGTCGGACGACAACGGCCAGGCGAAGTCGAGCGACGACGACATCCATTGCACGCTGGAGGCCCGGCTGGTGGGCCTGGACGCGATCGTCGTGAAGGACCACGCCGGCAATGCCCACCAGGCCATCGAAGGCGCGGTGCGCAAGCTCAAGCGTGCGGTCGGCACCGAGATCGCGAAGCACGATCCGCGGCGCCAGCGGGCGCTGCCCGACGCCCCGGCCTGACGCGTCCGCCTGACGCCCCATCGGTCACCACTCGGCGACGCTGCCGTCCGCGTGCCGCCACTCGGGGTTGTGCCAGTCGGGGGCCTGCCGGCTGGCGTGAAGGACGCGCTCCTCGTCGACTTCGACACCCAGGCCGGGCTTGGTCAGGGCGTGGATGTAGCCGTTCTCGACGCGGAAGTCGTCCTTGTTGATCACGTAGTCGAGCAGTTCGGCGCCGCGGTTGTAGTGGATGCCCATGCTCTGCTCCTGCAGCATGGCGTTGTACGAAACCAGATCCACCTGCAGGCAGGCCGCCAGCGCCACCGGGCCCAGCGGGCAATGCGGCGCCAGCGCGACGTCATAGGCCTCGGCCATCGCGGCGATCTTGTGGCATTCGGTGATGCCGCCGGCATGCGACAGGTCGGGCTGCAGGATCGCGATGCCGCCGCCTTCGAGCACGCGCTTGAATTCGAAGCGTGAATACATGCGTTCCCCGGCCGCCAGCGGGATTGACGTGCAGGCGGCCAGACGGGCGTAGTGCTCGGCCTGTTCGGCCAGCACCGGCTCTTCGACGAACAAGGGGCGCAGTGCTTCAAGTTCCTTGAGCATGACCTTGGCCATCGGCATCGCCACGCGGCCGTGGAAGTCGAGGCCGAAGTCGACCGTGTTGCCCAGCGCCGTACGCACCTCGGCCACCACCGACACCGCCTTGTCGACCGCCCGGTTCGAGGCCAGCATGGCCATCTGCTCGCAGCCGTTCAGCTTGAAGGTGTCGAAGCCGCCTTCCATCAGGCGCTGCATGTTCTCGATGACGTCGCCCGGCCGGTCGCCGCCAACCCAGCTGTAGACCTTCATGCGGTCGCGCACGCGGCCGCCCAGCAGTTCGTGGACCGGCACGCCCAGGGCCTTGCCCTTGATGTCCCACAAGGCCTGGTCGATGCCGGCGATGGCGCTCATCAGGACCGCGCCGCCGCGGTAGAAGTGGCTGCGGTACATCGTCTGCCAGTGGTCGTTGATGCGCCGCGGATCCTTGCCGATCAGCGTCTCGCCGAATTCGCGCACGGCCGTCTCGACCGTGCGGGCACGGCCTTCGAGCACGGGCTCGCCCCAGCCGGTGAGGCCTTCGTCGGTCTCGATCTTCAGGAACATCCAGCGCGGCGCAACGCGATAGGTGCTGAGCGACGTGATCTTCACGCGGGCTGCGGAACGGACTTGCGGGCCTGCAGCCGATCGGCGAGATCGGCGTCGGCCTGATCGATGAGCACCAGCGCGGCACGCTCGGCGGCGTCGGCGTCGCCTTGTTCGATGGCCACGCACACGGCTTCATGCATCGGCAGCGAGAACGCCGGGCCACCGGGCTTTTCGGAAATGATGCGGAAGCTCGCCTGCAGGATGGCCGACATCGCTTCCTGCATCTGGCGCAGGTACTGGTTGCCGCAGGCGGACAGGATGATGGCGTGAAAGGCCAGGTCGGCCTTCACGTAGTTGCCCTTGCCGGCCACCGCGCGCTCCATCGCCATGTAGGCCGCGCGCAAGGCCTTGCGCGCGTCGTCGCTGGCGCGCAGCGCGGCCAGGCGCACGGCAGCCGGCTCGACGACGCGGCGCAGTTCCGCCAGGTCGCGCGCCATCGTCGGGTCAGCCTCGATCGATTCGGCGCGCCACGCGATGACGTCGGGATCGAACAGGTTCCAGCGTGTCGGCTCGAGCACCAGGGTGCCGACCCGGCGCCGCACCTCCAGCAGCCCCTTCGCCGCCAGCGACTTGATGGCTTCACGGATGACGATGCGGCTGAAGGCGAAGCGTTCGCACAGCTCGGGCTCCGACGGCAGCACCTGGCCCGGCCGGAAGCGGCCCGAGCAGATGTCCCCGCCCAGTTGATGCAGAACCTGCTCCTGGAAGGTGGCTCTGGGGCCGGCTGTCCGCACTGTCATTGCCGTTTTATATCACGTATGACGTATTCTGAAACCTCAATCTTTTCGCCTCTGGAAACAAGGGTATTCACCTAGAAACGATGGCCCGTTTTGTTCTTGAACAAACATCATACGTAATATAAATTAAATGCCTACAGGAGAGATGCATGACCAGCCGCTTGTTCGATCTTTCGTCCCGCACGGCGCTCGTCACGGGCTCCACCCGCGGCATCGGCCTGGCGCTGGCGCAAGGGCTCGGCGAGGCTGGCGCCACGGTCATCGTCAACAGCCGCCAGCAGAAGGCCGTCGACGAGGCGGTGGCGCAACTGGCCAGCCGCGGCGTCAGCGCCCACGGCGCGGCTTTCGACGTGGCCGACGAAGCGTCGGTGGCGGCCGCCTTCGCCGCGTTCGACCGGCAAGGCCTGCAGATCGACATCCTGATCAACAACGCCGGCATCCAGCACCGCAAGCCGATGCTGGAGCTGGAACTGGCCGACTGGCAGCGCGTCATCGACACCAATCTGACGGCCGCCTTCCTCGTCGGCAAGCAGGCCGCCCAGCGCATGGTTCAGCGCGGCCGCGGCGGCAAGATCATCAACATCGGCTCGCTGACCAGCGAAGCGGCGCGGGCCACGGTTGCGCCCTACACCGTCGCCAAGGGCGGCATCAAGATGCTGTCGAAAGCGATGGCCGCGGAATGGGCCCGGTTCGACATCCAGGCCAACTCGATCGGGCCGGGCTACATCCTGACCGACATGAACGAGGCGCTGGTCAACGACGCCAACTTCGACGCCTGGGTCAAAGCCAGCAACCCGGCGCAGCGCTGGGGCCGGCCCGAAGAGCTGGTCGGCACCGCCATCTACCTGGCGTCCGCGGCTTCGAACTACGTCAACGGCCAGATCATCTATGTCGATGGCGGCTGGCTGTCGGTGCTCTGACATGGCCACGCTGATCACCGACGTCAAGGTCATCCTGACCGCGCCCGAAGGCATCAACCTCGTCGTCGTCAAGGTCGAGACGAACCAGCCCGGCCTGGTCGGCCTCGGCTGCGCGACCTTCGCCTACCGGCACCTGGCGGTGCAGTGCCTGGTCGAGCAGTACCTGCGGCCGCTGTTGATAGGCCGCGACGCCGACGCGATCGAGGAACTCTGGCAGCTGATGCACCAGAACGCCTACTGGCGCAACGGGCCGATCGAGAACAACGCGATCTCGGGCATCGACATGGCACTGTGGGACATCAAGGGCAAGCAGGCCGGCATGCCGCTGTTCCAGCTGTTCGGCGGCAAGTGCCGCGAAGGCGTGCCGATCTACCGCCATGCCGACGGCCGCGACCTCGCCGAACTCTGCGACAACATCCAGAAGTACCGCGAACAAGGCATCACCCACATCCGCTGCCAGAGCGGCGGCTACGGCGGCGGCGGCTACGGCACCGCCCCCGCGAACGCGCCCGCGGCGGCACCGAAGGGCATCTACCTGGACGCCCGCCGCTACATGCGTGACACGGTCAAGCTGTTCGACGGCATCCGCAGCCGGGTCGGCTTCGACGTCGAGCTGTGCCACGACGTGCACGAACGCCTGAAGCCGGCCGACGCCATCCGCTTTGCCGGCCAGCTCGAGCCCTACGACCTGTTCTTCCTGGAAGACGCGATCGCGCTCGAAGACGGCGAGTGGATCCGGCAACTGCGCGCGAAGACGAACATCCCGCTGGCCCAGGGCGAACTGTTCAACCACCCTTTCGAGTGGCGCGGGCTGATTGCCGAGCGGCTGATCGACTTCATCCGCGTGCACCTGAGCCAGATCGGCGGCATCACGCCCGGCCGCAAGCTGCAGATCTTTGCCGAGCAGTACGGCGTGCGCACGGCCTGGCACGGCCCCGGCGACATGTCGCCGCTGGCGCATGCGGCCAACATCCACATCGACCTGGCGGCGCGCAACTTCGGCGTGCAGGAATGGTCGGGCACCGAGCCGCCGAACTTCGTCATCCAGCAGCTCAAAGGCCCGCGCGAAGCCTTGCTCGACGTCTTCCCCGGCCTGCCCGAGTTCCGCCAGGGCTATGTCTATGCCAACGACAAGCCCGGCCTCGGCGTCGACATCGACGAAGCCGAGGCTGCGAAGTATCCCTGCGACAGCGGCGCCACGACCTGGACGCAGACGCGGCTGATCGACGGCACGCTGCAGACGCCCTGAAACCCACCAGACCAACCCAAGACGGAGACAAGACCATGCCCATCAAGACCCCCGCACGCCACTTCGCGCTGACCGCGCTGACCGCGCTGAGCGCGCTCGCCTGCCTCGCACTGGCCTCGACGGCGGCGTTCGCCGAAGTCAAGGCCAAGATCGGCCATGCCATGCCCGACACCCACCCGCAGGCGGTGGCGATGATCAAGTTCACCGAACTGGTGTCGACCTACACCAAGGGCAACGTCAAGATCCAGGCCTTCTCCAGCGGCGTGCTGGGTAGCGACGAGAAGGAACTGCAGGCGGTGCAGGCCGGCACGCAGGAGTTCTACATCGGCACGCTGGCGCCGCTGTCCACGCGCGTCAAGGAAGTGCAGGTCTGGGATCTGCCGTTCATGTTCCAGAACACGCACGAGGTGTATGCCCTGCTCGACGGCGCCTCGTCGAAGAAGATCTTCGAGAAGATCGAGCCGGCCGGCCTGGTGGGCCTGACGTGGACGGGCATGGGCTTTCGCAACCTGTCCAACAGCAAGCACAGCGTCGCCAGGCTCGAAGATGTCAGCGGCCTGAAGATCCGCGTGATGGCCAACCCGGTGGCACTGGAGACCTGGAAGACGATCGGCGCCAACGCCGTGCCGATGGCCTTCGCCGAGGTCTTCCCGGCGCTGGAGATCAAGGCGCTGGACGGCCAGGAGAACCCGCTGCTGCACATGTATGCCAACAAGATGCAGGAAGTGCAGAAGTACATCTCCGTGACCAACCACGTCTACACGCCGGTGGCGCTGGTGGCGTCGAAGAAGTTCTGGGACACGCTGACACCGGCCGACAAGGCCGGCGTCCAGAAGGCCGCCGTCGAAGCCGGCCTGTTGCAGCGCAAGCTGCTCGACGAAGGCGACGCCGATGTCGCCGCCAAGTTCAAGGCCGCCGGCGTCACGCTGAACACCGTGAGCCCGGCCGAGCTGGCGCGCATCCAGGACAGGGTCAAGCCGGTCGTGGCCAAGTTCGCGCCCATCATCGGCGACGACTTCGTCAAGGGCTTCTACGCCGAGATCGACAAGGTGCGTTCCGGCAAGTAAGCCGCGCCGGGCGGCCCGCTGCGGCCGCCCGCCTTCGTTGTCGTCATTCAACCCGAGACCGACATGGGACAAGTCCTGAAATCGCTCGCCGATGCGCTGACGCGCGCGCTCGAAGTCGTGATGGTGGTCTGCCTGGCCGTCATGCTGGTGATGGTGTTCGGCAACGTCGTGCTGCGCCTGTTCTTCAACACCGGCATCGACCTGTCCGAAGAGATCCCGCGCTTCGCCTTCGTCTGGATGACCTTCCTCGGCGCCATCGTCGGCATGCGGCGTCGCGCGCATCTCGGCGTGGACATGCTGGTCCAGGTGCTGCCGGTCTTCGGCCGCAAGGTCTGCTGGGGCATCAGCCAGGCCATCATGCTCGTCTGCTGCCTGTACATCACCTACGGCACCTGGCTGCAGCACGACATCATCCAGGGCAACGCGTCGCCGGTGGCGCAGATCAGCATGCTGTGGGTGTTCGGCGTCAGCTACGTCACCGGGGTATCGATCTCCATCATCTGCGCGTCGAACCTGCTGCGCCTGTTCGCCGGCAAGGTGCGCGAAGACGAACTGATCGACGTGCATGAAGAAGGCATGAGCGAAGCGCTCGAGACCGAACAGGAACTCGCCGTGCAGACGGCCCAGCCGTCGACGCGCGGGAGCACCAAGCCATGATCATCCTCGTCTTCATCACCTCGCTGCTCGGCCTGATGGCGCTGGGCATGCCGGTCGCGTTCGCGCTCATCGGCTGCGGGCTGGCCATGATGTACTTCATGGGCGTCACCGATCCACAGATCGTGATCCAGAACATGTGGGACGGCGCCAACAGCTTCCCGCTGCTCGCGGTGCCCTTCTTCATGCTGGCCGGCGAGTTCATGAATGCCGGCGGCATGACGCGGCGCATCATCGTGATGGCGATGTCCTGGGTCGGCCACATCCGCGGCGGCCTCGGCTACGTGGCGGTGGTGGCGGCGGTGATCATGGCGTCGCTGTCGGGCTCGGCGGTGGCCGACACCGCGGCGCTGGCCTCGGTGCTGATCCCGATGATGCGCAAGGCGGGCTACGACGTGAACCGCTCCTGCGGCCTGATCGCCTGCGGCGGCATCATCGCGCCGGTGATCCCGCCGTCGATCGGCATGATCCTGTTCGGCGTGACCGGCGGCGTGTCCATCACCAAGCTCTTCATCGCCGGCATCGTGCCCGGCGTGATGATGGGCCTGGCCATCATGCTGGCCTGGCGCTGGTCGATCGGCCGCGACAAGGTCACGGCCGAGCCGAAGCGCAGCACCGCCGAGCGCCTGGTCGCGACGCGGCAGGCGCTGTGGGCGCTGGTGCTGCCGGTGGTCATCGTCGGCGGCCTGAAGTTCGGCGTCTTCACGCCGACCGAAGCCGCCGTCATCGCAGCCGTCTACTCGCTCTTCGTCGGCCTGGTGGTCTACCGCGAGATCAAGCCCAAGCAGCTGTTCCACCTGTTCTACCGCGCCGCGGAAACCACCGCCGTCATCATGTTCCTGGTCTCGGCCGCCGGTGTCTCGGCCTGGCTGATCACCACCGCGAACATCCCGCAGCAGCTGGCCGACCTGGTGCAGCCGCTGATGGGCAACAAGATGCTGCTGACCTTCGCGCTGATGATGATGGTGCTGGTGGTGGGCACGGCGCTGGACTTCACGCCGACGGTGCTGATCATGACGCCGGTGCTGATGCCGGTGCTGAAGCAGGCCGGCATCGACCCGGTCTACTTCGGCGTGCTGTTCATCATGAACAACGCCATCGGCCTGGTGACGCCGCCGGTGGGCACGGTGCTGAACGTGGTCTGCGGCGTGGCCAAGATCCCGATGAGCGGCGCCATCAAGGGCGTGATGCCTTTCATGATCGCGCAGACGCTCGTGATGCTGTTGCTGGTGGTGTTCCCGCAGATCGTCATGTTGCCGCTGCAGTGGATGACGCGCTGACCCTCAACCGACCTCGACATCATCATGGACGCTCTTGTCATCCACGCCCCCGGCGACCTGCGGGTCGAGGACTTCCCCACGCCCGCGGTCGAAGCCGGGCAGCTGCGCGTGCGCGTGCGCGCCGGCGGCATCTGCGGCTCGGACCTGCACTACTACCAGCATGGCGGTTTCGGCACCATCCGCATCCAGCAGCCGATGGTGCTGGGACACGAGGTGGCCGGCGTCATCGAGGCCGTCGCGCCCGGCGTCACCGGCTTCGCGCCCGGCGACCGCATCGCCGTCTGCCCCAGCCGCCCGTGCGGAAGCTGCCGCTTCTGCCAGCTGGGGCTGCAGAACCATTGCCTGGACATGCGCTACTACGGCAGCGCCATGCGCATGCCGCACGTGCAAGGCGCCTTCCGCCAGCAGATCGTCATCGAAGCCAGCCAGGCGCACCCGCTGGCCAGCGGCGTCAGCGACGCCGAAGGCGCGATGGCCGAGCCGCTGGCGGTCGCGCTGCACGCCGTCAACCGCGCCGGCCCGCTGCTCGGCCGCTCGGTGCTCGTCACCGGCTGCGGGCCGATCGGCGCGATGGCCGTCATCGCGGCACGCCGCGCGGGCGCCACGCGCATCGTCGCCACCGACGTCGTCGCCCAGCCGCTGCGCAAGGCCGCCAAGGTCGGTGCCGACGAGACGATCAACGTCGCCGAGCAGCCCGAGGCGCTGGCCCGCTATGCAGCCGACAAGGGCCAGTTCGACGTGCTCTTCGAAGCCAGCGGCAACGAACGCGCGCTGCGCGCCGCCTTCGACGTCGTGCGCCCGCGCGGCGTGGTCGTGCAGCTCGGGCTGTCGGGCAGCGAGATGACGCTGCCGCTGAACACCGTGGTGGCCAAGGAGTTCGACCTGCGCGGCGCTTTCCGCTTCCATGAGGAATTCGGCGTCGCCGTGCAGCTGATCAACCAGGGCCTGGTCGACCTGAAGCCGCTGATCTCGGCGACGCTGTCGTACCGCGACGCCGGCCGCGCCTTCGCACTGGCCGCCGACCGTTCGCAAGCCATGAAAGTGCTGCTGAGCTTCGACTGACGGCCGAAGCCGCAATCGCCCGCCCCCGATCAACCCGAGGAGTTCCTCATCATGAAGTTCATGTCACGCCGCCTCGCCACCCGGGCGTTCGCCGCCGCCGCAGCCGGCGCATTGCTGGGCGGCCTGCCCATCGCCGGCGCGCAGGAGGTCAAGCGCGCCAAGCTCGGGCATTCGTTCACCGACGCGCACCCGCGCGCCATCGCGATGAAGCAGTTTGCAGCCGCGGTCGAGAAGGCCACCGGCGGCAAGCTGGCCTTCGACGTCTATGGCAACTCGACGCTCGGCTCCGAGGAGAAGATGCTGATCGCGGTACAGAGCGGCGTGCAGGATCTCTACCTCGGCGCGTTGTCGCCGATCGCCGCGCGGAAGAAGGAGCTGCAGATCTTCGACTTCCCGTTCCTGTTCGGCTCCGACGCGGAAGCGGCCTACGTGCTCGACGGCCCGGTCGGCCGCAAGATGCTCGACGGCCTGGCCGACATGAACATGCACGGCCTGGTCTGGGCCGGCGGCGCGTTCCGCAACCTGTCGAACAGCAAGCGGCCGATCGGCTCGATGGCCGACATGAAAGGCCTGAAGGTGCGCGTGATGCAAAGCCCGATGGCGCTGGCGAGTTTCAACGCCATGGGCATGAACGCGGTGCCGATGGCCTTCACCGAGGTCTACCCGGCGCTCGAGATCAAGGCGCTGGACGGCTACGAGCACCCGGTCGTCGACATGTACGCGAACAAGATGTTCGAGGTGCAGAAGTACCTGACGATCACCAACCACGTGTACACGCCGGTGGCGCTGCTGGCGTCGAAGAAGTGGTGGTCCGGCCTGACGCCCGAGCAGCAGCACACGGTTCAGCGCATCGCCGAGGAGACGCGCGCCTTCGAACGCGGCGAAGAACTGCGCCAGGCCGCCGAGGTCGTGGCCCAGTTGAAGGCCAAGGGCATGGCGGTCACGGACATGCCGCCCGCGGAACTCGAGAAGATCCGCAATGCAGTGCAGCCGGTGATCGACAAGAACGCCGAGACCATCGGCGCCGAATTCGTGCAGTCGTTCTACGGCGAGCTGAAGAAGTTCCGGGCGGGCCGTCGCTAGCGTCCGACCCGATTCGTTTGGCCGCATGACGGGCTGGTGGCCTAAGACCCCAGCCGTTGACGAGCCCCGGCGCCGGTGATCTGCGCCGGGAGTCGCTCACTCGCCGATGCGCTGCCAGAGCGCCTTCTCGCGCGAAGTAGCCGGGAACGTACCGCCGAACAGTAGCGTCCCTCGGCGGGCCAGCATCAACGCGATACGCGCGGCCGGCGCATGCCCGCCATTGGCCAGTGCCGACAGCGCGCTGAAGGCTTCGGACCAGCAACCCGTCTCGAGCGCCTCGATGGCCTGCTGGAAACGACGCGATGTCGGGTCCAGCGGCCGCTTGCCTGCAGCCCAGACAACGCCACCGCGGGTCGTGGACAGGGTGGCAGAGGAGTACTTGAGTGCCATCGATCGCCCTTCCGGTCTGGTGGCCCAGACCATCCACGCCAATTTAGCGAGTGGACAGCGTCGCTGCGTCCCTCAGACAGGGGAACCGGCCGCGACGGTCTAGGGGGCCCGCTGCCGCGCGCCGGCGCCAACTGAAGGCTCGCAACGCCGCCGCAACGCCCCCTGCCTATCTTCCGGCTCACACCAACCAGACAGGAGATTGGCATGCGACGTATCGGTATCCGCCCTGCCCTGGCGGCCTTGTGGGGCTGCCTGCTGGCACCTGCGGCAATGGCCGCCGTGACGGCCACGCTGGTCGACGAAAGCGCTCGCATCAGCCACGTGCGCCTGAATGTCGGCACCCCCAGCTTCAGCACCGTGCGCACGCCCAGCGGCGACTTCGTGCGCTTTTCGAAGGGCGAGCTGGCGCTGGGCAGCGTGCGTGGCGGCGCCGATGCGCGCAGCCAGCCCGAGCTGCCCGTCTCCGGCTTCCCGTTGGCGCTGCCGCTGGACCTGGGCAGTGCGCCCATCGTCACCGTCACGCCCGAAGGGACGCTGCGCCGCGCCACGGTGCGGCTGTATCCGGTGCAGCCCAGCGAAACCGCCAACATGGACAACCGCGAGCTGCCGCCATTCGAGTTCGACACCGCGCTGTACCTGAAAGGCGGCACGACGCCGGGCCAGGTGCTGGGCCGCAAGGCGCTCTTCAAGGGCGACGCCAACGTCGAAAGCCTGCGCTTCGCACCCTATGGCTACGACCCGGCCACCGGCGTGCTCAGCTGGTACGACAGCTACCTGGTGCAGGTGCAGCACGCTGCCGGCCCCTGCTTCGTGACCGACCACCTGGCCGACAGCAAGACGATCGTCGCCTTCGACGGCATCGACCAGCACATCCAGAAGCAGCCGCTGCCGATGGTGAAGTACGCGCTGAACCAGGCGCAACTGACGGCCACCTGCGCCAGCGCCACGGTCAACCCGCAGCTGTCCGGCGCGCGCTTCGTCATCGTCACCCACCCCGACTTCCTGAGTTCGGCGAACACGCTGCGGGCGCACAAGGAGTCGCTCGGCATCTCGACCTTCGTCGTCACCACCACCACCATCACCGGCGGCAGCGCCGCGGCCAGCGCAACGCAGATCCGCAACTGGCTGGCCAGCTACTACAACACCCATGCGGTCAAGCCGAAGTGGCTGCTGCTGCTGGGCGACGCCGAAAAGCTGCCGACCCACTACGACGAGATCAACTGGTACGGCAGCGCGCGCAACGCCAGCGACATCTGGTACGGCCAGTTCCTGCCCGGCGCCAGCGAGGAGACCGTGCCGCCGATCGGCATCGGCCGCTTCCCGGTCGACACGCTGGCGCAGGCCGACGTGATGGTCGCCAAGGTCATGGCCTTCGAGAACCAGCCACCGGGCGGCGGCGTCAGCCCGACGCAGGGCCAGAACTTCTACAGCCGCCTGACCTTCGCATCGTTCTTCGAAGGCAACGGCACGCAAGACTCGCGCTGGTTCGCCGAGGTCACCGAGAAAATCCGCAACCACGCGCTGTCGCTGGGCTACGGCGTGCAGCGCATCTACAAGGCCAGCAGCGCCGCCCAGCCCACCAAGTGGCGCAGCGGCAACTCGATCCCGAGCGACCTGCGCAAGCCGGGCTTTGCGTGGGACGGCGACGCCGCCGACATCATCGGCGCCGTCAACGCCGGCACGGCGCTGCTCTACCACCGCGACCATGGCGGCTGGAACGGCTGGGGTGACCCGAACTTCCAGACCAGCAACCTCGCCAGCATCTCGGTCACGGGCAACCAGTACCCGGTGGTCTTCAGCATCAACTGCGCCAGCGGCCTGTTCGACAACGAAACGGTCGACCTGCCGGCCAACATCGTCGGCGCCGGCTACGGGCCCAGCCCCAGCAGCGTCTACTGGGCCGAGAGCTTCGTGCGCAAGGTCGACGGCGCGCTGGCGATCATCGGCGACACGCGCAGCAGCAGCACGGTCGACAACGGCCACCTGGCGATCGGCCTGTTCGACGCCATCTTCCCCGGCCTGGCGCCCGGCTTCGGCAGCAACAGCGCCGTGCGCCGCCTGGGCGATGTGCTGAACCACGGCCGGGCCTACATGGCCGCGGTCGACGCCGGTAGCACCGACAACCTGCACCCCAGCGACAACGGCGCCGTGGTCGGCGTCGAAGGCCTGCGCCAGGAGCTGAACCTGTACAACCTGTTCGGCGACCCGACGGTCAAGCTGCGCACGTCGGCGCCGTGGAGCTTCGCAGCCGTCAACCTGTCGGTGCAGCGCGGCATGGCCGTCGTCAACGTGGTGCGCCAACCCTGCACGGGCTGCCCGCAGAACCTGCCGCCGCCCGAGATGGTGACGGCGGTTGCGTTCGACCCGACCACCGGGCGCCAGATCGGCCGCACGCTGATCAACGCTGACGGCAACGGCAGCATCGACCTCGGCGGCTTCACCGGCAACTTCACGCTGCGCGTCGGCTCAGGCGACGGCACCAGCCAGCAGGTGGCACTGACCGAGACCGACACCGACCGCGACGGCATCCCCGACAGCCGCGACAACTGCGTAGCCGTGCCCAACGCCGACCAGCGCGACAGCGATGGCGACGGCTATGGCGACGCCTGCGACGCCGACGCCAACAACGACGGCATCGTCAACAGCCTGGACCTGGCGCTCGTCAAGGCGGCCTTCGGCACACGCGGCCCGAACCGCGCCGACCTCAACGGCGATGGCTTCATCAACGCGCTCGACCTGGCGCAGGTGCGCAACCTGTTCGGCACCCGCCCGGGTCCGTCGGCCTGGCACCCGCCGGTCGACTGATGTCCCTGCTCCACGATCACCCAACCCCGAAAGGAAGAATCATCATGAACGCAATCCGTCACTTCATCGGCGCCGCAGCCCTGCTCGGCTGCGCCTTGAGCGCACAAGCCGCCGGCAGCCTAGTCGTCACGCCGGCCAGCAACACCGTCAACCCGGGCGACAGCTTTGCGCTGCTGGTGCGCGGCAGCGGCTTCACCGACAACGTGGTCGGCGGCGGCTTCGACCTGAGCTTCGACCCGAACGTGCTGGCGCTGACCAGCGTCAGCATCGACACCGTCGTCTGGGAATTCGTCAGCAGCAGCGGCCAGATCGACAACGTGCTGGGCAAGCTCAGCGACGTCTACTTCAACAGCTTCAAGTCCGTGCTGCCGACCGGCGACTTCAGCGTCGCGACGCTGCAGTTCACCGCCAAGGCCGGCGGCAACAGCCTCGTGCAGATGAGCGCCAGCCCGTCGTTCCCGTTCGCCAACGATCTGGCCGAGGTCATCGCCGTCAGCTTCGTGCCGGCCGGCGTGACGGTCAGCGCCGTGCCCGAGCCGGGCTCGATGGCGCTGCTGCTGGCCGGCCTGCTGACCGTCGGCGGCCTGAAGCGGCTGCGCCGCGCGTAAGGGTTGCGTCCGTCGTCGGGCCTCGTCAGGCCTCGACGACCTCGTCCACGCGGCCGAAGACGAAGGGTCGATAGCCGTTCTGCGTGGCCGCGACGCAGTACTCGCGGTACTTCAGGAAGCCACCGGTGAAGAGCGTGAGACCCTGCGGCTTGTCCTTCACGTTGGCACCGACCCACCAGGTCTTGGCCTTGTTGATGAGGCTGCGCTGAGCCAGGGCCTGGACGGTGTCCATCCAGCCCTGCTCGGCCTCGGCGCTCGGCTCGATGGTCGCGAGGCCGTTCTCATTCATGTAGATCATCGCCGCGGCGATCCAGTCGACATCGTGCTCGCTGATGCGGATGATGTTGGCCAGCGCCGCGGGGCCGTTGGGGCCGGTGGTCATGAACAGGTTCGGGAAGCCTTCCATCATCAGGCCGAGGTACGAGCGCGAGCCGCCCTTCCACTTGTCGTTGACCTTGCGCCCGCCGCGGCCGACGACGTCGAAGGCCAGCATGGCGCCGGTCAGGCCGTCGTAGCCGGTGGCCAGGATCAGCATGTCGAGCGCGACCTCGCCCGACTCGGTGCGCAGGCCGTTTTCGGTGGCCTCGACGATCGGGTCGGCCACGCAGTCGACCAGGTGCACGCTGGGCAGGTTGTAGGTCTCGTAGTAGCTGGTGTCGATGCACGGGCGGCGCGCGAAGATGGGGTAGCCGCGCGGCTTCAGCTTGTCGGCCGTGGCCGGGTTTTTCACGACCTCGTCGATCTTGCTGCGCACGAATTCGGCGACGTGTTCGTTGGCTTCGGCATTCGTCAGCAGGTCCGCGAACGTGCCCAGCATCGCCAGGCCGCCGTTCTTCCACGCGTCTTCGAGCAACTGGCGCCGCTGGCCCGGGGTCACGCTGAAGAAGGCGCGGGTCGATTGCGGCCGCGTACCGCCGACGGCGCTGTTGCGGGCGGCCTCGCGAATGCCGGCGTAGTTGCGCTTGACCTCGGCCACGTAGTCGGGTTCGAGCGTCTCGTTGCGCATCGGCATCGTGAAGCTGGGCGTGCGCTGGAAGACGTACAGCTCGCCGGCCTGGCGGCCGACCTCCTGCACGATCTGGATGCCGGTGGACCCGACGCCGACCACCCCGACCCGCTGGCCGGCAAAGTCCACCGGCTCGTGCGGCCACTTCGCCGCATGCAGCAGACGGCCCTTGAAGCGCGCGAGCCCGGGGATGTCGGGATCCTTCGGAATCGACAGCGGGCCTGTGGCCATGATGCAGTAGGTGGCTTCGAAGGTTTCGCCGCGGCTGGTCTTCACGACCCAGCGCTTGCGCGGCTCGTCCCAGACGGCATTGACGACCCGTGTCTCGAACTGGAAATGCTTGCGCAGATCGAGCCGCGTGGCCACGAAGTCGATGTACTTCAGCAGCTCCGGCTGGCCGGCGAACATCTCCGACCAGGTCCACGCCTGTTCGATCTCGGGCGAGAAGGCATAGCTGTAGTCGATGCTGGGCAGGTCGACGCGGGCGCCGGGGTAGCGGTTCCAGTACCACACGCCGCCCAGGTCGCCGCCGGCCTCGAAGCCCTGCACCTTCAGGCCCATTTCGCGAAACTTGTAGATCGCGTACATGCCGCCGAAGCCGCCGCCGACCACGATCACGTCCAGGGCGGGCGTGCCGGCGCTTTTGGCGGGCTGTTCGTTCACCGATCGAGCATTCATCTGGGTCTCCTTTGGATTCATTCGATCTTGAGCTTGGTGGCCTTGGCAATGCCCTGCCACATCTCCATGTCGGCCTTGACGGTGGCGGCGAACTGCTCGGCGCTCTTGATCGGCGGTTGCAACATGTTCTGCGAGCGGAACTGCTGGCGCATCTCGTCCGTGGCGAGGATCTTGTTGATCTCGGCGTTCATGCGCTGCACGATCGGCACCGGCGTCTGGCCCGGCGCGAAGATGCCGAACCAGCCGTCGGCGTCGAACTTGTAGCCCTGCTCCGTCAGCGTGGGGACATCGGGCAGTGCCGGGCCGCGGCCCGAGCCGGTGGCGCCGATGGCCACGAGCTTGCCGGCCTTGATGTGCGGGACGGGCGATGCGATGTCGGTGAAGGCGATCTTGATCACGTCGCCCAGCAAGTCGTTCACCGCCGCGGAGGCGCCCTTGTACGGCACGTGCGGCATGTCCAGCCCGTAGTGCGCCTTGATGCCTTCCATGGCCAGGTGGCCCGTGGAGCCGTTGCCCCAGCTGCCATAGGCCAGCTTGCCGGGGTTGGCCTTGGCATAGCGCACCATGTCCTGCAGCGACTTGAAGCCGCTGCCCGGCGTGGCGACGAGCAGGATGCCGGCCGCGCCGATCTGCGCCACCGGCAGCAGATCCTTCTGCGTGTCGTACGGCATCTTGGCCTGCAGCAGCGGGTTGATCGCAATGGCTGACGACGGCGTCATCAGGAAGGTGTAGCCATCCGGCGGCGCCTTGGCGACGGCGTCGTTGCCGATGATGCTGTTCGCGCCGGCCTTGTTGTCGACGACGATCGTCGCCTTCAGCGCCGTCTGCAGCGGCGCGGCCAGCATGCGCGCATACAGGTCCATGCCGCCGCCGGCGGGCCCGGCCACCACCAGCTTGATCGGCTTGTTCGGCCAGTCGCCCGTCTGGGCCTTCGCGCCCGGCGCGGCGAGCGCCATCAGGGCGGCCGCAAGTGCCGTGCGGCGGTTCGGCTGATGTTCAATCATGGAAACTTCTCCGGTTCGGGCGGGCGTGGATGACGGGCATAGGGGCATGACCATCGCGCAGTTCAGCGCGTGGCAAGTAGGTGCGCAGAGCGATCTGGAACGGCCCCGCCGGCGCCGGCAGCCAGTTCGCCAGGCCGCCGGCGTCTGGTGGCGCCTCGTGCTGCAGCGCGATGTCGAGGCCGCCGTCGGGCTTGCGCACGAGCCCCGGCGTGCGGTTGCCGATCGAATAACGGCGGATCGGGTTCTCGACGAAGAAGCGCTGGCCGTCGGCCGTGGCCTCGTACATCGAAAACGACCAGAACGAGTCGGTCGGGATGCCGCCGGCGGGCACCTGCAGCCGGTAGCGCTTGCGGCCGTCGAGCGGCTGCCGCTCAGCGTCTTGGTAGGCGACGAAGTACATCGCCTCCACCGGCTCGAGTGCACCCAGCCCGCCCAGGGCCACCGAGGCGCGCAAGGCGAAGTTCCGGCCGTAGTTGCCGATGTCCGATGCCGATGCCATCCAGCCTTGAACGTCGCGGCGCCTGCTCTTGCCGGATGACCGCAGCGTGTCGTGCACCGCGTCGATCCGCGCCGCCCACGCCTGCCGCGCCGCTTCGTCGATCTCGTGCCAGGCATCGACCGCGCCCGGCCGCAGGCCGACTCTCGCCCAAGCCTCCAGCAGACCGGACTCGGACGCCGGCACCGGGTTGCGCGCCAGCGACTCGTTGACCACGGCCAGGAAGTTGCGCGGGTCGGCCGACCGCTCCGGTACGACCCGCGGGGAATGGCTGACGCCGATGGGCGGCAGCACTTCGAGCCGGTCCTGCATGGCATGCGACTGGGGCAGATCGTCCGCACCGTCGACCAGCCAGCGGCCGAACAACCACACGTCGTTGCCGGGCGCGCGGATCACGCGCCCGGGAACGGCCGCGTCAGGCTGCCCCGGCCCGAGCAGCGTGACATCGACCGGGCCGCTGCCATCCAGCCGCTGCCCGAGCATGGCGATGTGGTTCGTGAACGCGTCCATCAAGGCCAGCGACCAGTAACGCCCGGCAGGCATCGCACCGAGTCGGATCCGCACCGGGCCGGACGACAGGTCCAGCCAGGCGTTCGAGTACAGCGTGTCGTTGTTCGGCGCGGTGATCCAGCGCGAGTCGTGGTCGCTCAACTGCCGGTTGTGCCGCACGGTGTTCGGTGCGTGGCGATCCGGGTTGCGCGGATCCTGCACCGCGCGGAATCGCGTCTCGGCGATGGCGAAGAGCGGATACGCGTACTCGAACGCGGCGTCGACCCGCGTCTGGAGCATCGGTTCGGTCCGCGACACGGCGCCTGCTCAGGGTTCGACGACGTTGAACATCGGGTCGAACTCATCCAGCGTCTGGGCGAAGCGGCGGAACAGCGCCGCATCGCCGCTGATGCGGACCTCGCCCGCGTCGATGCCGGCCAGCAGCGCCGAGCCGCCGGCGGACAGTTTCGACAACTGCGCGCGCGTGGTCTCGATCGCTGCATCGGCAGCGTCGCCATGGCTGCCCGGCAGGTGGCTGAGCGCTCCGTTGGACAGCGTCAGGCGCTGCGATTCGACGTGGGTGCCGTCCACCAGCCGCCAGTCGAACCGGGCCGACAGCGCCTGCGCCTCGAGGCCGTTCACGCGGATGGCCAGGTACTCGATGAAGCTGCCGAGCGGCAGCACCGCGACCACGTCGGGGCTGATCGACACGCCGCGCGGCGCCGATGTCGCCGTGGCGGTGCTGCGCAGCTCGCGCGCGGCCAGCAGGTACGCGTTGCGCCACGTCGCCGACTCGGATTGGTAGCCCAGCTGCTCCATCGCGTCGGCGGCCAGTTCGCGCGCCGGCCGGTTGGCCGGTTCGGCGAACACGACGTGGTTCAGCACCTCGACGACCCAGCGGAAGTGGCCGGCCGCATAGTCGTCCCGCGCGCGGCGCAGCACGGCTTCGCTGCCACCCATGTAGTCCACGTACCGCGCGCCCGCCGCCTGCGGCGGCAGCGGGTTCAGCCCGGCCGGGTTGCCGTCGTAGGGGCCCAGGTAGTGGGCGTAGATCGCCGCGACGTTGTGCGCCACCGCGCCGTAGTAGCCGCGCGCGAACCAGCGGCGCGACAGCTCGGTCGGCAGCATCAGCTGGTCGGCGATCTCCTTGGGCGTCAGCCCGTGGCTCATCAGCCGCAGCGTCTGGTCGTGCAGGTAGCGATACATGTCGCGCTGCCCGGCCACGTACTCGCCGATGCGCTGCCGGCCCCATACCGGCCAGTGGTGCTGCACGATCAAGGCGTCGACGTGGGGGACGAACGCATCCAGCGCCTGGTCCAGGTAGCGTGCCCAGGCCAGCGCGTCGCGCGTCTTCGCGCCGCGCAGCGGACACAGGTTGTGCATCGTGTGGCACGCCGTCTCGGCCAGGTTCAGCACGCGCAGGCCGGGGTAGTGCATGTTCATGTTCGCCGGCGCCTCGGTGCCCGGCGTCAGGTGGAACACGATCTCGATGCCGTCGACGGTGTGGCGTTCGATCGGCTGCGTGATCAGCCGCGTCGGCGGGATGAAGCCGTCGCCGCCGCGCCCCACTGCCTTGCCCAGGCCGCTGTCCACGTGCGCCATTGGCCCCGGCTCTAGCGACCAGCCGAACTGGAACAACGCGCGCCGGCGCATCGGCACGCCGGCCAGGATGGATTCGGAGAACGACTCCTCGGTGAAGCCGAACGGCGCGATCACCGGCACGCCCTTGCGCACGTCGTCGTCGCCGATCACGCCGCGCACGCCGCCGTAATGGTCGCGGTGGCTGTGCGTGTAGATCACGGCCGTGACCGGCCGGTTGCCGCGATGCGCGCGGTACAGCTCGATCGCCGCACGCGCATGCTCGGTGAACTGCAGCGGGTCGATGACGATGACGCCGGTGTCGCCTTCGATGAACGTGACGTTCGCCAGCGAGAAGCCGCGCACCTGGTAGACGCGCTCGCTCACCTGGAACAGGCCGTGGATCGCATTCAACTGCGACAGCCGCCACAGGCTGGGGTTGACCGTGTCGGGCGCCTCGCCGTCCAGAAAGCCGTAGGGCTTGAAGCTCCACGACACGCCGCCGCCGTCGGCGGCGATGTGCGCATCGGGCAAGGTCGCGACAAAGCCGCGCCGCGCGTCGTCGAAGTCCTGGCGGTCGGAGAAGTCGAGTTCGGACGCCAGCCGCGCGTTGGCGCTGACGGTGCTGCGGTGCGCGGGTTTCATCGGCCGTGTCTCTTCGGTCTCTTCGATCAGGGCGTCGACCAGGCCCGGTCAGGCCGTGGCCGGCCCGGCCCGGTTGACCAGGCCCAGCATCACCATGTCCAGATACTGGTCCATGACTTCGTGCGCGCGCAGCGCACCGCCGGGGTGGTGCCAGCGCGCCATCTGGTTCAGGCCGGACAGCAGCAGGCGGCCCGCCATGGCCGCATCCACCGGGCGCAGTTCGCCGCCGGCGATGCCGCGCTCGATGCAGTCGCGCAGCAGGTGTTCGTAGGCGTCGCGCTGCTTCAACGCCAGGCCGCGACGGCCGGTGGAGCCGGCTTGCCAGAATGCGTTGGAGCCCGCCAGCCACCGGTCGCGCGAGTTCTCCAGCACGTTGGCCGACGCATGCAGAAAGGCGCGCACCTTCGCCGTGGGCGTTGGCGCGCGGTCCACGGCTGCCGTCACTTCGGCCAGCATCGACTCCATCGATTCGATCACCACCCGCTCGTACAGCGCATCCTTGTTCGGGAAGTAGTAGTACAGCGCTGCCTTGGTGATCTGCGCCGCTTCGGCAATGTCGCGCAGCGACGTCGCATCGAAGCCCTTCTGCGCGAACAGGCGCCGGGCGATGGCCAGCAACTGGGCCTCGCGGCCGTCGGCCAGGCCGGGGTCGACGGCGGCGACGGGAACCGTCGCTTCGATGTTGCGAATGGGGTCTTCAGACATGCGCATCAGCGTCCGCAATACACCGGCTTGCGCTTCTCGAGGAAGGCCCGCTGGGCCTCCTTCGCATCCTCGGTGCGCGACAGCGCCACGGTGTTGCTCTGCTCGTAGCGGTAGGCGTCGCGCAGCGGCATCACGTCGGTCAGACGCGCTGCCTCCTTGGCCAGCTTCACGGCCAGAGGGGCCTTGCCGGCAATCTCGTGCGCGATGCCCATCGCGTAGGGCATCAGCTCGGCCGCCGGCGGGCAGGCTTCCGTCAGGCCCAGCCGGTACAGCTCGGCGCCGCTGACCTGCATGCCCGTGTAGAACATGCGCCGGGCGCGCGACTGGCTGAAGACGCGCTGCAGGAAGGAAACGCCGCCGGCCAGGCCGACATTGATCTCGGGCATGGCGACATACGCGTCCTCGCTGGCGACCCAGATGTCGGATGCCATCACGAGGCCGAAGCCTGCGCCCAAGGCAGCGCCGTTGACGGCTGCGATCACCGGCTTGCTGCATTCGGTGATGGCGTTGTGCGTCTCGCGCACGAGCCGGTTGTGCCGGCCATAGGCGCCGGGCGTGTCGCCGAGGTTCGGGCGTTCGCGGATGTCAGCACCGGCCGAGAACACCTTGCCGGCGCCGGTGAGCACGACGGCCATCACGTCGTCGCGGTCGCTGAGCTGGTCGAAGACCTGCGTCAGCTCGGATCGCATTTCGGCGTTCTGCGCGTTCACCGGCGGGCGGTTCAGCGTGACCACGGCCACGCGTTCGCTCACTTCGACGATCAGGGTCTTCCAGTCACTCATGTTCGGTTCCTTGGTGGGTATCGGGGGTGGGCGGGCGGCGCGAGATGACAGCGTCGAGGCAGACGCAGCCCTGCTGCCGCACGACCAGCGGATTGATGTCGATGGCCTCGATCTCGCCGGCATGCAGCGCGGCGAACTCGGACAGCCGCACCAGCGCGTCGACCAGCGCCGCCCGGTCGGCCGGCGGTGCGCCGCGCCAGCCCTGCAGCAGCACGGCGGCGCGCACGCCGTCGACGAGGCGCGCGGCGCGCTCGCGCGTCAGCGGCGCCGACGCGAAGGCGACGTCGCGGAACAAGTCTACGGCGGTGCCACCCAGCCCGAACATCACCATCGGGCCGAACACCGGATCGACGGCCACGCCGGCAATCGTCTCGACGCCGCCGCGCTGCATCGGTGCGATCAGCACGCCATCCAGGCGGGCATCGGGCCGGCGCTCGGCGGCGCGCCGCATCAGTTCGTCGAAGGCGGCGCCCACGGCCGCGGCGTCGGCCAGGTCGAGCATCACGCCGCCGACCTCGGTCTTGTGCGTGATGTCGGGCGACACGATCTTGGCCACCACCGGGTAGCCGATGTGGCCGGCCGCATCGATGGCGGCTTGAGCGTCGGCGCAGACCCGTTCGGCGGGCACCGGCAGGCCGGCCTCGGCCAGCCGCGCCTTGGCCTCGGCTTCGGTGGCCACGGGCCCCAGCGGCGGTGGCATCGTCGCTGGCGGCGCCGGCAAGCGGTGCAGCGACGCACGCCGTTCGCGCAGCGACCAGGCCGCACCCAGCGCCCGCATCGCTCGGCTGGGGTCGGCAAACACCGGGATGCCGGCGGACTCGAGCCGCTGCGTCACCTCGGGCGCCGACAGCATCACGATCATCAGCTGGCGCGCCGGGTAACGCGCCTTCAGCGCCACCAGCGCCGCTTCGGTCGGCGCGAAGCGTTGCGGCGACAGGCCGACATGCGCCAGGTACACCGCCACCGTATCGCAGTCGGCCTGGGCGAGCATGGTTTCGACGACGCGCTCGATGCCTTGCGGCACCGACGTGACCTGCGCCGTGGTGTCGAACGGGTTGGCCGGCACCGCGAAGGGCAGGATCTCGCGCAGCGCCGCACTGGCCGGCTCGGGCAGGGCCGGCAAGGCGATGCGGTGCTCTTCGGCTTCGTCGGCCATCAGAACGCCGATGCCGCCGGAGCCGGTGACGATGGCCACGCGCGGGCCTGTGGGCAGGCTGCCCGTGACGTCGCAATGGCTGGCGATGTCGAGCATCTCGTCGATGCTGCGCGCGCGCACCGCGCCGCGCTCGGCGAAGACGGCGTCATAGACCGCGTCGTTGCCGGCCAGGCCGCCGGTGTGCGTGGCCGCGGCGGCCGCACCCGCCGCGGAGCGGCCGATCTTCATCGCGATCACCGGCTTGCCGGCATCGGCCGCCTTCAGCAGCGCGGCGCGCAGTGCGGCGCCGTCGCGGCAGGCTTCGAGCGCGGTGCAGATGACGCGGGTCTCGGGATCTTCGGCCAGGTAGTCGATGCACTCGGCGACGTCGACGTCGGCCTCGTTGCCGGTGGCCACCGCGCACGACAGGCCCAGCCCGCGCAAGGCCGCGGCGCCGTAGCTGGCCGAGCCGAAGGCGCCGCTCTGCGTCGCCAGGCCGACACCGCCCGGCTGCGGCCGCAGGCCGTTGAGCAGTGTCGAGAAGGTGGCGAACAGCCCGCCGGCCGGGCGGATCAACCCGAGCGCGTTCGGGCCGATCAGGCGCATGCCACTGCCGCGGGCAATGGCCACCAGGCGGCGCTGCAGGCGTGCGCCTTCGGCCCCGGCCTCGGCGAAACCGGCGGTGAAGACCTGCACCGCGCGCACGCCGTGGCGGGCGCAGTCCGCCACCGCCTGCTCGACGGCCGCCACCGGCACCGCGATGATCGCGTGATCCACCGGCTCGGGGATGTCGAGCACGCTGCGGTAGGCGCGGCGGCCCTGCAGCTCGGCATGGCCGGAGGTGGTGACCGGGTGGATGCGGCCGCTGAAGCCGCCCTCGATCAGGAAGCGCAGCGGCCGCCCGCCGATGCGCTCGGGGTCGGACGACGCGCCGATGATGGCCAGCGAGCGCGGATGGAAGAAGGGGTGGAGGCTGTGCACGGTGCAGGCGCTCGCCGGTTCAATGCGCGGCCGCGGCGCCTTGCAGCCGCGCGAGATGGTGCAGGCGGTCGCCGTATTCGAACTCGGCGCACAGCAGCCGGCGCGCCAGCCGCGCGGCCGGCAGTTCGGCCGTCATGCCCATGCCGCCGTGCAGCTGGATCGCCGCTTCGGCGCCGCGACGCGCCAGGTCGTTGAGGTACAGCTTGGCCAGCGATGCATCCCGGCTGGCGAGGCGGCCGCTGCTTGCGGTGTCGTTGACCAGCCGCGACAGCAGCACGCTCGCGCTTTCGTACTGTACGTAGAGGTCGACCACCGTGTGGCGCAGCACCTGGAACGTGGCCAGCGCCACGCCGAATTGCACGCGCGTGCTCAGGTACTCGATGCAGTGCTCGATTTCCGATCCCAGCGTGGCCGCCATCTCGATGGCCGAGGCCAGCGCGGCCAGGTCGGCGGCGGCCTGGCCTGCAGCCACCGCGGCAGGGCCGGACTGCAGCACCGCGGCGGGCGAAAGCAGCAGCGCATCGATCTTCAGATCGGCACAACGGCTGCCGTCGATCGCGGCAAAACGCGCCGCGGGCGGCGGCAGCGCTTCGGCGGGCAGCAGCAACAGCCATTCGCCGGCTGCAACCAGGCTGTGCGTGAACGGCAGGCTCAGGTCCAGTTGCTGCAGCACGCCTTCGAGGCGCACGCCGCCGCCGGGTTGCGGCACGACCTTCAGGCCGCTGCCGTCGGCGGCGTCGACATCGATGTCGCCGGCGCCGAGCGCCCGCAGGGCCGCGCTGGCTGCGTCGCTGCCGGCGGCCATCAGCATCGACGGCACGATGGCGCAACGGCGCACCAGCGGCAGCCCGATCGCCTGCCTGGCGCAGGCCTCGATCACGGCGCCCAGGTCGGCCAGCGTGCCGCCGGCGCCACCGCGGGCCTCGTCGACCAGCAGCGCCGGCCAGCCCATCGCGACGGCCTGACGCCAGGCCTGCTGGCGCGCGCCGGGTTCGTCCAGGCGCCTGGACGCGTCGGTCGCGAAGCGCGACGCGGCGTCGAACAGATCGCCGGGGAACATGGTGTCGGCGTTGAAGTTCATCGTCAGGCTCCGAACAGTTCGCGCGCGATCACGTTCTTCTGCACTTCGCTCGTGCCGCCGGCAATGGTGCGCGAGCGGTAGAACAGGTAGTTGTGGATCATGTTGGACTCGGCGTCCTCGGCCACCTGCTCGTGGCCGTCGGCGTCCAGCGGCACGAAGCGCGCCGCGCGCCGCGCGCCCAGCGCGTCGAAGGCGATGGCGATGATGCGCTGCGCCAGCTCCGAGCAATGCAGCTTCAGCGCCGATGACTTGGCCGCGCGCAAGGTGCCGCGCATGTCGTCGTCGATGGCGCTCAGCAGCAGCTCGCGTGCGGCACGCACCTCGGCTTCGGCCAGCAGCAGCCGCTCGGCGAAGACCGCCGCCAGCGCGGGCGTGCCTGTACGGGCGGCGACCGCGCTGACCTGCTCGGCCACCTGCTGCAGCAGCCGGCCCAGCCGCAGCACGATGCCCGGCGCGAGCCGCTCGCGGTCGAGCAGGAACTTCGCGCAACGCCAGCCCTGCCCCTCGTCGCCGAGGCGGTTGTCGACCGGCACCCGCACCTCGTCGAGGAACACTTCGTTGACGTGGTGCCAGGCGTCGATGGTGCGGATCGGCTGGATGCGGATGCCCGGCGTCGACAGCGGCACCAGCAGCAGCGTGATGCCTTCCTGCTTGCGCGCTTCCTGGCTGGTGCGCACCAGCGTGTACATCCAGTCGGCTTCGTGCGCGTGCGAGGTCCAGATCTTCTGGCCGGTGACGACGTAGTAGTCGCCGGCAGCGTCATGCGCCCGCACGGCGCGCGTCTTCAGCGACGCCAGGTCGCTGCCGGCGCCGGGCTCCGAATAGCCCTGGCACCACCAGTCGCTGCCGTCCAGGATGCCGGGCAGGAAGCGCCGGTGCTGCTCCGGCGTGCCGAAGTGCAGCATCACCGGGCCGATGTGGCCGAGGCCATGGTGGTATTGCGGCGGGCAGTCCTGCTCGGCCGTCACCTCTTCGAAGAGGTAGCGCTGGCGCATGTCCCAGCCGGTGCCGCCGAAGGCCTGCGGCCAGCCGGGCGCGGCCCAGCCGCGCGCATGCAGGATGCGTTGCCAGGTGGCGTAGTCAGTGCGCCCCAGCTTGGCGTTGCTGCGGACCCGCTCGCGCAGGTCCGGCGGGCAGTGCTGGCGGGCGAAATCGTCGACCTCGCGCCGGAAGGCGTCGTAGTCGATCGCGGCGGCAAGGGTGCTGGTGGTCATGGATTTGAAGACTTGACTTACTTAACTTACTAAACGGCCGGTAAGTTCATTCAGCAAACCAGGGCATCGAATGACTCACGGATGGATTTCGCTCTCGGTGTCTAGGCCAATAATGGCACCGTTCGGGGCTTTACCCATCCTGGAAAACGCCAGGTATAACCCTGTTGCCACCATCACTTCAGACTGGCTACAGTCAGCTTACTTGCCGACCGGTTAGCTCGTCAACACCGACACCCACATGATCGCCATCGCCCCCTGCCTGCCGAGCGCCCGGCGCCAATGCCTGCGTGCCGCCGTCGCGCTGGCGGCCCTGGCCGCGGCACCGCTGCAGGCCCAGGAGGCCGCCGCCGTGCCGCGCACGGTCACGCTCGTCGTGCCTTACGCGGCGGGCGGCGTCACCGACACGCTGTCGCGGTCGCTGGCGCGCCGGCTGGCCGAGCGCTGGGGTGTCACGGTGCTGGTCGACAACAAGCCCGGCGGCGGCACCGTCATCGGCACCGCGGCCGTGGCCCGGGCGCCGGCCGATGGTTCCACGCTGCTGCTGACCAGCTTCGGCTTCATCGGCAACCAGGTCATGCTGCCGAGCCTGCCGTACGCGCCGCAGTCGCTGGCGCCGCTGGCGATGGTCGGCGTCTCGGCCGGCGTGCTCTACGTCCACCCGTCGGTGCCGGCCACCAACGTCGCGGAGTTCGCGCGCTGGCTGCGGGCGCGACCTGCGCCGGCGGCGTTCGCCAGCAGCGGCAACGGCTCCAGCGTGCACGTGATGGCCGAGATGTTCGCGTCGGCGGTCGGCGTCGAGATCGTGCACGTGCCGTACAAGGGCAACGCCCCGGGTCTGGCCGACCTCATCGGCGGCCAGGTGCAGGCGATGTTCGATTCGATCTCGGCGCTGAGCCATGTGCGCAGCGGGCGGCTGCGGGCGCTGGGCGTCAGCACCGCCGCGCGCTCGGCGCTGGCACCCGATCTGCCGACGCTGGCCGAGTCGGGCGAGCCGGCGCTGGCGAAGTTCGACGCCGGCAGTTGGTTCGGCGTCTTCGTGCCCGCGGCCACGCCGCGCGCGCTGCAGCAGCGCATGCACGCCGACATCGAGGCCGTGCTGGCCCAGAACGCGATGCAGGACGAGGTGCTGAAAACCGGCGTCGAGCCGCGCTTGATGACGCAGGCCGCGTTCGCCGACTACCTGCGGCAGCAGCTCGACACCTGGGGCCCTGTGATCCGTGCCAAGGGCATCAAGTCGGACTGAACGAATTTCAAAAGGCTCACGTGCTCCCGCCAAAGCAGCGGGGCGTTCCCAGACAACTCAAACGGAGACAAGCGATGATTCGAATCCCCTCCCTTCCCACCCGGACGCTGGCGGCAACCACGCTGGCGCTGGCCGCCGGCGCCGCCGGCGCGCAGATCTCCGATGACATCGTGCGCATCGGCATCATGGGCGACATGGCCGGCCCCTACTCCGGCAACGGCGGCCCCGGCTCGGTGCTGGCCGCGCGCATGGCCATCGAGGACTTCGGCGGCAAGGTCAACGGCAAGCCGGTCGAACTGCTCGTCATCGACGACCAGAACAAGCCCGATGTCGGCCTCAACGCCGCGCGCAAGTGGCTGGACGTCGACAAGGTGGACGCCATCGTCGGCGGCTCGGCCTCGTCCATCGCGCTCGGCGTGCAAACGCTGATGAAAGACAAGCAGAAGCCCTACCTCGTGGCCGGCACGGTGACCGACTTGCTCACCGGCAAGAGCTGCTCGCCGATGTCGATCCAGTTCCTCGTCGACACCTATTCGCTGCCCAAGGCCGGCGTGCAGACGTTGTTGAACCAGGGCATCAAGAGCTTCTACTTCGTCACCGTCGACTACGCCTTCGGCGCCGCATTCCAGAGCGCGGCCACGCGCTTCATCGAGGAAGGCGGCGGCAAGGTGCTGGGCTCGGTCAAGCACCCGCTGGGGGCCACCGACTTTTCGTCGTACCTGCTGCAGGCGCAGAGCAGCGGCGCCAAGGCGATCGTGATCCTCAACGCCGGGCTGGACCTGTCCAATGCGCTGAAACAGGCGGCCGAGTTCAAGATCGCCAAGGGCGGCCAGGCGGTTGCCGTGTTCGGCATGACGATCAACAGCGTCGCCGCGATGGGCCTGGACGTGGCGCAAGGCCTGCAGATCACCGACCCGTGGTACTGGGACCGCACCGAAGAGTCGCGCGCCTGGGCCAACCGCTTCATGCCGCGCAACAACAACGCGCCGCCGACCTACATCATGGCCGGTACCTACAGCGCGGTGACGCACTACCTGAAGGCCGTGCAGGCCGCCGGCACCGACGCCGGCCCGGCGGTGATGACCAAGATGAAGGCCACGCCGATCAACGACATGACGGCCAAGAACGTGAAGATCCGCGAAGACGGCCAGGCAATGCGGCCGGTGTACGCGCTGCGCATCAAGCAGCCGGCGCAGATGAAGGCCAAGGCCGACTACTACGAGGTGATCGGCGAACTGCCGGCCGAGCAGGTCTTCCGCCCCATGGCCGAAGGCGGCTGCGACTTCGTCAAGAAGTGAATGTCGCCGGCGACCGCGGCCCGCCCATGAGCACCGCCACGATCCACGGCGACAGCCGCGACCTGCTCGGCGAGTCACCGCTGTGGGACCCGCGCGACCAGTCGCTGCTGTGGGTCGACACCCGGTGCCGGCGCGTGCAGAGCCGCTCGTCGGGCAGCGAGCTGCTGCGCCACTGGGAGCTGTCGCAGGACGTGGGCTCGATCGCGCTGGCCGACCCCGGCACGCTGCTGCTGGCGCTGGAAGACGGCTTCGCGATGCTGGACCTGGACAGCGCCGCGATGCACCCACTCGCACCGGTGGCGCATGCGCGGGCACCGATGCGGCTGAACGACGGCCGCACCGACCGCGAAGGCCGCTTCGTCTGCGGCTCGATGGTGCTGCAGCGCAGCGACCCCGAGGCCGCGCTGTACCGGCTGGAGACCGACGGCCGCGTCAGCACGCTGCTCGGCGGTATCGCGGTGGCCAACAGCACCTGCTTCAGCCCGGATGGGCGGACGCTGTATTCCGGCGACAGCCTGAGCGGGCTGATCCGCGCCTGGGACTACGCGCCGGATGGACAGCTGTCCAACGAACGCGTGTTCGCCGACACCCGCCCCGACGGCTCGGGCCCGGACGGCGCCACCGTCGACGCCGAAGGCTGCCTGTGGGTGGCGCTGGTGCTGGCTGGCCGCGTCGCACGCTATGCGCCCGACGGCCGCCTGCTGCGCATCGTCGAGCTGCCGGTGCCCTACCCCACCTGCCCGTGCTTCGGTGGGCCGCAGCTCGACACCTTGTACGTGACCAGCATCCGCGACAGCGGCCACCGGCTGCGCAGCGACGCGCCCGAGGCCGGCGCGCTGGTCGAAGTCACCGGCCTGGGCGTGCGCGGCCTTCCCGAAGTGCCGTATGCCGGCACGAAGGCTTTCCGGTGAGCGGCGACCTGATCCTCGAAGCCACGGACCTCGGCAAGTCGTTCCGCGGCTTTCATGCCGTGCGCGGCGTGAACCTGCGCGTGCGGCACGGCAGCATCCATGCGCTGATCGGCCCCAACGGTGCCGGCAAGACCACCTGCTTCAACCTGCTGACGCGCTTCTTGCCCGTCAGCAGCGGCCGCATCGTGTTCGACGGGCGCGACATCACGCCGCTGGACGCCGCCAGCGTGGCCCGCCTCGGCCTGGTGCGTTCGTTCCAGATCTCGGCCGTGTTCCGCCAGCTCAGCGTGCTGGACAACGTGCGCGTGGCGCTGCTGGCCCACGCCGGCGGCAGCCTGGTCTTCTGGCGGCACCGCCGCGCGCTTGACGCCTACAGCGCCCGCGCCGAGGCGCTGATCGACGCGGTGGGCCTGACCCCCTGGATCGCCCAGCCCGCGTCCGAGCTGCCTTACGGCCGCAAGCGTGCGCTGGAGCTGGCGACCACGCTCGCGCTCGAGCCCCGCCTGGTGCTGCTGGACGAACCGATGGCCGGCCTGGGCCACGAAGACATCGCACCGGTGACGCGGCTGATCGCCGACGCGGCCAAGCGCTGCACCGTGCTGATGGTCGAACACAACATGAAGGTCGTGGCCGACCTGTGCGACTGCATCACCGTGCTGCAGGCCGGCGAAGTGCTGGCCGAAGGCTCGTACGACGTGGTTTCGCGCGACCCGCGCGTGCTGGATGCCTACGTGGGAGGCGCCGTTGTCTGAAAGCCCGCTGCTGCAAGTGACCGGCCTGGCCGCCTGGTACGGCGAGACGCAGGCGCTGTCGCGCATCGACCTGGAGGTGCGGCGCGGCGAGGTGGTGTGCCTGCTCGGCCGCAACGGCGCCGGCAAGACGACGACGCTGCGCGCCATCATGGGGCTGCTGCAGCGCTGCCGCGGCCGCATCGAGATCGGCGGGCAGCCGGCACTCGGCTTGCCGCCCGAGGTGGTGGCGCGGCTCGGCGTGGCCTATTGCCCGGAAGAGCGCGGCATCTTCGCCAGCCTGACGGTCGAAGAGAACCTGCTGCTGCCGCCGGTGCTGGCGGCCGGGGGCTTGAGCGTGGCGGAGCTGTACGAACTCTTCCCCAACCTCGAGGCGCGGCGCTCCAGCGGCGGCACCAAGCTTTCCGGCGGCGAGCAGCAGATGCTGGCCATCGCCCGCATCCTGCGCACCGGCGCCAAGCTGCTGCTGCTGGACGAGCCCACCGAAGGCCTGGCGCCGGTGATCGTGCAGGCCATCGGGCGGACCATCGTGCGCCTGCGCGAGCGCGGCTTCACGATCCTGATGGTGGAGCAGAACTTCCGCTTCGCATCGCGCATCGCCGACCGCTTCTACATCATCGAAGAGGGCTCCGTCATCGAGCACCTCGACCGGCAGGCGCTGGAGCACGACCACGCCCGCGTCGAATCCGTGCTCGGAGTCTGAATGGACCATCTGCTGGGCATTCCACCCGCGGCGATCGTCGGCCAGCTCATCGTCGGGCTGATCAACGGCTCGTTCTATGCGCTGCTGAGCCTGGGCCTGGCGATCATCTTCGGCCTGCTGCACATCGTGAACTTCGCGCACGGCGCGCAATACATGCTGGGCGCCTTCATCGCTTGGGCCATGCTCGAATATCTGGGCCTGGGCTACTGGTGGGCGCTGCTGATCGTGCCGCTGGTCACCGCCGCGATCGGCATGCTGATCGAACGCACGATGCTGCGCCGGCTGCACGGGCTGGACCCGGTGTACGCGCTGCTGCTGACCTTCGGCCTGGCGCTGCTGCTCGAAGGCGCTTTCCGGCTGAAGTTCGGCGCCAGCGGGCAGCCCTACGCCAGCCCGCTGTCCGGCGGCATCACGCTGCCCTTCGCCTTCCTGCCGGCCTACCGCATCTGGGTGATCGTGGCGTCGGTGGCGGTGTGCGTGGCCACGTGGTGGTTCGTCGAGCGCACGCGCTTCGGCGCCTACCTGCGTGCGGCGCACGAGAACCCGGCGCTGGTCAGGACCTTCGGCATCCGCGTGCCGCTGCTGCTGACGCTGACCTACGGCCTCGGCGTCGGCCTGGCCGGCCTGGGCGGCGTGATGGCCGCGCCCATCTACCAGGTGAGCCCGCTGATGGGCAGCAACCTGATCGTCGTCGTGTTCGCGGTGGTGGTGATCGGCGGCATGGGCTCGATCGTCGGCGCCATCGTCGCCGGCTTCGGCCTCGGCGTGATCGAAGGCCTGACGCGCCTGCTGGTGCCCGACGCCGCGGGCGTGGTGGTGTTCGTCGTGATGCTGCTGACGCTGGCCTTGCGGCCGCAGGGCCTGTTCGGCCGGGGGGACTTGTGATGCACACGCCCTCGCACACGCCGCGCCGATTGCCGGCCTGGGCCATCGCGCTGGGCGTGGCGGCGGCGCTGGCAGCGCCCTTCGTCGCCTACCCGGTCTTCCTGATGAAGTTCCTGTGCTGGGCGCTGCTCGCGGCCTCGCTGAACCTGCTGGTCGGCTACGTCGGCCTGCTGTCGTTCGGGCATGCGATGTTCTTCGGCTCGGCGGCCTACGTCGCCGCGCATTCGCTGCAGGTCTGGGGCTGGGATCCGGCGCTGGCGCTGCTGGCGGGCGCCGGCGCGGCCGCGCTGATCGGCCTGGTGGGCGGCGCGCTGGCGATCCGGCGCCAGGGCATCGCCTTCTCGATGATCACGCTGGCCATCGCGCAACTGGTGTCCTTCGTCGCGCTGCGCGCGCCCTTCACCGGCGGCGAGGACGGCATCCAGAACGTGCCGCGCGGCCGCTTCGCCGGCCTGCTGCCGCTGGGCGACGACCTGGTGCTGTACTACCTGGTGCTGGCCATCGTCGGCGCCGGGTTCTGGATCGTCTACCGCACCGTGCAGTCGCCGTTCGGCCATGTGCTGACAGCGATCCGCGACAACGAGCCGCGCGCCATCTCGCTGGGCTACCGGGTCAACCGCTACAAGCTCGCCGCCTACGTGTTGTCGTCGGCGCTGGCCGGCCTGGCGGGCTCCCTCAAGGCGCTGGTCTTCCAGATCGCGACGCTCACCGACGTCAGCTGGACGACCTCGGGCGAGGCCTTGCTGATGGTCATCGTCGGCGGCCTGCAGACGCTGGCCGGCCCGCTGGTCGGCGCGCTGGTGGTGGTGACGATGCAGAACCAGTTCGCATCGTTCGCCGAGGTCGTGCTGCTGCTGCAAGGCCTGGTGTTCGTCGTCGTCGTGCTGGTGTTCCGCCGCGGCGTCGTCGGCGAGTGGGAGGCCTGGCGTGCGCGCCGCGCCGCCGGTGCAGCGGCCACGAAGATCAACCCGCCGGAAGGACAGGCATGACCCCCGCAACCTTGCAACTGGACGGCCGGCTGGCCGTGATCACCGGCGCCGGCAGCGGCATCGGCGCTGCGGTGGCGCGTGCCTTCGCGGCGGCCGGCGCACGGCTGGTGCTGGCCGACCTCGACGGCGTGGCCTGCGCCGATGTCGCCGACGCGCTGCGCCGCGAAGGCGCCGAGGCGCAGGCCCATGCGCTGGACGTGACCGATAGCGCCGCGGTTCACGCACTCGCCGCGCAGGTGAGCACGTCGCTGGGCGACGCGGCGATCCTGGTCAACAACGCCGGCATGCTGGTGCGCCGCGGCATCGACGACCCGGAGGCCGAGGCGATCGTGCGCCGCGTGATGGACGTCAACCTGCATGGCGCCTTCGCGATGGTGCAGGCTTTCCTGCCGGCCTTGCGCCGCGAGCGCGGCAACGTCGTCAACATCGTCTCCGGCGCGGCCTTCGTTGCGCAGGCCGGCTGCGCGGGCTACTCGGCTTCGAAGGCCGCGCTGCGCATGCTCACGCAGACCCTGGCCGTGGACCTGGGCGCCGATGGCGTGCGCGTCAACGCGGTGGCGCCCGGCGTGATCGAGACGCCGATGACCGCCGCGACGCGCGCCGATCCGGCGCGCCTGGCCGGCTTCCTGCGCCGCACACCGGCCGGTCGCATCGGCCAGCCCGAAGAGGTGGCCGCGGCGGTGTTGTTCCTGGCCTCGCCGCTGGCCAGCTACGTCAACGGCACGACGCTGCCGGTGGACGGCGGCTTCCTCGCATCCTGAGCATGCAGAACCAACGACCCGGCCTGCGCGCCATCGTCACCGGCGCCGCGCGCGGCATCGGCCGCGCGATGGCGCTGCGGCTGGCACGCGACTCGCAAAGCCGCTTCGGCCAGCCCGCGCAACTGGTTATCGCCGACCGGCACGCCGGCGAGCTGGAGGCGCTGGCGGCTGAACTGCGTGCCGCCGGTGCCTTTGCCCACCCCTGTGCCGGCGACCTCTGCGACCCCGCCGAGCCGGCACGCATCGTGGCCGCCGCGGTCGCGTTCGACGGGCTGGACTGCGTCGCCAGCAATGCAGGATTTGCCCTGCCGGCGTCGCTGCTCGAAGCCAGCATCGACGACTGGGACCGCGTCTTCGCGATCCATGTGCGTGCGGCCTGGCTGCTCGGCCGCGCCGCCCACCCGCAACTGGCCCGCGCGCGCGGCTGCCTGGTGCTGACGACCAGCGTCTCCGGCACGCAGGCCACGCCGCCGCTGGCCGCCTACAGCCCGAGCAAGGCCGCCGCGCTGATGCTGATGCGGCAGATGGCCGTGGAATGGGGGCCGGACGGCGTGCGCGTCAACGCGCTGTCGCCGGGGCTGACCGTCACGCCCGGCACCGCCGAGGCCTACGCCAAAGCCGGTGCGCGCGAAGAACGGGCATCACGCATCCCGCTGCGCCGGCTGGCCGAGCCCGAGGACATGGCCGCCGCGCTGTCGATGCTGGTCGGGCCCGATGCCGCCTATGTGCATGGCCATGAACTGGTGGTGGACGGCGGCTTGCTCAACACGCTGATGCCGTCGCTGACGATGCCGGCCTGGCAGCCCGGGGCTGCGGCCTGACGTTCGATGGAAACCGCGTCAGCCCAGTTCGGCCAGCAGCGTGTACCAGGGGTCTTCTGGCTTGCGCGCGCCGATCGGCACGCGCGGGCCGAAGCGTTCCGCCTCGGAGGCCGCGGGCGCCTCGCCCATCGGCTGCACCCAGTCGTACACCACCACGCGCGCGGCCACGCGCCACTCGTCGCCGCGCTTCTCGAAGCGGTCGACATAGCGGCCGGCGAGGAAGGTCTCCTGCTCGACGCCATCGGGTCGGCGGTCGCGCTGCCAGGCCAGGAAGTAGGTTTCCACCGCGGCCTGCAGCCCGCGCAGTTCGATCGACAGGTTGCCCACGTGATGGATCATGCGGCCGCTGTCGCGCAGCTTGACCAATGCCGCGTCGATGAAGGCGCTGGCGCTGCCCTGGTGCGCGCCGTGGCGGTCCGTCGCGTCGGGCCAGTAGCTGCTGCGCAGCGCCGCTTCGTCGAGCCGGTCGATGCCGCGGCAGTAGCGGAAGATGGATTCGCGGATGGCTTCTCGGTCCAGCAACCGCTGGAGGGTGGACGTGTCTGAGGTCATGGCCTTTCCATGGATGACGGGGGCTGCCGCCAGTGTAGGCAAGGCCGGGCCCCGTGAATCGAGGTAGCGACAACATGAGCGGAAGACTGGAAGGCAAGGTGGCCCTGGTGACCGGTGCGGCGCAAGGCATCGGCCGCGCCATCGCCGAGCGTTTCGTCGCCGAAGGCGCCGCCGTCGGCGTGCTCGATCTGAAGCCCGAACGCGCGCAGGCGGCTGCGGCCGAGATCGCGGCGCGTGGCGGGCGCACGATGGCCTTTGCCGGCAATGTGGCCGATCGTGCAACGCTGGCCGACGCCGTCGCGGCGCTGGAATCGAACTACGGCCGGCTGGACGTGCTGGTCAGCAATGCGATCTGGGTGCGCTATGGGCCCATCGATGCGATCACGCCGGAAATGCTTCACCGCATGACGGCCACGGGATTCGACTCGGTGGTCTGGGGCATCCAGTGCGCCGCACCGGCGATGGCGCGCGCCGGCGGCGGCGCGATCATCAACATCGCCTCGGCAGCCGCGTTTCTGGGCATACCGCAGGCGATGCTCTACGCCGGCGTCAAGGCCGGCGTGCTTGGGCTGACGCGCGCCGCGGCGGTGGAACTGGGGCCGCAGCGCGTGCGCGTGAACGCGATCTGCCCCGGCTCCATCCAGACCGAAGGCGTGCGCATCAATGTCGACCCGGCGATGGCGGCCAAGCGCCTGGCACGCACGCCGCTCGGTCGCATGGGGGAAGTGGATGACGTCGCATCGGCGGCGCTGTTCCTCGCCAGCGACGACAGCAGCTGGATGACGGGCGAGTCGGTTCTCGTCGACGGCGGGGCGACGCACGCGGTGCTCTGAAGCCGGACCAGGGCCTCATCCCCGAGGGGCGTGAAGACGCACGCTCCTACTCGGATGGCTGCAGGCTACAAGGTCTCCGGTTCGAGCAGCGTGAACTGCGAACGGCCGATCAAACGCTTGAAGTCGCGGTCGAAACTCACCAGGTGCTCGCCGATGTGGATCGTCGCTGCGGCCAGCCAGGCATCGGGCAGGTCATTGCCCTTGAGGTGCTTGTCGACGCAAAGCTGCCGCAGCCGCGGCCATTCGGGGCCGAGTGATGCCAGGTGAACGCCTTCGGCTGCAAGCAGCGCGTCGACGAAGTCCACCGCCGACTCGACAGGCGTCGGCACCTGAAAGATCTTGGGGCTGCTCACGAGGCGCAGGAAACTGGCCAGCACCATCGGCATCAAGACAAACGTGCTACCCGAAGCGGCGGCCATGACGGCCCGCTCCAGCCAGCTACGCGCAACCGCGTGGTGAGGATGATCGCTGCGGGAAGCGGCGACCAGAACGTTGACGTCAGGCGTCATCGCCCAAAGCTGCCAGCATGGCCTTGTTGCTGAGCGGGTCGACGCCGACCGTCAGGCCGCCCCGCCCCTTGAACACGGGAAGCCTGAGCTTGCCGCGCTGCGGTGCAGCCTGAGCCCGCAGCCGCATCTGCAGCCCCTCTTCGATCAGGCGCGTCAGGCTCGTGCGCTGCTGGGCAGCAAGCGCCTTTGCAGCGCCCAGCAACTGATCGTTGATGTCGAGCGTGGTCTTCATCTTTCTATGATACAGAAATCTGTATCGTCGGCTCTACTGCTCTGGCGCTGGAAACTCCGGCTCAAGGCAGCTGATGCAACACCAGCGGCAGCACCGCAGTGGCACCGGCTTCGCGCAACAACGCGGCCGCCACGGTCATCGACCAGCCGCTGCGGTAGCGGGCATCGATCAGCAGCAGCGGCCCGGCCGGCACGGCCACCTCCGGCCTTAACACCAGGGCCTGGAGCAGCATCGCCACCTTCGCGCCGGACGCCACGTCGGCAGCCGGCGTCTGGCCCGCCAGGCGCAGCGCGTCGACGAGCGGCAGCCGGCCCAGCAACGCCACATGTGAAGCCGCCGAGTGGACCAGCTGCGGGTGCAGTGCCGATGGCATCGGCACCACGGCCACGGGCCGGTCGCCCCAGCTGCGCCGCCAGCGGCCGAGCACGCCGACCACCCCGTCCAGCACCTCCCGCGGCGCCGGTCCGTCCGGCGCCGCGAACAGCGGCAGCAGCGACTCGGCCCAGCCGGGATCGCCGGCAAAGGCCAGGGCCCGGCCCTCGCTGCAGCCGATGATCCGGCCCTTGCGGCCCTTGCCGGCCCCGCCCGTTGGCCAGAGCTTGCGCGGCTCGATGATCACGTCCTGCCCGCGCGTGAATGCGCGCGCGGCCTCGATGCGCTCATCGCTGGGCCGCGCGCCCGGGCCGGGGAGGCGCCCGGTGCAGACGCTGCAGCGCCCGCAGTCGCTCGGCTCGGGATCGTCCAGCGCTTCCTGCAGGAAGCGCATCAGGCAGCCCTGGCCGGCCGCGAACGCGCGCATCAGGCCGGCCTCTCGCTCACGCACCTGGGCCAGCGCCTGCCAGCGCTCGGCGTCGTAGATCCACGGCTTGCCCGTCAGCGCCCAGGCCGAGCCGTCGCGCTGCACCACCTCGTCCACGGCCAGGATCTTCAGCAGGCCTTCGAGCCGCCCACGCCGGATGGTGGTGGCATGCTCCAGATCCAACAGGGTCTGCGGCCGCTCTGCCAGCGCGCCGAGGATCTTGCCCACGCGCTCTTCGTCAGGCACACCCGCCGTCGCGAAGTAGGCCCAGATCTGTTCATCGGTCTCGGCGGGCAGCAGCACCGCCACCGCTTCGGCCAGCGCCCGGCCGGCACGGCCCACCTGCTGGTAGTAAGCCACAGGAGAGGCCGGCGAGCCGACGTGGATGCAGAACGCGAGGTCGGGCTTGTCGTAGCCCATGCCCAGCGCCGAAGTGGCCACCACGGCCTTCAGCGCGTTGCGGCGCAACGCATCCTCGATGCCCTGCCGCACGGCGGTGTCCAGGCCCCCGTGGTAGGCCGCCACCTCGAACCCGCAGGACCGCAGGAAGGCCGTCAGCCGCTCGGTCTCGGCGACCGTCAGGGCATAGACGATGCCGGAGCCCGCGAACGCGTCCAGCGCATCGCCGACCCAGGCATAGCGAGCCAGCGAATCGAGCCCGGGCACCACGGCCAGGCGCAGGGACGAGCGCGCGAGCGAGCCGCGAAAGGTCAGCGTCTGCGGGCCCAGCTGGCGGGCGATGTCCAGCGTGACCCGGTGGTTGGCCGTGGCGGTGGTGGCGAGCACCGGCGTGTCGGCGCCGATGCCCAGCAGCGTCTTCGCCAGACGCTGGTAGTCGGGACGGAAGTCGAAGCCCCAGTCCGAGATGCAGTGCGCCTCGTCGATCACCACCAGCCCGGTCGCAGCCAGCAGGCCGGGCAGCCGGCGCGCGAAGCCCGCGTTGCCCAGGCGCTCGGGCGAGACCAGCAGCACGTCCAGGCGGTCGCCGGCAATGTCGTCGAAGACCGCGTCCCAATCGTCGAGGTTGGTGGAGTTGACGGTGGCCGCGCGCAGCCCGGCCTGCGCCGCGGCGGCGACCTGGTCGCGCATCAGCGCCAGCAGCGGCGAGACGATCAGCGTTGGCCCCTTCCCCTGGGCACGCAGCGCCGACGTCGCGGCCCAGTAGACCGCCGACTTGCCCCATCCGGTGGCCTGCACGACGAGCACACGGGCCTGCTGCTCGACCAGCGCCGCCACGGCCGCGGTCTGGTCTTCGCGCGGACGCGCCGCAGGCCCCGCCATCGCGGCGAGAACCTGGCGCAGATGGGTGTCGGCAAGGCTCATCCCGGGATTGTGGGCCGGACCGGCCTCTTCCGGCCGAACGGATCGATGTCGACCGTAGAGACGTCAGGCCGTCGTGCCGTCGATCAACGCGCCCAGGCGCTCGGCCGGCGCGGCATCGTCCTGCCCATGCCAGCGCCAGGTATTGCGGCCGGCGCGCTTGGCCGTGTACAGCGCAAGGTCGGCAGCCTTGTACAGCGCGTCGGGCGCGCTGCCCTGGCTCGGGCACTGCGCCGCCCCGATGCTGGCACTGACGCGCAGCGTGGAGCCCTTGAACAGCAGCGGCTCGGCCAGCCCAGCCAGGATGCGACCGCAGACGGTGTGCACGAGATCGTGCTCGACGGCCTGCATCAGCAACACCGCGAACTCGTCGCCGCCGGTGCGGGCCACGCGGTCGGACTCGCGCACCGCATGGTTCAGGCGCGCGGCGGTGGCCACCAGCAGCGCGTCGCCGGCGTCGTGCCCCAGCGTGTCGTTGATGGCCTTGAAGCCGTCAAGATCGATCAGCAACAGGGTGAAGGCGCCCCCGTCGCGCGAGGCCAGCGCCACCAGGTGGCGCAGGTTGTCGTTGAAGAGGCGCCGGTTCGGCAGCCCGGTCAGCGGGTCGGCATAGGCCAGCAGTTCGAGCTGGGCCTTGCTCTGGCGCAGTTCTTCGCTGCGCCGCTCCAGCTCGGCCGTGCGGGCGGCCACCAGCCCCTGCAGTTCGAGCTGGCGCCGCCGCAAGTACGCCGTGCGCACTTGCACCAGCGCTGCCACCGCGGCCAGCGCGCACAGGGCCAGCAGCACCCGAAACCAGGCGGCCTGGTACCACGCCGGCTGCACATGAACCGCCAGGCTCAGCGGCGGCGACCATGCCCCGTCGCGATTGGAGCCGCGCAGTTGCAGCGTGTAGTCACCCGGTGGCAGGTTGGTGTAGCTGGCCAGCCGGCGGCTCGGCTCGGTGCTGATCCAGTCGGCGTCGAAGCCCTGCAGGCGGTAGGCGTAGCGGTTGCGCTCCGGGGCCGAAAAATCAAGGGCCGAGAACTCGACCCACAGGCCGCGCTCGTCGGGCGTGACCTCGATCGCGGCCACTGCGGCTGAACCCTGGTTGAAGCGCCCGGCGGGCAGCGGCACGTTGCCCAGGCGTGCGTCGGTCACCACCACCGGCGCAGCGTGCTCCCAGCGCGTCAACCGATCAGGCCGCACCACGGTGAGACCGCCCTGGGCACCGAATACCAATTCGCCGGTGGCTGTCACGGCGCCGGCGTTGGTCCAGTAGGTCGGAATCTCCACCCCCTGCGGCCGCTGTAGCGCGCGGATCGTCAAGTGGCTGCCGGAAATGACCGCGAGGCCGTCATCGGTGCTGACCCAGATGTCGCCCTGCGCGTCCTCCAGCAGCATGTCGACGCCGGTGTGCGGCAGACCTTCACGCAGGCCAAACCGCTTGAACCACAGCCGGCCGTCGGCGTCGCGGCGCTCCAGCAGCTGGACACCGCTGCCGAACGACGACACCCACAGCCGCCCACGCGCATCGAGCAGGATCGACGACAGATAGGTCCCCGGCAGCCGGCTGTCGTCGGCCGCATCGCTAGGCACGCGGTCGAGCACGCCGGAGGCGGTGTCGAGGTGGGCCATGCCCCCGCGTGTGCCGATCCACAGCGAATGGCCGGCACCGCGCGCGATCGCCGTCACGCGCGCATCGCCCAGCCCCGCGGCGGCTTCGTTGCGCAACAGCCGGGGCCGACCGGCAGCGTGCAAGTCCAGGCCCCACAGCCCGTCGGGGCCGCCGATCCACAGCACCCCGGCGTCGAAGCACAGAGCCCAGGTGGCGGCACTGGCAACGCGCCCCGGTACGTGCAGGCGCACCACGCGCTTGCCGCCAGCGTCACTGCGGTACAGCCCCTGTTGTGTGCCGATGTAGACCTCGCCGCTGCCACCGCGCGCCAGCGCCAGCACCCGCCCCTTGGGCAAGGCGCTGAAGGGCAACGCCGGGTCGGGCCGAAGCTGGCCGACGCGGCCGAGCACGGGGTCGATGATGTCGATGCCGCCGTCGCCCAGGCCGAGCCAGATGCGGCCGTCGGGCTGTGCCAGCACGGCGGCAACATTGGCGTGGCTGATGCCCTTGGGCCGCCCGCTGGCGCCCAGTACCGAGATCACACCCGTCTGCTGCGGATCGAACTGGCTCAGCGCCGTGTTGGTGCCGGCCCAGACCAGGCCGCTGCGGTCCCGGTACAGCGACAGCACATCGTCGTCGTTCAGGCTGGTGGCCGTGCCGGGGTGGTGGCGGATGCGCCGCGTCGCCCCGTGCTCGATGTCCACGGCGACGATGCCACCGCCATCGATACCCAGCCACATCTCGCCCGGCCTGGCCTCGACCATGGCCATCACGCGGTCGCTCTGCAGCGCCGACAGTGCACCGCTTTCGCGCACGGCGCGGGGGGCAGCCGCCTTGTCGGCTTCAATGACGAAGGCACCGTTGCCCTGGGTTCCGACCCAGACGCGACCGGCGCTGTCCTGCGCCAGCCTGCCGACCACGGGCGAGCGCCCGCGCGGCACCTGCAGCGGCACGGCAACAAAGGCTGGGGTTCCCGGGTCGCGCCGCAGCAGGCCGTGCGGCGTGCCGACCCAGAGCACGCCGCTGCGGTCGCGCAGCAGCGCCCGCACGCCACCCTCGGGCAGCGCTGCGGCGGATCCGGCGCGCGCGCGCTGTACGGTGCCGCTGGCGTCCAGATGATCGAGTCCGGCGCCGGTGCCGACCCACAGGCCGCCCTGGCCATCGCCGGTGATCGCCGGCACGCTGGCGTCGCTGAGGCCCGATGCGCCACCCACGGGATAGACGACGAAACGGTCGCGCTCGGCGTCGTAGAGGGCCAGGCCGCCGGCGCTGGTGCCGATCCACAGCCGGCCACGCTCATCGACGTGCAACGTGTGGACGTAGCTGTCGGGCAGCGAGCCGGGTGTCTGCGGGTCGGCCGTGTAGTTTCGAAAGCGATAGCCGTCCCAGCGCGCGAGACCAGCCTGGGTGCCCAGCCACAGGAACCCGCTGCCATCCTGCGCCAGCGCGTTGGCACTCGCGGCCTCGGGGGCGGTGTGGTGCCTGAAGAGGGTGTCCGACAAGGTCGTCCAGCGCGCTGCGGCCACGCCGGGGCCGACCGTTGCAGCCGTGGCAACGGCCGCCAGCAGTGCCAGCAAACAGCAGATCAGCACTCTCGGCGGAGACATCGACGGCCCACTTCAGCGAACACGGACCACGAACCTTCCTGGCCTGATCTACTGTATCGGCAGCGCACGCCGGCACTGAAGCCGCGCAGCGGTCATGTTCCCGGTCTGGTCGACGCGGCCGGCACCCGGTCAACCGCCTGCCGGGCCTCCTCTTGTATCCACCGCATGAAGGCCTGCTGGCCGGCGTGGATCGGGCGGCCTTTGTCGATGCACAGGAAGTAGCCGCGCCCCGTCGAGACCGGAAGAGCAAAGGGGACGACGAGTTCGCCGTTCTGCAACTCGCGTTCGATCAGACAGCGCTGGGTGATGGCGATGCCCACGCCTTCCTTGGCGGCGAAAATGAGGTTCATGCTGAGGTCGTAGCCCGGGCCCAGCCGAAGCTCGCCTTCCAGGCCGGCCACGCGGGTCCAGCGCGCCCAGTTGTCCGGGAAGTTGGTGTGGTGCAGCAGCACCTCGCGCGCCAGGTCACCCGGCTGCTTCAGACGCGGCAGCAAGCCCGGGGCGCACACCGGCACGATGTCGCGGCCCATCAGATAGGTGGTCTGCAGGTGCGTTGGCCAGCGGCGGCGGGGCCGCTTCACGTCGATCCAGACATCCACGTCGTCGCGGCTGAAGTCTTCGTCGTGGCGGAACTGGCGCATCTCGATCTCCACGCCAGGATGCTGTGCCTGGAAACGCGGCAGGCGCGGCAGCAGCCATTTGGTGCCCAGGGTGGGGATGACACTCAGGCGCAGCTTGCCCGGCGCGAGCGGCCGCTGGAACTGAGCGGTGGCCGACTCCAGCGCCATCACGTGGCGTTCGGTCAGTTGCCGCAGTTGCCGGCCCTGCTCGCTCAGCACAACGCCTTGCGGCGAGCGATCGAACAGACGGCAGTCCCCCAGGTGCTGCTCCAGCCGCTGCACGGCGCGGCTGACTGCGGCCTGAGTCACGCACAGAACCTCGGCGGCCTGACGGAAGCTGCCGAGCCGGCAGACCGCCAGAAAGGCATGCAGTTCGACCAACGATGGGGAGAGCAACTTCATGCTCGCAATTACATCAGGTCATCACGAGCGACGTTTATGTCGTTTGATGCGCAAGGCCGGAGTTCCTACTCTCTGCGTACTCCCACGCTCCTCCCCGCCATGACGCTCGATCGCCGCCAGTTCCTCGCATCCACCGCCGCCGTCGGCATGCACGGCCTCGGCCTGCCCGCGTTTGCGGCCGACGCGCCCTATCCGGCGCGCGCGATCAACCTGGTGGTGCCTTTCACACCTGGCGGTTCCATCGATGTCGCTGGCCGCCTGATTGGCGAACGCCTGGCCCGGGCACTGGGTCAACCGGTGGTGATCGACAACCGTGGCGGCGGCGGCGGCACCATCGGCTCGACCTACGTCGCCAGGGCTGCACCGGACGGCTACACGCTGATCGTCACCTCGCAGAGCAGCCACGTCGTGAACCCGGCGATGAACCCGAAGCTGCCCTACGACGCAGTCAAGGACTTCGCTCCCATCACCCTCATCGGCCGCATGGCCAACGTGCTGGTGACCCATACCGGCCTGCCGGTCCACAGCTTCGATCAGCTGGTGAAGTACGCGCGGGCCAACCCCACGGCACTCAACTACGCCAGCTCCGGCGCCGGATCGGCGCCGCACCTGAGCATGGAGCTGCTGAGGGCCCAGGCCGGCATTCCCATGACCCACATTCCCTACCGGGGTGCGGGCGTGGCGCTGTCCGACCTGCTGGGCGGGCAGGTGCAGCTGAGCTGGAACAACCTGGCGTCGAACCTCGGCAGCATCCTCAACGGCACGCTGCGCGCCCTGGCCGTCGCCGCGCCCACCCGCGTGGCGCAGTTGCCGAATGTGCCGACCTTCGCCGAACTGAAGCTGCCCGACCTGAACCTGACCTCGTGGACCGGTCTGGCCGCCCCGGCGAAGACACCCGACGCCATCGTGCGCAAGCTCTACCTCGAAACCCGCAAGATCGTCAGCGACCCGGCCAACCAGGCCCTGTGGATCGACAAGGGTCTGATCATTCCGGAAGACATCACGCCCGCCGCCTACCGCAAGGAAATCGTCGAACGCATCCAGTTCTACCAGCGCATCGCCCGCGACAACAAGATCGTGCTGGACGCCAGCTGATGTTGCATCCCGAACTCACCCGGGTCGACGACCTGAAGCCGCTGCACGACGAGCTGGCCGGCTGGCGCCGCCATATCCACCGGCACCCGGAGCTGGCCTTTGCCGAACACCAGACCTCCGACCTGGTCGCCGACAAACTGCAGCAATGGGGCTACCAGGTCACGCGCGGTATCGGCCAGACCGGCCTGGTGGCGCAGTTGCGTGTGGGCGATGGCGTGAGGCGCCTGGGCCTGCGCGCCGACATGGACGCGCTGCCCATCCAGGAAGAGTCCGGCCTGCCTTATGCCAGCGCTATCGCCGGCCGCATGCACGCCTGCGGCCACGACGGCCACACCGCCATGCTGCTGGGCGCGGCCAAGCATCTGGCGGCCACCCGCCGGCTCTCGGGCACCCTCAACCTGATCTTCCAGCCGGCCGAGGAACGCGGCTCCGACAGCGGCGCACAGGCCATGGTGGCCGACGGCCTGTTCGAGCGATTTCCCTGCGACAGGGTGTTTGCCATGCACAACCATCCGGGCGCGCCGCAGGGGCACTTCCTGATGCGCCCCGGCCCTTTCCTGGCGGCGGGCGACCGGGTCTTCATCAAGATCGTCGGCGTGGGCGGCCACGCGGCGCGGCCGCATCTCGCGGTCGATCCGCTGGTGGCCGCGGCGGCCATCGTGCTCGCGCTGCAGACCGTGGTCTCGCGCAACGTCGACCCCATCGACTCCGCCGTCGTCACGGTGGGGCGGCTGCACTCGGGCGACGCGCTCAACGTGATCCCGGCCGAGGCCGAGATCGGCATCAGCGTGCGCTCGTTCAGCGCGGCGGTGCGCGCACGGCTCAAGGAGCGCATCACCGCCCTGGTGAACGCGACCGCCGAGGGCTACGGCGCGAAGGCGCAAGTCCGCTACATCGAAGGCTATCCGGTGGTCGACAACGCCGCGGCGGCGGTCGCGCTGGCCGGCGAAGTGGCGACCGAGCTGGTCGGCGCCGAACGAGTGGAACGCGAGTTCCCCCGCATGATGGGCAGCGAGGACTTCGCCTACATGCTGCAGGCCTGCCCCGGCGCGCTGGTGCGCATCGGCAACGGCCCGGCGGAGGATGGGCGCGGCCTGCACAACCCGCGCTACGACTTCAACGACGGCAACCTGACGGTCGGCGCGGCCTTCTGGAGCCGGCTGGCCGAGCGCTTCCTGGTCTAGAGCGCCGTCATTCCCACTCGATCGTAGCCGGCGGCTTGCTGCTGACGTCGTAGGTCACCCGGTTGATGCCGCGCACCTCGTTGATGATGCGGCTGGACACCTTCTTCAGCAGCGAATAGGGCAGCTCGGCCCAGTCGGCGGTCATGAAGTCGCTGGTCTGAACGGCGCGCAGGGCCACGACGTAGTCGTAGGTGCGGCCGTCGCCCATCACGCCGACGCTCTTGACCGGCAGGAACACGGCGAAGGCCTGCGAGGTCTTGTCGTACCAGCCTGCAGCGCGCAGCTCTTCGATGAAGATCGCGTCGGCGCGGCGCAGCAGGTCGGCGAACTCCTTTTTCACCTCGCCCAGGATGCGCACGCCCAGGCCCGGGCCGGGGAACGGGTGGCGGTACACCATCTCGGGCGGCAGGCCGAGTGCCACGCCGAGTTCGCGCACCTCGTCCTTGAACAGGTCGCGCAGCGGCTCCAGCAGCTTCAGCCCCAGCGTCTCGGGCAGGCCACCGACGTTGTGGTGGCTCTTGATCGTGGTCGCCTTCTTCGTCTTGGCGCCGCCCGACTCGATGACGTCCGGGTAGATCGTGCCCTGCGCCAGCCACTTCGCGTTCTGCAGCTTCTTGGCTTCGCGCTGGAAGACTTCGACGAACTCGCGGCCGATGATCTTGCGCTTGGCCTCGGGGTCGGTCACGCCCTTCAGGTGGCCGAGGAACTGGTCGCTGGCGTCGACGTGGATCACCTTGGCATGCAGCCGGCCGACGAACATGTCCATCACCATCTGCGCCTCGTTCAGCCGCAGCAGGCCGTGGTCGACGAAGACGCAGGTGAGTTGGTCGCCGATGGCGCGGTGGATCAGCGCCGCGGCCACGCTGGAGTCGACCCCGCCCGACAGGCCGAGGATCACCTCTTCGCCGCCGACCTGTTCGCGGATGCGCGCCACCGCCTCTTCGACGTGGTCGCGCATCACCCAGTCGGGCCGCGCGCCGGCGATCTGCAGCACGAAACGCTCGAGCAGCGCCCTGCCCTGCACCGTGTGCGTGACCTCGGGGTGGAACTGCACGCCGTAGTAGCGGCGAGCTTCATCGGCCATGCCGGCAATCGGGCAGCTCGGCGTGCTGGCCATCAGCTTGAAGCCCGGCGGCAGCGCCGTGACCTTGTCGCCGTGGCTCATCCAGACCTTCAGCATGCCGTGCCTATTGCCATCAGGTCCTGGCGTGGCGAAGTCTTCGATGCCGTCGAGCAGCAACGTATGCCCGTGCGCGCGCACCTCGGCATAACCGAACTCGCGGTGCGTGCTGGCTTCGACCTGGCCGCCCTGCTGCACGGCCATCGTGAACATGCCGTAGCAGATGCCGAGCACCGGCACGCCGAGATCCCACACCGCCTGCGGCGCGCGCAGGTCGTGCTCTTCGTAGGTGCTGGCGTGGCTGCCGGACAGGATCACCGCTTTCGGTGCGAACTCGCGCACGAAGGCGTCGGCCACGTCGTTCGGGTGGATCTCGCAGTAGACATGCGCTTCGCGCACGCGGCGCGCGATGAGCTGCGTGACCTGGGAACCGAAGTCGAGGATGAGGATCTTGTCGTGCATCATGCGCGGAGGGTGGCGGCCGCCGCGAGCCGGGTGCGGCGCGCGCTGCGGAAATGGGTGATGGCAAAAACCAGGGCCGACGCCTGCAGCGCGGCGCAGAAGTACATCGGCGCGCCGATGCGCCAGTCGCCGGCCTGCAGGTGCGACACGGCGCCGAGCAGCGGCGCCGCGAGTGTCGGCGCGATCACCGCCATCAAGCTGTTCAGCCCGCTGACGGCGCCCATGGTCCGGCCTTGTTCGGAACCATCCGCGGCGCTCGACACCAGGCTTTGCATCGCGGCGGCAACGGTGTTGCCGAGCAGGTTGCAGCCGATCACGACATACATCATCCAGCCTTCAGTGACGAGGCCGAAGCCGATGAAGGCCAGCGACGACGAGACCAGGCCCCAGACCACCAGCCGCTGCGGCGTGAAGCGCTTCAGCAGCCGGCCGAGCAGCACGCCTTGCACCAACGCCGAACTGATGCCAACCGCGAACAGCGACCAGCCGTTCTCCGTCGGACCCCAGTGGAACTTGAAGGTCGTGTACAGCACCCAGGTCGTGTACAGCGTGAACTGCGCCAGGCCGGCGCAGGCCAGCACGCCGACCAGCCGGCCGCCGCCCTTGAGCTGCGCCAGCTGCTTCAGCGACGACAGCGGGTTCGCGCGGCGCGCGTCGAAGGCCCGCCGCCGTTCGGCCGGCAGCGACTCGGGCAGCACGAACCAGCCATAGCCCAGGTTCAGCAAGGCCAGCCCGCCGGCGGCGAAGAACGGCAGCCGCAGATCGATGCCGCCCAGCAGGCCGCCGATCACCGGCCCGAGGATGAAGCCGATGCCGAACATCGCGCCCAGCATGCCGAAGCGCTTGGCGCGCTGCTCGGGCGGCGTGATGTCGGCGACATAGGCGTTGGCGACCGCGGCGTTGGCCTGCATCGCGCCGCCGATGATGCGCGACGCCACCAGCATCCACACCCCGGTGGCCAGCGCCGTCATGAAGAAGTTGATCGCCAGCCCGCAAAAGCCCAGCAGCAGGATCGGCCGGCGGCCGAAGCGGTCGGACAGCGCACCGAGCACCGGCGCGCCGACGAAGCTGGCCAGCGCGAACGAGAACACGATCACGCCGTACCAGTGCGTCTGCTCGGCCGGGCTGCCGACGAACTTGCCGACCAGCGCCGGCAGCACCGGCACGATGACGCCGACGGCCAGCATGTCGATCAGCACCACGAGCATGATGAACCGCATGGCCGCCTCGCGGCCGGGCGCGGAAACGGGCGCGGAAACGCTGGGGCTCACGGGAGCTGTCATTCGGCGCGGTAGTTCGGCGCTTCCTTCGTGATCTGCACGTCGTGGACGTGGCTCTCGCGGATGCCCGCGGAGGTGATCTCGACGAACTCGGCCTTGCTCTGCATGTCGGCGATGCTGGCGCAGCCGCAGTAGTGCATCGACGCGCGCAGCCCGCCGGCCATCTGGAAGATGATGCCGACGACCGAGCCCTTGTACGGCACCTGGCCTTCGATGCCTTCGGGCACCAGCTTGGTGGTGTTGGCCTGGCTGCTGCCGCCTTCCTGGAAGTAGCGGTCGGCCGAGCCCTGCTGCATGGCGCCGATCGAGCCCATGCCGCGGTAGCTCTTGTAGGTGCGGCCCTGGTACAGGATGGTCTCGCCCGGCGCCTCTTCGGTGCCGGCGAAGGCGCCGCCCATCATCACGCTGTCGGCACCGGCCGCGATGGCCTTGGCCAGGTCGCCGGAGAAGCGCACGCCGCCGTCGCCGATCAGCGGCACGCCGCTGCCCTTCAGCGCCTGCGCCACCTGCTCGATGGCATAGATCTGCGGCACGCCGACGCCGGTGACGATGCGGGTGGTGCAGATCGAGCCCGGCCCGATGCCGACCTTGACCGCATCGGCGCCGGCTTCGACCAGCGCCAGCGCCGCCGCGCCGGTGGCGATGTTGCCGCCAATCACGTCGACCTGCGGGTAGTGGCGCTTGACCCAGCGCACGCGGTCGATGACGCCGGCGCTGTGGCCGTGCGCGGTGTCGACCACCAGCACGTCGACGCCGGCCTTGACGAGCAGCTCGACCCGCTCTTCGGTGCCGTCGCCGACACCCACGGCCGCGCCGACGCGCAGCTTGCCTTGCGCGTCGCGCGCGGCGTTCGGGAAGTCGGTCTGCTTGGTGATGTCTTTCACCGTCATCAGGCCGCGCAGTTCGAAGGCGTCGTTGACGACCAGCACGCGCTCGAGCTTGTGCCGGTGCATCAGCGTCTTGCCTTCTTCGAGCGAAGCCCCTTCATGCACCCAGATCAGCTTGTCGCGCGGCGTCATCACCTCGCGCACCGGCGCGTCGAGCCGGGTTTCGAAGCGCAGGTCGCGGTTGGTCACGATGCCGACGACGGCCTTGCCTTCGAGCACCGGGAAGCCCGAGAAGCCATGCTGCTTGGACAGCGCCATGACCTGGCGCACGCTGGTCTCGGGCGTGACCGTGATCGGGTCGCGCAGCAGGCCCGATTCATAGCGTTTCACGCGGGCGACTTCGGCCGCCTGGTGCTGCGGCGTGAAGTTCTTGTGCACGATGCCGATGCCGCCCTCCTGGGCGATGGCGATCGCCAGCCGCGCTTCCGTCACGGTGTCCATGGCGGCGGACACCAGCGGCAGGTTCAGCGTGATGTTGCGGGAAAGGCGGGTCGAGAGGTCGGTGTCGCGGGGCAACACCTGGGAGAACGCCGGCACCAACAACACATCGTCGAAGGTGAGCGCTTTGCCGAGTAGGCGCATGCTGAAAGGGCTCCAGACGCAAAAGTCGATTATACGGACGGCGCGACAGCCCGACGCTTCGTGACGGATTGCACAGGCTGCACGGGGCCTGCCGGGACTACACTGCCACAATGCGAATCCCGTGCTCGCCGCTGTTGCGCCCGGCTCTGATCGTGGCCTTGCTGCTGGCCACCGCCCTGCCCGCCCAGGCGCAGTGGAAGTGGCGCGACAAGGGCGGCCAGATCACCGCCAGCGACCTGCCGCCGCCGCGCGACGTGCCCGAGAAAGACATCCTGCAGCGCCCCGACACAGTGGTGCGCCGGCCGGCAGCGCCGCCGGTGTCGGCATCGGCCGTGGCCGCCGCGGCCGTACGGCCGCCGGTGGACAAGGAACTCGAAGCGCGCAAGCGTGCCGGCGACCAGGAACAGCAGGCCAAGGCCAAGGCCGACGACGAACGCCTGGCCGGCCAGCGCGCCGAGAACTGCCGCCGCGCCCGCGGCCACCTGGCAGCGCTGGACACCGGCCAGCGCATCGCGCGCACCAACGACAAGGGCGAGCGCGAGATCCTCGACGACAAGGGCCGCGCCGAAGAGATGCGGCGCGCCAACGAGGTCATCGCGTCCGACTGTCGGTAGCGCCGGCTCAGCCGGCCTTGTGCCGCTTGTAGCGCTGGCGCCGGGCTTCCTTGGGGTCGACGGTCAGCGGCCGGTAGATTTCGACGCGATCGCCGTCGCGCAGCACTGACGCCGCATCGCGCACCTTGCACCAGACGCCGAAACGCAGCCCTTCCAGTGCCAGGCCGTGGCGTTGCAGCACGCCGCTGTCGCGCAGCGCATCGGCAACGGTTGCGCCGTCGTCCATCTGCAGTTGCACCTGGTCGACCTGGCTCGGCGCCGGGCAGAAGACGACTTCGATGCGCATCGCGTCAGCGCGGCCCGTGCACGCTTTCGGCGCGCTTCACGAAGGAGTCGACGAAGGTGTTCGCGACCTTGTCGAAGACCGGGCTGACCACCGTCTCCAGCGCCGGGCTGGCAAAAGCGTAGCGCAGGTCGAACTCGATCTTGCAGCCCTGCGCCGGGCTGCCTGCCGCGCCGATGGGGCGGAACACCCAGGCCCCTTCGAGCAGCGAAAACGGGCCGTCGACGAGCTTGACGATCACCGACTCGCCGCGCACGTGCTCGTTGCGGGTTGTGAAGGCGTGGCGTACCCCCATGTAGGCCAGGCCCAGGCGCGCCGTGGCCCCGTCGGCATGGCGCTCCAGCACCTCGGCGCGGTCGCACCAGGGCAGGAAGCTCGGATAGTCCTCGACCGCGACGACCAGGTCGTACATCTCGTGCGGCGTATACCAAAGCAGGACGGACTTCTTCACATGCTTCATACAATGCAGGAATTGTAGGCGGCCCATTCCGGCCGCGATCCCCATGGCCCACATCGCAGAAAACCGCCGCGCCCGCCACGAGTACAGCATCGACGAACAGTTCGAGGCCGGCATGGTGCTGGAAGGCTGGGAAGTGAAGGCCGTGCGCGCCGGCCAAGTGCAGCTGACCGACGGCTACGTGCACATCCGCGATGGCGAGCTGTACCTGATCGGCTGCCGCATCAACGCGCTGCGTACCGCGTCGACGCACGTGCACCCCGAGGCCGACCGCACGAAGAAGCTGCTGATGCACAAGGCCGAGATCCGCCGCCTGATCGGCAAGGTCGAGCAGAAAGGCTTCACGCTGGTGCCGCTGAACCTGCACTACAAGGGCGGCCGCGTGAAGGCCGAGATCGCGCTGGCCAAGGGCAAGGCCGAGCACGACAAGCGCCATGCCGAGAAAGAGCGCGACTGGAACCGCGAGAAAGGCCGCTTGATGCGGCACAAGGTCTCGTCACCCGCCAAGGCTTGACAGCGCCTGCGCCAGGTCGGCCTTCAGGTCGTCGACATCTTCCAAGCCGATCGAAAAGCGCACCAGCGTGCCGGCGTAAGGCGCCGGCTGGCGCAGCGCAGCCAGCGTGTAGGGCACGACCAGGCTGACCGGCCCGGCCCATGAATAGCCGATGCGGAAGAGCTTCAGCGCGTCGACGAAGGCGTCGACCTGGGCGCTGCTGAAACGCTCGTCGAACAACACCGAAAACAGCCCGGCCGCGGCGCGGCAGCTCGTCCGCCAATGCTCGTTCCCGGGTGAGCCGGCGACGGCTGGGTGCAGCACGCGCGTGACTTCGGGCCGCTGGCCCAGCCACGCGGCCAGCTCGCGGCCGGCGGCGTCGGCGGCGTGGTAGCGCAGCGGCAGCGACGGCAGCGAGCGCAGCACCAGCTCGGCATCGTTGCCGGCCACGCCCAGGCCCAGACGCATGTGGGTCAGGTTCAGGCGTTGGTGCAGTTCGGCGTCGCGCGTCGTCACCGAGCCCATCAGCACGTCGCCGCCGCCGGACGGGTACTTGGTCAGCGCCTGCATGACGATGTCGGCGCCCAGGCAGAAGGCGTCGAAGGCGATGCCGGCACCCCAGGTGTTGTCGACGGCGCTGGTGACGCCGCGTTCGCGCGCGGCACGCAGCAGACGCGGCAGGTCCGGGAACTCCATCGTCACCGAGCCCGGCGCTTCGATCCACACCAGGCGGGTCTGCGGGCCGAGCAAGGCTTCGAAGGCGGCTGCGTCCATGGCGTCGTAGAGCCGGTACGTGATACCCCAGCGCGCCAGTTCGTGGCGCGCCAGCTCGCGGCTCGGGCCATAGACGTTGGCCGGCAGCAGCACCTCGTCGCCGTGGCTCAGCAGCGCCAGGTTGACCAGCATGATCGCCGCCAGCCCGCTGGGCGCCAGCAGGCAGTGCTGGCCGCCTTCGAGCGCGGCGATGCGCTCTTCGAGCGTGAACGTCGTCGGCGTGCCGTGCAGCCCGTAGGTGTAGCCGGTCTTGTGCCGCCAGTCGCGGGCGCGCATGGCGGCCACGTCCTTGAAGATCACCGTCGATGCCTTGTGCACGCCGACCTGCGGCGCTTCGAAGCCGGGCGGCGGCTGGTACGGATGGTGGATCAGCTTCGTCGACGTCATGCCGGCACGGCGATCAGGTCATGGCCCTCGGTGGCGACGATGCGGGCGCGCGTGAACTCGCCGACCTTCAGCGTGCGCGAAACCTTCTCCGGCGGCAGCAGGCGCACCGTGCCGTCGATCTCGGGCGCGTCGGCATAGCTGCGACCGACGCCGCCCTTGCGGCCGAGCGCCGGCGCACTGTCGACCAGCACCTGCATCGTCGCGCCGACGCGGCGCTGCAGCTTGCGCGCCGAAACGCTTTCGGCAACGGCCATGAAGCGCGCACGGCGCTCTTCGCGCAGCTCGGCCGCCAGCATGCCGGGCAGCTGGTTCGCGGTCGCACCTTCCACCGGCGAATACGCGAAACAACCGGCGCGGTCGATCTCGGCTTCCTGCATGAAATCCAGCAGGTACTGGAACTCTTCCTCGGTCTCGCCGGGAAAGCCGGCGATGAAGGTCGAGCGCACGACGATCTCCGGGCAGGCCTCGCGCCAGCGCGCCAGCCGCTCCAGGTTGCGCTCGCCGCTGGCCGGGCGCTTCATGCGCTTCAGCACGTCGGGGTGGGCGTGCTGGAACGGCACGTCCAGATACGGCAGGATGCGGCCCGAAGCCATCAGCGGCAGCACCTCGTCGACATGCGGGTACGGATAGACGTAGTGCAGCCGCACCCAGGCGCCGTGCTGGTCGGCCAGCGTGGCCAGCGCCTCGCACAGCTCGAACATGCGCGTCTTCACCGGCTTGCCGTCCCAGAAACCGGTGCGGTATTTGACGTCGACGCCGTAGGCGCTGGTGTCCTGGCTGATGACGAGCAACTCCTTCACGCCACCTTCGAACAGCGCGCGCGCTTCGTTCAGCACATCACCGATCGGCCGCGACACCAGGTCGCCGCGCATGCTGGGGATGATGCAGAAGCTGCAGCGGTGGTTGCAGCCTTCGCTGATCTTCAGGTAGGCGTAGTGCTTGGGCGTGAGCTTGATGCCCGCGCCTTTGACAAAGTCGGGCACGAGGTCGACGAAAGGATCGTGCGGCTTCGGCACATGCCGGTGCACGGCATCCATCACCTCCTGCGTGGCATGCGGGCCCGTGACGGCCAGCACCTTCGGGTGCGCCTGGCGCACCAGGTTGCCGCTGCCATCGCCACCCTTGGCACCGAGGCAGCCGGTGACGATGACCTTGCCGTTCGCGGCCAGCGCCTCGCCGATGGTGTCCAGGCTTTCCTTCACCGCGTCGTCGATGAAGCCGCAGGTGTTGACGATGACGAGGTCGGCGCCGGCGAAGGTCTTCGAGGTGCGGTAGCCCTCGGCGCTGAGCTGGGTGAGGATCAGTTCGGAGTCGGTCAGTGCCTTGGGGCAGCCGAGCGAGACGAAACCGACGGTAGGAGCAGGAGCGTTCATCGGGGGATTTTCCCCGATAAGCCCGGTGGCTAGCGTTTGGCCGGCGGAAAGCCCGGGAAGATCACGCCGGCCTGGGTCATCTGCTCCTGCAGCTTCTCGAACATCGCGCGCGATTGTTCGAGGTAGCTGCCCATCATGTTCTGCAGCACCGGCGCCTGGCCGCCGACGAACTGGCTTTGCAGTTCGACGAAGGTCTGCAGGTTCTTCTCCAGCATCGCGCCCATCATGCCCTGCATCGAATGGCCGTAGAAGCGGATGATCTGCGCCAGCATGGGCGTGCTGAACATCGGCACGCCGCCGGATTCTTCTTCCAGGATGATCTGCAGCAGGATGCTGCGTGTCAGGTCTTCACCGGTCTTGGCATCGCGGACTTCGAATTCCTCGGCCCCGAGCACCATGCGCTTGACGTCGGCCAGCGTGATGTAGCTGCTGCTCTGGGTGTCGTAGAGGCGGCGGTTCGGGTACTTCTTGAGCGTGCGCAGGCCAGGGCCGGCGGCGGCGTCGGCCCCAGGGCTGGGGGCGCGGCGGGGGGATGGCATGCGATGCGCTCCTTCGTCGGGTTCGCGGTTCATTCTAGGAGCGGGCTGTCGCGGCCCCGCAGCGGGGTTTCCCGCGACGCGGCCAGCGTGTGCAGGAACGCATCGACGCCCGCGGTGTAGTCGCCGGGCAGGCCCAGGCCGTCGTTCAGTTCCATGTGGTTCATGTCCAGCGCCAGCACCTCGGCCCGGCCGCCGAAGGTTGCGGCCTTGGCGGCGAACGCGTGCGCCGCGATGCTGGAGTCGTCGCGCTGCGACGAGCAGATCAGCAACATCGGCGCCACCGGCCGGCTTTGCAGGCGGTGCATCGGCGAGGCGAGGCGCCAGAACGTCGGGTCGCTGCCGAACACCGGGTCGTAGAAGCGGTAGTGGCGCCGCGTCATGATGGCCTCGATGTCGAGCGCGGCGCTGTCGATGGCCACCGTGGCCAGCCATGGTTGCGCGCCGTGGTGGGCGGCGAGCGCCGTGTCGGCGGTGATCAGCGACACCAGATGGGCCCCGGCCGAATGCCCGATGACGACGACGCGCGCGGGGTCGCCGCCCCAGCGCCCGGCCTGCGCCTGCACGAAGGCCAGCGCACGGGCCACGTCGTCGGCCTGCTCCAGCGGGTCGGCATCGGGCAGCATGCGGTAGTTCGTCGACACGAACACGTGGCCTTGCCCGACCCAGTGCGTGACCTTGTTGGCCACCATCCGCGGCATCGCCTTGTCGCCGCGCCGCCAGCCGCCGCCGTGCACGAACAGCATCACCGGCGCGCCGCTGGCGCTGACCGGGCGGTAGACGTCGAGCCGCTGCGCCGGGTCGTCACCGTAGTTCAGGTCGCGTTCGACGGCGGCGCCGGCAGGCAGCACGAACCGGGCGTCGACGGCCAGGCCTTCATCGACGATGCCTTCTTCCAGCGCGGCGCGCCGTTCGGCCAGGCGCTGCTGCATGCGGTCGCGAAACGGGTGGCCGCCGGCAGCCGGCCGGGCCAGCCCGAGCGCAGCCAACAGTCCGAATCGTCTCAAGAGGCTTCTCCGCGACGGGAACGTCAGCGGCCGACCGGCCGCCGACCGAGAAACACCTCGCACCCGCCACGCGGGTTGAACACATAACGGTCGCCGTCCAGTGGCATCACCTTGGGGCCCCAGGGGTTGGCGGTACCGATGAACAGGCCGTAGGGCGTCGACTCGAGGGTTCTCAAGCCCATGTTATACGGGTTGCCCATGCCGTTCGTCGTGACGGGTACCCAGTTGACCCCGTCGTTGCTGCGGTACATGTCGAAGCCCGACTGATGATCGAACATCGTCTTCGGGCTGACGTAGGCGAGCACGTTCGAAAACGCCCCCGGCCAGCGGCTGTGCTTGACGTAGCCGAGCCAGGCGCTCCACTCGAAGGTGCTGATGTAGAGCCAGCCTTCGTGCACGCACATGCGCCAGAAGTAGCCATTGAAGAAGCTGTCGAAGCCGGCGAAGCGGCCCGACAGCGGCTCCTTGCGGCCATCGGGCGTGTCGCGCGGCTCGCCGACGATCAGGTCCCAGCTCAGGTCTTCGTTCAGGCGGATCAGCTCCGCGGCGGCCGGGCCGATCTTGTTCGCCTTGTCGATGCCGCCGCCCTGGATGCCGGTGCCGATGTACAAGGCATTGTTGAAGCTCGCCATCGACAGCACGCCCTGGTTCTCGGGGCCGCGCCAGGCGCCGTTCTCGAGCACCTTCTCCCATTCGTACGGCGCCTCGCCTTCGCAGCGGCTGCGCCAGAGCTGGAAGCCGCTGTGGTTCAGCGTGCCGGCATAGAGATGGTCGCCCCAGGCGCACAGCTCGTGCACCGACTTGTTGCTGAGGTCGCCGAAGGCGAAGTCGCAGGCCGGCTCCCACTGACCCGCCGCCGGGTCGCGGCTTTCGTAGATGACGACGTGGCCGGAGATGTTCTGGTTGCCCCCGCGTGAACCCGCCGGCGTGGTGTACAGCCGCCCCTTGAACGACACCAGCGAGCGGATCGTCGTGACCGGCAGGCCGACCAGGCCGGGCTCGCAGGTCTGCTCGAACTTGCGGCCGTCTTCCGAGCGCAGCACGATCGGGCCGGGTCCGCGCGCCGGCGACCAGGTGCAGGCGTAGAGCGCCTCCTTGCCGGTGGCGGGATCGCGGTGCACGGCCATCGCTCGGTAGCTGACCTCGCGCGGAATCATCTCGCCGTGGCTGCCCATGATCATCGGCGACTTGAAGGCGCGCTCCCAGAGGTCGACGCGCGGGTCGTAGGCCCAGATCTCGGCGCAGAGATCGATCTCGAACGGGTCGACCGGCCCTTCGACCGGCCACACATCGAGCCCCAGGCTGCCGGCCTGGCGCTTGCGCATCAGCGCGAAGGCGCCGCGGATGGTGCTGACGTACAGCCGGCCATCGAACCACACCATCGAGTGGGCGTAGGAATTGTGGCCGTCGCCGAAGCCGCCGTAGGCGATCAGCTTGAAGTGTTCCCGGCTCAGCCCGGGGCGGACCCCGAGCCTGTTCATCGCCACCATCGTCAGGCCGTGATCTCCGAGATGAAACCCGCCAGGGCTTCCCGCGCCTCTTCGAATGAGGCGAAGGGGCCGACCTTCTCGTCGTTGCGCGTGATGAAGTACCAGGCACCGTCGGCGATGTAGACGCGGTCACTGCGGAAGTAGCTGCGGCGCTCCTCGCCGGCACGGTGGCGGCGCGGCGTGTCGGTGAATTCGCCGCCCCAGAAACGCAGGCAGGCGGACAGCACCTCGTCGGGGCGCAGGGTCGGGAAGAAGTGGCCGGCGTCGCGCACGCGGCGGAACTCGGCGTGCGGCCAGATCTCCAGCAGTTCGGCCCCCGACAGCCGTGCCGGCGAGTTGTCGCCGTACATCGCGATGATGGGGAACATCAGCCCGCGCAGCCGGTCCAGCGTCAGGCCGTCGGCCGTCATCATCTCGGCTTCGGCGGACGTGGTGTTCATCAGCTTCAGAAAGTCGCCCGATGTGCGCTTGCCGGTCTTGCCCAGCAGCGGGCTGACCAGCTCGACCAGTTCGGTCGGCACCTCGTAGCCGTTCAACTGCCATTCGGCCACGCGCCTGAGCAGCTTCGGGCCGAAGTACGGATGGCTGGTGTTGAGGTCGAGGTTGTGGCGGTCGAGTATCGGCTGCACCTTCTGGCCGAACGACCACTCCTCGCGCGCCTGCACCTTGCGGCCGGCCGAGAAATGGCTGTCGGCCAGCACGAGGCTGCGCATGCGGTGCGGCTGCGCGCAGGCGAAGTTCAGCGTCACCACGCCACCGAAGCTGTGCGCCAGGAAGTGCGCGCGCTCGATGTTCAGGTGGTCCATCAGCGCGGCCAGGTCCTGGCCCAGCACTTCCGGCGAATAGCCGGTCTGCGGCATGTCCGAGCGGCCGTGGCCGCGCAGGTCGTACAGCGTGACGCGGAAGCGCTTGGACAGCGGCAGGCCGTACTTGAAGTACCAGAAGGCCATGTTGGTGGCGAGGCCGTGCACCATGACCAGGTCTTCGCGCACCACCCCGTCTCCAGCGTCCAGCTGGAGATAGTTCAGTTGCACACCATTGACGAGCGCGGTCGGCATGTCGGCTTATTCCATGTAGCCCAGCATCTGGAGCTGCTCAAGGATCTGCTTCTTCTCGTCCTCGTCCATGGCCTCGGTCATGTCCTTGTTGATGCCGCCCTTCGTGGGCGCGCCGATGACGATCGGGTGCGTGACCTTGCGTTCGGCGGTGAACATGCCCGGCGGCACCACGCCTTCGAAGTCGGACGGCACCGGCAGCCCCAGGCTGTACAGCATGGTCGACGCGACGTCGGTGATGTGGCGCTTGCCGAGCATCTTGCCGGCTTCGATGCCGGGGCCGTAGGCCAGGAACACGCCGTCCGGGTGGTGCGTGCCGACGACGTAGTTGCGCTTCTCGACGATCGGCAGGATGTTGCGCACCGACACGAAGCCGAAGTCGCGCAGCACCAGCTGCAGGTCGGGCGCGTCGCCCATCGCCGAGCCGGGGAACACGTCTTCGCGCTTGTGGATCTCGGTGATGATGCGTTCGCCGGTGGCCGGATCCTTCAGATCCTCGAGGTCGCGGATCAGGTTCGTGCGCACCTTCTCGTAGTCCTTCGGATCGATGCCGGTGTCGCCCGGGTTGCGCGCGACGCGGATCGTGATGCCGTTGCACGACGGCGTGCGGCAATAGGCGCTGGTCTTGTTCCAGTCGAGGTAGGCGAAGTAGCTCTTGCTGATGTTCGCGCCGGCCTGGCCGTCGGGCATCGGCTTGAAGTGGCAATAGCCCTTCTCGGCCAGGTAGGCGTTGATGCGCACGATCTCGTCGGACGCGGTGAAGCCGTGGTCGGACGCGAAGAACACCTGCACCTCGGGGCCGGCCGCCGTGACCAGGCGGTCGATGAAGGTGTCGAGCTGGCGGAAGTAGTCGAGCGACAGCTTGCGCATGCGATCGTGGAAGTCGCCCATGCCGGTTTGCGGCAGCCGCGGGTCGACGTATTGCCAGGCCTGGTGCTGCAGCTTGTCGACGCCGTCGAACAGGATCGCCATCAGGTCCGGCGCTTCCTCTTTCATGATGTGTTCGGCCACGCGGAACCACTGCTGTTCACGCGGCAGGTGGTAGCGCACCCACTCTTCGCGATCCTTGTCGCTCAGTTCGTAGCCGGCCTGCTGTTCCTGGTCGAAGTCCCAGGCCAGTTCCTTGGCGTCGAAGTCCGGGATCTGCTTCAGCTTGTCGTACAGGTCCAGCGGGTGCGTGTTGCGGCGCAGGTGGCGCGACGGCACGAAGCCGGGCACGATGAAGCCGTTCAGGTCGGCCGGCGGCGGCGCGGTGAACGGGAAGTTCAGCGCCGCGACCTTCTTGCCCTGGCGGCTGGCGATCGACCAGATCGTCTCGACGCGGCAGTCGCGCGCGTCGTACAGCGTCATGAAGACCTTGTCGCCGCGTTCCTCGGCGCGCACGAAGTCGTAGACGCCGTGGTGGCCGGGGCCGCGCCCCGTCATCAGCGACACCCAGGCCGGCGGGGTCAGCGGGTTCGGCGTCGAGCGCAGCTTGGAGCGCGAGCCGCCGGCGAAGATCTTGGCCAGGAACGGCATCACTGGGCCGTCTTCGCCGGGCTGGGTCTTGGTCAGGTCGTCGAGCACGGTGAACGTGGCGCCGTCCATGCCGATGAAGAGAGTGCGCACGGTCATGGCTTGGTTCCTTCGGTTTCGATGGTTGTATCCCTGGGTAGCTGACTCATCCGTGAACCTCGAGTCCGGTCATCTCTTGACCTGCTACAGCAATTATCGTGCTCTCGTGCCGCAGCACCCGCGTCTCGACCCGTCCCAGCGCATGCTGGACAACGAGCTTTTCGCACGCGGCGTCGGCCGACGTGACGACGAAAGCATCCGGCTGGCCCTGCAGGCCGATGCCGAGGCACTTGGCCGCGGCTTCCTTGGCGCACCACAGGCGCAGGATGCGTTCATTCAGCGCGGCGCCCTGCAGCCCCTGCACGAGCACCTGTTCCGCAGGGGCGAGCGCGTTGACCATCAGGTCCGGCTGGCGGATGCGGCCGAGCTCTTCGAGGTCTACGCCGACCGGCTGGTCCGGTGCAGCGACGGCCGCCAGGCAGGCATTGGCGTTGTGCGACAGCGATACCTGCGGCGCGGCGATCAGGCTTTCGCACCACCAGCCGCCAACGGCCGGTGCACCGTGTTCGTCGTGCTGCACCACGATGTCGCTCGGGTACAGCAGCTGGCCGGTCTGTTCGTACACCCAGGCGCGCACCGCTTCTTTCAGCGCGCCGCGGCCGAACAGCCACTCGCGCTTGCGGCGCAAGTGCCCTTGCAGCGCGCGCCACTCGTCGCGCTCGACCGGGCCGAGCAGCGCATGGGCCAGGATGCGCAGGCAGATGGCGCCCGACTGGGCGCAGAACTCCTCGGACAGCAGCGGCACTTCCCAGAGCGCCAGGCCGGACGCCGGCAGCAGCGGCAGCGGGCGGCCGAGCCAGCCGTTCAACGGGTCCTTGCGCACCTCGTGGTAGGCCGACGGCACGCGGAAGAACAGGTTCACCAGGTCGCGCCCACGCATCAGCACGCGGCCTTCGCCGTCGACGCACTCGAAGCGCCAGACGCGCGGCGCAGCGATGTCGGTGGCCGCGCCGTCGGCCGGCCGCTGGCGCATGCGCAGCACGATGCCGGCGCGGTCGGCCGGGCAGGATTCGTAGAGCTCGATGCGCTCGATCGTCGACGGGAAGGCGTGGAAATCGGTGCCAACGTACTGCACCAGCCAGCAGGCGACAACCTGCCCCATCGCGTCCAGCAGCACCGGGTTCAGCACCAGCTGCGGGACATGGCCTTCGGCGAAGAAGTGCGCCAGGCTGACCTCGGACAGCTGCACGTCGATGCCTTCATCGTCCCAGGCCTCGACGTAGGTCATGCTCTGGAACACCGGGCCGTGGAACATGCCGGTGGCGTACAGGTTCGGCGCGTTGAGGTAGGACTCGCGGCGCTCGGCCAGTTCGCCCACCGCCGGCAGCTGCCAGTCCTGGCCGGGGGCTTCGAAGCGGAATTCGGCCGTCAGCACCGGGCCGCGCGCGGTGATCACACGCGCGGCGTAGTGGCCGGCTGCCCGGTCGACGACGTCGGCACGCACCTCGAAGCTTAGCTCGCCGTTGTCCAGTGCCACCCAGTCGAAGGCCTTGACGTTCTGGATCACGCGCACGTCCACCCGGCCGGCCAGCAACGCGCAGGCCTCGGCCATGATTTCCAGGCTGACCGTGAAGGGCACGCAGGACAGGCCGAAGAGCGCCGGGTCGACCTCGGACACCGGGCCTGACATGACGTGGTCGCGGATGAAGTTGTCGTTGAGCAGGCTGACGTTGCAGCGGGCCAGCACATGGCTGTCGTCGACTTCGACGATGGTGTCCAGCAGCGGCGTGCGGCTGTCGCGTGCATGCGTCGACGGCCAGGACGGTGCAGGCGCGGCCGCGTCCCCGGCCTGCCAGCCTTCGGCCGGCTCGGGCAGGCGCTCGACCAAGGCGCGCTGCTGATCCAGGAAGCCGCGCATGACGTCGAAGTAGTCGGCCATGACGCGTTCGCGGCCGTCGTCGTCGGCCGGCGCCAGCGCCGGTGCTTCGTCCGCCGGCGCGGGGGCCGGCGCTGCGGCGGCCGCCGGCGGCGCGGCCAGCAGGCGCACCGCTTCGCGGTCGGCGTCGCTCAGCCGCACCATCGGCATCGTGTTGTCGAGCAGCACGCCCTTGGGCGCATGCGGCAGGCCGGCCAGGTCGATGGCGGCGATGGCGCGCGGCGCGAACAGCCGCTCCAGCACCGGGCCGCGGCCCGAGACATACAGCTGCCCGAGCACGGCCAGCAGTTGTTCGACGCCGTTCTTGCGCCGCACGTTGCTGGACAGCGCGGCGAAGTCGCGGTCGATCAGCACGTCGTTGACGAAAGCGGTGAGCTTGGACGACGGGCCGACCTCGACGAACAGGCGCACGCCGTCTTCGTGCATCTTCAGCACGGTTTCGCGGAAGCGCACCTTCTGCGACCACTGCGCCGCGGCCAGCTTGCGCACCGCTGCCGGGCTGTCGGGGAACAGGCCGACCGACGCGCAGCTGTACAGCGGCACCTTCGGCTTGCCCAGCTTGACGTCCTTGTAGTACTGCAGGAACGCCACGCTGGCGTCGCTGAACGCCGGCGTGTGGTAGCCGCGGTCGAAAGGCAGCGGCATGCAGATGCCGCCTTCGGCAGTCAGCGCCTTCTGCACGCCGGCTATGCCTTCGGGCGTGCCGTACAGCACCATCTGGTTGCCGCAGTTGTCCATCGCGACAACCACGTCCTTGAAGGCCGCGATCTGGGCTTCCACCGTGGCCGGCGGCAAGGCGCCGACGGCCAGCAGCTCGCCGACCGGGATCTTGCCGGCCTGCAGCAGCTCTTCGTAGACCGCGAAGTGCCGGCTGATGCAGGCCGCGCGCTCGGCCGGCGTGGTGGCCGGGTTGGCGCCGGAAGCGCCGAGGGCCGCCGACTCGCCCGAGCTGTGGCCCAGCATCACGTCGGGCTCGACGCCCAGCGAGATCAGCAACTCGTGCATCGCCATGCCGCCGATGAACACCGACTCGGAGCCGACGTCCATGTCGTGCATGCGGTGCTCGAGCTGCCGGCGGCGCTCGGCACCGATCTCGGAGGTCGGGAACACGATGTCGGTGCGCGTGTTGCCGATCGGCAGCTCGTACAGGCCGTGCCAGAAGTCGAGCCAGCCCTGGATCTCGTCGAAACACAGCGCCAGGTCGGCGAACATCGCCGGGTACTGCGAACCTTCGCCCGGGAACAGGAAAGCCAGCTTGCCATCGACGCGGCGGCTGCCATAGGCCAGGCCGCCGCGCGCCGACCAGCGGTCGCTGGCGCGCCCTTCGCGCAGCCGCGCCAGCGCCAGGCCGATGCTCTTGCTCAAGCCCGGCAGATCCTTGGCGACGATGGACAGCCGGTGCTGCCCCGCCGCATCGGAGCGGGCCAGTGCCGCCGCGACCTCGGCCAGGCGCCAGCCCGGGTTGCGGCCCACCGCGACGCCGAGCTGTTCGAGCTTGGCGACCAGCGCTTCGTCGCTGTCGGCCGAGAACACGCACAGCTCGGCGGGCCAGGCGGCCAGCTTCTTCGGCACGCGCGCATCGGCCGGCGCCTGCTCGACGATGGCGTGCGAGTTGGTGCCGCCGAAGCCGAAGGCATTCACCGCGGCGCGACGCGGCTGACCGAGCCGGTTGATCCACGGCGCGGTCTGCGTGTTGACGTAGAACGGCGTCTTGTCGATGCCGAGTTCGGGGTTGACCTCGTTGCACAGCGTCGGCGGCAGCACCCTGTGGTGCACGGACAGTGCCATCTTGATCAGGCTGGCGACGCCGGCCGCCGGGATGCAATGGCTGATCATCGACTTCACCGAGCCCAGCGCCTTGATGCCCACCGGCGTACTGCGCTCGCCGAAGGCCGCCTTCAGCGACGCGATCTCGGTCTTGTCGCCGAGCGGGATGCCGGTGCCGTGCGCTTCGACCAGGCCGACGGTTGCCGGGTCGATGCCGGCGGCCGCATAGGTGCGGCGGATGGCCAGCGTCTCGCCTTCCTGGCTGGGTGCGAGCAGCCCGGTGCCGCGCCCGTCGCTGGACTGGCCCACGCCGCGCAGCACGGCATAGACGCGGTCGCCGTCGGCCAGTGCATCGCCCAGCCGCTTCAGCACGACCACGCCCAGGCCTTCGCCGAGCAGCGTACCGTCGCTGCCGGCCTCGAAAGGCCGCACCTTGCCGCGCGCGCTGAGCGCGCCGAGCTGCGTGAAGATCGTCGTCACGTCGGCGGGCAGCGACGCATTGACGCCGCCGGCCAGCATCATGCGGCTGCGGCCGGCGCGGAGTTCGTCGATGGCGGCGCCCACCGCCAGCAGCGACGACGAGCAGGCCGCATCGACCAGGTAGTTCGGGCCCTTCAGGTTCAGGCGGTTCGCGATGCGCCCGGTCATCACGTTGGGCACCAGGCCCGGCGCGGTGTCCGAATTCATCGGCGGAACCTTCGCCGCCAGCAGCGCGCGCATCTGCGCCAGCGCGTCGGCGTCGAGATGCGGCATCGCCGCCTTGACCAGCTCCATCGTCTGGTCCAGAACGATGTCGGTCTGGATCACCGTGACCTGGCCGCGGTGCAGGTAGGTGCTGTGGCCGAGGATGACGCCGGTGTCGCGGTGGTCGACATCGGGGCCCAGATAGCCGGCGTCGGCGAGCGCGTCGCGCGCCACGCGCAGCGCCAGGAACTGGTCGGGCTCGCCGCCGTCCATCGAGTTCGGCATGATGCCGAACTCGCGCGGATCGAAGCGGTACAAGTCCTTGAGGTAGCCGCCGAACTGCGTCTTGATGCGGCCCGCGTCGAGGTAGCGTTTGGCGTCCCAGTTCGCGACCGGTTCGCCGATGGCGTCGACACTGCCGAGGATGTTGTTCCAGAACGCCTGCAGGTCGGGCGCCTGCGGAAAGATGCAGGCCATGCCGATGATGGCGATCGGCGTCGTTTGCGGTGCCTCCGGCTTCGTCGTCGTCATGCCGCGGCGTCCTCGGCCGCACGGGCGGTGCCGCCCAGGCGGTTCAGCGCCGCGCTGGCGACGCTGTCGAGTTCTTCGATGGCCATCACCGGCACGCCGTCTTCGTCGGAGAAGACGACGTTGCCGCGGATCAGCGTCGGGTCGGCGCTGGCAACGCGTTCGTATTCCATGTGCAGGCGAGCCGGGAAGACATCGCGATAGCGCACGACGCGGCCGAAACGCGTCGGCAGCGCCGATTCGTCGCGGTAGGCACGCGCCCACAGCCAGGCCATCTGCGCGGCCGCGTCGAGCAGTGCGGGGTCGAACAGCCAGCCGGCCGCGTCGGCACCGTGCCGCGCCAGCCATTGCGACGGGTGCGACGCACGAACGCGCGCGCCGGAGCCTTCGGGCGACAGCCCTTCGATGGCTTCGATGACCTGGAAGCGCGGGCCGTGGAACAGCCACTCGCCATAGGCCTTGGCCACCGTCAGCGCCTTGTCGTCGTGGAAGGCGCGCTGCGCCGGTACCGGCGCCGGCAGCGCCTGCTCCAGCCGCACCACGCAGCGGTAGTGCGTCATCGCGCGGCCGTTGCCCAGGTCGCTCTGCAGCGCAGCGCTGACGTCGAAGCCTTCGCTGCTGCCGTACGGCGGCGGGCTCAGGAAGACCTGCAGATCGCGCCCGGCGCGGTCCATGTCAACGCCCTTCAGCAGCTTGTGCTCGCGCACCTCGACGACGCGCCAGCCGGGCCACAGCATGCGCGCGCCTTCGGCCATCAGCTCCAGCGCGGCGGCGGCGGGCAGCACCATCTTGCCGTCGAGCGCATGTTCTTGCAGGTACAGGTGGCGCGCCGGATCCAGGCGTACCGGCACGATGCGCTCGCCGGTGGGCCGTGCCACCGGCACCGAGCGCCCGAGCAAGGGCCCGAGTTCCGGGGCTTCGGGCGCCGGGCGGATGCGGCCGAGTTCGGCCTCGCGGCTTTCCCACGGCGCTTCGCCGCAGACCACTTCGACCGGCGTGCCCGCGGCGCGCACCAGCTCCTGGCGGAACAGCCGCCGGCCGAGCGCTGCCGAAACCAGGGTCACGCCCTTCTCGGCGAACTTGGCTTCGGTCTCGGCCGTGACCATGCCGGCGCCGAACTTGGTGGCGCCCCACGGGCCCCAGCACAAGGCGCTGACGGCCACACGCTCGCCCCAGCGCGCCTGCAGCGCGATGCACAGCCGGTTCATCAGTTCGTTCGCGGTGGCGTAGTCGGACTGGCCGCTGTTGCCGTAGCGGCCGGCCACCGAGCTGAAGACGGTGAAGAACTTCAGTGCCGCAGGATCGACGTACTTCTGCAGCAGCAAGGCACCGATGACCTTGGTGTCGACGACACGCGACCAGCTGTCGCTGCGCTTGTCGGCCAGGCGCTTGTCTTCGATGACGCCGGCCCCGTGCACGACGCCGTCGATGCGGCCGTGCCGCGCCTTCACGCCGTCGATCAGGCCCTGGATCGCGGCTTCGTCGGTCACGTCGACCGCGTGATATTCAACAGCGGCGCCGCTGCCTTCGAAGTCGGCCACGTTGGCGCGCATCTCGCGCTGGTCCAGCAAAGACTGCACCTTGCGCTGGATCTCGCCCGGCGTCAGCTTCACCGCCCCGGCGCGGACCTGCGCGACGAAGTGCTTGCGCAGCGCGTCGGCGTCTTGCAGCGCGGCGGTGTCGGCGGCCTCGGCCGCGACGAGTTGGCTGCGGCCGGTCAGTACCAGCGTCGTGCCGGGCCGGGCCAGCTCGCGCAGCACCTCGGCCGTGATGCCGCGTGCGCCGCCGGTGGCCAGCACCACCAGGTTGGTCAGCGCGGCTTCGCGCGCCGGGTCGACGGCGACGTCTTCGGCGACGGTCAGGAAGACCGTACGCTGGCCGCCGGGGTAGCCGACTTCCTGCCGGCCGCCGTCGAGTTCGATCTCGCCCAGCAGATCGGCGGCCAGCTCGGCCGCGCTGCGCTGCGGATCGAGGTCGACCGCCTTGACGCGCAGCTCGGGCCGCTCTTCGAGCAGGGACTTGACCATGCCGACGGCGCCCGACTGCAGGCGCAGCGCGCCGGCGGACGAGCCTTCGCGGCCGAACAGGCCGCCCAGGTCGCTGGCGGCCACGGCATGGGCGCCCTCGCCCATGCGCGCACCCAGTTCGCGCAGCAGCAGGAAGAAGGACTTCTCGTGCAGTTGCACCAGCTGCCGCCACTGCGCCGGCGTCTCCTGGCCCGACAGCGCCGGGCAACCCAACGGCGCCAGGTGCACGACGCCGGCGATGGCGCCGTCGCCCAGCGCCTGGCAGCGCTCGAGCAGCAGGGCTTCATCGGCCAGCGTCTCTGATTCGACGATCACGGCGTCGGCGCCGCGCGCCTTCAACGCCGCCGCCAGCGCGTCGGCCACACCGAGCCGGTCGCGCGACAGCACGAAGCGGCCCGGCGCGAAGCGCCGCGCCATGTCAGGCAGCAGCGCTTGCTGCTGCGCACGCATCACCAGCCGGGGCGGGTGGCTGGCGACGCCAGCCTTTGATCCCACCCCGGCCGAATCAAAAGGGACGGCGACTCCGCCTCCCACCTTGGCTTGGGCGATCAGGTCGAGCATGCCGTTCAGCGTGGGCTGCGTGTTCAGCTTGCTGCGGCTTTCGGTCAGCGCGTCGCGGTGCCCGGCAGGCAGCATCTGCAACATCGCACCGACGACTTCGATGCGCTTGATCGAATCGATGCCGAGGTCGGCTTCGAGGTTCTGATCGAGGCCCACCATGTCGCGCGGGTAGCCCGTCTTTTCTTCGACGATGCCAAGCAGCATGTCGAGCAGCTTCTCGCGCGTCAGCCCGTCGCCACCGGCCTTCGCGGCGGGGGCGGCTTCCACTGCCTTCGGCGCTGCGACGGCAACCTTGGGCGCCGGCACCGGCTCGGCGGCCTTGGCCACCACCGGGGCGGCGACCGACGCGGCCACTGCAACGGCCACGGGCGCCGGCACGGGCACCGGTGCCGGCACGGCCACCACCGGCGGCGCGGCGAGTTCGGCGACACGCGGCAGCGCCATCGGCAGCGGACGCGGCCGCAGCGCGGGCCGCGGCCCCGAAGCATCGCCGAGGAAACTGGACATCACCCGTTCCTGGGTCTCCAGGAACTGGCGCATCGTCGCGAAATACTCGGACATGACGGACGAGTCCGCCATGCCGGGTGCTGGTCGTCGTTCATCCATGGCTCGACTCCTTCTCCAGGGCTGTGTAGGTACGGAAGACACTCGTTCGGGCGCGGGCGGCGCGACAACCGGCACGAGCACCGGCGCGGCGGCCGTCACCGCCGGCGGCGCGGCCATTGGCGCGGGCTGCGCCGGCGCCGGCGCGACGGCGGCCTGCGCCTGCTCCAGAGTCAGGCCGATCTGGCGCACCGGCTCGGCGGCACGGCGCGAGCCGCTGCCATTGAGCATCCAGGCATGTTTGGGCACGGCCTCGACACGCAGCAGCGCTGCCGGCGCGGCCGGGTCGCCGACGCGGCAATCGCGGCGTGCGAACAGTTGAGCCACATCCAGGTTCACGCCGGCGCACAGCAGCTGGGCGATGCCGCCCAGCAGCCCGGGCAGGCCGGTGCCGTCGTCGATGGCCAGCGCCACGTGCGGCTGACCTTCGAGGATGCGCGCGGTCAGCCGCGACAGCACCGCCTTCGGGCCGACCTCGACGAAGATGCGCGCGCCGTCGCGGTACATGGCCTCGATCTCGGCGACGAATTCGACCGGGTGCACCAGGTGCTCGGCCATCTGGCGCTTGACCCGCGCCACGTCGGCCGCATGCGGGCGCGCCGTGGAGTTGGAATACACCGGGATCTGCAGCGGTGCCCAAGGCGTGGCCTCGATCAGGTCGGACAGCGCCTGCTGCGCCGGCTTCACCAGGCTCGAGTGGAAGGCCGCGGCGACCGGGATTTCGACCACCTCGACACCCGCCTGCGCGAGCTTGGCCGAAGCCGCCTTCACCGCTTCACGCGTGCCCGAGACGATGCTTTGCAGCGGCGCATTGTGGTTGGCGATGATGACGCCGTCGATGTCGGCAATGGCATCTTCGACGACGCGGCGCTGCGCGTTCACCGCCGCCATCGTACCCAGCTCGGCACCTTCGGCCGACGCGGCATCGACGATGAAACGCCCGCGGGCCGCGGACAACTGCATCAGCGCATCGAAGTCGACCGCGCCGGCGGCGTGCAGCGCGACGAACTCGCCGTAACTGTGGCCGGCCAGCATGTCGGGCTTCAAGCCGAGCGACTGCATCAGCCGGAACAGCCCGGCCTCGACCGCGCCCAGCGCGGGCTGCGCGATGTCGGTGCTGGTCAGCTTCTGGCGTGCCTCGGCCTTGGCGGCATCGTCGTAGGCGCCGCGCGGCAGGATGAACTGCGACAGCCGCGTCGACGCGCCGAAGCGCGTCTCGAAGGCCTCGCGCAGCGCTGCGTCGGCGGCGCCGAGCGCCTGCCCGACGACGTCGAAATTCAGCGCCGCCTCGCGCCCCATGCCCGGGTACTGCGAACCCTGGCCCGGGAACAGCACTGCCAGCTTGCCCAGCGGCTGCGTGACGGTCGCCAGGAACACCCCCGGCGGCAAAGGCTTGGCGTCGTCGCGCAGCTTGCCTGCGGCGGCAGCCAGCTTGGTGCGCAGGTCGTCGATGTTGCGCGCCACGATGGCCAACACCTCGCCGCGCGGCCGCCAGCGGGCCGCGAGGCTGGCGGCGAGGTCGCGCAAGGCCAGCGTGTCCAGCGCGGCGACGCTTTCCTGCAAGGCTTCGACGCGTCCCAGCAGCGCGCCGCGGTCGGCATCGCTCCAGACCAGCAGTTCGGCCGCCCAGGCGTCGCTGGCCGGCGGGCGCAGCCAGTCGCGGTATTCGCCGGCGTACTCTTCCATCACGACGTGGAAGTTGGTGCCACCGAAGCCGAAGGCGCTGCAGGCCGCGCGGCGCGGCACGTCGCCCGGTGCGACCCACGGCGTGGCTTCGTCGACCAGGTACAGCGGCGAACCGGCGTCGGCCAGCACGCGGTTGGGCGTGCTGACGTTGCGGTGCGGCGGCAGCACGCGGTGGTGCATGGCCAGCACTGCCTTCACCAGCCCGGCGACGCCGGCGGTGGCCTTGGTGTGGCCGATCATGGTCTTCACCGAGCCGATGACGGCGTGGCGCGCCGGCGCGCCCTCTTCCTGCATCAGCCGCGTCGTGCTTTCCAGTTCGGCCGTGTCGCCGGCCACCGTGCCGGTGCCGTGGGCTTCGAACAGGCCCACCGTCGACGGGCCGAATCCGGCCATGCCGTAGGCGCGGCGCATGGCGCGCAGCTGACCCGCCGGCAGCGGCGCGGTCATGCCCTTGGCGCTGCCGTCGCTGCTGGCGCCGACGCCCTTGATCACGCCGTAGATGCGGTCGCCGTCGCGCTCAGCGTCGGCCAGGCGCTTCAGCGCGACCATCGCGATGCCTTCGCTGATGACGATGCCGTCACCGCCGGCGTCGAACGTGGAGCAACGGCCGCGCGGCGACAAGGCCTGCGTCTTGCTGAAGCACAGGTAGCCGAACGGGCCCTGCACGGTGTCGATGCCACCGGCGATGACGAGGTCGCTGCGGCCGGCGGCGAGTTCGGTGACGCCCTGGTACACGGCGGCCAGCGACGATGCACAGGCCGCGTCGACGGTGAGGTTCATGCCGCCGAAGTTCAAGCGGTTGGCGATGCGCCCGGCGGCCACGTTCGGCAGGATGCCGGCGAAGGAATCCTCGGTCCACTCGGGCAGCCGGCCGGCCACGTCGCTCGGCAGCTGGCCGGTGAAGCGCGGCAGCTCGGAACGCACGCCGTACTGCATGCCGAAATCGCCGGCGCCGCCACTGGCGCCGAGGATCACCGAAGCCCGCTCGCGGTCGAAGGGCTTGTCGGCGTAACCGGCGTCGGCCAGCGTGCGGCGCGCCACTTCCAGCCCCATCAGCTGCATCGGGTCGACCGACTCGATCGACTTCGGCGGCATGCCGTAGCGCGTCGGGTCGAAAGCCAGGTCGTCGAGGAAGCCGCCCCACTTGGAGTAGACCTTGTCCTTGGCGTTGCGGTCGGCGTCGTAGTACAGGCGCCAGTCCCAGCGGTGCGACGGGATCTCGGTGATCGCGTCGACCTTGGCGATGATGTTTTCCCAGTATTGGCGCGCGCTGTTCGCCTTGGGCAGCACCGTCGCGATGCCGATCACGGCCACGTCGGCCGGCTGGCCGCCCAGGCGGCGCAGCGCGATTTCAGGCTGCTCCAGGTGCCGCGCCAGCAGCGCGGACGCGTCGGCGCTGACCTCCTGGTGCAAGGCCGCGATGTCCGTCACGGTGTCGCGCAGCGTCGCCACCTGGCCCAGCATGTACATGCCTTCCGCGCGCTGCTGCTCCGGCGACAGGGTTTCCAGCTTGCCGTTCAGCCCTTCTCGCTTGCGCCCTTTCGACGCCGTGCGCAGGCGGCCGAGGATCAGGTCGTCGAGCACGCGGCGCGCTTCGTCGGGCGCCACGCCGTCGCGACGCAGGTCGACGCGTTGCTGGAAGAAGTCGCGTGCGAACGGCGTGTAGCCGCAACGGCTGGCGTGGCCGGGGCCGGACTCGAGATTGACCGTGTGTTCGCAGTCCAGCACCTCCTGCTGGAATTGCGCCACGATGGAGCCGCTGTCGACGATTTCCTTCGTGAACAGGTAGGCACTGCCCATCAGGATGCCGACCTGCGCGCCAGCCGCCACCAGCGGCGCCACCAGCACCTGCAGCATGGCCGACGACAGCGCGTCGTGGATGCCGCCGGCGAACAGCAGTTGCACCTCGTCGGGACGGACCTTGTTCGGGCCCAGTTCGGCCAGCAGCCGGTCGACCATCGAGCTCCACAGCACGAAGCTGCTCAAGGGCCCGATGTGGCCGCCGCACTCGCGACCTTCGAAGATGAAGCGCCGCGCGCCTTCTTGCAGGAAGGTGCCGATCAGGCTGGCCGCCGGCACGTGCAGGAAGGTCGGGACGCCGGCGCGTTCGAGGTGCACGGCCTGGTCGGGGCGGCCGCCGGCGATGATGGCGTAGCCGGGCTTGAAGCGCGTCGCGATCGACAGCTGTTCGTCGAGCAGCTCCTGCGGCGCGAAGCCGAGCAGGCCGATGCCCCACGGGCGGTCGGCCAGCAGGCTGGCGCTCTTCGTCAGCAGCGCTTCCAGCGGCTGGCCCTTCAGCATGGCAAAGGCCAGCATCGGCAGCGCACCGCCTTCGGCCACGGCCAGCGCGAACTCGGCGGTGTCCGAGACGCGGGTCATCGGCCCCTGGACGATGGGGAAACGCAGGCCCAGCGTGCGCGCCAGCGGCGCGCCCTCGGCGATCGGCGGCTGCTGCGCGGCGATGCGGGCATGGCCCTGCACCGCCTGATCGACGGCGGCCAGCACGGCGCCCAGGTGACCGTAGCGCTTGCGCCAGGGTGCCGCGAACGCCACTTCCTGGCCGATCGGCAGCAGGCCCTTGGTCGGGTCCTGCCACAGCGTGCGGCCGAGCACGCGCGGGCGCAGATCAGCGTAGCCCAAACCGTCGCCTTCGGTGGCGAACTGGCGCGCCGCGGCATGGCCGGGACGCACGAGGATGCGGAAGTACTCGCCGTGTTCACCGTCGCCCACCGCCACGGTCTCGCTGCCGGCCAGGTTGCCGATCAGCGTGCGCAGGGCGTCGGGCAGGCGCACTTCGTCGAGCAGCAGCAACTGGGATTCGAGCACGCCACCGGCCACGCCGACGGCGCTGCAGGCCGCCGCCACGTGCGGCGTGAGGCCGCCGCGCAGGTACAGCGGCATGTCGCTCTGCTGCAGCCACTTCTGCAGCAGGATGAAGCTGGCGTCTTCGCCGACGAAGCCGCCGGCTTCGTTGCCCTTGACGAGCAGGCCGTCCAGATGCGCTTCCAGCGCGGCGTCCAGCGGCTGCGGGGTTCTGACCTCGGCCAGCACCTGGGTGCCGGCGGCACGCAAGCCGTCGATGAGATCGAGCTGTTCGGCTACCAGGCCGGCATCGACGATCAACCATTGCAAGCCACGGCCGGCATGGGCGCGCAGGCTGGCTGCCAAAGTGGCGTCAACGGCATCGAGCTTGATGCCGTAGCCGCCGCGGGCGTGCTGCGCCAGGCGCTCAAGGGCCGCGACGACGGCTTTCGTGTCGGTGTCGAGTTCGGCGTTGTAGACGCCGACCGCGCCGGCCCGACTGGCCGCGATGGCAAGCGCGGCATCGCCCAAGCCGGCCGGCGTGAAGACGAACTGGGTGAAGTCGGTCATGGCATCCAAGCTGACGGGGTGATGAGATGGGAACAGAGCTCGTGGCAACGCCGTATGACAGTAGCATCACCCTCAAGCATCCGGACCCCCTAAATTCTGATGGCCACGGCCTTTGCGGGCCGGTATGCAGCAGGCACCGTTCGTGAACACCGCACGCCCCTTGCAGGGCATGTGCACCTCGGTCGTACGTCTCTTGTCATCGTGGGGCGCCACGCGCGCCCTGTGCGCCATTTTCGCGTGCACACATGACGCGATGGCGGGCCTCGACCCCCACGAACGGGGGGACCATCGGCCCAGAGCCGGTGCGCGTAAAACGACACTTGGCTGCATCACCGAGGCATAGCAAGTGCAGTGCCACAACGGCGCTACGGCCTGCCTCTTGCTGCCGTTTGTTCACTTTGTGAAGGTGCGTGAAGCTGAAGCGGCGGCCTTTTGCCGCGGCTAGCATCGCGCCAACAGCGGTCGCAGCCGACGCTTCGACCCCCATCGCATCGCCAAAGGAACCCTGCCCATGCACCCCCACGACCGCCGGTATGCAGCGCTAACCATCCTGTCGGGCCTTGTCGTCGCCTCTTGCGGCGGTGGCTCCACGGCCAGCGCCCCGCCGGCGAGCGGGCCCAGCAACGCCGAGCGCGCCGCCGCGGCCAGCACAACGGCCACCACGAATGCCTTGTGCAGCACCGCCACGCTGGGTTCGTTCTACTGGGAGATCGGCGACAAGAGCGGCGCGCTGGCGTCGGGCAGCACCGGGACCGGCGGCGTCAATGCGGACACGGTGATGAACATCGCGTCGGCATCGAAGTGGCCGTTCGCGGCCTACGTGATCCAGCGCTTCGGCGACGTCGTGGCGAACCGGCCCTTCCTCAACTTCACCAGCGGCTACAGCAACTTCGACAACGCGCTGTGCTCCACCACACAGACGGTGGCCGAGTGCAACAACGGCGCCATCAACGCCAGCGAAGCCGCGGCCGCGACCTTCCATTACGAAGGCGGGCACATGCAGCAGTTCGCCGCCGCCGACAGCACGCTGAGCGGCCTGCACGTCGGCGCCCTGGCCACCGAGATCAACCGGGTCATCGGCACCGACGTCGGGCTGACCTACGTCGAGCCGCAGCCGCCGGGCGGCGTCAGGACCAGTGCCCGGAACTACGCCGTGTTCCTGCGCAAGCTGCTGGTCGGCAGCGCCAACCCGCTGCAACTGGGCGCCCTGCTCGGCAGCCATGCGGTGTGCACGCAGCCGAACGTCAACAACTGCAATGCGTCGGCACAAGGCGCTGCGGCGCTGCCGGACAACTTCCACTATTCGCTCGGCCATTGGGTCGAGGACGACCCCGCCGCCACGCCCAGCAGCAACTTCGCATACAGCAGCGCCGGTGCGTTCGGCTTCTATCCGTGGGTGGACTTCGACCGCACCTTGTACGGCCTGATCGCTCGCGAGTCGAGCACCGGCGAGACCCAGGGTACCGGCGAAGGCTACTCAACCCTTCAATGCGGCCGCCTCATCCGGCTGGCCTGGAAGACCGCCGTCGCGCAGTGAACTCAGGCCTGCCGCCGCCGCGCGATGCCGGCCAGCAGGGCCAGGCCGGCGAGGGCCATCGCGGCCGTGGCGGGCTCGGGCACCGCTGCCGTCAGCACCACCGAGTCGAGCCCGGTGGTCTCGACGGCCTGCTTGTAGTCGCCGCGAATGCGCAAGGTTTCCAGATTCGCCAGCACACCGGCGAAATCGGCCGCGGTCGCGTTCGGGCCATTGACCGAATCGACCTTCCAGGAGCCATCGGCCACCAGGGCCACCGTGTACGAAGTCCAGCCGCCAGTGGGCACGGCGTCACCGGTGAACACCAGGCGCACACCGTTCGCGCCGAGCAGGTGGATGTCGGCGTAGGTGGTGGCCAGCGGCGGCGACGTCGAATCGCTCTTCAACGCGAACGACAAGCTGCCGCCATAAGCCGCCGACTTGTCGCCGAGGTAGGCGGAAGGCGCGGCGAAGAACCACAGCGTCTCCCCGTTGACGTCCTTGGCCTGGATGAAGCCGCCGGGATCTCCACCGTCCAGCAGCCGTTCGAAGTGGCTGGCGCCGTTCACGGCCTTCCAGCCTTCGGTGCTGGCGTCGAAGGTCGACGAAGCCAGCGTCACCGCGAAGCTGCTGGAAGCGACGGCAGTCAGAATAGAGCCTGCCAGGATATGTCTAGCCTTCATGCGACCCCCACCTCATTTTCACCCCGCGTGAGTATGTCGTCTGGGTTCGGAAGTTGCTTGGGAACCTCGTCGGGGACCCCCGCGAATCGGGGGGCACCCGTCGGCTGCGGCCGATGGCGGGCGTTAACCGCGTGTAGGAGCTTCCCCACAGGGCAACGCAGCGCCTGCCGACAATCGGTGGACTTGCATTGCCCGATCATTTGTTACGCGCCCAGGCCGTGAGCGCAGTCGATAGAAGAACTTCCAAATACAGCGCGATGGCGCTGACCGGCAATCCGCTCAACCGTTATTCAAGGAACCGTTCATGAATCCGAACCGCAGGCTCGCAGTGCTGGCAATGTCTTCCGTGCTGGCATCGATGATGACGGGCTGCGGCGGAGGCGGTGACGAGACGATCACCACGACGCCACCACCGCCGCCGCCGACGTCGGGTCGCCCGACCTCCGTGGAACGGAACGTCTTGCCCGCGACGGCCGATTCGCAGGTCACCACGGCGCTCGAGGCCCATGTGGCGATCAACCCGTCGGCCAGCGTGGCGCCGGTCAACAAGCTCTTCGTGTTCCTGCCGGGAACGGGCGGCACGCCGGACATGTATCGACTGATCCTGCGTGCCGGCGCCACCCGCGGCTACCACACGCTGGGGCTGAACTATCCGGATGACGAGGCGGTGGGGGTGACCTGTGCCGCTCAGAGCACCAGTTGCTACTGGGATGTGCGGCGCGAGGTCATCACCGGCACGTCCACGAGCTCGCTCGTCAGCGTCAGCGTGCCGGATTCGATCGTGACCCGCCTGACCAAGGTTCTCACCTACCTGAACACGACCTACCCGACCGAGGGCTGGGGGCAGTACGTGTCCGGTGGCGCCCCGGTCTGGGCCAACATCACCGTCGCAGGCCACTCGCAGGGTGGCGGCCATGCCGGCGTCATGGCCAAGCTGTACTCCCTGAATCGGGCCGTCTACTTTGCTTCGCCGCCGGACTGGAGCGGCTCGGCGCCGGCTGCGTGGACCGGCTTCTCGAACGTGACGGCCGCGTCGAAACAGTACGCCTTCACCAATGTCGACGACACGCTGGTTTCCTACAGCGACTTGACCGCCATCTGGGCCGCAATGAGCCTGAGCGGCCCCGCCGTGTCCGTCGACTCGAACGCCGCGCCCTACAGCTCGTCGCACATCCTGACGACGACGGCGACGCCGCGGTCGGCCGGCGTCACGATCTCGCCGACCCACGGCGCCACCGTGCTGGACGCGGCGACGCCGCTCACCAGCAGCGGTGCCCCGGTCTACGACGCCGCCTGGGCCTACCTCTGCTTCCCGTAAGACGCCTGTCTCAGCGCCCCCACAAGCCGGTGTCGGCGCGATACACGCCCTCGGAGCATTCGTTGCACAACGGATGCTCGGGGCTGATGCCGGGGTCGTAGCGGTTGTAGTAGACAAACGGCCCCTGCTCGGTAATGAAGACCTCGGGGTCGTTGCGCACGCGGAACAGCGTGGTGTCGGTGATGCGGCGCATCAGCGGGTCAGCGGCCTCGATGTTCGAGATCCAGACCTCGGATGGGAATTCGTTCGGCACGACGAACACCGCCAGCGACAGGTAGGACTTGCCGTTGTAGACAAACCATTCCGGCGAGCCGATCGTCCGGCCGTGCGGTACCGACGCGCTGTAGATCGGCCGCCACTGGGTTACGCCCGCCACGGTCAGCTTGCGGTAGATGCGCAGCTCGGAATCGTCGACAACCGTCGCCAGAACATAGTCGCCGTCGAACTCGGGCGCCTGCCACATCCACGGCACCGTGCGCCCGGTGTCCTTGCCGCCGTCGTCGAAGGTCATCTGCTTGATGGTGCCGCTGTCCAGCTGGTAGCTGAACACCTGCGAGACCCCGTTCACCGGCAGGCTGTAGACCAGCGCGCGGGCGCCGCTGGCGAAGCGCCAGGCCCGGTTCGACGGCGGCAGGAACCAGAGCCGGGTTTCCGAACTCGGGTCCAGCACGTTGCGCCAGTAGTGATTCAGGTCCGGGTCGAGGTAGCGGATGTGCGGGTTCTGGTCATCTTTGTCCTGGCTGGCCACATGCGACATGCGCGGCAACTCGGGGCTGACCGGCTGAGAGACCCAGTTGCCGTTCTTGTTCTGCACCGCGACGGCCATGCGCGTGTGCAGCGCGTCGTGCGGCTGGCCCGGCAGGTAGTAGCTGTAGATGAGCTGGTCGCCGCTGGCCATCGCCAGCCACTCCGGGCCGTTCCACTTGAACATGTTCGACTTCGCGACCGCGCCCGTGGCGACCAGCTGGCCGCGCCCGGTGACCGGCTCGAAGGCGCCGGTAGACCGGTTCACGCGCGCCAGCCACAGGTTGCCCTGCGGGTCGGTCCAGGCGACGCGGCCGCGCGACTGGCTGAACTCGAAATCGATCAGGCCGGGATTGGCCGAGACCAACGACTCATTGGGCAGGAACTGTGCGGCCGCCGGTGCGACCCAGACCCCACCCAGCAACAGCACCAACGCACCCAGCAACTGCGGGCAATGGCTACCCGACCGCTTGAGCATGCGGAAAGAATTCATGGATCGACCCCCTTGGATTTCTGCGACCATCGATCAACTTGTGACCGAATGTCACCAAGCTGAGTCGGTGGCCGAACAGCAAAATCCAAGCCGTCCGCAAACCGGGGTCTGAGCGGGTTCTTGCCCCAGAGTGGGGAGGCGTAAGGCGGGTCGGGCGCCCCAAGATCGGGACGGCCCGCCGCGCAGCACGATTGGCGTGCGCGGCGCCGGGTCGGGTGTCGGTCTAGCGCTGGCCTAACGCCGGCGTGTGGCGGCCACCGTCAGCAGCGCCAGGCCGGCCAGCATCAGCGCCGACGAGGCAGGCTCCGGCACCGGGCTGGCGCTGGCCAGGCCAACGTCGCCGTCTCGCACCGCCAGCGCGTACAGCAGGTGGTTCTTGTGGCCGAAGCTCTGGTATTCGCTGTAGGCGTAGAAGTACCAGGCGAGGTCAGGGTTCGGCACGTACTCGACCGAGGTCCAGTAGAAGCTGTTGCCCATGTTCAGGAAGTTGCCGGTGTTGGTCAGGCCCCAACCCGGCTCGTTGCACGTACCCGAGGTGTCGCAATAGGCCTTGTTGGCCAGCGTCACCGTGAACAGGTGGCCGAGTTCGCTGAAGTTCCGCACGGGGCCCTTGGTGATGACGTTGTAGCCGCAGTCGGTGCCCGAATAACCGAAGTTGCAGCCGGCCTTGTTGGTGTCGATCATGATCGGCAGCCGCCAGTCGGTGTAGCCGCCGAATGTCAGGTCGGCCGCCCAGGTGTTGGCCTGGGCCCAGAACTGCAGCCCGCCCATGTTGGCGTCGCGCAGCCAGGTGATGTTCAGATCGGTGTCGTAGAAGGCGTCGGTGACGCCGTTGCCATCCAGATCGCGCGGCTGCAGGGTGGTTTCCCAGGTGCCCTGCCCCGGTACGCCGTCGGCCAACGCCGGGCCTGCCAAGGCCAGCGCGGCGGCCGCAGCCAGGCCGAGCCGGCCGGCACGGCGGCGCAGCCGAAGGCCGAGCACGCCCAGCCCGAGCAGCATCAGCGCCGACTCGGCAGGCTCAGGCACCACGCTGGCCTGGCCCGCGATGGTCACGTCGCCCGGCCGCACGGCCAGCGCGTACATGGCCAGCAGCTTGACGCCGTAGCTCTGGTAGATGGTCGGCGTGTAGTAGTACCACGCGAACACGCCCCCGGGGCCATAGGACAGGCCGGACCAGTAGAAGTAGGCCTGCATGTTCTGGAAGTCGCCGGTGTTGCTCAAGCCCCAGCCCGGCTGTTCGCAGGTACCCGAAACATCGCAGTACGGCGTGTTGCCCAGCGTCACCCGGAACAGATGCTCCATCTCGCTGAACGTTCGCATCGCACCCTGGGTCTGCACGTTGTAGCCGCAGTCGGTGCCGCCGTAGGCCCAGTCGCAGCCGGACTTTCCGGTGTCGATCATGGTCGGCAGGCGCCAGTCGCTGTAGCCGCCGAACACCAGGTTGTCGGCCCAGGCTTTGGCGTCGTCGCGAAACTGCAGGCCGTTCACGTTGGCATTGCGCAGCCAGGTGACGTTGAGATCGGTGTCGTAGAAGGCATCCGCGACACCATTGCCGTCGAGGTCGCGCGGCTGCAGCGTGGTTTCCCAGGTGCCCTGGCCCGGCACGCCGGCCGCACGGGCAGGATCGGCGGCAGACACCGCAACAGCAGCAACCACGCAGGCCACCGCCACACTTCGGGCGAACGTCAGCACCATCTCATTTCCTCCCTGCCGGCTTGACGCCAGCTTGTGGTCAAGGCCCGCATTTTTTGTGCCGCGGGCTCGGGACGCCAGACCTGATCAGCGCGCCAGCGGGATACCCGTCTCCGCGCGATACAGGCCTTCGGCGCAAGGCACGCACAGCCAGTACGAACCCTTGTTCTGGTTGAACCGGCTGAAGAACACGATCGGACCGGTGTCGGTGACGAAGATCTCGGGGTCGGCACGGGCTCGGTCAGGCGTCTCCGGCGTGAGCCGCCGCAGCAGCGGCGACGCAGCGTCGAAGTCGGCCAGCCAGATCGAATTCGGGTACGACCCGACGATCACCATCATGATGACGTAGGACTTGCCGCCGTAGACGAAGGGCTCGGTCGAAAAGAAGCGGCCGCCCAGCGGCGCCTGGATCGTGCGCACCTGCGTCCAGGCGCCGGCCAGCTGCTGGTACAAGCCGAGCGTGGTGCCGTCGATGGTGGCCATCATGACCATGCCATTGCCGAAATCAGGCGCCTGCCACATCCAGGGCTGGTCCTTCGTGCCGGCATCGAAGGTGAGTTGCTCGAACACCTTGGTGTCCACCGTGTAGCGGTGCACCTGCGGCGTACCGCCGACGTCGACCGGATAGACCAGCGCACGCTGGCCGTCGCCACGCACGTGCCGGATCGCCGGCAGCAGGCCTTGCGGCGTGCCGGGAATGGCCTCTTCGGTGTTGGGATTGTTCAGCTCCCGCCAGAAATGGTTGCCTGCGGCGTCGTTGTAGGTGATGCGCGGCGCCGGGTCGATTGCCGAATCGCTGCCGTACGGTGCGTTCAGGGGCCGGCCGGGCGACAAGGTTCGCAACACCCAGGTGCCCTTCTTGCTCAAGAACGAGGCGCCGATCTGCGCGTTCACCGGTGTCGGCGAAACACCGTCGAGCATGCGCGTGTAGACGATCGTGTCGCCGTCGACGCCGAGCACCCATTCAGGGCCGTTCAGCGTGAAGCCCAGGCCGCCGGGCGGCGCCGCGGACTTCTCGATCAGCACGTCCTTGCCGGTCTCCGGGATGAAGTTGCCGGTGGCGCGGTCCATGCGGCTGAGCCAGATCGACCCGTCGATGATGTCGACCCACGTGAACAGGCCCTTGCCGGGGTTGAACTCGGGGTCGAGGATGCGCTTGTTCGATGTGGCCGGAACCTCGGCGGCGACGAAATCGGCAGCCGCCGGCAGCGCCACGCCACACAGTGCCCCCGCCAGGCCCAGTGCCCAGAGCTTGCCGAACGATCTGCGAAATCGAGTGTGCGAGCTGCTCATCGTGGTCCTCGGCCAGCCCGTGGCTGGAGATGACAGTGAAGGTAGGCCTCTGGTCGGAGTCGGGCATTCTGACCCGTTTGCCGGCGTAGAAGTGCATGCGCCGCGGCCTGCCCCCCAATCCGGGGTTCCCTCCGGACTAACCCTCTGTCGTCGCGGGCTTGGCCGCCGCTTTGCGCTTGCGCGCGCCGACCGGCACGATCACCGGCCCGACGATCATCGTGTCTTCGGGTTGCAGCAGCATGAAAACGATCAGGTCGGCGACCCGTTCGGCCGGGATCGCGTCACCGGGCATCGGCGCCGGCAGGTTCTGCTCCCACATCGGCGTAGCCACCGCCGCCGGCATCAACGCCTGCACCTTGATACCGTAGGTCTTGACCTCGTCGGCCACCGCCTGCGAAAAGCCGATGACGCCGAACTTCGATGCGCAGTACACGCTGTCGTAGGCGCGCCCCTGCAGCCCCTGCACCGACGACAGGTTGATGATGATGCCGCTGCGCTGCGAGATCATCGTCGGCAGCACCGCGCGATTGGCGAGGAAGACGCCCTTCAGGTTGATGCCGACGACGTCGTCGAACTCGTCGGTGCTGGTGTCGACCAGCACCTTCGGCGGCGTGCCGCGCTTGCGCAGGATGCCGGCGCAGACGATCAGCGCGTCGATGCGGCCGAAGCGCTCGACCGTGCTCTGCACCAGCCTCGCGTGGTCTTCCTCGCGGCGCACGTCGATGGCCACGCCCAGGCAGCCGGCAGCGCCGGCTTGCTCGACTTCGGCGGCGACCGCGGCTACGCGGGCGGCGTCGATGTCGGCGATGACAACCGATGCACCGAGCGCCGCCGCGGCCTTGGCGGTGGCCAGGCCGATGCCGCCGGTGCCGCCGCTGACGATCACCACCTTGCCCTTCAGATCTGTCGAGAAAGTCATCTTCTGCTCCTTGGAAACGGATGGGGGTCGGGCGGGCGCGGCGGCGTGCCAGCCGGCGCCGCCGCCTTGTTCGAGCGGCTCGATCAGCGGCGCCAGCAGCCGCGTGTCGGCGGGCATCGCCAGCATCCAGCAGATGGCGTCGGCAACGCGCTCGGGCGGCGGCAGGTCGGTCGGCTGCGGCAGCGGCCCGGTCTGCTGCAGCACCTCGGTCGCGAACTTGCCGGGCGCCAGCGACTGCACGCGCACGCCGGCCAGCCGCACTTCGTCGGCGACGGCCTCGGTCAGCCCGTTGACGCCGAACTTCGACGCGCAGTACGGCGCGTCGAATGCGATGCCGGCGCGCCCGGACTTGGACGACAGGTTCAGGATGTCGCCGCTGTGCGCAGCCAGCATCGCCGGCAGCACGGCGCGGTTGGACAGGAAGGTGCCGCGCAGGTTGATGTCCAGCACTTCGTCCCACTCGGCCGTGCTCAGCTGCGCCACGGTGCGCAAGGTGGCGCCCGGCGCGCGCAGGATGCCGGCGGCGTTGACGAGGATGTCGATGCGGCCGAAGCGTTCGAGCGTGCGCCCGGCCATGGCCTGCATGTCGGGCTCGGAGCGCACGTCCAGCGCCAGCACCAGCGCCGGCTGACCGCCGGCGTCGACGACGCGCCGTGCGGTATCGGCCAGCCGCTCTTCATTGCGGCCGACGGCGACAACCTGCGCGCCGCAGCGCGCCAGCGCCACGCAGGTGGCGCGGCCGATGCCGCTGCTGGCGCCGGTGACGATCGCGATGCGCCCTTGCAGGCCGCGCAGGCTCATCGGTCGCGTACCGGGTGCTCAGCCTTCGAGCTGCTGCTTGGCCAGGAAGTCGACGATCTCGCTGACCTGCAGCTCCTGCACGTAGCGGCCGTCGACCATCAGCAACTGCTCGAAGTGCAGGTGGCGGCGCTGCAGATGGGCTTCGATCGCCACGACGAGCTGCACGACGTCGATCGACTCGAAGGCCAGGTCGGCCATCAGCCGCGTATCGGGCTGGATGGCGCCGGTGTAGGGCATGTCCCAGTCGGCGGTCATGTCGGTCAGCAGCGCGAGGATGTCGCGTTCGAGCGCTTCGCGTGTGAACTTCAGGGCAGTGGTTTCGTTCGACATGGTACGGACCTCACGGTAAGAAAGAATGATGGCAATCTGGGGAGACGAACGGCCCGGTCAGCGGCGCACGGCGCAGATCTCGATCCAGTTGTGCTGCACGGCGCTGACGCCGGCGCCTTCCAGCGCGATGGCCGCCGTGGCCGCGAGCGCCTGCGATGCCAGCTCGACCGGGTAGCCGCTGAGCTGCGCCTCGGCCAGCCCGCTGTAGGCGCCGACGGAGGCCAGCGAGTCGTGGTCGAACATGACGGCGCGTTCGTTCAGGTCGCGCACCTCCAGGCCCTTCTCGGACAGCAGCGCCCGCCATTCGTCGGGGCTGAGCCAGCGGTTCTGGTAGGCCACGGGGGCGAGCTGCGACTTGCCGCGCACGCGCCGCACCGGCGGCTCGCCGGCGGCCACCCGCTCGGCGCTGTAGCGCGCGATCCAGGCGGTCGCTTCCTTCAGCCATTCGTAGTAAACCTGCTGCGTCACGGGCGGCCAGCAGCCGGTATAGAAGCCCGAGCTGAAGGCGAAGATGCCGCCCGGCTGCAGCACGCGTGCGATCGACGAGACCAGCGAATCCTTGTCGCCGATCAGGTGGATGGCGTTGGCGATCATCACGCAGTCGAACGTGGCCGCCGGGAACGGCAGCTCGGTGGCCGATCCGACCGTCAAGGTCACCGTGCGGGCCGGTCCCGGTGCGCCCAGGTCGGCGGCGTCGACGCGGCGCACCGCATAGCCCAGCCCGGCGTAGTTCTCGGCCGCCAGGCCGATCTGCACCGGGTCGAGGTCGATCGCCTGCAGGCTGGCCCCGGGCGCGCCGGCCAGCATCAGCTGGCCCACCGCGCCGCTGCCGCCGCACAGGTCGAGGATGCGCGTCACCGCGGCCAACGGCAGCCGTTCGACGAACGCGGTGTTCGCCTGCACGTAGGCCGGGTCGTGGGCAAAACGCTTGTAGGTGGTATCGACCGAAGAGTTCACGGACATGGGGTTCCCTTCCTGGATGGGCAGCTTGGTTTCGATCACGGTATCCACGACCAGACCTGGATCTGGATGAAGCGAACGATGGCCAGCGAGAACGCGCGCCAGACCGGCATCGAAACGCCGACGACCTTGGCCCGGCCCGCCATGCCGGTCTTCAGCAGGCCGGCCCGGTTGTCGATGGTGGCGATGACCTTGACGACGTTGCCGGTCGACTTCGGCGTGACGTTGCGGTCGATGACGCTGACCTTGCCTTCGAAGTCCTTTTCGTCGAAGTACGACACGGCGCGCGCGCGGATCGTGGCGCCGACCTTGATGTACTGGACGTCGGACTCGGGCACGTCGATCTCGGCGGTGACGACGCTGGTGTCCTCGAGCGCGGCGAACGGCGCGCCCTTTTCGAGATAGCTGTTGATCTTGTCCTTCAGGTGCAGCGTCAGGATGTTGCCGTCGAACGGCATCATCAGCACGGTGCGCTTGATCTTGGCCTCGTACGACGCGCGCTCTTCCTGCAGGCTGCTCAGCTTGGCCAGCGCGGCCTCGATCTGCGACGACGTCACCGGCACCTTCACGAGCGCGAGTTCGGCTTCCTTCTGCGCCACCTGCTGCAGGTCGGTGAGGTGGTCCTTGCGCGCGGTGTCGAATTCCTCGAACGAGACGGCGCCCACCTTGTACAGCTTCTCCAGCCGCGGCGCCTTCTCGCGACTGAACGACTCGCGCGCACGCTCGACCGCGAGCATCTGCTCCGCCAGCTTCACCTCTTCCGGCTTGGGCAGCGTCTTCAGGTTGTTGACGACCGCCTTCTGCTCTTCGATCTTGGCCGTCAGCACCTTGATCTGCGCCTGGTAGTCCTGGTGCGCCAGCTGCGCCAGGATGGTGCCTTGCTTGACCGCCTCGCCGCCTTCGAAGAACACCGACTCGACCAGCCCCGATTCGTCGGTGGAAACAACCTGCTTGCGCGTCGGATAGATCAGGAACTGCCCGCCCGGCTCGTATGGATACGGGATGAACAAGGCCAGCAGCAGGCACACCAGCAGCGCACGCTTCCAGTAGTTGGGCTTGGTCCGGCTGACCTCGCCTTCCACGGCATCCACCGGCAGCGTGCGGCTGCGCCAGCGGTCGAACTGGACCTGGCGTTCGTAGGTTTCGCCGAACTTCTTCAGGCCGGCGTAGTTGCGCCAGAGCAGGTAGCCGACGAAGGCCAGCGTCAGGATCACCGCCGAGCCGCCGAGGGCCAGGTCGCCGAGGATGAACTTGGCCAGCATCCAGCCGACGACGATGATGATCAGGATGACGTAGGTCGTCGACAGCAGCGCGTACAGCACCAGCAGGTTGTTGTCGGCCGCCCGGTAGACGCCGCCGCGCATCTTGTTCAGCAGCGCGGCATAGGCCTTGCCGCGCAGATGCGGCTCGTTCAGGTAGGCCGACAGCAGGTAGTAGCAGTTGGCCTTGACCAGCGGGTTGCCGGACTCCAGCAACAGCCCGGCGCCGCAGCCGAACATCAGCAGCAAGCCGGCCTGCGCGAGGCCGTTTTCGGTGTCGCGGGTGTTGTACCAGACGAGGATGCCCAGGCTGAACATGACCAGCCGCGCGATCAGCGTCGAGCCGTGCAGCCACATCGTCTGCTGCCGCGTCAGCCGGTCGGCACCGGTCATCTTCACGGCCCAGCGCGGCATGAAGCCGAAGGCCAGCGCAAAGCCGATCTTGTCGACCGAGACCTTGTAGTGATGGGCCACCGAACTCGCCGTCATCGAGACCACGACGTGCACGGTGATGAACAGGAACAGCAGATGCTGGAACAGATTGACGTCGATGTGCAGCGCTTCCAGATCCGCGGTCAGCAGATCGAAGTACTGGTACATCAGGAACAGCGCGGTCAGCAGCAGCAGCGGCACCGCGTAGACGATGTGCCGCACCGGCCTGAGCACCGGCGCCAGCAGCCGGAGCAGCGGCCGCGGATCGAACAGGGGGAGCATGACCTTGGTCGTGCGCCAGTCCAGGCCCAGGGCGTCCTGCACGCCGGCCGGCAGCTCGGCGCTTTCGTCCTGCGCAGGCGCCGGCTCGGCGGCTGCCGGCGCCGGTGCGGCCGCAGCGGGAGCGGCGGGGGCTGCAGCCGGCGTCGCAACGAACGGCTTCGCCGTCGCCTTGCCGTCCTCGACCTTGTAGGTTCGCTGCATGAAAGGCTTCAGCAGCGGGTGCTCGGCGGCGCTGTCGTCGAACAGCTTGCGGTCGGCGATCGAGCCGAGGAACTCGTCCAGCTCCTTCTTGCTCAGCTTGCGGTCGAAACGGTCCTCGAACGAGGTCTGCAGCCGCTCGAAGGTGTCGGCGCCGGGCAGCGTCTCGAGAATGAAAAACTGCCAGGGATCAAAGTCGTAGGTCTTGCCCTGCACCTTGTCGCGGACCAGGTAACTCTGCTCGTCGCCCTTGACGATGCGGAAGGCCTCGAACCGCCGCATCAGATACGCGGGCAGAACGATCTTCTTCGTTTCCTCGGTCATTTCAGCGCCTCTGCTTTTGTTTCCGCCCGCGCTTGTACGTCAGCACCGGGTCCCGCCGGAGCCCGGCGCTTCTCCTGTTCCACCATCCAGCCCCCGCCCATCGCCTTGTAGACCGAAATCAAGGCAAGCAAGGTGTCGCGCCGGCCCAGGGCCTGGGTGCCCTGCGCGGTGTACAGCTTCAAGTCGGCGTCCAGCACCTCCTTGAGCGTCGACTGGCCGCCTTCGAAGCGCATGCGCGAGAGCTTGGACACCTCTTGCAGCGAACTCACCTGCCGGTCCAGCGCCGCTTCGCGCTGGCCGGACTTGGAGCGCGCGACGAGCGCATCCTCGACTTCCTTCAGTGCCGTCAGCACGGCCTGCTGGTAGAGCACGACCATCTGCTTCTGTATCGCTTCGGCCGAGCGGATGTCGCCGTCGATGCGACCGCCGTTGAAGATCGAACCGACCAGCGCGGTGCCGATGTTGCCGGTGCGCGCGGTCTTCGACCACAGCCACTTCGGGTCGTCGGCGCCCAGGCCGAGTGCCGCGGTCAGCGAGATGGTCGGGAAGTATTCGGTCTTGGCGACGCCGATGCGGGCGTTGGCGGCCACCAGGTTCTGTTCCGCGGCCATCACGTCGGGGCGGCGCGTCAACACGTCGGCCGGCACGCCCTGCGGCAGCTGCGGCAGCGCCAGGGCGTCCAGCTTGCGGCGCTGGATCGGCCCGACGTTGCGGCCCAGCAGCCCGGACAGCGCGTTTTCCAGTGTCGCGATGTCGCGCTCGACCAGCGGGATCTCGGCCGCGGTGGCTTCGAGGTCGGCACGCGCCTGTTCCACCGCCAGCCGGGTGGCCGAGCCGCCCCGGTACTTCTGGTCGGCCAGCACCACGGCGTCGTTGCGGTTCTTCAGCGACTGCCGCGCGAACGCCAGGCGCGTGTCCAGCTCGAGCAGTTGCACGTAGGTGGTGGCGACATTGGAGACCACCGTCAGCATCACGCCGCGCCGCGCTTCCTGGGTCGACAGCAGGTCGGCCAGCGCGGCCTCGTTGCCGCGCTTGATCTTGCCCCACAGATCCAGCTCCCAGCTGAAGGTGGTGGCCAATTCGTAGTTTGCGACGTTCGGGCTCGCCCCCGGCTGCAGCCCGTTCGGCCGCTCCTGGCTGCGCCGTTCGCTGGACGCCGAGACGGCATAGCCGACCTGCGGGTAGTTGGCCGCGCGGCTGACCTGCAGGTGGGCGTCGAACTCGTCGATGCGGAACGCCGCCAGCATCAGGTCCTTGTTGGCGTCGATCGCGCTGTCGATGAGCTGGTCGAGGTCGGGGTCGCCGAGCGCCTTCCACCATTCGGTGTTCGCGAGCTCGGCGCCGTTGTTCAGCTCGGCGCGCCAGGTGGTCGGCAGCGGCACGTCGGGCCGCTTGTAGTCGGGGCCTAGCGTCGTGCAGCCGGCCAGCGCGGCCAGGGCCAGGCAAACCAGTGCCTTGCAGTGCGTTCCGGTCCTCATGCGGCTTTCAATCATTCGGGTGACGCGCGCGACAACATCTCGAGCGCGTAGTCCTCGACTTCCCTGACGCGGATCAGGCGGTTGCGCAGCTCCAGCAGGATGGCTTCGAACCACTTGATCTGGTATTCGATGTGCCGGCGCTCGTCGATGATGTCTTCCAGCGGCGCGTTCGCCGGCGGCCGGCCATGTTCGTCGAACAGGAACTTGATGCCTTCGGCCAGGTCGCGGTTGGCGCTGATGTGGTTGACATTGCGCTCCATGAACCGCCGCGCCTTCTTCGCGTTGAACGCGTCGACCATCGCGGCACGCAGCGCGGCCTGGTGCGGCGTCAGCGACGACGGATCGCGGCGACCGGTCTCGGGGTTCTCGGCCGCCGGCGACAGGCGCTTGCGCTCGGACGTGGGTGTGTCGCTCATTGCAGGCTCCTAGACATAGCCGAACTCCTTCGCCAGCGCGATCACTTCCGGGTACAGGCCCTTGCCGTCGGTGCGCCACGGCACCGGCTTGGTCAGCGACGGCACCTTGGGCTTGTGCGGCCGGAAGGTCGGCCCGGCGAGAAAGTTCGGGTCGTTGCCGAACAAGGCGTTGATCGGCCCGAAGCACGCGAACGGCGAACGTTCGGGGTGCATCATCGCGTCCACCGCCTCGGCGTCGTCGCGCAGCCCGGCCCAGCGCGCGATCTCGGCCAGGTACAGCTGCGGCTCGGCCATCACGTCTTCGCCGCGCAGGCGGATCTGCTGCTCGGCCGGGACTTCATCGAGGAAGTCGAGGATGTTCAGGTTGATGTCGTGCCAGGCGATCTGCGGCTCGAGCAGCGCATAGTCCTCGCCGAGTTCGAACCCTTCGACCTTCAGGCTGAAGGCGCCGTCGTTGATCGCCATCAGCGACTTGCACTGCGCCACCGGGTGCCGCACCAGGTGCACGAAGCGCGCGTCGGGGAAGGCCCGGTACATGGCCTGCATGCGCTTGACCGACATCGTGTACGACGGGCTCTTCTCCACCGCCACCAGCGGGTGCAGCCTGTCGACGATCTCGTGGAACACGCGTCCGGTGTCCCACTGTTCGCGCACGCAGGCCCAGGCCAGCGCCATGTTGATCGTCGACGTGTGCTGTTCGCCGCAATAGATCTCGGCCACCGCGCGCAGCAGGCCGTGGCGCACCAGCGAGCCGTTCTCCGGGATCTCGGTCTTCGAGCCGCGCCACAGATCCAGCAGCGTGTCGACGTTGAACAGGCACATCTCGGGCAGCCCGAACGCCTGCGGGTGCTGTCCGAGCATGGCGTTCACCAGCGAGGTATAGGACCTCGGCGGTGCCAGCAGGAACAGCGGGGCTGCCATCTCGTGTGCGTCGCCTCGGCCTTCAGGCCAGGCGCCCTTCGACGAACGGCACCTCGAAGCACTTCTCGTGCATGATCGGTCCGTGGCCGAAGTAGCCGTCTTCGCCGAACAGCTCGCCGTGGTCGGCGGTGACGATGAAATGCGTGTTCGGCGGCGTCATCGCCATCAGGCGGCCGATCTGGCCGTCGATGTATTCGACGCACTTGATCTGCTGCAGCCGCAGCATCTCCATCTGGCCCGGCTCGAAACCCTGCACCTCGGGGCGGTCGGGAGCGTCGTCCATGGACTTCAGCGCGCCGTGCAGCCCTGAGATGTGCGGCAGGTTGTCGCCCGACAGCATGTACGGGTAGTGCGTCTCGCCGAGGTTCAGGAAGTAGTAGTGGGGTTCGTCGGGGAACTCCATCTCTTCGATCATGCCGGCGAAGTCGTTGTGGTTCTTCATCAGCTTGTAGTCGTCGAAGTCGCGGCTGAGCAGCGTGTTCTTGTTCAGCACCGGCATCGACACCTTGGCCACCGTGCGGTAGCCGATCTTGCGCAGCACCTTGGGCAGCGACAGGTCGGGCAGGAACTCCTTGAACGCGATGTCGGGGTGGCCGGTGCGGTCCTTCCAGAGCCCGAACTCGTCCTTGTAGACCTCGGACGCGAACACGTTCTTCGGGCTCGCGTGCGGCAACATGCCCATCGCGAACGCGTGGTGCGATGGTGCCGTCCACGACGCGTACGAATAGCGCTTCTCGGCTTCGCCGAGGCGGTCGATGTTGGGCGTCTTGGCGGCCATGAACGAGTCATAGCGGCAGCTGTCCATGACGATGAAGACGATGTGGTTGGGCGTGGTCATGGAGCCTCCGTCAGTTGAATCGCTGCCGCGCAAGTTGGATGCCAGGGTGCCGGTGCGTCATGGCAGCACCACCTGGAGCAGGCCTGCGGCAAGACCGGTCGCGCCGAAGTCGCCGAAGGCGATGGCCAGCGGGCTGGCCTGCATGACCCAGAACCGCTGTCCGTCGCTGCTGCGGAAGCCTGCCAGCATCGAGCCGACGCCGGTGTTGGCGATCGGCCCGATCGTCGTCGCCGTCACCGTGTCGGCCGCACCGCCAGTGGCGGCATAGCTCGAATCCGTCAGCACCATCGGGTCGACCCAGCTGCCGCTGGTGCTGGGGCCGTACAGCGTGCCGCCGAGCAGGCTCGGCGCGTCCTGCAGCGCGATGCGCAGCTGGCCGGTCGAACTGCTCGACGGCAGCGCGCCGAACAGCATCTTCGACGCGTCCGAACGGGCCAGATAGAACGTGAACACGTCGGAGCCGCCAACCTCGGTTGCCGTGTAGAGGCCATTGGCCACCGACAGCACATAGTTCTTCTGCTTGCCGGTGATGCAGTTGCCCGGCTGGCGGATGCTGCCGTTGTCGGTCTGGCAGATGAACATCTGGTTGCCGTTGACCGCGACGACCGCCGCGTGCGTGATGGGCTGGCCGCTGGCCGGCACGTCACGCGTGACCAGGTTGTACTGGCCCACGACCTCGGTCAGCGCCGATCCGAAACTGCGCGCGGCCACGAACGGCAACACGCCGAAGCCGGTGCCGAAGTCGTGCCCGCCGACGATCAGGTCGGTCGCGACGCGGAAGCGCGCATTGCCGCTCACCGTGTAGCCGCCGCCGCTGGTGTCCGCCGTGAACGTGCGCTGCATCGTCTGCGAGCTGCTCACCAGCGAATAGCTGCCGGCGTCGAAGTCGATCGTCAGGTCGTAGCTGCGACCGTCGGCGCCGAAGGCCTTGTAGCTGCCATTGCGCGGGTCGATCACCTTCGTCGTCGAAGTCTTCTGGTTGTTCGACGTGTCCGGGTCGCCGGACGCGGTCAGTGCGAAGGTGCTGGTGATCGTGCCGCGCGCTGCTGCCGCCACCGGCAGCGTCAGCGTGAAGGTCAGCGAGCGGCCGGCCGGCAGCGAGGGCACCGTCATCGTCGCCCCCGTCGTCGGACAGGTGGCACCGCTGCCGGCGGTGCAGACGATGGCCAGGCCGGACAGGTCGACCTGGCTGTCGGTGGCGGTCACGGTGCTGGCCAGCGACAGGTTGCTCGCCGCGGCCGAGGTCGGGTTCGAGACCACGACCGTGAACACCGCGCTGCTGCCGGCGGTGATTTCGGTGGCCGCCGTCTGCGATACCGCCAGATCCGGGCTGAGCGCCTGCACCGACGCCGTGGCGGTGCTGTCCTGCACGCGCGAGTCGCCGGCCGCGGTCGCGGTCAGGGTGTCGAACACCGTGCCGTTGGTGTTGGCCGCGACGACCACCGGGAAGCGGAAGGTCAGCGACGAGTTCGCCGGCATCGACGGAATCACCATCGACGAAGCCGGTGACGTCGGGCACTGCGCGCTCACCGCCGAGCAGCTGATCCCACCGCTGCCCAGGCTCAGCCCGGCGCTCAGCGTGTTTTCGAGGGCGACGTTCAGCGCCGGTCCGGGCCCGTTGTTGGCGACCGTCATCGTGAAGAAGTCGGACGCGCCGCCGACCAGCGGCCCGGCCGGCGCGACGCCGGTGACCACCAGGTTGTTCGAGTAGGCGCTGCCGACCGCCACCGCCACCGTCTCCGAGCGCGTGCCGCTGGTCACCGTGGCGTCCAGCGTGTTGACGATCGAGCCCTGCGTGCCCAGCGCCACGGTGACCGTGATCGTGAACTGCAGCTGTCCGCCGATCGGCAGGTTGACGATGTCCATGCTCGGCCCGGTGGTCGCCGGGCACGTTGCGCCGCTGGTCAGGCTCTGGCAGCTGATGCCGGTCAGCGTCAGGTTGCCGCCGATGGTGTCGATCAGGCGCACCGTCGCAGCCGCTTCCGGGCCGTCGTTGGTCAGCTTCATGACGAAGCTCGCGCTGGTGCCGGAGGCCACGCTGGTCGGCGCCGAGACCGTCGTGATCGACAGGCTGCTGCGCGCCGTGAACGCCGTGCCGACGGCGACGACCGAATTGCCGCTGGCGTTGAACGCGTTGTCTGCCGTCGCCTGCAAGGTGTTCGTGATGGCGCCGTTGGTGCCCGCGGCGACGACGGCACTGACGTTGAACGTCAGCTTGCCGCCGACCGCCAGCGTGCCGACATCGGTGACGACACCGACCGACGCCGGGCACACGGCAGGCGCCGTCGCGACGCAAGTGGCGCCGACGAAGGTCAGGTTGCCGCCGACGGTGTTCAGCACCCGAAGGCCGGTCGCTGCATCCGGCCCGGTGTTGCTGACCGACATCACGAAGATCGCGGTTTCGCCGCCGGCCACCTGGGCCGCCGGTCCGACGCCGGTGACGACCAGCGACGCGCGCGGCGTCGCCGCCGTGACCACCGCGGTGGCGATGTTGTCGTTGCGGTTGGCGTCGTTGTCGGCCGACACCGTCATGCTGTTCGTCAGCGTGCCGCTGGTTCCGGCCGCGACCAGCGTGTTGACGGTAAAGGCCAGCGAGCCGCCGGCGGGCATGTTGGTCGCCGTCATCACCGGGCCCAAAGCCGCCGGGCACGCGGCGCCGCCGCTGGCGACGCAGGTCACGCCGGTGAACGTGAGGTTGCTGCCGACGTTGTTGACGATGCTGACGCTGGGTGCCGGGTCGGGCCCGGCGTTGCCGACGGTCATCGCGAACGCGGCCGTGCTGCCGCCGCTGACGGTGCCGGCCGGGCCGGCGCCGGTGACGAAGACGCCGGTGGTCGGGCTCAGCACCGATGCGGTGGCGGTGAAGGTGTTGTCGCTGCGGTCGCTGTCCGTATCCGCCGTGACCTGGAAGGTGTTGGTCACCGTGGTGGTGACGCTCTGCGCCACCGTGCTGACCGTGAAGGCCAGCGACGCGCCGGCCGGCAGCGTGTCCAGGTCCATCGTCACGCCGAGCGTGGCCGGGCAGGTACCGCCGCCGCTGGCGATGCAGGTGATGCCGCCGGGCTTGACGACGAGGAAGCTGCCGACGTTGTTGACGAAGTGCAGGCCGGTAGCCGCATCGGGGCCGTCGTTGCGCACCGTCATCAGGAAGTCGGCCGTGCCGCCGCCGGCCACCGTGCCGCCGGGGCCGCTGCCGCTGACGACGAGGTTGCTGACGATGTTCGACGCCGTGGCAGAGACCGTGGCCGAGTTGTTGCTGCGGTCGGTGTCGGACGCGAAGTTCACGCTCATCGTGTTGCTGACGCTGCCGGTGGCGGCGTTTGACAACTGGGTCGTGACGGCGAAGGTCAGGCTGCTGCCGGCCGGCATTGTCGGGATCGACATCGACACCGACGGCGTGGCGGGACACGAGACGCCGCTGGAGGTGCAGGTTACCGACACCAGCGCCAGCTGGTTGCCGACGAGATTGACGATCGTCACCGCATCGGCGGGATTCGGGCCGACATTGGCCACCGTCATCTGGAACACGGCGTTGGTGCCGCTGGCCACGGTGGTGGTCGGGCCGACGCCCGTGACGACCAGATCGGTGCCCTGGCGACCACTGCCCCCACCGCAAGCCGCGAGCAGCAGCGTGCAGCAAAGCATGGCCAAGCGGACCAAGCCCCCGATTCTCATGACCAGTTCCCTCGAACGTGAAGCACCCTACCGCGCGCCCCCAACGGCGGCGATGGCACTGCAAAAAAGCTTCTAACGATATTACCCGCTGGGCGAAGCAAGATCTCCGCCAGGCACCCCCACGAATGGACGAAACCGTCTGTGGTAGGGGGGTTTGTCAGCTAAGTCACACGCGGCCGGAGGCTACAAAGTGGGGGTTGTCAAAACCCGGCTTGCCGTAGCAGAGCGCGCGGCCCTGAAGGTCGTGCACGGCGCCGCCGGCGGCCAGCAGCACGGCATGGCCGGCGGCGATGTCCCATTCCATCGTGCGGCCCAGGCGCGGGTAGAGGTCGGCTTCGCCGGCCGCGATGAGGCACAGCTTCAGCGACGAGCCGGCGTTGGTCAGCGCGGCCACGCTGCGGCCGGCCAGGAAGGCGTCCAGCGCGGTGGCATCGCCGTGCGAGCGGCTGGCCACGACGGTGAGCCCGGCGACCGGCACGCTGCGGCATTCGATGCTGCGCCGGACGCCGCCCTGTTCGACGAAGGCGCCCTGCCCGGCAATGCCGGCGAAGAGCCGGTCCAGCGCCGGCGCGAACACCACGCCGAGCACCGGCACGCCGTGGTGCACGAGTGCCACGTTGACGGTGAACTCGCCGTTGCGGCTGATGAATTCCTTGGTGCCATCGAGCGGGTCGACCAGCCAGAACCATTCGCCGGCCTCGACGGCGGCGCCGCCGGCAACGGCTTCTTCGGCGACGATGGGCACTTGCGGAGCGAGCCGCTGCAGGGCGGCGACGATCAGCGCCTCGGCCTTTTCGTCGGCTTCGGTGACGGGCGACGCGTCGCTCTTGCCGCGCACGGCGAAGTCTGTGGCGTAGACCTGCATGATCAGCGCACCGGCATCGCGCACGATGGCGATGACCGGGTCCAGCCAGGCCGATTCGGCGGCGGGCAACACGACAGGGGCGGTGGTGGCAGCGCTATGGGGCACGATCTCTCCTGGTGACGGCCTGGAGGTCGAACCTGCCCGCAGCGCCGCGTTGGACGCCACTCTAACGCCCGCTCCCGCAGGCGCAATGACAGCAGCGCGTCAGGCGACGGCGTTCAGCGTGCCGCCGGCGCTGCCGCCGGTGGACGAAACGGTCGGCGCCAGCGAGATCGGCGCCTCGGGCTTCACCGGATCGGTCGTGGCGCCGCCCAGCTTGGCCTGGATCATCGCGCTGAACGAGGTCTTCGCCGCTTCGACGTCGCCCTTGGCGAGCGCCTTGCCGAGTTCGGCGAACGGGCTGCCGGGCTGGAAGCTGGAGCCTTCCGGCGCCTGCTTCACCAGGTCGACGTAGGCCTCGCGGGCCGACGCCAGATCGTCGCTGCGCAACGCCTTGCCGAGCGCCTTGACGTCGTCGCGCACGGCCTGCGGCACGGTGGCCAGGTTGGTGCGGGCGGTGTTCAGGGCGGCGTAGTTCGTGATCGACAGGCTCATGATGGGCTCCTTGCTGCGAGGAGTATCGGCAACACGGCCCCCGGCATTAGCCGGGATGTAACGCGAAAATCAGGTCCATTTCCCGGCGCGGGCCGCTGTGAACCCCACGGACGTGGGTCCGGCGGCGGCTGGGCATGGGAGATACTCGCGGCCCTGCGGCACGCTAGTTGCTGCGTCGCAGCACACGGCCCCCAGTACCCATCTCCTGACGCCCATGGACTCACCCATCCGACTCACCCACCTGCAGCGCCTGGAAGCCGAGAGCATCCACATCCTCCGCGAGGTGGTCGCCGAGGCCGACAAGCCCGTGATGCTGTACTCGATCGGCAAGGACAGCGCGGTGATGCTGCACCTGGCCCGCAAGGCCTTCTACCCGGCGCCCCCACCGTTTCCGCTGTTGCATGTGGACACGACCTGGAAGTTCCGTGACATGTACGCGATGCGCGAGCGCATGGCCCGGGAATTGGGCATGGAGCTGCTGGTCTATCACAACCCCGAGGCCATGGAGCGTGGCATCAACCCGTTCGACCACGGCTCGCAGATCCACACCGACATGTGGAAGACGCAGGGGCTGAAACAGGCGCTGGACCAGTACGGTTTTGACGCCGCTTTCGGCGGCGCCCGCCGCGACGAAGAGAAGAGCCGCGCCAAGGAGCGCATCTTCAGCTTCCGCACCGCGCAGCACCGCTGGGACCCGAAGAACCAGCGCCCCGAACTCTGGCACTTGTACAACAGCCGCAAGCACAAGGGCGAGTCGATCCGCGTCTTCCCGATCAGCAACTGGACCGAGCTCGACATCTGGCAGTACATCCACCTCGAGAACATCCCGATCGTGCCGCTGTACTTCGCGGCCGAGCGCCCGGTGGTCGAACGCGACGGCACGCTGATCATGGTCGACGACGAGCGCATGCGGCTCAAGCCCGGCGAGGTGCCGATGATGAAGAAGGTGCGTTTCCGCACCCTCGGCTGCTACCCGCTTTCAGGCGCCGTGGAATCGGAGGCGGCAACGCTGGTCGACATCATCCAGGAGATGCTGCTCACGCGCACCAGCGAACGCCAGGGCCGCATGATCGACCACGACAGCGCGGCTTCCATGGAGAAGAAGAAGCAAGAGGGGTATTTCTGAAATGGCACACGTCAGCGACCTCATCGCCACCGACATCCAGAAGTACCTGGCCCAGCACGAGAAGAAGAGCCTGCTGCGCTTCATCACCTGCGGCTCGGTCGACGACGGCAAGAGCACGGTCATCGGCCGGCTGCTGTACGAGTCGAAGATGCTGTTCGAGGACCAGCTCGCGGCCATAGAAGCCGACTCGAAGAAGTGGGGCACGCAAGGCGGCGACATCGACTTCGCGCTGCTCGTCGACGGCCTGTCGGCCGAGCGCGAACAAGGCATCACGATCGACGTCGCGTACCGCTTCTTCAGCACCGACCTGCGCAAGTTCATCGTCGCCGACACGCCCGGCCACGAGCAGTACACGCGCAACATGATCACCGGCGCGTCGACGGCTGACGTCGCCGTGATCCTGATCGACGCGCGCAAGGGCGTGCTGACGCAGACCCGGCGGCACAGCTTCCTGGTCAGCCTGATCGGCATCCGCAAGGTCGTGCTGGCCATCAACAAGATGGACCTGGTCGAGTTCTCGCAGCAGGTCTACAACCGCATCGACGAGGAATACCGTCAGTTCGCCGCGCAGATCGGCCTGGCCGACATCACGACGATCCCGCTGTCGGCGCTGAAGGGCGACAACATGACGACGGCCAGCGCCGCCATGCCGTGGTACCACGGGCCGACGCTGATGGGCTTCCTCGAGACCACCGAGATCGACGAGACGCGGCTGCAGGCCGAGCCCTTCCGCCTGCCGGTGCAGTGGGTGAACCGCCCGAATCTCGACTTCCGCGGCTTCTGCGGCCTCATTGCCAGCGGCAGCATCAAGCCCGGCGACCGCATCCGCGTGCAGCCGTCGGGCCGCGAAAGCACGGTGGCGCGCATCGTCGCGCACGGCGGCGACCTGCCCGTGGCGGCGGCCGGCCAGTCGGTGACGCTGACCCTGGCCGACGAGATCGACATCTCGCGCGGCGACGTGATCTCGCTCGCGTCGGGCCCGGCCGAAGTCGCCGACCAGTTCGAGTGCACGATCGTCTGGATGATCGACGAGCCGCTGCTGCCCGGCCGGCCCTACCTGCTGAAGATCGGCACGCGCACCGTCAGCGCCACCGTCACGGAGCCGAAGTACAAGGTCAACGTCAACACGATGGAGCACCTGGCGGCGAAGAAGCTGGAGCTCAACGAGATCGGCGTCTGCAACATCGCGCTCGACCGGCCGGTGGCTTTCGACGCCTACACCGGCAACCGCGACACCGGCGGCTTCATCCTGATCGACCGCCTGACCAACAACACGGTCGGCGCCGGCATGCTGCACTTCGCGCTGCGCCGTTCGCACAACATCCACCTGCAGCATGTCGACGTCGACAAGGCCGCGCGGGCGCGGCTGATGGGCCAGACGCCGGTGGTGCTGTGGTTCACCGGGCTGTCGGGCGCCGGCAAGTCGACGATTGCCAACCTGGTAGAAAAGCGGCTGCACGCCTTGGGCCGCCACTGCTACCTGCTCGACGGCGACAACGTGCGCCACGGCCTGAACAAGGACCTCGGCTTCACCGAAGGCGACCGCGTCGAGAACGTGCGCCGCGTCGGCGAGGTTGCGCGGCTGATGGTCGACGCCGGCCTCATCGTGCTGACGGCTTTCATCTCGCCGTTCCGCGCCGAGCGCGCGCTGGCGCGCAGCCTGGTGACTGAAGGCGAGTTCATCGAGGTGCACGTCGACACGCCGCTCGACGTGGCCGAGAGCCGCGACGTGAAAGGCCTGTACGAGAAGGCGCGCAAGGGCGAGCTGCGCAACTTCACCGGCATCGACTCGCCTTACGAAGCGCCGGAAAACCCCGACCTGCGCATCGACACGACCGAACTCGCGGCCGAGCGCGCCGCCGACCGTGTGATCGAGCTGCTGCGCGAGCGGCGTTTCATCGCCTGACGGCGGAACTGCACGCGCGCATCGCACTCGAACCGATATCTGCTAAAACGTCGACGCTTCTTCGTGCGCGCCGCTCCCCGCGGCACCACGAAGAGGCGGACATTCGCCGAAAAGGGGCAGCCATGAAAGCGTCTTGGGTTTACGGCCGTGCGGCAGCATTGCTCGCGTGCGGCCTGTTCTGCGTCATCGCGCCCAGCTTCGCCGAAGGGCCGATCCGCGAGTTCCTGAAGGAACGCCGCGCCAAGAAGGAGGCCACGCCCGACGCCACGGCCGCCGACGCCAAGGCCAAGATCGAGAAACCCGGCGACTACACGTTCTCGATCGAATACGGCGGCATGACGCGCAAGTACCTGGTGCACGTGCCCGCGAAGTACAACCCGGCCAACCCGACGCCGATGCTGCTGTCCTTCCACGGCGGCGGCGCGCACATGGAATACCAGGCGTCGGAGAAGAACTACGGCCAGATCTCGAAGTCCGACAAGGAAGGCTTCGTCGTCGTGTTCCCGAACGGCGTCGGCAAGCTCGGCGACAAGCTGGCGACCTGGAACGCCGGCACCTGCTGCGGTGCGGCGCGCGACAAGAACGTCGACGACGTCGGCTTCGTCAAGCAGATCGTCAGCAACCTGTCGGGCCAGCTGAACATCGACCACAACAAGGTCTTCGCCACCGGCATGTCCAACGGCGGCATGCTCGTGCACCGGCTGGCCTGCGAGATACCCGACGTGATCAAGGCCGTGGCGTCGGTGGCCGGCCCCGACGGCACGGTGAACTGCACGCCGAAGACCCCGATCTCGGTGCTGCACATCCATGCCCGCAACGACGACCATGCGGTGTTCAACGGCGGTTCGGGCCAGAAGTCGATGTCCAAGTCGAGCATCACCGACTTCGTCTCGGTGCCGGAAACGGTGTCGCGCTGGGTCCGCCGCGACGCCTGCAACGCGACGCCGAAGCGGGTGCTGGACAAGCCGGGCGCCTACTGCGACGAATACTCGCAATGCAAGGGCAACGTGCACGTCGAACTCTGCGTCACCGAGACCGGCAAGCACTCCTGGCCCGGCGCCGAGCACACCCGCGGCGACGAGCCCACGTCGAAGGCGATTTCGGCCAACGACGTGATGTGGGACTTCTTCATGAACCGCTGACGCGGCGGTCGCGAAGCGCTGCACCGCGGCGTCCATCGTGACGGCCACCAGCAAACCCGCCCCGGCGCACCACCTGCGCGACCTCGCGCGGCTGCGCCGCGTTCGCGACCGGATCGACCGGGAATACGCGCAGCCGCTGGACGTCGAAGCGCTCGCCCGCGGCGTGCACATGTCGGCCGGCCACCTGAGCCGCCAGTTCCGGCTGGCCTACGGCGAGTCGCCATACAGCTACCTGATGACGCGGCGCATCGAGCGCGCGATGGCGCTGCTGCGCCGTGGCGACCTCAGCGTCACCGAGATCTGCTTCGAGGTCGGCTGCGCGTCGCTGGGCACCTTCACCACGCGCTTCACCGAACTGGTCGGCATGCCACCCGGCGCCTACCGCCGCCAGGGCGGGCCCGACATCGCCGGCATCCCGGCGTGCGTGTCGAAACAGGTCACGCGACCGATCAGGAATCAAGAAGCGCCGCCCGGCGACCCGCCACTAGACTGACCGCCATGGCCTTTCAACAACCACGGAGACCGACCGCCATGGACATCAGCATCCACACGACCTTCCTGCCGCACACCGACCCGGACGCATCGCTGGCCTTCTACCGCGACACCCTCGGCTTCGAGGTCCGCAAGGACGTCGCCTATGGCGGCCGGCGCTGGATCACCGTCGGCCCCGCCGGCCAGCCGGCCACGTCCATCGTGCTGGAGCCGCCGGCGGCCGACCCCGGCCTCACCGACGACGAACGCCGCACCATCGCCGAGATGATGGCCAAGGGCACCTATGCCCGCCTCATCCTGGCCACCGCCGATCTCGACGCCATCTTCGACCGGCTGCAGGCCAGCGGCGCCGAGGTCATCCAGGAACCCATCGACCAGCCCTACGGCGTGCGCGACTGCGCCTTCCGCGACCCGGCAGGCAACCACATCCGGATCAACCAGCTGCGCTGACGCGGCGGGCACGATGAGCCAGGCGCCGAACGCCACGAGGTGGCACGACCGGATCCGCGTGCAGGGCGCGCGCGTGAACAACCTCAAGGACATCAGCGTCGAGCTGCCGAAGCGCCGGCTGACGGTGTTCACCGGCGTCTCGGGCTCAGGCAAGAGTTCGCTGGTGTTCGGCACCATCGCCGCGGAGTCGCAGCGGCTGATCAACGAGACCTACAGCGCCTTCGTGCAGGGCTTCATGCCGACGCTGATGCGGCCCGAGGTCGACGTGCTCGAAGGGCTGACGACCGCGATCATCGTCGATCAGCAGCGTCTGGGTGCCGACGTGCGTTCCACGGTCGGCACCGCCACCGACGCCAACGCGATGCTGCGCATCCTCTTCAGCCGGATCGGCAAGCCGCACATCGGCCCGCCCGGCGCGTTCGCGTTCAACGTGCCCTCGGTCCGCGCTGTCGGCGCCATCACGGTCGAGCGCGGCGAGGGCAAGACCAAGACCGTCAAGCAGACCTTCAACCGCACTGGCGGCATGTGTCCGCGCTGCGAGGGCATGGGCAGCGTGACCGACATGGACCTGACCCAGCTGTACGACGACAGCAAGTCGCTCAACGAAGGTGCGCTGACGATCCCCGGCTACAGCATGGACGGCTGGTTCGGCCGCATCTTCAGCGGCTGCGGCTTCTTCGACCCGGACAAGCCGATCCGCAAGTTCAGCAAGAAGGAATTGCACGACCTGCTGCACAAGGAGCCGACCAAGATCAAGGTCGACGGCATCAACCTGACCTACGAAGGGCTGATCCCGAAGATCCAGAAGTCGATGCTGGCCAAGGACGTGGACGCGATGCAACCGCACGTGCGCGCGTTCGTCGAGCGGGCCGTGACCTTCAGCACCTGTCCCGAGTGCGCCGGCACCCGGCTCGGCGAGGCCGCCCGCTCCTGCCGGATCAAGAAACTGAACATCGCCGACGCCTGCGCGATGCAGATCAGTGACCTGGCCGAATGGGTGCGCAGCCTCGACGAGCCGTCGGTCGCACCGCTGCTGGCCACGCTGCTGCGCACGCTGGACTCGTTCGTCGAGATCGGCCTCGGCTACCTGTCGCTGGCCCGGCCGTCGGGCACGCTGTCGGGCGGCGAGGCGCAGCGCGTCAAGATGATCCGCCACCTCGGCTCTTCGCTGACCGACGTGACCTACGTCTTCGACGAGCCCACCATCGGCCTGCACCCGCACGACATCCAGCGCATGAACGAGCTGCTGCTGCGGCTGCGCGACAAGGGCAACACGGTGCTCGTCGTCGAGCACAAGCCGGAGGTGATCGCGATCGCCGACCACGTCGTCGACCTCGGCCCCGGCGCCGGCACGGCCGGCGGCACCATCTGCTACGAAGGCAGCGTCAAGGGGCTGCGGGCCAGCGGCACCCTCACCGGCCGCCATCTCGACGACCGGGCCCGGCTCAAGAAGGCGGTACGCAAGCCCACCGGCACGCTGCCGATCCGCGGTGCCGCGGCGAACAACCTGCGCGATGTCGATGTCGACATCCCGCTCGGCGTGCTTTGCGTCATCACCGGCGTGGCGGGCTCCGGCAAGAGCTCGCTCATGCACGGGTCGATTCCCGCCGGCGCCGGTGTCGTGGCCGTCGACCAGGGCGCCGTGCGCGGCTCGCGGCGCAGCAACCCGGCAACGTACACCGGGCTGCTCGACCCGATCCGCAACGCATTTGCAAAGGCCAACGGCGTGAAGCCGGCGCTGTTCAGTGCCAACTCCGAAGGCGCGTGCCCCGGCTGCAACGGCGCCGGCGTGATCTACACCGATCTGGCGATGATGGCCGGCGTCGCCATCCCCTGCGAGGAGTGCGAGGGCAAGCGGTTCCAGGCCTCGGTGCTGGCCTACCACCTCGGCGGCCGCGACATCAGCGAGGTGCTCGCGATGTCGGTGGCCGAGGCCACGCCGTTCTTCGGCGCCGGCAAGGCGCGCACGCCGGCCGCGCACGCCATCCTGGAGCGGCTCGCCGACGTGGGCCTGGGCTACCTCAGCCTCGGCCAGCCGCTCACCACGCTGTCCGGCGGCGAACGGCAACGGCTCAAGCTGGCCACCCACATGGCCGAAAGGGGCGGCGTCTACGTGCTGGACGAGCCGACCTCCGGCCTGCACCTGGCCGACGTCGAACAGCTGCTCGGCCTGCTCGACCGGCTCGTCGACGCCGGCAAGTCGGTCATCGTCATCGAGCACCACCAGGCGGTCATGGCGCACGCCGACTGGATCATCGACCTCGGCCCCGGCGCCGGCCACGACGGTGGCCGCATCGTCTTCGAGGGCACACCGGCCGACCTCGTCGCGGCCCGCCCCACCCTCACCGGCCAGCACCTCGCGGCCTATGTCGGCGGCTGAGCCTCGACCTTCACTGCCCGCAGCCGCAGCGCGTTGCCGATCACGCTGACCGACGACAGCGCCATCGCGGCAGCGGCGACCACCGGGGACAGCAGCACGCCGAAGAACGGGTACAGCAAGCCGGCTGCCAGCGGGATGCCGGCGACGTTGTAGGCGAACGAGAGAAACAGGTTCTGGCGGATGTTCCGCATCACCGCGTGCGACAGCGTCCTGGCGCGAACGATGCCCATGAGGTCGCCCTTCAGCAGCGTGATGCCTGCGCTCTCCATGGCCACGTCGGTGCCGGTGCCCATCGCGATGCCCACGGTGGCGGCGGCCAGCGCCGGCGAGTCATTGACACCGTCGCCTCCCATGGCCACGACCCGCCCCTCTTTCATCAGCCGCTGAACAACCGCGACCTTGTCTTCGGGGAACACTTCAGCCACGACCTCGTCGATGCCGAGCTGCCTGCTGACCGCCTCGGCTGTCGTCTTTCCATCACCGGTCAACATCACGATGCGGATGCCGGCAGCCCTGAGCGCTTGCAGCGCCTGTGGCGTCGTCGCCTTGATGGGGTCCGCAATGGCGACGAAGCCCGCCAGCTTGCCGTCGATGCCGACGAAGATGACGGTGGCGGCCTTCGCGCGCTGCGCCTCGGCGACCTGATCGAGGATGGCGACGTCGACGCCATGTTCGGCCAGGAACTTGCCGCTGCCCGAGACGACTGGCACGCCATCGACCCTGCCGACGACACCCTTGCCGACCGGCGAATCGAAGTCGGTCACCGCAGACAGCGCGAGCTTGCGTTCGAGCGCATCGTTGACGATCGCCAGCGCCAAGGGGTGCTCGCTCGCCCGTTCCACGCTGGCCAGCTTCTGCAGCAGGTCTTCGCCGGTGAAACCACCGGCGGCCTCGATGTGGACGACCCGCGGCCGCCCTTCGGTCAGCGTTCCGGTCTTGTCGAGCACCAGCGTGTCGACCTTCTCCATGCGCTCCAGCGCCTCGGCATCGCGGATGAGTACGCCGTGCTGCGCGCCCTTGCCGACGCCGACCATGATGGACATCGGCGTTGCCAGGCCCAGCGCGCACGGGCACGCGATGATGAGTACGGCAACCGCCGTGATCAGCGCGTAGCTGAAGGCCGGCGGCGGGCCCCAGGCCAGCCAGGCCACGAAGGTCAGGACGGCGATCAGGATGACGACGGGAACGAACCAGCCTGCGACCTGGTCGGCCATGCGCTGAATGGGGGCACGGCTGCGCTGGGCGGCCGCCACCATGTGGACGATCTGCGAGAGCAGCGTGTCCGCGCCGACCTTCTCGGCGCGCATCACGAAGCCGCCCGTCTGGTTGAGGGTTCCGGCCGTCACCTTGGAACCGACGGCCTTGGCCACCGGCATGGGCTCGCCGGTGACCATGGATTCGTCGACATTGCCCTTGCCTTCGGTCAACTCGCCATCCACCGGCACCTTCTCGCCCGGCCGAACGCGCAGGTGGTCGCCCACCTGGATGGCGTCCACCTGCACCGGCTCGTCGCCGCGGTCGGTGTTGACCTTGACCGCCGTCTTCGGCGCCAGGCCCAGCAAGGCCTTGATGGCCCCCGATGTCTTCTCGCGAGCGTGCAGCTCGAGCACCTGGCCCAGCAGCACCAGTACCGTGATGACGGCGGCGGCCTCGAAATAGATCTGCACCGCGCCGTCCTGGATTCGCAGCTCGGACGGAAACAGCCCGGGCGAGACGGTGCCGACCAGGCTGTAAGTCCACGCGGCACCGGTGCCCAGCGCGATCAGCGAGAACATGTTCAGGCTGCGGTTCTTCACCGACGCAACCGCGCGCACGAAGAACGGCCAGCCGGCCCAGAGCACCACGGGCGTGCCCAGCAGCAGTTGAATCCAGTTCGACAGCTGCTGCCCGAGCAGGTGGTTCAGGTTCGTGAGGTGGCCGCCCATCTCCAGCACGAAGACCGGCACCGCGAGCGCGGCGCCGATCCAGAACCGCCTCGTCATGTCGCGCAGCTCGGGGCTCTCTTCCTGCTCGGCAGTCGCCAGCACCGGCTCCAGCGCCATGCCGCAGATGGGGCAGCTGCCCGGGCCCATCTGGCGCACCTGGGGGTGCATCGGGCAGGTGTATTCGACCGGGCCCTGGGCGGCGGCGCCCTTGCCCGCAGGCGCGTGCGCATGCGCGTGGCGGCTGTGGTCCGGGTGTTCGGTCTGATGAAGCTCGTGGCTGGGTCGCATGGGCTCTCCTGCTGTCAGAGCCAGCTTCGCCCTTTCCACGGTTGGAAGGTCAAGAGCGCTTGGTCAAGAAGGCCAAGCAGCCAGATTGCGCTCGCACGGTTGCGCCGCCGTTGATGCAGCTCAAGCCCAGGCCCGCTTTGCCGGCCAGAAGCGCCCCAGGTTGACGCCACCTCGGAGAGTTCGAATACTCGGGAGCACGAAGTCCGGTTCCGATCCACCTCAGCCACTCGGAGAAATGCCATGGCAAAGCGGTACGCGAGCATCCTCGAGACCATCGGCAAGACGCCGGTGGTGCGGATCAACCGGCTGGCCCCGCCCGGGGTCAACCTGTTCGTCAAGTGCGAGTCGTTCAACCCGCTCAGCTCGGTGAAGGACCGCCTCGCCTTCGCGGTGATCGATGCGGCCGAGCGGTCCGGCGAGCTCAAGCCCGGGCAGACCGTTGTCGAGGCGACCAGCGGCAACACCGGCATCGGCCTGGCCATGGTGTGCGCGGCGAAAGGCTACCCGCTGGTGCTGCTCCAGGCCGAGCCGTTCAGCGTCGAACGCCGCAGGCTGATGCGCTTCCTCGGCGCGAAGGTCGTCATCACGCCGGCTGCCGAGCGGGCGGTGGGCATGATCAACAAGATGGAGGAGCTCGCGGCGAAGCACGGCTGGTTCATGACGCGGCAATTCGAGAACGAAGCCAATCCGGACTACCACTCGCGCACCACCGCGCGCGAGATCATCGACGACTTCGCCGGCGACCGGCTGGACTACTGGGTCACCGGCTACGGCACCGGCGGCACGCTCAAGGGCGTGGCGCGTGTGCTGAAGAAGGAGCGGCCGGAAACGAAGATCATCGTCTGCGAGCCGACCGACGCGCCGCTGCTCAGCAGCGGCATCGAGCAGAAGCGCAAGCCCGACGGGACGCCCGCCGAGCCGCACCCGAGCTTCAAGCCGCACCCGATGCAAGGCTGGACGCCCGACTTCATCCCGAAGCTCACGGGGGACGCCGTTGCGATGGCGTTGATCGATCGCGTCGTGCAGATCCAGGGCCCGGAGGCGATCCAGGCCAGCAAGACCCTCGCGGCCAAGGAGGGCATCTTCTGCGGCATCACCTCCGGCGGCACGTTCGCCGGTGCGCTGCGCATCGCGGCCGAGGCGCCGCAGGGCGCGAACATCCTGGCCATGCTGCCCGACACCGCCGAGCGCTACCTGAGCACGCCGCTGTTCGCCGACATCGGTGCGGACATGAACGAGGAAGAACTGGCGATCTCGCGTTCCACGCCCGGCGGCCAGCTCAAGAGCTGAGGCCTGGCTGGCTGGAGCCGGGCGCTGGGACAGGCACTGGAACTGGACTTCGAACGGGTGGTGCCGAGCGAAGGGCCGCCCATTGCGCGTGCCGAACTGGCGTCCTTGAAGGCCCGGCTCGATGCGTTGGCTTCTGGCGTTGGGGCTCAATCACTGAAGCCCTGAACGGCGGCAGAGCGAGGGACGCTGCTCTCGTGGCAGCCCCCTCACCGCCACCGGTCACCGCTTGTCCAGCACGTTGAGCACCGCGAGACTCATCGCCTGCACACCGGTCTTGATCGATGGCTCGGGCATCGGCGCGAAGAACGGCGAATGGTTCGCAGGCAGCGGCTTGCCTCCCGGCTTCACCGACTCGGCCACTTGCTTGGGATCGTAGACGCCGATGAAGAAGAACATCGATGGCACGCCCTCGTTGACGAAGGCCGAGAAGTCCTCGCTGGCAGCGATCGGCGGCACGCGCATCACGTTCTTCGCACCGAGCGCGGCCTTGAGCACCGTTTCGGTGGTGGCGACCACGCTTTCGGAGTTGATGACCGCGAGACCGCCTTCGCTCAGCGACACGTCGGGCTCCGGCGCGCCAGCCATCATGGCCGAGGCCCTGGCGGTGCGCAGCACGCCGTCGAGCAGCTTGCTGCGCACCTCGGGCTTGTACGAGCGGATCGTGCCGCGCAGCACGGCCGAGTCGGGAGTGATGTTGCCCACCGTACCGGCCTGCACCGCACCCACCGTGACCACGCCGAACTCGAAAGGATCCTTCTCGCGGCTGACCACGGTCTGCACGTCGTTGATGAAGTGCGCTGCGATGGTGATCGGGTCGATCGTCCTGTGCGGCGCCGAGCCATGGCCGCCACGGCCCTTGAAGGTGATCTCCATGCGGTCGGAGTTGGAGGTGACCGGCCCGACGTTGTACGCGACCGTGCCGTAGGGCGCGGCCGACGCGTGCAGCGCAAAGGCGAAGTCGGGCTTGCCGAAGCGCGTGAACAAGCCGTCGGCGAGCATCGCCTTCGCGCCGCCCACCAGCTCTTCGGCCGGCTGGGCAATGAACATCAGCGTGCCGCGCCACTGGTCCTTCAGCGCGAACAGCGAGCGCGCCGTGCCGAGCCAGGCCGCCATGTGGATGTCGTGACCGCAGCTGTGCGCGACGAAGCTCTCGCGCCCGTTGAACGTCGCCTGGACCGTGCTGGCATAAGGCAGGCCGGTCTTCTCTTCCATCGGCAGTGCATCGAGCTCGGTGCGCACCATCACCGTCGGCCCGGTGCCGTTCTTGAAGATCGCGACGACGCCGGTCTTGCCGATCTTCTCGGTGACCTGAAAACCGAGCGCGCGCATCTCGGCAGCCAGCTTGGCGGCGGTGCGCGTTTCCTGGAAGCCGAGCTCGGGGTGCGCATGGATGTCCTGGTACAAGGTCTCGAGCTGCGGGTACATCTCGTTGACGAGCCCATTCACTTTGGCGCCGTACTGCTCGGCGACGGAGGACGACTGCGCGCAGGCACACGCGGCGAGGCAAAGCAGTAGCGCGCTGGCTGCGATTGGCTTGAGGCACGAAGGCATGGGCATGGTGGAAGTTTTCCGAAGGAGCGTGCGATTGCACTAGCGACGATCGAGCAGGAATCCGGCGAAGAAGGCGGTGAGTTCGTCGTGCGCATCCAGTGGGAGCACGTTCGCGACGTACTGATCGGGACGAACGACAACCAGCGCGCCCTTTGCGCGGTCGATGCTCCGCAGCACAAAGATGTCCGGGCCGTTCTTGAGTTCGGGGCAGAAGACCTTCTCGTAGTCGACGAGCCCGAAACGCCCTTTGCGCGGCAGCAGCATCGACGGCAGCTGTTCGACCTCGAGGTCGCGGTGTCCCTGCTGGAAGACAGCGCGCAGGTCGATCACACTGTCGATCTCGGCGCCTTTCGGCGTGAAGCGGCGGATCGGCGACTTCGGCGAGTCGGCCAGGAAGTCCGCGAGCGCGTGCAGCCGTTCGCGGCTCGCGTCGGCAAAGGCGTAGATCCGCCACGCGGCGTCGGCTCGGGCGGCATGACCCAGTTGCATCGGCTTGGCGTCGGCCAGGCGCACGACGGGCGCCGAGTGGAAACGCATGCCGATCGTGAAGCCGCGTGCAAGGTCTTGATGGGTTGGCTGGGCGGTCAGGGCCGTGGCAGGCGGGTAGCGGGTCGCGACGCCGGCCGTGTAGCGCCCCGACTTGACGAAGTACGCCTGAAGCTCTGCGGGATCCACGCCGCCGAGCTCCGGGTGATCCGGATCCTTCGGCGGCGACGCCATGATCTTCGACCACTGCTTGTCGAAGTCGATGAGACCTTGAGCGATGGCGTGGCGCTCTTTGGAATAGGTGCACAGCAGCTCAGGCCCGGCCCGTTGCTCGAGGACGGAAACCAGCTTCCACCCGAGGTTGAACGCGTCCTGCATCGACACGTTCATGCCTTGACCGGCCTTTGCGCTGTGTGTGTGACAGGCGTCGCCGGCGATGAACACGCGCGGCAGTCGCGACGCCGCTTGCTCCGGCAGCACATCGTCGAAGCGATCGGTGACGCGCTGGCCGACTTCGTAAACCGAGAACCACACCACGTCGCGGACATCGAGCGTGTAGGGGCGCAGCACACGCTGCGCGATCGCTATGACCTTGTCGACGCTGTGCAGCTCGCGTACCGCGGCGCGGTGGTCCGGGTCGACCTGACCGAGGTCGACATACAGCCGCACCAGGTAGCCCCCCTCGCGCGGAATGAGCAGGATGTTGCCCTCGTCCGCCGACTGGATGGCGGCCTTGAGCCGGATGTCCGGGAAGTCGGTGACGGCCAGCATGTCCACGACGCCCCAGGCGTGGTTGGCGAAGTCGCCGCGCGGCTCGGCACCGATGGCCTGCCGCACCAGGCTGCGCGCGCCGTCGCAGCCGACCACGTACTTGGCGCGCACCTCGGTCGTGGTTCCGCTGCCGACGTTGCGCAGCGTGACGCGCACGGGGTGCTCGCCTTCGGCGTCGACCTGGAGTCCAGCGAACTCCTGTCCGTAGTCGGGCTCGAGCCGGGTCGGCGACTTGCGCATGTACTCGAGCAGATACTCCTGCATGCGCGCCTGGTTCACGATGACGTGCGGAAACTCCGACAAGCCGTCCTCGGTGTCCTGGACCCGGCCGGTACGCACGATCCTGGAACGGTCTTCGGGCGCGGGGCGCCAGAACACCGTCTCGTTGACCCAATAGGCTTGACGGACGAGCTTGGCGCTCAGCCCAAAGGCCTCGAACATTTCCACCGTGCGGCACGCCACCCCGTCTGCCTGGCCCAGCTGAAGCGGGCCCTTGCGGCGCTCGACGAGCCGCGTGCTGATACCCGGAAAGGTCGACAGTTGTGCTGCCAGCAGCGTGCCGGCGGGGCCGCTACCGACGATGAGGACATCGACGGATTCAGCGGCCTGCGCGAGTCTGTCTTCGGCACCAGGGGCTGCCGGAAGGATGTCGGGGTCACCGGGGCTGTAGCCATCCGCATAGAACTGCATGCTGTCTCCTGTTTGAGGTGGAATGTGCCTGCTTCGCCGGCCCGCGCGTCGCTCGACGTCAAGTCTTCGAGCGGACCGAGGCACTCACGGCGCCTGCTCCATCGTGGCCGAGGAATGCGCCCTGCTCGATCAATGTCCGCTGCAACTCACGGATGTCGAGGTCGTGCACCGAGCGTCCCTGGCGTGTCGCCAGTGCGGCCGCGGTGCCGGCGGCCTGGCCCATCACGAAGCAGGCGCCCGTGACACGCGCCGCCGACTGCCCGTCGTGCGTCATCGACGCACAGCGTCCGGCAACGAGCAGGTTGTCGACGCCGCCCGCGCTGGCGCGTTGCGGCAGCAGCATGCGGTACGGCAGGTGGTTGTACCCGCGCGACTCGGGAATCGGCGGCCAGGCCCACTTCACGTCGCCCGCCACGTGCATCTCCAGCGGCCAGCCGTTGACGCCGATCGTGTCGTCGAAGTCGACGCAGTTCAGCACATCGTCACCGCTCAGCATGGTTTCGCCGACCAGCCGTCGCGTTTCGCGGATGCCGAGCTGCGGCGCGATGTCGAGCGCATAGGCAGCCTCGAAGCCGGGCACCTTGCGGCGCAGGAAGCGCAGGTAGTCGACGATCTGGCGCCGGCCTTCGAGTTCGCCTTCGCTGAGAGAACGGGCATCGGTGCCGTCCGTCGCCGAGCCATCCAGGTTCTTCAGCTGCGTCACGTTGACGCGCCATTCGTAGACGTGGCGCTGTGGCCGCACGATGGCGCCGCGGCGGGGAAACGAGAACTCGCCCGCCGCCTCGACGGCATCCATCAGCTTCGGAATCGTCTTCCACGCCTCGCCGGCCTTGTCGGCGTCGACGTTGCCGACGCGAAACATCAGCGTCGGGTAAAGCATGTGGCCTTGCTCGTCGCCCTTCTCGGTCGGCACGCCGGCCCAGTGCGCGAGGTCGGCATCGCCCGAGCAATCGATGAACTGCCTTGCCCGCACCGCGAGCCGGCCGGACTTTGTCTCGAGCAGCAGCGTCTCGATACGCCCGTCGGCGGCCTTCAAGACGCCCGCAGCCAGTGCGTGGAACAACAGCTGCACGCCGTCTGCGACGAGCAGCGCGTCCGCAGCGCACTTGAACGCCGACATGTCGTAGGCCTGCGCGTAGGTCTTGCCGAAGACCAGGTGCGGCTCGTTCAACCCGTCGAGCTCGCGCATGCGCTCGAGCAGGTCGTCGGCGACGCCGTGCACCACCTGGCGGATCGTGCCGAATACATTGGCGTGCAGGCCGCAGAAGTTGGTGACGCCTGCCGCGGTGCCCATGCCGCCGAGGAAGCCATAGCGCTCGGCGAGCAGCACCCGCGCGCCATTGCGAGCCGCGGCCGACGCCGCGGCGATGCCGGCAGGGCCGCCACCGAGCACGACCACGTCGAACGCACCGAACAGCGGCACTTCGCGTGACGGCTCGGCAATCAGAAAGGCGTTGCTCATGGCGGTCTCCTCAATCCAGTGTGATGTTGTGCTTCTGGATGACCGGCTTCCAGCGCGCCAATTCGGCTGCAAGCACGCTGCGAAACTCCGCCGGGGTGTTGGCCACCGGGTCCATGTAGGCCACGCGCAGCTTCTCGCGGACCGCCGGTTCGGCGAGGATCTGCACCAGCTCGCGGTGCAGCCGCTTGGTGATCTCTGCCGGCGTCCTGGCGGGGACGACGAAGCCGATCCACGCGTCGGCCTGCACGTCGGCAACGCCCGACTCGGCCAGCGTCGGCAGGTCCGGCAGCGAGGCCGAGCGCTGCGCTGACGCGATGGCGAGCGCCTTCACCTTGCCCGCCTTCATCTGCGGCATCACCGTTGCCGCAGGCAGAAGCGCCATGTCCACTTCACCCGACATCACCGCCGTGACGGCGGCGCCGGAGCCGGTGTAGGGGACGTGCACGACGTCCGCATCGGCATGCGAGGCCAGCGCTTCCATGCCGAGGTGCGACACGGTGCCGGCACCCATCGACGAGAAGCTGTACTTCTTGGGGTTCTTCTTGAGCAGGCCCAGCAGGTCAGCGATGTTGGCCGCCGCAATCTTGTTCGACACGATCAGCACGGCCGGCTGGGTGGCCGCGATGGTCACCGGCTCGAGGTCCTTGGCCGGGTCGTACGGCATCTTCTTGAACAACAGCGTGTTCACGGCCAGCGGGCCGGCGATGCTGACGCCGATGGTCTGGCCATCAGGCGCCGCCTTGGCGATGGCATCGGTACCGATGTTGCCGGCGGACCCGGGCTTGTTGTCGACGATCAAGGGCTTGCCCAGGCGCGTGGCCAGGCGCTCGGCGACCAACCGCGCCAGCAGGTCGGGCGTCGAGCCGGCTGCATAGGGCACGATGACGCGCACCGGACCCTTGGGCCAGTCTTCGGCCCAGACGGTTGAGGCGACGAAGGCGATCGCGCAGCAGGCGATCCAGCGGCAGAAGTGGCGGCGGTGCATGAGGTGTCTCTTTCCGGTGGCGAGAGTTGAACGGACGACGAGTCGGTGCGCGCCAGGCAAGAGTAGAGTCCGACCTTCATTAAGTCCATGCCATTGATTCCATAGTCTCCAACGGAAAACTGCATAGTGGATCTGCGCCTGCTGGCCGTCTTCGACGAGGTCTACAAGACCCGCAGCGTCACGCGTGCGGGCGAAAACCTCGGGCTTGCGCAAACGTCGGTCAGTTTGGCGCTCGGCCGGCTGCGCCGGCAGTTCAACGACCCCCTATTCGTGCGCACGGGGCACGGCATGGAACCCACGCCGCACGCTGCGGCACTGGTTGAACCGTTGCGCCAGGCGCTGGACCTGCTGCGCACGGCCACTCGACAGCAGGTGGTGTTCGATCCGGCAACGTCGCAGCGGCGCTTTCGGCTCAGCATGACGGACATCAGCCACTTGCAGTTCCTGCCGGGCCTGATGAACCGGATCAATGCGCTGGCCCCTTCGCTCCGCATCGAGGTGCTGCGCATCACGCCCGAAACGCCGAAGTTGATGGAGTCCGGCGAGTCGGATCTGGCCATCGGCTACATGCCTGAACTCGAGGCCGGCTTCTATCAGCAAAAGCTGTTCGAACAGGGCTTCGCCTGCGTGGTCCGCAAGTCACATCCCCGCGTCGACACGCGAATGACGGCGACGCTGTACAAGCGGGAGAAGCATGTCGCGATCACGGCCGCGGGTACCGGACACGAGCTGCTCGAGCAGGAACTGATGCGCCTGGGCGTGCTGCGGCGCGTGGCGCTGTCGCTGCCGACGCTGCCCGGTCTGGCCAACCTGCTTGCAAACACCGACCTTGTCGCCACAGTACCCGACCGCGTCGCGCAGATGCTCGTCCGCATCGCGTTGGTCAAGTCGCTGCCGGCCCCATTCGAGCTACCGATGTTCGCGATCAAGCAGCACTGGCACGAGCGCTTCCACCATGACCCGGCGAACCGGTGGCTTCGCGGCGTGATCGCGGATCTGTTTCTCGAATAGCGGCGGTTCCGGGCCGCGCGCCTTCCGAGCAGCAATCACGAAAGACTCAACGATGCACCGCTACCGCGCCGTTCGCGAGCATCAGCGTGAAGTCCATGCAGAAGATGAACAACATGAGGCCCCTGAGAACCGGCCAGGGTGCATCCCCGCGGCCGTTGCCCAGGGCAACCGGCACGTTGGCGGCGAACTGGGTCCCGTGTGCGAGCGCGAGGATCGAGGTCAGAACCGCCACCTGCTTGTCCTCGGGAAACAGCGTTGGGTTGAACAGCATGGCGCTGGAAAGAACGGCAAGGGCAAGGTTCATCCCGCCCAGAAATCGAATCGAGGCCGATACCGTCTTGAAAAGAGAACTGTGCCGGGCCTGCCGGGGTACCAACAGCTTTGTGGCAGCAGCCGCAGCAACGCCGAAGTAAACGGCGCCCGCGCCGAACCACAGCACGTTCAGAACCAAGACAGCGTCCAGTCCCAACTTCGATAGGGTCATAGGCTCGGGGGGAACTCTGTTGTGGCCTCGACGGGGCAACGCAGATGAGTTCCTTCGTTGCTTGTCTCGTGTTTGCGCTTAAGGTCAAGTGTATTGACCTAAATGCGCGAAGACAAGTATCCTTTGAATTTTGCGGAGCACAAGATGGTCACGTCGGGGCTTGAAACGCTGCAGAAGGTCTTTGCCGCGGGCGGATTCGGAAGAGGCATCGGCCGGACGCTGGGTCTCGTCGGGACCGAGGTCACGCACGGAAAGGTCACCCTCCAGGGCAGCCCGACGCCGGATCACTACAACCCGGCCGGCGCGGTCCACGGCGGCTATGTCGCCACGCTGCTGGATGGCGCGATCGCCCTGGCCGTCTACAGCACGCTCCCGACGGACGCCAACTACAGCACCCTGGACCTCAAGATCACCTACTTGCGATCGCTGACCGAAGACTCCGGTCCCGTCAGGGCAGAGGCATCCGTCATCCACAGTGGCCGAACCGTCGTCGCCGCGGAGGCCAGGCTGCTGGACAACGCGGGCAGATTGTGTGCGCACGCGACCGGCACCTGCATCGTCGCCAGCCCGAAGCAATGATCCTGGTCCCATAGGCTGCCGGCCCGGCGGCACCGTCGGCACGCAGTAGCATTGCCGTGACCCCCGCACCACTCAACGGTGAGCCAGGCCGTCGGGGTTCGCAGACAGGACGTGTCATGGCCAAGGCCAACCCTGCTTTCGAATTGCCGGCGGTTGAGAAGGCCGGCCTGCGCGAGCTCCATCCTCTTGACGGCGCGTTGCTGTTGATGCATTTCGCGTTCCGAGGACTCGTGTCGCAAGCCGACCAGTACCTGGCCAAACATGGGCTGTCGCGCGTTCACCACCGGATCCTCTACGTCATCGCGCGAGCCGATGGCATCTCGGTTGGCGGGCTGCTCGACGTGCTCGGCGTCACCAAACAGGCGCTGCATCGGCCCATGAAGTACCTGCAGGACAACGGCTATGTCGGGGCCGAGCGGGATGCCGTCGAACATCGAGTCAAGCTGCTTCGCCTTACGCCGAAAGGCGTGCGCATGGAACGCACCGCCTCTGACCATGAGCGGGCGGCGATGGAGGGCGCCCTGGGTGGCCTGTCATCGTCCGGGCAGAAGGCCTGGCGTGATGTCATGACCGCTCTTGCTGAGAAGGCCTGAAGCAGAACCCGGGAAGCCAAGGCCATCAACCAATCGGGCGGGTCGTTGGTCCGCACTGAACGTCGATGACGCCTTCAAGCCGGCGCCTGACCGGGCAGGACCAGTTCGGCACGGGCGCTGAGGGCTGATTCGCGAACGCCGCAACCCTTGACGTGGTCGTTGACGAGGCCCATGGCCTGCATGAATGCGTAGACCGTCGTGGGGCCGACGAAGCTCCAACCGCGCTTCTTCAGATCCTTGGACATCGCCACCGACTCGGCACTGGTCGTCATCGCTTTCAGCGCCGCCCAGGTGACGTGCCTCGGCCGCGTCTTTGCGGCGGGTTCGTGATGCCAGGCGTAGGCAGCCAGCGAGCCGAACTCTCGGCGGAGTTCGAGCACGCGCTTGGCGTTGTTGATCGTCGACTCGATCTTGCCGCGGTGCCGCACGATGCCGGCGTCGGCCAGCAATCGATCGATGTCGCTCTGCGTGTACCGAGCCACGCGCTCCGCGTCGAACTGGTCGAAGGCGCGGCGGAAGTTCTCGCGCTTGTTCAGGATCGTCAGCCAACTCAGGCCCGACTGAAAGCCTTCGAGACAGATCTTCTCGAACAGCCGGCGATCCTCGGTGACCGGGAATCCCCACTCATGGTCGTGGTAGTGCCGGTAGCCGGGTGTCGCCTGGCACCAGGTACAGCGGGCCAGGCCATCGTCTTCGCTGCGGAACAGTCCTTGGGCCAGAGTCATGTCGGGTCAGCGGCAATGGGCCGAATCATCAAGCGGAAGCTCGCGCTCGTGGGTATCGCCGTGTCTCAGGTGGACCTCGGGCATCGGTAGGTTCACGGCAGAAGATACTGTTCAAAATAACAGTATAGGCGATGAGGCCGATAAGCGACGAGATCGCCGAACCTCAAAAATGACGCGGGCGCTCCCACCAGTGGCGTGGAGCGCCCGCGGGTCTGGCTACAGAACCAACTACATCGCGTAGGGCTCTGCCCCGGACCGAGAGAATGAAGACATATCACCTCCTTTCGTAGTGGCTACGACACCGAAGAGTACTCGCTTTGCAGCCCAAGCGGGCCAGTCGGCTCCTGCCGCAGGTCAGAAGGCATGGCTTTCAGTGTGCAGCCCGCAGGGCAGCTTCGATGCTCTGAAACTGCAGCTGCAGTCCGTGGCGACGGTCGACACGCGCGCGCTGTACCCGCTCGCCACCGAGCGCGCCACCTGGGACGAACTGCGCTGGTTCGTGCCCGGGTTCGGCTACGTCAAGGTCGAAGGCAGCGGCCTCGACGAGACTGACTATGACGGCGACGGCATCGTCGACCGCCGGCAATGGGAGATGCAGACGATGGTGGCAGTGCCGGAGCCGCCGCAGCGTGGAGCCTGCTGGCTGGCTTGGCGGTGCTCGCCATGGGCCGCCGCCGTCGAGTGCCTGGATGCCCTCATAGATGGGCCATGGGCGATCGACCTCTCTTCCGCAGCCACGATCCTCTTCTCTTTCGTACCACCAAGAAAAAAGCACCGAGCGTTTCCGCTAAGTGCTTGTTTCTCCAAACGAATTTGGTAGGCGCGATTGGACTCGAACCAACGACCCCCACCATGTCAAGGTGGTGCTCTAACCAGCTGAGCTACGCGCCTGGGGTAGCCCACGACTATACACGAAGCCAAGGCCGGTCCGGCCGGCAGCCCCACACAGTCGCTTGCAATTCGGTTCGCCCCGGCAGCGTGCACCAACGCACTTAGGGAGTGCGGCCGCAGGGGGTGGTTCCTACACTGCGCCGCTCCATGCCGCTGGATGTCGAAGCCCGTGTGTTCCCGGGCCGCACCGAGGCCGCCGCGCAGATCGTCGGCGCTTCGGCTGCGCATGGGCGCATGCTGGCGCAGTTGCGGCGCATCGCCGCCAGCGAAGCACCGGCGCTGATCGAAGGCGAAACCGGCAGCGGCAAGGAAGTCGCGGCACGCGCCATCCACTATGGCGGCCCGCGCCGCTCGGGGCCGTTCGTGCCGGTGAACTGCGGCGCGCTGCCCGACTCGCTGATCGAGAGCGAACTCTTCGGCGTCGAACGCGGCGCCTTCACCGACGCGCGCCGCTCGCGCCGCGGCCTGGTCGCCGAAGCCACCGGCGGCACGCTGTTCCTCGACGAGGTCGACGCGCTCACCGCCAAGGCCCAGGTGACCCTGCTGCGCTTTCTGCAGGACCAGTGGTACCGCCCGGTCGGCACGACGCGCGAAGAACGCACCGACGTGCGCCTGATCGCCGCCGCCAACCGCCCGCTCGACGGCCTGGTGCAGCGCGACCTGTTCCGCGCCGACCTGATGTACCGGCTGAAGGTGCTGACGCTGGCGCTGCCGCCGCTGCGCGAACGCGAGGCCGACATCGAGCTGCTCGCGCGCCACTTCATCGCCCAGTTCGCCGCCAAGTACGGCACGCCGGTCAAGGACATCGACGTCGGCACCCTGCGCTGGCTGCAGGACTACGCCTGGCCGGGCAACGTGCGCGAACTGGAGAACTGGGTGCACCGCCAGTTCCTGATGTGCGACGGCGCATGGCTGTCGCACGAAGACATCCAGGCGCCGCCGCCAGGCGACGAAGCGCCGGCGAGCACACCGCCCACCTTCCAGGCCGCAAAGGCCGAAGCCGTGTGCCGCTTCGAACGCGAGTACCTGCAACGGGTGCTCGAACAGGCACACGGCAACGTGACGCGCGCCGCGCGGCTGGCCTGCAAGGAGCGGCGCGCCTTCGGCAAGCTGCTGAAGAAGCACGGCATCGTTCGCGACGAAGCCGCGCTTCGCTGAACCCACCGCAAAAGAATCAACGGCGCCACCGTGTCGCCGGCTTCGCCATGCTCGTTTTCGCTGGGTCGATGTTGACCCGGTGCGCGATTGCCGACCCACCCCCGCCCGGCGGCATGAATCGGCGCCGGCGCATGCGTCCAACGATATAGGGGGCGGGTCGGCAACCTACACAAAACCCGCGTTAGGCGGCGTTTGCGCCTGGCACCGCGTTTGCGAACAGACAGCGCAGCGACCGCGGCCCGTTTGCCCGCGCCGCCCGCGAGATGAACGCGTCGCTCGAGCAAGCCGTGAAGACAGCGATCGAGGAACACCTGTCGATCTACCCGCAGGCCGCCGACTCGGCTGCCGGCGTGGCGCGCTGGTGGCTGGCGACGCGCGGCCTCACGGCGACGCCGGCCGAGGTCGAGCATGTGCTGGCCGAGATGGTCCGCCATCACAGCTTGCGCTGCGTGCGCCTGGCCGACGGCACGGTGCTGTATTCGAAAGCGCGCGCCGACCTGCATTGACGAGACCGAACGAGAACCCGTGCCGCAGCGCGAAGGGCGCTGCTCAACACCAAGGAGCGAACCATGGCGGTGGCAGTGACCTATCCCGGCGTCTACATCGAAGAAGTCCCCAGCGGCGTGCGCACGATCACGAGCGTGGGCACGTCGATCACCGCCTTCGTCGACTACTTCCGCGAAGGGCCGATGGACATCGCGGTCGAAGTCTTCGGCATGTCCGACTTCGCGCGCAACTTCGGCGGCCTGGACGACCGCAGCGAGGCCAGCTATGCGATCTCGCAGTTCTTCCTGAACGGCGGTTCGTCGGCGCTGGTGGTGCGCTGCGCCAGCGAGATCCGCAGCAACCCGGTGGTGGCCACCGACGTGCTGCTCGACGCTGCGACCGTCGGCATCGGCGCCACCGAGACGCCGGGCGCCGCGGTGCTGAACATCAGCGCGGCCAGCCCGGGCGCCTGGGGCAATACGCTGCGCGTCGAGATCGACGCCGACACCAGCGACCCGACGCGCTACTACAACCTGACGATCAACCGCTACGCGTCCACCGACGCTGGCGCACCCATCGTCGCGCAGGAGCGCTTCACCAACCTCACCTTCGACAGCACCGACACGCGTTTCGCGCCGACCGTCGTCAACGCCGACTCCGGCCTCGTCGTGCTGTCGGTGCCGGGCGGCACGACGCAGGTGCCGCTGGCCGTGGGCACGACCAGCGGCGCGATCACGCTGAACCAGGCCGGCTTCGACACGCTGGGCACCGCGGCGCGCGTGCTGCGCGTGCGCGGCGGCGCCGCCGGCACGCAGTTCGACGCCACGCTGGGCCCCTGGGCTGCCGGCACCGTGTCGAGCCTGGTGCAGGTGGCTTCGCGGCTGCAGACCGCCATCCGCACCGCCAGCGACCCGAGCGTCGCGCACGAGCCCACGCCGCCGGCGCTGACCGGCGCCACCGTCAGCGTCGTCGGCGGCGACCGGCTCGTCATCGCGTCCGGCCGCGGCGACCCGGCGCGGACCTTCGTCGACATCTTCGACATCGACAACGGCGTCGGCATCAACGACACCGCGGCCACCACCTTGCACCTGGTGCCGGCCGACGCGGCGTCCAACGTGCAGCGTTATGTGCTCGGCAACGCGACCGCGTCGGCCGCGGCCTATGTGGCCGGCACCGTCGGCGCCGACGGCCTGCCGCCGAACGCCGACGCGCTGGTCGGCGCCGTCGCCGATGCCAACGACCGCGGCATCTTCGCGCTGCGCAAGGTCGACCTGTTCAACCTGCTGTGCCTGCCGCGCGCCGCGGCGATCCAGGCCGAGACCAACGGCGAAGCGCAGATGGTGCAGATCGTCTCGCAGGCCACCGCCTTCTGCGAACGCTCGCGCGCCTTCTTCCTGCTCGACATCCCACAGCCGGTGAACACCGTCGTCGAGATCAAGGACTGGCTGGACACGCATGCCGCCTTCCGCAGCCGCAACTCGGCCGTGTTCTTCCCGCGGCTGCAGATCCCCGACCCGATGAACAGCTTCCGGCTGCGCTCGGTAGGCGCCAGCGGCACGATGGCCGGCGTGTTTGCGCGCACCGACAGCGAACGCGGCGTCTGGAAGGCGCCGGCCGGCATCGAAGCCGTGCTGCGCGGGCTGTCGGGCATGGACCTAAAGCTCACCGACGCCGAGAACGGCGTGCTCAATCCGCTGGGCATCAACTGCCTGCGCATCTTCCCCATCTACGGCAGCGTGTCCTGGGGCGCGCGCACGCTCGACGGCGCCGACGCCACCGGCTCGGAATGGAAGTACACGCCGATCCGGCGCCTGGCGCTGATGCTCGAAGAGTCGCTGTTCCGCGGCACCAAGTGGGTCGTGTTCGAGCCCAACGACGAGCCGCTGTGGGCGCGCATACGGCTGAACGTCGGCGCCTTCATGACGGGGCTGTTCCGCCAGGGCGCGTTCCAGGGCACGAGCCCGAAGGAGGCCTTCTACGTGAAGTGCGATGCCGAAACCACGACCCAGGCGGACCGCAACCTCGGCATCGTGAACATCCAGGTCGGCTTCGCGCCGCTGAAGCCGGCCGAGTTCGTCGTGATCAAGATCCAGCAGATCGCCGGCGATCTGTAAGACCTCAGGAGAAGCAACATGGCGAACACCGGATTCGTTGTCAACACGCACCGCATCGACCCCTACAAGAACTTCAAGTTCAGGCTGCTCTGGGACGGCAAGGCCGTGCTCGGCATCAGCAAGAGCAGCGCGCTGAAGCGCACCACCGAAGTCGTCAAGCACCGCAGCGGTGGCGACAACAGCTTCGACCACAAGAGCCCCGGCCGCACCAGCTACGAAGCGGTGACGCTGGAGCGCGGCATCACGCACGACCTCGAGTTCGAGAAGTGGGCCAACCTCGTCCACACCTATCAAGGCGACCCGAGCATGGACCTGGTCAACTACAAGAAGGACCTGACGCTGGAGGTGATGAACGAGAAGGGCCAGGTGGCGATCCGCTACTTCCTGTTCCGCTGCTGGGTCAGCGAGTTCACCGCGATGCCCGACCTCGACGCCAACGCCAACGCGGTGGCCGTCGAACACCTGAAGATCGAACTCGAAGGCTTCCTGCGCGACGTCGACACCACCGAGCCTTCGGAAGCGGGTTGACGGCCCATGCTGGACCCCGTTCGCGCCTTCGGCCGTGCCGCGTCGGACCTCGACGTGGTCTTCGGCCTGCGCCCAGCCGACGAACTGGCCACCGAGGTGCTGGCGCGTTGCCTGGGCACCGACGGCGCGGCCTTGCGCGACTGGTCGCTGGCGCGCCGGCTGCAGGCGCTGCTGGCTGTGCGGCTGGCCGATGACCCCGATGCGCGCGCACCGGCGGCCACAGCGTGCAGCGCCTGCGGCGTGCGCTTCGAACTCGACATCGAACTCGCACGCTGCGTGGCGCCGGTCGACGAGGTGCCGCTGGCCTGGACCAGCCCGCAAGGCAACACCGTGGTACTGCGCCTGCCGCGCGCCAGCGACCTGCAGGCCTGGCGGGCCGCGCCACAACCCGGTGAAGCGTTTCTCGCTGGCGGCCTGTTGCTGAGCCTGGACGGCGAAGCGCCGCCGCCGGACTTCGAGATGCCAGCCGACTGGGTCGAAGCGCTGGCCGAACAACTGGCCGAGCGCGACCCGTTCACGGCGCTGGAGGTCGACGCGAGCTGTCCCGACTGCGGGCAGGTCAACGCCACCGGCGTCGACATCGAGGCACTGCTGCTGCACGACTTCGCGGCCTGCCAGCGGCGGCTGCTCGACGAGGTCACGGCGCTGGCGCGCGCCTTCCACTGGAGCGAAGCGCAGATCCTCGAATTGCCGGCCTGGCGCCGCGCGTTCTACGTGGACCGGCTCGATGGCGCGGGGGCTGCCTGATGAGCCGCTACTTCGCCGGTCTGGCCGCGAAGCTGAATCCGGTGCAGGCCGGCGTGGGCCGGCCGGTGGCTGGCCTCGAGGTCGAGGCGCAGACGGCTGCCGTTGCGCCAACATCGCCAGCGGCAGCGGCGCCGACGACCCGTCCGTCGGCGCTTGAACCCGAAGCGCCGCCGGCGGCACAAGGCACGCGCGGCGATGCGACGCCGATCGCAACGCCGATCGCAACCCCTGTCGCGACACGCACTGCGCCGACGCCGGCGAACGAAGCGCCGGCTCGATCGACGGCGAGGCCCGAGCCTGTCGACACCGTCCCACCGGCCCCGGCCCCGGCCGCGCCCGTCGCACCGGCGCTGGCCGCAACGCCGGAGCGCACTCGCGCGCCTGGCGTCGATCCGGTGTCGGTGCCTGCCCGAGACGCCGCACCGCGCGTCGAAGCCCGGGCAGGCGAAGCACCGAACCCCCAGCCGCTGGCGCCAGCGCGGCAGGCCATCGCGGCGCCTGTTGCAATCGAGCCTGAGCCGCGGCCCGCGTCATCCGCACCGCGGGGCCGCATCGCCACCGTCCAGGCCACGCCAATCGCCATGACGCAGCCCCGCCGGCCCGCAGCCGAACGCCCGCCGGAACGCCGCGAAGCGACAGCCCCGCGCATCGAAGTCCACATCGGCAGCGTCACGCTCGCCGTGCGCGCCCCGGGCCCGCCGGCAGCGCCAGCGCGCCCGGCCGCACCCATCGCCGCGAGCCCGGCCGCCGCGCCAGCGCGCGCCGAACCGCGGCCCGGTTTCTCGGCGCACCGCCACTACCTGCGAGCCGGCTGACCATGGCCCTGAGCGCCACCACCGAAGCCATCGGCGCCGTCAGCGAGCTGCTGTCGACGCGCATCTCGTCGCGCCTTTCCAACCTGCCGGTGCTGGTAGGCCGGCCGGGTGATGCCGTCGACGCCGTGGAAGGCACGCGCTGCCTGAACCTGTTCCTGTACCGCGTCGGCTTCGACGCCAGCCTGCGCAACACGCCGGTCGACGCCGGCCAGCAGCCGCCGCTGTGGCTGGTGCTGTACTACGTCATCACGGCTTTCGACCTCACGCACGAGAGCGAGACCAGCGCCGCGCACCGCCTGCTCGGCCAGGGGCTGGTGGCGCTGCAGGAGCTGAACTACCTGCGCCCGGCGGTGACGATGCAGGCGCTGGTGCGCAACCCCGAGCCGCTGAAGATCACCTTCGACGACGCCGACCCCGAACTGCTGAGCAAGCTCTTCAACGGCAACGACGAGCCCTTCCGCCTGTCCGCCGCCTTCCAGGTGCGGCCGGTGATGCTGGCCACCGATGCGCCGCCCGAGTACGCGCCGCTGGTCACCAGCGTCGGCCCGCCGGCGTCGCCGGGCGTCGTGGTGCTGCCGTCGATGGGGGCCGAGTTGACGTCCATCGACCCGGCCCGCTTCAGCGCCGGGCAGACCGTCACGCTGCGCGGCACCGACCTGGCCGGCTACGACCGCATCCTGCTCGGCGGCAACCTGCTCGTGCCGCTGGCCGCGCTGCCCGGAGACCGCGGCGACGTGATGCGCTTTCAGCTGCCGGCGAACACGCCAATCGCCGCCGCCGGCTATGCCGTCGCCGTCAGCCGCACGCTGCCGAGTGGCCACGACATGACCAGCACGCCGGTGCTTGGCGAGCTGATGCCGGTGGTCGCCAGCGTGGCGCTGAACGGCGCGCTGACGCCGATCGACGGCAGCCCGGGCGCGCCGCTGTTCGGCGGCTTCACGGTCACCGGCGCGCAGTTCGGCGGGCCGGACGAATCGATCTTCGCGGCCTTGTTCATCGACGGCGCCGCGCGCATCCAGCTCGAACCCTCGCTGCCGGCCACGGCCACCAGCGTCAGCTTCACGGTGCCGTCGGCGCTGGCCTTGCCGCCCGGCACCTACAGCGTGCTGCTGCGCGTCAATGGGCAACAGGCGGCGAATTCGCCGCCGTTGATCTGGTCATGACCTCGATGAGCGAACAGCCCTTCATCGCCGCCAGCTTCAACCCGCTGCTGGCGCCGGGCGACGTGCGCACGGCGTCGTGGCTGGCCGAGGTGACGCTTCGGCTGCGGCGCGAACTGGCCTGGGTCTGGCAGCTCGGCAGCGCACGTCCCGGCGACGCACTGGCCGACAGCATCGACCGCCTGCGCCACCACGATGCGCGGCGCGCGTTCATGGCCGGCGACGTCACCGCGCGTTATCTCGGCGAGCAGATCGCCCGGCTGCGCGAGCAGCGCCAAGCCATCACCGCCACCACGGCGTGGAGCCGCTGCGTCGCCGGCGCCGCGCTCGACGAAGCCGCCGAGTTCGTGCTCGCGCTGGCGCTGGCCGCGCGCACCGACGCGGCCTTCGGCGCCGTCGCCGCGGCATGCCAGAACGACGCCAACAAGCCCTTCGCAACGCTGGCGCTGGCGCAGCGGCTGTGGGACGACCCGCTGGCCATCGTCGGCTGCGGCGACCCGGCACACGCGCTGGTCCGCTTCGCGCTGCTGCGCGCGCCCGGTGCCGACCCGTGGCAGCAAGCGCTCGAAGTGCCGGCGGCGCTGGCGCCACTGCTGCTCGACCCCGCGGCGCCGCTGCCGGCCGCGCTGCAGCGCATGCCGGCCACCGCAGCCGCGCCGGACAGCGCCGTGCTGGCCTGGCTCGGCGCGTTGCCGCCCACGTCGCTGCAGGTCGTGCCGCTGGTGCTGCCCTTCGGCGGCGACCCGGCGCCCACCGTCGCCGCCATCGCCGCGCGCAGCGGCCGCGCCGTCGCGGCGCTGGCGGCCGAGCTGGCGCCCGACCACGCCGCGCTGCCGGGCCTGGCCTGCGCCGCCTGGCTGGCCGGGCTGGACCTGCTGGCGCCCGAGGCCTGGTCGGCGGGGGGCGGCACGCCGCTGGAACAGGCGCTGGCACCGCTGTCGGCCCTGCCGCTGCGGCTGTGGCTGCCGGTGGCCGACGCTGCCGCGGCGCGGGCCTTGCCGTCGCGCTGGCTGGCGCCGGTGGTCGACGTGCCGACCCTGCCGATGGCACAGCGCCGCGAACGCCTGGCCGCCGCCCTGCCCGCAGCCTTGAACGACGCCGCGCTCGAGGCGGCACGTCGCTTCCGCCTCAACGACCGCGCGCTGGCCCAGGTCACGACGACCTTGCGCACGCTGGCCGACCCGCAGGCGTCGGACCTGAACGCGCTGTGCCGCGCCGCGGCCACGCTCGATGTCGGCACGCTGGCGCAGGCGGTGCAGCCGCGCTTCGCGCTGCCCGAACTGGTGCTGCCGCCGCGCCAGCACGGGCAGCTGGCCAGCGTCGTCTCGGCCATGCGCACGCTGGCCCGCGTGCACCACGAATGGGGCACCGCGCGGGCCTGGAACGAAGGCGGCATCTCGGTGTTGTTCTGCGGCCCGCCGGGCACCGGCAAGACGATGGCCGCCGAAGCGCTGGCCACCGAGCTCGAACTGCCGATGTTTCGCGTCGACCTGTCGCAGGTGGTCAACAAGTACATCGGCGAAACCGAGAAGAACCTGCGCCGCATCTTCGACGCCGCCGAAGCCGCCGACTGCCTGCTGTTCTTCGACGAAGCCGACGCGCTGTTCGGCAAGCGCACCGAGGTCAAGGACGCGCACGACCGCTACGCCAACATCGAGGTCAGCTACCTGCTGGAACGCATGGAGCGCTTCAAGGGCCTGGCGGTGCTGGCAACGAACCGCCGCAAGGACCTGGACGAAGCCTTCGCGCGCCGGCTGCGCTTCATCGTCGACTTTCCGCTGCCCGGCCCGGCCGAACGCGAACGGCTGTGGCGCACGATGTTCCCGCCGGCCGTCGACGTCTCGGCGCTGGACTTCGCCTTCGTCGCGCAGCGCTTCGAGATGGCCGGCGGCCCGATCCGCTCGGCCGCGTTCAACGCCTGCCTGCACGCCGCGGCGCTGCAGCCCGAGGCGCGCGTGGCGATGCCGCAGCTGCTGGTGGCGATCAAGCGCGAACTCGAAAAGGCCGGCCGCGAAACCCAGCGCGAGCAGTTCGGCCACTACGCGCACCTGTTGCCGGAGCACGCATGAACCGCATCGCCATCGACCGCCTCGACCTCACGCTCAGCGGCCTGGACAACGCCGCCGCCGAAGCGGTGCGCTCCGAGCTGCCGGGTGCACTTCAACGCGGGCTGGCGCGCCGGCTGGCCAGCGCCGGTGCGTCGAGCCTGGTGCTCGACCTGGCCGGTGCCGACCTCGGCACGCTGGACCTGCCGGCCCGGCCCGATGCGCGCGCCGCCGCCGAAGCCATCGCCGCGCGACTGGGCGACTGGGTCGACCAACGCCTGAGCGCCGGAGCCTGACATGGCCGTCAAAGGCGCCCTCATCGAATACAGCGGCCAGTTCATCGGGCCGATCCCGAACATCGTCGTGTTCCAGTTCAACCCGGAGCAGATCGCGCGCACGATCCAGATCACCGCCGGCGGCGGCGACGCCGGCGCCGGCAGCGACCGCGCCCAGCGCGCGCAGACCGAACGCAGCGCCAGCGGCGGCCCGCCGACCGAAGAGTTCACGGTGACGATCGCGCTATCGGCGGCCGAAGACCTGGGCTCGCCCGGGCCCTTCGCCGGCGTCACGCGCACCTTCGGCATCGGGCCGCAGATCGCGGCGCTGGAGAAGATGGTTTACCCGGCCGGCAACAAGGGCCTCATCGGCGCGGCCATCGACGCCATCGGCAGCGCGCTGTCGGGCGGCGGCAGCGGCGGCGCCGAGCTGCCGATCCCGCGCGAAGCGCTGCCCAAGCTGCTCTTCATCTGGGGCCCGACGCGGGTGCTGCCGGTGGCCATCAAGTCGATGACGATCACCGAGCAGGAGTACGACAACGTGCTCAACGCCACCAAGGCCGAAGTCGCGATCGGCCTGCGCGTGTCCAACGTGCCGGCCAGCGACGACCTCATCGCGCAAGGCGCGCTGCTGTACACGCGCACGGTCAAGGAAGTGCAGGTGGTGGCGTCGATGGCGCGAGGCATCGCGTCACTGCCGGCCATCGTGCCGTTCTGAAAGGGGCGCCGCCATGTTCCTGAAGAACTCCCGCTACTACGGTGTACCGACGCACACGGTGCTGGACGCCAACGGCCGCCTCGTCAGCCTGGTGACGCCGCGCACGCTGCCCGACACACCCGGCGACCCGGCTGTGGTGGCCGCGCACGACCAGCTCGACGCGATGGCCGAGCAGCGCTACCGCGACGCCACGCGCTACTGGCACATCGCCGACGCCAACACCGCCTTGCGCGCCGGCGAGCTGACCGACGAGCCCGGCACCACCATCAACGTCCCGCGCAGCTGAAAAGACCATGCCGACCGCGAAGATGCGCATGTTCCTCGACAACGCTCCGGCCAGCGAAGAGCAGCTGACGCTGTTCGGCGCGATCCGGGTCGACCAGGGCATCGGCGTCGCCACCGAAGCCGAGATCGAGGTACCCGTGGGCACCGACGATGGCGGCGCCTGGCAGTATCTCGAAGACGCCTTCGTGCAGCCGTTCGCGCGCATCCGCGTCGAGATCAAGGTCGGCGAAGGCGACTACGTCGCGCTGATCGACGGCCCCATCGTCGCGCAGCGCTTCCAGCTCGAAGCCTCGCCCGAGTCCAGCCATGTCACGCTGATCGTGCACGACGACAGCGTGCTGCTGAACCGCGACGAATCGGTGGCCAGCTTCGAAGACCTGTCGCCGTCGGACATCGCCGAGCAGCTGTTCGCCGACGCCGGCATGGACCCGCGCGTCGACAGCGTGCCGGCCGCCGGCAGCGCCTTCAAGCGCTACGCCGTGCTGCGCGGCACGCCTATGCAAATGCTGCGCCGGCTGGCACGCGACAACGGCATGTTCGTCTACGTCGAGCCCGGCGACACCGCGGGCCTGAGCGTCGGCGTCTTCCAGCGCCCGCAGGCCGCCGACGACGAACTGCCCGACCTGGTGCTGCTGGGCACCGAACGCAACATCGGCAGCTTCGCCGCCGAGTTCGACGCGCTGCGACCGCAGGCGCCGAAGGCGAGCAGCGTGCTGGCCAACGACCGCAGCATCGTCAACGCCGAATCGCCCGCAGCGCCCGGCACGCCGCTAGGCCCCGAAGCCACGCATGACACGCTGACACCGGCGACGACGCTGCTGACGCGCACCCGCGAAGAGCAGGCCGACATCGACGCCGCCACCGCCGCCGCGGCCGACCTGTCGTCGTGGGCCTGGACGGCGCAAGGCGAGGTCATGGCCGACGGCTACGCCGGCGTGCTGCGGCCTTATCGCAAGGTCACCGTACGCGGCGTCGGCGGTTATCTGTCGGGCGACTACCTGATCAGCCGCGTCGCGCACGAGATCCACAGCAGCGGCTACAAGCAGCAGTTCTCGCTGACCCGCAACGCACGCTCGGCCGGCGCCGGCGGCGCGCCCGGTCTGCCGGGTGGGGTGTTCTGACATGAAGCCTCAATTGCCCGTGCCAGTGACCGCTTGCGGCCCGTTGCGGACGTTGGCATGCGACCGCTTTTGCGTGCGTCTGTCGCAGCGGGCGCGGCGAGCGGTGCCCGCTGAGGGTTCGGGGCTCGTCGGTCGGCCCCTGGGGGGGCCGACTGCGCTGCGATGCTCGGCATCGGGCGGCCCCGGGGCAACTCGCTTCGTTCGCTGCGCTCTCTGCGCTCAAACACTCCCCGGGGAGTCAGTTCACGAGGCGCGCTGCGCGCGCTCCGCCCGAAGCCTCCGCTTCTCGCCGACTCTCTACTCACCCTCAGCGGGCACCGCTCGCCGCGCCAGCCACCCATGGTGGCGGGCCTGTCCGTGCGCCACCGCTGCTGCTGCAAAGCCGGCCCGGGCAGGCCTGCGGCGCGCATCTGAGGCGGCGAGGAACGGAGGATTCCCGGCCCGCGCGCGCCGCGCGCATCG
>Ga0307515_10000175_pt1 | contig 157464 bp, 151 predicted proteins | sample 17_EM_MG_FD_194513 | JGI IMG/M metagenome (GOLD analysis project Ga0307515, IMG submission 194513) | Populus trichocarpa ectomycorrhiza microbial communities from riparian zone in the Pacific Northwest, United States - 17_EM | ecosystem: Host-associated > Plants > Roots > Unclassified... | reverse complement strand
TCATCCCCCATCTCTCTCTTTCTCGTCCACAACTCAACCATCATCGCAGAACACAAAGTTAAGTCATCCCTCTCTATCTCTCCATGACATGATCATGAGTTGACACCGAGTACAGCATACACCGAGTGCAGCATCCACCCAAGATTGTTTGTTTTCCCTTCATTCTCATGATTACGAGTTCACCCCTGAATGTAGCTTCAGCTTCTGGCGTACCTCCCTACATGATCGACTGCCATTAGCTAGCTCTCCATGAGAGCTCAAAGGTAAAGTCACATTGTCACATTCCCATGGTTGCGAGTTAACTAACTGATGAATAGAGTCTCATCACCCGGTGCGCCGTCCATCGACCGCCTCCAAGTACTCATCCAATCTCGCTCGATCACGGCCTCCGAGTTCATCTCCAAACATGCTCGATCACGGCCTCCAAGTGTATCTCCAAACTTGCTCGATTATGGCCTGCAAGTTCGCATGAGCATGGCCTCCAGGTGGATCTCCAAACTCGCTCGATCACAATCTCGGAGTGTATCTCCAAACTCGCTCGATTACGGCCTGCAAGTTCGCACGAGCATGGCCTCCAAGTGCATCTCTAAACTCGCTCGATCACAGCCTCGGGGAATATCTCTGAGTTCACTCGATCGTCATTTTCAGGCGCACCTCGAATTGCTCCCAAGCACTGCCTGCAGCCAGTCCAGATATAGCGTGTGTAGATGGGTGGCTATATAGATACATAGATACATAGATGAGAATTCAAACTGAATACATGACTGTGATTGGAGGTGCTCCCAGACATGTCGCCGGCGCTCCCAGGTGCTCCCAGGCATGTCGTCGGCGCTCCAAGTTACTCTGAAGGCCGGCAGGAATGCCCTTCTATGGTCTGATACTCTCCTGAAAAACGGCTTCAGCATAACTGCAGCCCCTGCGAAGAGTGTAACACACGTGTCGTTCTGATGATGCGTATACGTCGCCACAAAGTAAAGGAGGTACGTATGCAATGCGACCCGTCGCCTGGGCGACGGGCAACGTGTAATTCTCCGTCAGAGCGTACAAGGTTCCGTCAGAGCCGTCAGAGCCGTCCGGAACACCAGGGTGTTTCAGACGGAAATTAGGGTCGTTGCTGATGTGCCACCATCATGTCCTCAAACACCTTTGTGGGCTCTCTGGCCATCAATCTCCTGTTTTCGGATGTCCCACTGTCTTCCAGCTCCTGCCTAATCATTCCCTCTGAATTTTCAACTCACTTTCTTGAGACAGAGGTTTCTCTCTCAACATAATCCTCGATCTATTTCGCTTTCTCTCCATTGCTTAGCATCTGAGTCTCTCGTCGTTTCTCGGCTGCACACTTCTTTTTGGATTGCAAGCTGCGCCATGCCCCAAGGTCTTGGACTCTTGCTGCTTCCAAGCCGCTCTGGGCGTCATTAGCTTGATGATGTTGTCAGGTGGACCGCATTGTTGATTTGCGGTATTTGCCCGCCAGAAGTGGCGAAAAGTTCTTTTTCGGAGCATTGACCATTGTATTTTAGTTGACTGTGTTGTTAGGCCAGATTTTGGAAGTTGCAAGATATGGACGATATGGAGGCAAGCTGCACATTTTATGTCAAGGTTGGTACATTTACGCAACCTGAACCAAGCAAAATCTGTGTTTTGACAGTCAATAAAACGGGAATAGTTAGGGTAACTGAAAAACATGACTTGATTGTTAGTGTCAGTTTCGAGTAGTATCCGTGGGGGTATTTGAGACAAATGTGAGCAGACATCCTTTCCCTCAAAGAATGTCCAATTCCAATCTGACAATCATCAGATTTCGGCAGTCGTACGCCTCAATTTATCCCTGGAAACAAACAAATAACATTTGACCTACTTATTGCAAATCGTAAGGCGGTAGAACACCCCTCTTACTTGCAGTCATACCCAGCAGGATCCATATTGAGTATAATGAACAAGTTGGCTGGTACTTGTTATATTCTGACATGAAGCTTACTATATATTCCTCAGGACTTCCCACTTCTTTTCTTTATCATCTTCCTCTCCTATTCCACACCACCAAATCATGGATGCACAAACACCTCAGCCAGGCGGCGATGGATACGACACAAGCCGATCAACTGGCGCTTCATTCAATACATCACTCCCTGGCACTCCGCTAGAACGCAGACACCAGTTAGTCCACCACGACGCTGGCAATGAAGCCACCAACACTATGACCTACGATGCACATTCCAAAATCGTCCGTAAGACTAGAAGCAGCAAGAGTGGGAAGCAGCATGCATTTGGATGTGAGTATATTCATACCATGGTGAACAGCCAGCAATTGACTGTATAACATGCGGGGGGGGAATGCACAGAGCTGCCTGACTGATCAATGGCCGCTCGTAACGGGAAACCTCCATGGTCGACCAAGGGATCTATCCACACAGTCCCCGAAATGGAACATTAAGATGTTGTCAGCTCCATGATTTTCGCGGACAAATTTTGTGATATGCAACCCCGGGAGTGGACGACACAGGATTCATTCACCCTGGAGGAGGCTACGGAAACATAAATGGCCAAGGTACTAGCCGAATCTCTATGTCAGAGCAGCAACTAATTTCTTGTAGGTTTTCAACATGTCTGAGATTTTGGCAAGCCAAGGAGATCGGGTACAGCTGGAACAGTCTGACATGCACCTTGCCTCGAATATGGCCAAGATGGCCAAAGGGGGGTTTTCGCACGGCGCAATAGAGCAAACTCAATACCTGATCAAGAACCCTCGCGCAGACGTCCGAGATGAGAAGAAGCGGGGTGTTGAGTATCCGGGGCATATAATGGTGAAGGCTGCGATAGGAAGACACCAGGCCATGCTTTCTGAAAACCTCACTGACGGATGCGTGTCTTCCCAAAATCGCATTGTGAAGAATCAGCAGACACGCTGGAGAGGCAAAGGAACAGGTGCATCTTCACCCGACCTATGCAGACAGCCGACTCCAGAGCCAACGCCACCTCTGCCCAGAACATCAGCTCACCCCGGAATGCCACCCCCGCCACCCAGTACCAATGCCAGTGTTCCACGTTTCCTAATCAACAATCTGCCTGCCAGTTATATGTTTTCACACACATCTCTTCGCTGCGCTGAATTTTTACACTTGATGCATATGGCCTGGATAGCCAGCACCATTCAGATGTTGATCCAGATATGGTAACTGATGAAGGAAAATCCACTGGTTAGTACACTATCTGCGGTGTGGTAATGCAGCTGACATCAATTTTGAAGACCAGAGCAGCCTATTGAGTGATCTTGCAAGTGATGACGAGCATAGATCCAAAGGAACGAGATTTTCGAGTGTATTATTATCTACAATTAGTGGACACTTTAAAGTATATTTCAAAGGAAAGATTTATATGTAATATTAAAGAACAACGTAGTGATCAAGGAGAAAGTGAATGAACATGCTAGAAAGGCTGCCAAAACAATGTGAATGGTAGATTACGCCCAAATGAAATGATTGAATATTGCGGATACGCCCATGGTAAAATGAGCGTCAATGGAGCAGCAACAATTTTAGGTCATGTAGGTCTGGTAATTAAAAATTGACTTGGTCTTGGTTATAAATAATCGAAGTATTGGCAGCCTTCATAGGCAAAAATTATAGCGACAAGATCCCTACCTCATCTTGAAAATGAGGGTCAATGGAGTGTCAATAATTTCTGGCCTTGTGAACAAGATAATTGTAAAGTGATTCAATCGCAGTGTAGCATAACCGTTGCATTGACCACCTTTATAGGCGAAACACCAAGCGACATGGTCACTGCCCCATTCTGAAAATGAGCGTCAACCAAGCGTCCATGATTTTTGGCTTTGCATCTTGGGTTATCTATGTGTTGATTTGTGATAATAATTCATATACGCTGTATTGGCAGCCTTGTCAGGCAAAATGATGAGTAAGATGTGCATTCCCGCATCATGACAATCAGCTTCAATGGAGAGTCAATGATTTCTGGTCTTCTAAGTCATGTAATTACAAAGTGATCTCATATTGGTTAAACATAATGGATGTACTGGCTGCCTTTAAAGGCGAAAATGAAAGCGACATGGTCTCTGCCCCATTCTGAAAATGATTTTCAACCAAGCGTCAACAATTCTTGGCATTGCATATTGGGTTATTTAAGTGTTGATTAATGACAGTGATTTGTATACACTGTATTCACAGCCTGTTCGGGAAAAACAGTGCGTGCTATGTTCGTGACCCCATCATGAAAATGAGCGTCAATTGTGCGTCAATCATTTTTAGTCTTTTAAGTCAGGTAATTACACAGTGATCTGGTAGTGATTAGGCATAATCGATGTATTGGCTGCCTTTACAGGCGAAAAAGACAGTGACATGGTCATTGCCCCACTCTGGAAATGTGCATCAGCTGAGCATCAATGATTTTTGGCTTTGCATTTTGGGTTATCTAAGTGGCAATTGGTTGCAGACATCCATAAATGAAGTATTAGCCGCCTTTAGCATCAAAAGCAACAGTGGCAGACTTTCTGCCCCATCCTGAGAATGAGTGTCAACGGAGCCTCAACCATTTTTGGTCTTGGATAATGGGTAATCACGGCATTGCGCGGATATATGAGATTACACCTGAACTATTGACTGCCTTAGTACCCCTAAATACAAAACTTAAAAGGCAAAACATTGATTCCAAAATAGCCAATGTCGCAACATGCAAAGTGATCAAAAAGGTATTTCTGGATGTTAATTAACCAATTTTGATCAAATACAATTATCAAACAGCAAATGCAGAATCATTATATAACTCTACAGACGGACCCGCTGGACGACCCACTGACTACCCGCCCAATTGTGATGTGTTGGGAGATGTCCATCGAACAGTACCCAAATCAACAGTTTGGGTTTATTGAGGACCTGGACCGCAGATATGGTGACCGTTCGGTTCCGACACTGACCAGGACCCAAAGCGGTGGTCCGGCACCGTTGCTCACACTACCTGGCGGCCACCATACAATCTCTGCACCAATAGGGTGGGTACCGCTACAGGTGATCGGTGTTGATAGATGAACACATCAGGTAGGATTGTTTCAATCATGGTCCTGAGTGAGTTCAATCTGAATTTCAAAAGATTGTAGATTCAAATATAAGGTGAGTTGAAATCTGATCGCAAATGCATCATATGATTGATTGGCTGGTGTGGTGCGAGAGTCCATGCCATGTAATTGTGAAAGATCACCACATAGTCCATGCATCTCATGGGGACATAGTGCATGTATCTCGTGGGGATGTGATATTTGTTATTAGTTGGTACCGAATCTGTCCAAATATTGGTAGATTAGCATATATGCCGGACTTAGAACTGAGCATCATGATGCGGAAGGAATCCCAGGGAATTGTTGATCAAGCAGTTTGCCCAGGAACAAGCTGTATCTCACCTGTCCAATAACCTCCCATTGTGACTCAGTGAGCCAGTAGCAGTCACTCACGCATTAATGCAAGCGCCTATGCTGCCGCTACCTCTGCTGCTCCCTGCTCGCTTGTCCAGTAATAGGGTTGATTTCGTCAATGCTACCCTGATTTGTAAAGTGGCAACTCCCATAGTGTCTCCCAGCATTCCATAGCATTGTCCAATCTGTGGGGAGATTGTTTCAGTAGTCTGAATGCTAGCTAACAGATCATCGAATGCAGGGGATTGAAGTATTGCAATGTGTTCAGTAGGATTATCCTCACCACTCTCCCATTGTAGACCCTGTAGATTCCCATGGATCTTCAACGTTGAGTTAATCACTGGTATTCTTTCTGCAATATCCAATAGCCATTTGTGAATACTTTACCCACTGTGACAATCATATCACTATTCTATTATTCAACAGCCTTATGTGTCGATAAATGTCAGTCTGGCACTGGTATCTTACCATCAGCTATGTAACCTCTGGTAGATTGCCATATTAGCCATTTAGGCAGAGAATGAAATTCAACCCAGTGCTATTATAGGCAATGCATATAACAAACATGTAATATATAGTAAGCTTATGGTAGTATTTCAACCTTACCCGTTTACTTTGGTGTGTTAACTAACTGCTCTTGGAGTGATAGCAAAAGTATTTGTGAATCACACAGTGTAATCAAGTATTTTAGATCTGCACTATGGGTTGTTTAGTGGAGGCTTATTGTGCAATAACATTGTCTTGTCAGAACTTACAGTGGGCTGTAGAAATAGCTGCCATGAATTTGCCAGAGGCTCTGCATGCTATTATCCTGATCTTGTCAGTATCCACCATCCACTGTCAGAATTCACACTAATGGCTGCACAGATCTTGATATAAGCTTCACATATTATCCCCTTGGTCTAGTAAGGACCCACTAGTAGCTGTTTGAGTCTACACATATAGTCACTGTAATCTTGTCAAAGGCATCTCCTGCAATTACTCTGTTCTTGAATGAGGTTGCTTTCAGCTGCCAGAGTCTGTACTTTGAGTTACTATCGTCCCATCGGAATGCACAGTTGATTATGAGAGTTCACATACACCTTACACTTATTGCTATTCTAATTGTAATTTTAGAACAATTTATATGTGGAATGAATTTCTTCAATTTGCTATTGCTTGAATTCCAATAATATGCCATCAAAGTAATATGTACTATATACATAAGCAGCTGCATGTCACAATCTTTGATTACCATCTCCTGATCCCAGTGAGTGCCAGGTGGTACCTGTCAATGACACCTATTGATTGGGTTGAACTTGTCAAAATGTATTACCAGCACTTTATTTGGCATCTCTGTTGCGATATGTTCCCATCATTTGAATAAATCACAATATGTACCCATTGAAGGGTCAGATATGTCTGTCCAACATGGTGTGTGACCAACTCTTGCATTTATCAGCTGAACGTGGTATGTGGAGAAACTGCTGTAAGCGCAATTGTCTGACGAATACTTCACTGCAGTTGAAGAAATTAGTATAAACTCTGGACTCACCATGTTAGTGAAGTGGGACATATATAGCCATGATGTGAAAGGACACATGGAATTTTTGATGACAAAGTTTGCCATTATGCCAGAGTGTGAAAAATGCACAGACATCTCTTTTAGTCCCTGAGTTGATTGTCAGATCATTTATAGAATCAATGTGTTCCAGACTTACTTCACTCTCACAGTCTGCAGAATTATAGCAGTATCAGTAGAATGTGTTTCAGTCACTTGGAGACACAGAGAGTGTGTGAGAGTTGTCAAAGCAGAATCCCATTGTGGTCAAATCTCAGAGTCAACTAGACCAATGCAGTTGACTTCAGATGAACCTGTGAGTGCTGGCGACAAACTCTCAGAGTTTACTGGATAAATGCACCGGTCCTTAGGTACACCTGGGAGTGTTGGCAACAAATCTACAAGGACATAGATGGTCTTGTGACAACCTGGAGAGCAGTTGGTAGCGCAGGCAACAACCATGGGTGCCTCTGAAATCACTGGTAAGTAGTTTTGAACAATGACATCTTGTATGGGAATGCCGCTGGTGTGCCTTGAAATCGTGGTCACTACTTATGGTTAAACCGTTTTTAAAACTCATGTATTCAATTTGTATTCTCATCTCTGTATGTATGTATGCATGTTGCTATCCATCTACACACAGTATAGCTAGACTAGCTGCAGGTGGCACATCAGAGTACAATTCAAGGTGTGTGTGAAGATGGTGATAGAGTGAACTTAGAGATATACTTGAAGGCTGTGGTTGACGGAGTTTGGAGACAAAGTTGGAGGCTGTGATTCATGAAGTTTGGAAATACACATGGAGCCTGTGACCAAACCAGTTTGGAGATGCAGATGGAATCTGGAATTGAATGAACTTAGGGATGCTAATCGAGTCTGTGATTGAACATCAGCAGAGATTCAGTTTGAGCCCATGATTGAGCGTGTTTCAAGATGCACTTGAAGGCAACTATTATATAAACTTAGACATGCACTTGGAGGCAGTGATTGAGCGAAATTGGAGTTGCTTGATCTGGATGAAGCCGATTAGGATGCAGATGTGATGGGAGCTGAGACTCTATTCATTAGTTTCACAATTGTGGGGATATGTTGAGAGTTCACTATGGATTTGAGCTCAGGGGGAGCTAGCTGGAGGCAATCGATTGGGAAGGAAGCATGCAGGAAGCTGACACTCTATTCACCGGATAACTTGTATCAGTGAGAATGTGATGAGAGTCAACTGTACCATTCAGTTCATGGAGAGCTGGGTGGTGGTGGACGATCTGATGTGAGATATGCCATGAGCTGAGGCTACACTCAGGTGTTGATATGTGATGGTGTGAATTCAGGGAGACTAGCTATGAGGGGGAAACAGTCGATCATGGGTTGATTCTGAACCCAGTGATCCCTCATCAAGATGGCTTGGAGCGGTTGAATGGGAGGACATAACTTTGTATCCTCATGTGTTATTAGAGTTGTGCACAAGAAAGCGAGTGATGAGGATGAAGCTGGAAACCATATGGGACGATATGAGGGAATGCGTGAAATCAGGTGTATGATCTACCTCATTGGGTTTAGGAAATAGAAAGTTAAGTCATCCATCTCAATCTCTCCATGCCATGATCATATGATAAAACTGTATACAGAATCAACCCAAGATTGACTATCTCCGGCTTCTTGCCAATCTCTCATCCCTCAGTGTACTGTGTTGTACTGTACTGTCTAGATTTTCACTATCACAAGGTAACCAATGAATAAAGTCTCTGCTCTCATCACGCTTTCCTACTGATCTACTACCTCCAGATCAACCACCTTCAAGTACACCTCCAATTTTGCATGATCACTGCCTCCAAAGTGCATCACCAAACTCGCTCAATCATGGTGTCGAGTATATCTCTTAACTTGGGGGATTTCAGCCTCCATGTGCAGCTCTATGTTGACATGGTTACGGCTTGCAAGTTTATTTCCACATTTGCTTGATTGTAGACTCCCTAGCATCTGCAACCTGGCTTGATCACTCCCTCACAGGGCCTCTTTATGTCGGCTCAATCACAGCCTCTATGTGCATACTCAGACTTGGTCAAGTGTGGCCTCCCAGTGTTTCTCAGAACTCGCTTGGTTATTACCTCAAAGTGTATCTCCTCACGTACTGAAATACGTCTGCAAAATGTCAATCAGTCAGGAGGCCACATACATATCTCCCAGACACTCCAGTTGACCTCACCAGTGCTTCTAAGTATGTCTAGATGCTCCCAGGCCCCCCTGGAGCTAAGTACGGTGCACTCAGACTGTGCAGGAGCATCCTCAGGTGCTCTTAAACGCACCTGCAGTTATGGAGGTGCATTCAGGATGCTACAAGATTTGACTTTTTGGAGAGTCAAAGTTTGGAACTGCTGAGACCTCAGCATAGGTCTCCAGGGGACTTCGAGAGCAGCTGAGACCGCTGTGCAGCTCTGCATGAGACTTGGTGCCATACTTTCAGAGCAGTGGTTTTTAGTGTTCCATAACCACATGGCATTTCATCAACTATATTCATCTTAGTCACGGTCACAAATTTCACTACCTCATAATCTGACATACATCATTTAAGTCTCTCTACATATTTACCGACAGTCAATCTAGCTGCAGATGGTAGTTGAGCATAATCCGAGGAGCACCTGGAGATGTCCATTGACAGAACTTCAAAATGCACTACTTGGAGGCCGTTGAGGTGAAATGACAGAGCTAGAAGGCAGAAAGCCCACCATCAACACTCCACTGCACCTCTGGCGACATCCAAACTGAATTTGTGAGAAAGAGCGGTTCTGGCTTGAGGAGTGTAGGGAGAGGATGAGAAGATATGATACTATGCAGCTGTGAGGATCCACACAATTGTGTAGATCCATGTGATAGCGGAACAAGCAAGTGAGACCAAAAGTCGGGACCGATAGAGTGTGTACTATCAGAGCATGACAAGACGAGGCGAAGATGAGATAATGTCAATCTACTCCAGTGTCTCCGGAATATATACTCCCCTTTGCTCGGTTCACCTCTGTAACCCCTGTATCTCACACACACCTTCAACAACGGACCTCACCACCTAGTTTTGACAACACTTCACTGTTTTTGGGCGGGTTGCGGCTTTACTTTGTCTTCATTATCAGATACCTGTGTGTGTCAGCTCACCTTTGGCGAGTTAATCTCGTCTGTACATCACTCAATACCACTCAGCATTGACACTGACGGGTTGTCCCCATTCTGGGGCCACTCACCTTCCTTTCGGTTGGTTTACACCAGTTACAACAATTTACGTCATGCAGAATTTGTGAGGATAACTAGGGCGAGATGGTGCAGCAGTTCAATAAAGAGGTCATCGGAGGACAGCATAGTATGACCCACGACACTCAGAGAGGCTACCAAGACCTGCTCCTCAGGCATGCGAGCACCAGTACAAGTTGTTCCCATTGATGCATCAACCCACTGAAACTACGAAAATCAGTAGACACATCATACCACACTGTGCTTCCCACAGAGCATGGTTGGGGTATTCCTCTGCAATCACATCATGTGGCACCCTGTGTTTGGCCAATGTGACACTGGATCCGAGCAGTTACATATCTGGGGGAGGACTAGAATATGGGGCCCTGGGGTATTGGGGGTGGAAGAGGGGAGTAGGTGAAATTTTGATTATTTGGTAGTGGAAGGAGAGCTCCACCATCTAGCTGGCAAGCCCGGAGGTGGATGGGAATTGGTCTTTCTCATATCCTAATTAGAGTGAATACAATATGATTAGACAACAACAACAACAACCCCTGTATCTCCATACACCTGGCATTGCACCTTAAAGTGGCACTTGGAGGCTGTGATCAAGCAAGTTGGAAAATGCTCTTGGTGTCTGCGGTCAAGTGAACTCAGAGATGCACTTGCAGGCCATATTCAAGCAAGTTTGGAGATGCACTCGGAGGCCATGATCAAGCCAGTTTGGTCAAGCACTCTGAGGCCGACATCAAGTGAACTCAGAAATCCACTTGCAGACTGTAATTGAGCGTGTTGGCAGATACACCTGGAGGCCATGAGCAATCATAATTGGAAGAGTACTTCGAGGCAGTCGATCTGAAGGAGGTTGATCAAGGAGGAGGTGCGAAAGGAGCTGAGACTATATTCATTGGTTAACTCGTCATTGTGGGAATTCAAAGAGTTGAATACAATGACATCCACCGAGAGATTGTAGAGGCATACTCCCTTGGAGAGTGTTGTAAGACCATATCTCAATACATATGGTTGCAAATGTGGATATAAGTACAGTACAGTGGTATACGGTAGGTAAAGTAAGAGGAGATTATTGCTAGAGATCTATACCTCGTGGCGAGTCGACTATATAGAGTGGGTGTTGCGCAGTCGTGGACAGGTCATATGCAGCTGTGTGGTTACAGCAATGAGAAACCGGCTGGGAGTGGTAGACAGTAAATCATGGGATGATGCAGTACTTGCTGTATGGGGAACTTAGTGTTACCTAATGATCATGGCATGGAGAGATAGAGAGGAATGACTTAACTTCGTGTTCATAGGTGATGGTAGAGTTGAGCAAAAGAAAGAGACAGATGAGAGGAGATGGGGGAAATCAGCATGAGAAACTGGGACTTAAGAGAATTTCATATGCAAGTCAATTTATTATCCCAGAGACAGCAGGTACAATTCCAGATCTGGTGGGCAATATCACCAATAGGAGGTCTTTTATACCCAATCAGGCAAGTCAAACTTCTGATTTCTCATTTCTGATTGTATCCACCATATAGTTCTCATCTGCATACCCCCTCTGTCTCTTTCTTGTCCACAACTCGAACATCATCACTGGATACAAAGTCAAGTCATCACTCTTTATCTTTCCATGCGATCATCATGAGTTGATGCCGAGTACAGCATTACACCGAGTGCATCATACTCCGAGTACAGCATACACCCAGTACAGCATACACTGAGTCCAACACATGCCGAGTACAGCATACCCCAAGTACAGCATACACTAAAGATTGTCTGTTGTCCCTTCATTCTCAGAATTATGAGTTGACCCCTGAATGTGGCTTCAGCGTCTGGCATGCCTTGCTACAGATCAACCTCCACTAGCCAGGTGTCAATAAGAGCTTCAAAGGTAAAGTCACCTTGTAACAATTCCATGGTTTGGAGTTTACTAACCAATGAATAGAATCTCCGCACCCAGCGCACCTCCCATCCACTGCCTCCAGATCGACCACCTCCTTGTATTCCTCCAATCTTGCTTGATCATAGCCTCCAAGTATATCTCCACATTCGCTCCATCACAGACTCTGAGCACATCTCTAAGTTGACTCGATGCTGCCCTCCAAGTGCATCTCCCAACTAGCTCAATCACGGCCTCAATGTGCATCTCTGAGTTCGCTCATTCTCAGGCTCCCAGTTGGTCTCTGAACTCGCTCAATCATGCGCTTGGAGCGCATCTCTGACCTCATTTGGTCGTCATCTTCAGGTGCACCTTGAACTGCTCTCAAGCACCACCTGCAGCCAGTCCAGATACACTGTGTGTAGCTGGGTAGCTATACATATACATAGATACATAGACAAGAATACAGACTAAAGAAATATAATTTAAAAATCATTGAACGATAAGTAGTAGCCATGATTCCCAGGTGCACCCGCAGTGTTTCAAAAGAAGATGATGTTATTTCTAGACTGCTTTGCAGCGATTCGATGTGCTCCCAGGCTTGTGGTTGGCGCTCCCAGGCTTGTTGTCGGCACTCCCAAGCTTGTGTTTGGCGCTTCCAGGTGTGTGGTTGGCGCTGCCAGATGTGTGGTTGGCGCTCCCAGGCTTGTCGCCTGTACTCGCAGGGGCTCCCAGGTGCACCGAATGGTCACTGCATCGTTTCAGTATACTCTGGGATTTGACCACCATCGGATCCTGGTCCGACAATGCTCAGACTCTCCCAGATGCTCCCTGTGACCCAAATACATTTTGTTGTTGTACAGTCACCAAATGCAACTCCCAATTTGATCAATCATGGCTTTGATGTGTAGTTTGATGTTCACACAATACTGGCCTCCAAGTGCATCTCAACACTCACATGATTTTGACCTTGAAGTACATCTCCAAACTACCCTGATCATATCCTCAATGTATGCAAGATTATGGGCTCTAAGAGCATGTCCAACCTTGCTCAATCACATTATCCAAGTTCACATGATTCTGATCCCCAAGTTCATCTCTGTGTATACTAAATCCTGGCCTCTAAGTGCATCACCAGAGTTACTTGATCATGGCCACAATGTTTGGACTATCACACCGTCCAATGTCATCTATAACATCACTGAATCAGCTTGTCTCAGTGTTACTGCACTCGTGCTTGAGTTCTGGCTGCAGCCAGATTGACTACATGTAATTGTATAGATAGACTGAGATAGATAATATGTACCATATTATAATATAGCGTATCTTCTTGTGAATGTAAAACACAAATGTCAAACAAAGATCAATATGATAGACCAAATGCCTTGTAGTTATGATACCCTAAGAACCACCGCTGTGAGTATGTTACTTATCTCCAGGGGGGCCTGGGAGCATCTGGAATTATTTAGGAGCCCCAGTGAGATTGACAAGACTGTCTGGGAGGTTTGCAGGTGGCTTTCAGACTGGGTTACATTTTGCTGAAGAGCATGTTGATGGAGAGATTAGCATTGTTATGAGCATCTGGTGGTCATCAATTGACAGGGTCAGAAAGCAAGTAGCATGTGGAGTGGTCATAACCTCAGAAGTGTGTTCAGCACAAAGCTCTCCGGATGGTGAATGGAAATAATTGAAATTGGTTGTCAGTTCTACTAAGCAAGGCTTGAAACATACAAATACTCACCAACTGGATAGCTGCTTTTGAGATGTCAAACTCCTTGATTGTGGTACTCAAAATTTTGCTCCCTTCCATGTATCATTGGTTGGACAATCTGTCAACATTGACTTTAAAGGGGTCCTTTCTAAGAATCCTTCAAGTGGAAATGATTTTGGGTAGTATCGTATCATTCTTTTGCCCCCCCAATGTGACCCCTCTTATGCTGGTGCAGGTAGGCAGTATCAATGGGGTACCTCTTCCAATTGTGCCTCTAGGTGTTGCCTATGTCAGTGAGGTTGTTCAAAGTTGAAGGCAATTAGTGAATGTTGCTCTTATCTGCTGAGCATAACACTGCTGGTTCCCTGGAGAAGTGTAACAGCAAGATTGCAATGACAACATACTGTCAGCTAGAGAGTGTAATGCTAGATGGGAGTGTGGTTATTACCTCCCAGAAGTATTCTAGTTGAAAGAGTGGTTGATTGCACCTTGGTATTGTCAGTCAGTCAGTCTATTTGGGGGTTGACATTTCTGGTTCTACTTGCCTGCCAATGATTGTTGGATGAACTAGGTATTCACAACAAGATATATTCAGTTGTCATTTTCCTTTCTAGTATCCTGTTGCTGGTTGCTGGAAGGACTTGGTGTTTGCATCCAGAAATACTCAATGGCAGACACAAATGTCAAGCTGGATGCACTATTACCCTTCTGTGGATATTTATACTGAAAGAATGACTACAGTTATGCAATATGCGTGATCTTGGATGTGGGGATCACAGTTCTTTGTCATCATCCACTTAATCCCTCAACTGAAGGCATTCCACACTGTTGTTGCTGCGAATAATGTCCCCAGATTTGGGCACTTTGCCGATATTATCACTCAATAGACATCCACCACTCCCTGTGCCTGAGTTTTGATAGCTGTGGAAGCTGAGGCTGCTCTCCTAGAATGTGGAACTGGGATTGTATTCAGTACAGGCACTGCCAATTTCGGATTATCTAGAATTGATGGTTGGGTGGCTGCTAGATCTGGTTCCATTGCTATTGTGGGTATTGTACAATATTGTGCAGATCTGCATTGGAGGTGTCAGCTTTGCATATACACAGAATTCATGGCTCAACATCATGTATTATATAGTGCATTTCAATCTTCTGTCACCTAAGAATATCCTTGTCAGCATTGAAAATAGACACATCAATTTTGGTTTCCATGTCAGAGTTATTGTCCATGTGAAAGTTGAGGTTGTGCTGTAACTATGTCAGAATCAAGTTCATTGTTGGAGTTGAGATAGTACCACATACATTGGATCTTGCATGATTGACTTGAAGTAATTTCTGTATAGAAAAGATTGCTTTTGGTGTAAGAGTTGGGCAGTTGTTGGTTAGAGTGATTGTCAGAGTTAGGGTAAGTCTCAGACTTAGGGTGATTATCAGAGTAATGGTGATTGCCTGAGTTAATATTGATGTCATGCCATATTCCAGGTGAAGTTGCTTTACATATCTGAGGAGGGTGGTGGTCTTAGTGAAGGAAATTGTGAAAGTGTACGTAATTATCAGAGTTGAAGTTGTATGATATATATTGGGTCTCATGAGTTAACATTGAAGTATTCCCGTACAATTGGTGTTGTAGCTTCACAGATCAGTGTAGGGCTGTTGTCAGAGTTAGTGACAATGTGAGAGTTAAGGTAATTGGCTGAGTAGAAGTTGTACTGTATACATTGGGTCTCCCATATTAGAGTTGAATTTATACTGAACTTTGTCATATTCAGAGTCAGTTTCAGGTTCCATAAGTTAGAAATGGTATTATACCTCTTTCTTAGGTTTCAGTAATCAGCAAATCTTGCGGACTATAATCTTGACAACACATTCAAACATTGGGCCACACTGTAAGACCCTTTCCCTATAACCATCCTTTGATCTAGCTCTACAGCTTCTACCATCCAGGTAATTAGTAAGATGAGATAGTATAGTCTTCAGTGCTATGCTATTTGAAGGAGCAGGAACAGTCCCAAACAGTGGACACTTATGAGTCCAGCCAGATCTCTCTACCAGTGCTCTACCCAGATTGGCAGCCTACCAGAGTTGAGGGCGAACATAATGAACATCATATAATTTGAATCATGCTTTGCATGTAGTATAGTACGATACATCTGCAAATGGTTGGTGGGTGATGGGATTGGCAGTGTAGCTGTCCAATACACAGGGGTAGGTATTTAAACACTATCAAGAGGTAATCTACCCGGTCAAGTATTGGACAATCCATATCCCTAGAGCTATTAGTTTATGTTGGTTATACTAGACATGGATGGCTGGGCCCCCAGATCCCTTCAAAGGCCACTGAGAAAGGCTTTGTTAATCCAGATGGCCCTCCCTCACTTATCACAAGCTGACCTTCCAACACACTGTCACTGTGCAGCTGAGGTGTAAGGTCATTGCAATAAAGATAGAGTGTTGACAATGAAATGCTTAGTATTGCTGTAAATGACTTTTAGTCTTGTAGAGAGAGTGTAGTGTGAGAATGATTATCACAATTGCTAATTTACAGTGGTGATATACCCGGAGTATACTTCCTTATAGCAATATAAGATCAGTAGTATGGCAGCCAGAGTGTATTACCACTACTGTTCCTGCATAGAAACTAGAGTAACCAGTTAGTATTGGCCATACGATATTGGCACTGGGTTTGTCAGAGTAGGATGTGGTTATCAGAGCAACCTGTCAGAACAACCTGTCAGACTGCTCTGTCAGAGCGACCTTGACAGAGAGACCATGATAAAGTAACTTTGTCAGAGTGACCTGATGGAGCAACCTGTCAGTGCAACCTAGTCAGAGCCGAATTGTACTCAATTGGCATATTTGACTCACAACCAGGCAAAGTATGCAATTGAAATAGTTGAATTAATATCACAGATCCATAGTGGGTCACTATGTGTCCTGCAGATTGAGTAAATGAATCAATGTCATGGATCTGTTGTAATTTTCTCTATAGGGATCAGATGCTACTTGTGCTGATCTTGACTACTTGATGTTGGGATTGTATTGTATATATATAGATTGTAAAGTACATTGGTAGCACTCTCACACACACTAGACTTTATACTCTTGTAACGTACAGATTTCAATTCCCTACCTGCCACTGTTGCTACCTAACTACTTTACAATGACTACTGCATTAGGCCACTCATTCCAATGCCTAAAACAGTACCAGACCAATGATTATATATTTGTTACCACAATGAAAGGAGTGGTGGCTACTCCACATATCACCACTGGAGCCAAGCCAGTTATATTTATGTCACATATAATCCATATTTGTAAGTGTTAATACAGCTCTGAATCGCGCTGTAAATGTCTCTCATATATCCGGTGTGAACACAAAGTACCAAGAAACTTATCTGTACAACCAAGTGGCATGGATATTTTATTGGACAGTACAATTGTGCTGCTGTACTCCATATATATTTTGTTCATGATGTTAGGACTCTGGGGGTTAGATGTTGCATGTTTCTATAGTAAGGGACAGAAGTTTATTTGAACATTATTGTATTCCTGCCATATTGTATTAACGATTACCAAAACCATCGTACAGTTTTGCTTTGACTCACCAGTACCCATGGGGTACTTGACATAAGAAATGCTTACTAGTCAAGATTTCGCATTGTTACATAATGAAGTATTTTTGTCCACCAAGTATTGTAATGACAAACCCATTGAATTGTCCCTGTCAGAGCAGTTGTAATGTTGTTGTCATGGTATTGTCAGAGGGCTGCTGTGAGAGTGGCTGCTGTCAGAGTGCCCCTGTGCAAGTGGCTTCTGTGAAAGTAGCTGCTGTAAAAGTGGCAACTGTCATAGTGGCTGCTATCAGAGTGGCAGCTGTGAGAGTGGCAGCTGTGGGAGTGGCAGCTGGGAGAGTGGCAGCTGTGAGAGTGGCAACTATCGGAGTCATAATCAGGCTGGTTGGGAGTCAAGTTAGCATTTGAATTACTTCATTCATCACTACTTGTCCTCTATACTCTGTGAACACTTCCAACAACATAAATCTGTCCAATTACCCAAATACTACCTATAACCCAGCAGAGCAAATACGGAATTCCAAAGAAATCCAATATCTGAGACAGCTAGTGTGAACTCCCAAACCCACCCAGCAATGGTAAAGAACTAATCCTCAACCCAAATACAGATACATACATTAAATCGAAAAACCTCAACCCCAACCCAGAACTAGTGTTGGCAACGATTCCAGACTGTCACTTTGGGTCCTGGTCCGGGTCCAAACCGAACCTTTGCCAAACAGGCAGTGTTGGTTGTCAATACACCTGAACCATCAACTCGGGTATGTTTGGTTGGAAATCTCCCAAACTGTCAGAATTGGGTGGCTTGTACTGTTAGCAAGGGTTCCGGACCGTCGCTTTGGGTCTGGGTTCGGGTCCAAACCGAACTGTCGCCAAATTGGCGGTCTGGGTTATCAATATCCCCGAACAGTCAACCTGGGTATGGGTAGATGGACATCCCCCAAGCTGCCTGAACTGGGCGAGTTGTCAGCGGGTCGCCCGGCAGGTCCATCTATAGATTCATATCAGCCTCTTGTTTTTGCAGATTAATAATTGCGCCTTATCAAAATCATGTATTCAACAGCCACTAATTTGGTTTTGCATAGATTGCAGTCTGCGATATCGATAATTTTGGAATCCGTGTTATTCCTTTGATGGATTGTATTTGTGCCGGTCAAGGCGGTCAATAGTTCAGCTTTGTGCTCGAATATCCACGCGAGGCCTTGATTACCAATTATGCAAAACCAATACTTGTTGACGTTCTGTTGACGCTCATTTTCAGGAGGCGGCATGTAGTATGTCGCTGTTGTTTTCGCCCCTAAAGGCTGCCAATATCTCATCAATGGTTGACTGCAACCAATCAGAAGTTAGATTACCCAAGGTGCAAAGCTAAAACTCCTTGATGCTCCGGTGATGCTCATTCTCAGAATGGGGCAGTGACCAGTGTGGCTGTTGCTTATGTGTATAAAAGCTGTCAATACATCGGTTATGCCTAACAGCGACCAAATCACTATTCCATTACTATACTTAGAAGACTAACAATCGTTGATGCTCTGTTGACGCTCATTGTCAGAATGGGGCAGTGACCGCGTTGCTGTCTCTTTTGCCTATACAAGCTCCCAATACATCGGTTATGCCTAACAGCAACCAAGTCACTATTCAATTACCATACTTACAAAACCAAAAATCTTTCACACTCCGTTGACTCTCATTTTAATATATTGTCCATTCAACATCTGCTGCCATCGGTAATTGTTTTCATAATGTTTAGGACTTATTGGTCATCTTTCTGACAGATTGAGACTTGGCCCTGTGGCAAAGCCGAGCCCAGTAATATTCTGGTACTGTTCACTCTCATACGAGTAAAATTTATATATCTTGCCAAAGAATCATTGCGCCCTCTATACATCTGTAAATCAACTGATACTCACAAGCAACTGCTCACCATTCGCCCATAATATATCTCTGAGTGAAACTCTCGGTCAAGCTACATAAATGAGCTGGTGAAACATATTTACGCATTCTGTCCTACTTTTTGTTGCTTCGGCTATTCCTCCTCGTTTCCATTGTATAGACCGTCACCAACACGTATTCTGCCTGTCTCATTGACTTCTGTGTTGGCCGAATCCATCCGGGAATGTTTAGTGGGGCACTCACATTCGGCTGCTCTTGGGCTTCCTGATCCTCGATGCCACTTTCTCATAGTTTATCAGATTCATTGTCTGCCACGCAATTGTCTCCTCTGTCATTTGGATTATTCAAGTTGACATCCTAGTTGAGCCAATTTTGAGTGTTCAAAAGGCATTCAGGTGCGCTATGCTCATCACTTCCGGCTGGATGACTGTCACTTCTTCAGATTCGGCAGACATTCAATGTTTGAGTTTGTCCTCCCAGGAGGTCCATTGCAGACAAAGCTGGTGGCAAAGGTGATATTTCGGACAATTTGAATTCAGCCACACCATCATGTTGGAAGAGTGACCAGGATGCTTTGACGATCTCCTGCATATTCGAAATGAGACGTTTGAATGTCATTTGCTTGTTCTGAGCGCAAGATTCCTTCTTTGTCGCTCATAGGTTTTGGCTGGCCTGCCACATCTCCAACAAGTTGTGGACCTTGGTCATTCAGAGGAACTTTCTTTGCTCTGCCTCTCTCTTTATTTCCGAGTCGTTTTCTGTGATCATTGTATCCAATTCTTGGTCATCACTTGCCAATATCCCGTGATTGGCTGGAGCAAGCTGCCATACAATGACTTTTTTGTAAAGGGTCTCGCCTGAGGTTTGAGAATGCCTCCAGCCAATAACATCTCACCCAAGGGAACAACTGGCCTCCTCTCTAACACCAGGTGGTATGATAGAGAATATGTCTCATGCCACATTGCTGAGATCTGGGTACTTTGAGTGTGTCTCCTCTTGTTGTTGCCACCAGTCGGTGATATCCGGTATCGGAAATGTACTGCTGATCTCCATTCCGTTGCAGTCGTAATTATGGAGATATGGATCAATTTGGCCCCAGATCTTTGGGGATTCAGGCGGTGAATTCAGATGGAGCCGAGCGGCAGTCATTAAGCATGCTGCGCAATCACTTCATCAGGGTGTCATTTCAGCCACGTTGTTAGGCATCAAGTATTCTTCATCATTGCTGGACAAATCTTATGGATCAAAGGCAAATTGATCGGATCCTGTATCAGTTGCAGAGGGGAACAGAGTGTTGCTCGGTACGACTTCATGTTCAATGACTGCCACACATATATGATTGGCGCAGTATTCGTTCTCCACATACTTCAGAAATGCCTCTTGGTATTGAGTAGTATTAGAAGTCTCGTCTACAGGATTAATATCAATTCCTTTGTCTCACTTCCAGAACGATGGCAACTTGCAGAAAGGATCGATGATATGCGCCGAAATGGGAGGCATACCCATCATTGAAGTACCATCAGCATAACATTAGGAAAGCTTCTGTCATGCTAACATCACGGCAAAGTACAACTCTTCTTTCCGTGGAGTCTTCTTCTTCGCTAAAACTCGCATAACGCCATCCATATGCCCGAACATGTCATTGTAGGCTGTGATACTGTGATGCAATGTGACCATATGCCTCTTCACCATCCTCAGGATCCATTATCAGAATGGCCTCAAAACTTCCATGACGTACTTGACAATGGTCCATTTATCTGGTGTTGTGAACAGTGGCTGGTATACACTGTATTTTGGATTGTGAAGCCACTCCCGGGTGGATTCTCGTAATTGCATCAGCAAAATGTTGATCGGTCCGGAAGCCACACACAAACCTCCCAGACTCGCCGGCTTCCCTCACCAGTGCTTCTAAGTACTTCCAGATGCTCCCAGGTCCCCTTGGAGCTTTGCACAGTGCTCTAAGACTCTGCAAGAGCATTCTCAGGATGCTCCGAGATTCGACCTTTATGATTGTCAATTTTTGAAGCTGCGGAGACCTCTGCACAAGTCTGCAAGAGATACCAAGAGCAGGTGAGACCTCAGCGCAAGCACTTCGGGGGACTTGGTACAATATTCTCACAGCAGTGGATCTGAGAGTTCCACAACTGCAAGGCATTTCGTTCATCATATTCGTTTTTGTTACAGTCACAAAATTCGCTACATCATACCATGGCATGTATTATCTAAGTCTCCATATATATACATACAGAGATGGACTAAGCGACAGGGTGTATATATTTGGTAGACCCCGGGGTAGATAGACATCATCTCATTATACAAAATACACACTCAATCTTTCCCAGCTCTTGGTTTCACGCACTCTTGTGGAGCTTTCATAGATCCACGCAATTTGTGTGGTTCATCATGGCCGGGTATCCCTTCATATCCTCTCACCCTCTTCCTACGCTCCCCGAGGCAGAACCGCTCTTTCTGAAGGATTACCTCTGGATGCCACACGAGGTGCGGCGGAGTGTCGTTGATAGGCTGTCTGCCTTCTTGCTCCACCAGTTCACCACACCGTGATCCAGTGAACTCAAAGATACACTGCGAGGCGCTGTTGGAGCAAGTTTGGAGATGCAATAGGAGGCCGTAATCGAGTGTGTTTGGTGATAGGGTTGGAAGCCGTGATCGAGCGAGTTTGGAGTTGCAGTGGGAGGTCGTGATCAAGCCAGTTTGGAGATTGCCCTGGAGGTGGGGATCGAGCGAGTTTGAAGATGCACTTGGAGACAATGATCATGCGAACTTGGAGGCCATAATCGAGCAAGTTTGGAAATACAATTGCGGGCCGTGATCGAGCGAGTTTGGAGATGAACTTGGAGGCTCTGGTCGAGTGAGATTGGAGGAGTACGTGGAGGTCATGGTTTGGGAGGGAGGCGCGACGGGATCTGAGACTCTATGCATTGGTTAACTCGTAATTGTGGGAATGTAGAGAAATGAGTCCAACATGGTCTGCCGAGAGATGAGAGACTGGCTGGGACCGGGAGACAGTCCATTTTGAGATGATGCAGTACTTGGCGTATGCAGTACTCAGTGTATGCAGGACTCGATGTATGCTGTACTCAGTGTTAACCCTTGATCATGGCATGGAGAGACAGAGAGGGATGACTTAACTTCGTAATCTTACGTGATGGTAGAGTTGAGGACGAGAAAGAGAGAGATGAGCGCAGATGGGAAACCATCATGAAAAACTGGGACTTCAGAGAATTTCGTGTGCAAGTCAATTTAACATTCCTGAGATGGCAGGTACAAGTCCCGATCCAGCGGGTATGTACACTGATACGAGGTCTTCTAAACCCAATCAGGCCGGTAGTACCCCTGATTTCTCATAGCCGCTCGTATCCTCCATATCCTTCCCATATTCATCCTCTATCTCTCTTTCTCACCCACAACTCCACCATCATGACAAGTACACAAAGTTGAGTCATCCCTGTCAATCTCTCCATGCCATGAACAAGAGTTAACAATGAGTACTGCATACACCGAGCACAGCATACACCGAGTATAGCATACCCTGAGTACAGCATCCACCCAAGATTGTTTGTCTTCCGTTCATTCTCATGATTACAAGTTGACCCCTGAATGTGGCCTCAGCTTCCCGCGTGCCTCCTACATGATCGACCGCCATCAGCCAGCTCCCCATGGGGGCTCAAAGGTGAGGTCACAATGTCACATTCTCACGTTTGCGAGTTAACTAACTGATGAATGGCTTCTCGGCGCGCCATCCATCGACCGCCTCCATGAACTCGTACAATCACCCTCGATCACGGCCTCCAAGTGTATCCCCAGACTTACTCGATCAGGGGCCTCCAAGTGCATCTCCAAACTCGCTCGAGCACTGCCCCCAATTGTATCTCCAGACTCGCTCGATTACACCCACCAAGTGCATCCCTTAACTCACTCAATTACGGCCTCGAAGTGCATATCTCCAAACCCGATTGATCACGGCCTCCAAGTGCATTTCCAAACTCGCTCGATCACAATCTCGGAGTGCATCTCCAAGTTCACTCGATCATGGCCTCCATGTATATCTAAAAATAAGCTCGATTACTGCCTCCCGGTGCATCTCCAAACTTGCTCGATCGCGGCCTCTGAGTGTATCTCTGAGTTCACTTGGTCGTCATTTTCCAGCGCTGCTCAAATTGCTTTGAAGCACCGCCTGCAGCCAGTCCAGATATACCGTGTGTGGATGGGTGCTATACAGATACATAGATACATAGATTGGAATACAAACTGCATACATGAGTTTTCAAAATTGTTGAACGATAAGTAGTAGCTATGAATTCCAGGTGCACCAGTATGGTTCCCAAAGAAGAAGTCGTTTTTCCCAGACTGCTCTACTGTGATTCGAGGTGCTCCTAGACTTGTCGCCGGCGGTCTTGGACTTGTCGTTGGCGCTCCCACGTTTGTCGCTGGTCCTCTGAGTTACTCTGAAGGCCGGGAGGAATGCCCTCCTAGGGTCTGATACTCTCCTGAAATTGACGCATCTAAGTTTACACTCCACATCCTCTCAGACACTCCTAGAGTCTTCAAGTGACTAAAATGCATTTTGCTGATATGGTAGGCTCGCTCAAGCAACTCCTCTGTGGAATTCCCACATGTCATCACATCCACAAGAGCTGGTATCCCGATGCCGACTGTGGCTCTTTGACTGGCAATGAACTTGATCCGACGACGAGGTGTCAGCGTAATCAATACCACAATCATTCTCTGCTATATGAACATCAGCCCAAAGTGAAATTGGTTTCCGAAAATGGACCCCTGGCACCGATCCTTCTCCACATTCTCCACAAATACTACTAGCAACTTATTTGCAATCTTCCGCCATGCTTCAAAGCAATCAATGATGTCATTACGTCATCACGACATCTCAAAACCGTGTTTAGACATTTCAGGTGATTTATTGCACTTGTTTGTTTCATTTTGGTCCTCTAGATTTTGATCTTTTCAACCATTTTTTTTAACTGTTCCATTGATTCAAAGAATATTCTTAACTATTTAATCCCTTGAGACATCGATTGTACACAAGCTTGCACAACTCCCATTACAAAAATCAAGACACCCAGAGTAAACACACATCAGATTTCTATATATCGCTGCAACGATCACTTCAAGCATTGAATTGAACAATCTACATGTAAGCCAAATTGAAAGCATTCAAGTCAATCGTGTTGCTCAAGTACCACCGTAAGCTATCTGGCTTCGACGGTAGCGCAAGATGGTGTACAGCATCTTCAACCGTGTTTACAGGGACTGTATATGTGGTTCCCATGCCGAAAAGAGGTTTATGACGGTCGCTCCCACCATGCAATGGTGCCATCGGAGGTCGATACCTCTCCTCGACATTCAGCATACCAGCAGTCTGACGTAACGGCCCTGTTGCAAATGTCTGTACCAAGGCATGAAGCCGTTGAACGCGCGATCCAACATCCTTGACGACCAAAAGACACTTCAACCGTGCAGGAATGGATCAAGCTGCCGACTTACAGTGGCTATCCGGACTCGTACCCAACCAGCGAAGCACTGTATCATTTCTTGATGGCTTATGCTTTCTCCACCTTGTGGACCCAGTGCAACGAACCATATGAACTGCATGCTTGTCGCATTGAAATGATGTCACTGGAATTGCTATGGCGTTGTGCCGAATGCATTATGCATCGTTGAGACCACCAAAATACCGATCACGATTGACACAGTCAGTGGAGTCTGCAATGCTCCTGAAACACCAAGCAACATGATTCAGTAGCTACCCTTTTGGCATTGCACACCACTCCGCCGAGTCATCAAGGGTCTTGATTCCTGGTTGTGGGTTTTTCATCATTCGCTTGATGGGGGCTTTGGTTAGAGGCATATCCTCATTGCGACATTGCTTTGTAGCGTTTGCATTCAGCTTGCGATACAGAACACCTCCTATCGGGCTTTTGTGCACAAAAATCTGGAAGGTGGCGTCATGAGAATTCGATTGGCAGTACGCTTGTTTATGACCCATCATCGTATTTTCCGGGAGTTCAGAGCTTACATTGAGGAGGTTTCCACACTGGGGAATATGGTCAGAGAAGTGGTTCAGATGATGCATCTTCACAAAGTGGAAATACGATTTGTCGACAAGATGTTGTGCATTTTCTGACTCGATCTGCATTTCATCTTCAACAATGCGACAACACTTGACAGCCGCAGAAAGATTTTTCCAAGAATCGTCACTCTCCCATTCCTCATGTTTGTCCAAAGTAAGCTGCTGTTTCAAGGCTAAGAAGATCTTCTTTGTAGATTGACTGGCGTGGGATCGACTGAACACATCCTTTTGACTAGTAAACTCCTCCGGTCAATTCTCCATGTACTCGAACCTGGCCTCAGTATGGTACCGGTACTATCCCATATCGGGAAGATACACTAAGTTCATCACGCTCAACACGGCTTCTGTGAAAGGAATCCTTTGGCTCACCAAAGGGTCGAAAAGAGTCGGCACAATCACTGGAACAATCACACGCCCGAGTGCTTTCATCTTGTTACCATTCCATTGCGTCACCTGGGAGTATGGCATGTTAAATCGATCAAAGCCAGGATATGGAGGCATCATAACCCAGAGCTGGTTAAATTTGTCGATCCTGGAATGGTGTTTGAGCAAGGATGTTACCCAGTCCATCAAATGCTTGAGCACACTGAGATAGACGGTATGAAGGATATCGGGTACGATAATAGTCTTCGGAGAGATGCATTACAGATTCCAGAAGCCTCCTTCTAAGGTTCCAACCTTTCGATCTTCCAGATCTGCTCTTGCTGCCTGTCACTCCGTCTCATCTCTCTGAGTCGCGTGTATCATCTTTTGGAAGTATAGCCGATAGTCTCTCAATTCCCACAACAACGAATTCCGGTCTCCAAACGACGATTTCGGTGCATTGCACAGAGGGCAATGGGGCTGCTTGATTGAGTATAAGTGAATGTGTTCGAAGTAGTCAGCCAGCCATGCACAGATGACAGGATAACATCGCCACATGCGACCATCAGCACAAAGCATACACTTTCCAGTTTTGAAAACGGCATCGAGAGGACGAAGAATAAGCTTGAACACCTTCCTTACAACCTCTCAATTGTGGATTTGTTGTTCCTTCACAGCACATGTTTTTCCATGTCCATTAAAGTGATATTTCGGAGGAATGGGAAGAAGGGCAACAAGGATGCTCACAAGATTCGAAGGTTTTGAGCTAATCGTCGAGTGGATGTTACCAAGGGTCAAAAATACTGGCCATCCTATGTTGTCGCGCGAATAGTTTCTGAGATGTGTCTGGTCTGAAATGCCAAAGACAGAGAAAATCGTACATCCAAGCGGCCGCAGAAGCTATTGAAGCGGTCGAAATCATTGTAGCTATCATGATATTCAACTAATGTAACTGTTCATTTCACCACCAGTCGCTTGATTTCACCTCTCAGTAGATACGTTCTGCAGCATCATTGAATTCCTTGGCTGGAGCATACGACATATGTTCCCAGAACGCAGGCTGTTGCATGAGGACCTCAATGGATTCAACAGGATTGCAGTAAAAGAAATGTGTGTAATCATCGTTGCAAAGGTGGTTTGGATCGGCAAAACAATTGTAACAAACTTTGCCGGATTTCCAAGAGTCGATGCCCATCAGGTAGGACATGTCATTCAACTTTTCAAATGAAGTGTGGGACAAAGTGAAGTTGCTGACGGTTGTCATCATCAGGTTCCTGAATCGCGTGGTGATGGCAGCTCTGCTCGAGTTGTGATTGACACACCAGTACACGAATCGATATTCCTCCTCACAAAAGAACGGTGAGCATGGATCAATTTCATCGTCGAAGATATTGAAATACTCGTTACCTCAAGGCTTGCCTGCTCGATGGTTGTGAAAGAGACGAGTACCATAAATACCTGGCAGAACTGGAGGTTGCTCTGGATCGACAGACGCATTCTCGCTGTCGGCTTCTGTATGGCTGGACACATTGTCCGAAGGGTGATGAACTGGGTCGTGATGCAGTTCATCAACGAAGGGAAGGAGGATACTGTCGTGCTCGATTGCAGAACCATTGTCTGGAAGTTGTTCAGCTGATACTGCTAATGTCGCTTCTTCATGGTTGCAACGGAGGTGAGTAATGTAAGCACCAATGTAGGAGTACATCACAGAGCCGTAGAGACACTGTTGACGACTATCCATGATTCGTTAGCAAAATGCCATGTCCCAATAATGTTAAGAAGCGTCTCCACTGTATATTAGCTACTAATACCATTACAAGCTGGCTGGTCTTCGGAAAAAGTCGTACCTCAATTTCTTTTTTCCTAAACTGCGTCTTACAACTCTCATAGGATTTCTCCCATCCTCCTTCACACGTTGGCAAAGTGTTTAATCGCCCTCACAATTCCAACATCTCTTGGATCTCGAGAAGCATACTCTTTCTGCATTCAGCTCATCACGGTGATTGTTTTGCACTCTCACAATACCCTCCTACGCACATTGCCTGATATATGATTGTCATTTTTTGTCAGGTTCGTACCTTACATGAACCATGCATTCTCCCTAGATACCGACTCAGCGACGTCATCGCGGGGTACAAGAACTCGAGCGAGGAGAAACCAGTGAGATATGACTGCAGATCATGCTTTTAGTTGTCTTGGTGATGAACTTAAGCATTCAGTAGACAAATCAGGGCGCTTAGATGATATGAAGCAAATTGTGTCCTAGCTGAATTGCAGCCAAGATGAAGTCGCTGGATCAAGAAAACCCTCCAAGCCTATACATATATTCGCCTTGCCTGCCCACCTTACTTACAATCTCCAGAACCTTTGACACACCCTCATCACCTCTGCTACCGCTTCTCATCACCCTTGATGATATATTCAACATTCCCGACACTTGTTTTGAGTAACCAGCATTCGATATCCACCACTCAATCATTGATAACTGTTGAGAACCTACAATGTAATGTGATGCCCTCTGGTTGCCGAAATCAGTTGTCGCAGATGCTAATACAATCCATATGCCGACTCTACATGTCTGCATCTGGGCCGAGAACGCCGGTGTTGGACTCAGCCAATGGGCATCAGAAACCATAGGGATTTGGCAGGATAAGGGTGCCTTGACAACTCAACGGATAGATAATAAAGTGAGGGAGGGCGTCTGGGCGATAGCCCAGTCCATGACCATCATCAACAAGCAAGGTGCCGGCCATGAGCAATGGAATCTCCTAATCGATCATCGCATTACCCGAATTAGTGATCGGAGTCTAAAAGGCTGCTTCGGAAATGATACATGGCAGACAAGACAAACCTCGATGGTCAAATACTCAAGGCAGTAATGGACAAGTTCGGGGAGATTTGTCTTTGCCCAAGGAAGAATAGGCTCAAAGGAACACCGACTAAGAAGAGGAAACTCGTGCACGTTGGTATGTATTTCATCGCCCTGATGCTTTGTTTGCTCTTCCTGATAACATGTTGATACAGAAGACAATCAGGAAGAAACCTCGGGTCACGGGTCTTCGCCGATAACGGTGTGTTGCCATACCTGTATCGATTTCCTTGTCGAGCCATGAAGGTTTTCCATCGCCAATGTGGATCCCCACATTACTGGGACCAGTATGGGTGAAACCAATACTCCGTTATTCTCATGGCAATGGCCTGGGGATGATGGATCGATACTTCAGATATTTACCCCAATCGTTGATATGACCGTTTTGTCAATCGTGAATGGGGCAATCGCTGGTCTGCCAGACCCTAGCCGGGATATCCAAGAGCTTTCGGAATGCTGGGAGGAGTCTAATGGAGATGGTGGTCCATACGCCCGTGATGTTACCCCAATCATCGATAACAATACTGCTGCTGGATGGGTCAACGCAGCGATGGAATTATATAACCAAACGCTGATTTGCGTTGTTCATCGTGGCGAACAAGCCGACGGCACAGCTTGTGCCCAGATACCTATGCGTGGTTGCTGCAGTTATCTTCCTCTGGATGTCACCCTCCCACCTCCAGCCGAGGATATGATCGACGATAGTGGGGAGGAATCGGATGATGAGGGTCAGACGCGGCGCCCGAATCCACGAAGCTTCCGACCAACGAAACCAGGGTTCCGAAAGTTTGAAATGAGGCTTTAACAGGGGTGTACCAGACAGCGGAAATACCTTGAAGTCACCCGAAACCATGCTGTTGGTCCCTTTGCCGATTACGTGCAATGCCTCATTGCTGATGAGGATGTGGCTTGGCTACGCGAGCCGGATCACATTCTGAATCATCCCGCTGCAGGCTCTTTAGCCAATAGAAAGTGTACCAGCAGCCGCCCAGCTGCAAATCAGTCGTTGTGAGGATGGAATGCACTGGCTGGACGTTGGTTTAATGATTTGGGTTGGGGATGGGGATTTATCTGGCACTTTGGCGGGTGGACGGATGGGTGATAATTCATATTTTTTGGCTGAGGTTTTGCGTCTCCTTTTGGTGTTTTGTTTATTTCATTATTACATCATTCATATTGAGAAATGAAGGGCTGTGTTGAGAGTTCACGATGTTGGGATTAATCATTGAGACCTTGATTTTTGAGATAGGCATACTGGCAGCGATAGGACTCTGTGTATGGCTATAATGTAATGGGCAGTTCGGTATCTTTACCCAGCAGAACTTAGCTCGCATGAAGAGTGAAACGCAAACGCTTTCTAGCTCATTGCGATCTTGATCTTCATCAAAGGAAGCCAATCCACAACCCTGCGGCATGCTAGTCACCTGCCATTGTTTGTTCCGAGTTCGGGTCCATCCAAGGAGTTAGAAGTGTGGGTGGCGGGACAAACCAAGATCCTGGAATTGTCGACAGGATAACAAGATGCATCACCATGATGCTTTTAATCATATCAACGCTTTCTTTCCTTTACACAACACTTTATTTCATTTACTCTACATTCATTCACATTTCCTTCAGTCACTCCTTGAATGTTTTCGTGTTTATCACTCACCGCCTTGTCAAATCATGACATGAATTTGCTGCACATCTCCTCCTGAGCCTCTTCCTTCCAGCACCCCGAGAAGCAGATGATCGGTCCATGATGAGGATCTTGATTACGATCTCACCATGATCCCCGACAATTACAATGATCGTCCAGATGACATTTCAGAATCGGACAACGAGCCTCATCAGTGACCATCCAGGAACACAATGGGCGAGTACCCATCAAAGGATTCTTTCACGTCAACACTAGGAAAATGAGTCACGGCAACTGAATAAACGCCTGCATCACCAGATCCTTTACATCTTGAGCGTCGGGAGGTCAATATTTTTTCAGAGGAGGAGGATGACCGTGAGCCTCCGCCGCTGGCATCCAAGAATGTATCAGATGAAGCGTTTGAATGGTTGAATCTGCCTGCTAATGTATATATTTACTAGAGCAAGGATTCAAACAAAGTTGGTGAGCAATTGGTTGCATGGAAAGCTGGAAATCTGTGGTGATATGAGCCCTCTGTTTACGACGTGACTGGCCTAATCGTCGGTGCAGGACTCAATGCCCAGACAACCCTTTCATGCGTTCCGGCAATGGTCATGGCACGTGTAAAGCCTATAGCTATGAATTATGTGAGGTTTGTGAATCCCTCTGCCACAAATGCGGTGAAGACCGCCCAGATTTATAGTTGGTGGTATGTGGAAATAGCCAGGATTGATCCAGCCCAGAGAATCTCGGACCCTCCAGGTGCCAACATTTCAGTGGTAACTGCATCATCTCGACGATTGATTTCATCGCTGACTTTGTTCATCAGGCTCTCACAAGGATTACTTGCTCCTGTGCAGCAATGGTTCACCGCTGCAAGACCTCAATCGACTCAATTTACCTATTTCAAACAGAGTCACCTACCGAGATCCAAAAAATGGTAGCCTGGCTATTGGCAAAGGACAGGTTCACATGCCCCACAAATGTTCGTGACTTAGGTTCAAAGTTCCCCTCTTGTGTAATCATTGTCTTGATGATCAATTTAGGAGTGCAAGTTTCGATTTACAGTGACTGAAATTGTGGATCGTATTCACCGGACATACTGCTATGGCATACGACCATTGCGAATGGATGATAGATCATTGATGGATCAAATCGACCTAACATTGATTGCTCTCACTGTGAAGGCCATCCACCATTGTCTGTTGGAGTGGAAACCAGGCCAGTTTAGAGTCCCGCCAGAGGTTGGTCCAGGAGGTGGAACACGACATAAGTGCAATACAACCAACATTCGACATGCTGTGAATGATACATGCACAAATATATTTCATTGTCCCGATGCGGATTTTCACTCTTCCTCGCCAGAGGTTTGAGACAAAAAGATAGATAATATCCGCAGCATGATTTGCAGAAGGATCCACTCAACTGTTACAGAGCGAGCGATGGCACAACCTCACAACGATCAGGGCAGCTTTGATGAAGACTTCACTGATTATGTCCTGGAGGCACTGATAGAGAAGCCCGACGTACGTTTCAATTGTCTCAGCAGCGTTGTTGCTGCTACTGAAGCTAGCATGCGATTCGCTGCTGCTCTGCCTGTGGGTGGGTCGTCCATCGCCAACAGCAGCCAGCCCGTCCCCTGCAGCAATAGCAACAGCAACAGCAACAGCAACGACATCACCAGCATCAGTAACATGATCACCATTGAGAATACGGGATTAATCGATGGAAGTACGATTGTAGAGGGTGCGATGTCGCTTGGAGGTTAGGAATGTTGTCAGTGATCAGATTTAGGATTTCATTTGTGTGCTATTTTATTCTAGGTTTCGTCGATATATCATAATAGTAGTAATTGTAATAGAACTGTTGGTTTGCTGAAGCCTGTTCTCAAATGCGTCAAATCATAATTGGGATGATGCGTTACCCTCCCACGACATTTGAACTGCATGGTACTGACAATCTTGTATCAACAAATTAAATATTGTGAACCACTTCTGCATGGTAACTATCATTGGTCAAATTAAGCCATGGGGGTCTTTCAAAACAAGAACTACACGCTGCATGAAACATAGGGAGTGAGTACCATCATCAGCGTGAGGACAGATCGAATTGGGCAACATAGGAGTATGCTGAGAGATGATTGGTGATACTGCCAAACAAAGTGTGAACCATTCGTCAAGTGCTCATTGTCACATTCACAATAGTGGGTACACTGGTCTTGACGCTTGCAAACAGCATTGCAATGACCCAAACCACACTCTGGAACAGTAATGCAATGCAATATTTCAGGGAAACCACGATATCATTTTTTGTGTTTGTGGGTACAATATACAAAATAAATTTAATGAATGAAATTTAGTTTTTGCTGATGAAGGTCTGTCTCAGGACTTTCTAAATATCTTGAAATACGTACTTTCTCAAATATCTTTGCAAAACTTAGTCTCATGTCTGTCACTTTGATGATTCTAGCATTGCCCTGTTTTCAAAGTCTTTGACTCTTCCCAATGGCTATAGTTTCATTCTCTCCACATTGCAGATCACACTCATGGGCTTCCAAAGACTTAATGTGGCCTTTTACACTGATGCTTGTCATGGATAGATTTACAGCCAGCTGTATGATGTGCGCCAGGCACAGTATGTGGTTCCTCGATGCAGGCCAATCAAATCCGGAGACCTCAAAGGTTTATTGCAACTCACCAGTCATCGAATAATTCTAGAAAGCATTATCAGTTGTCATTACAAGCAAACGGCTGTGGTTAAGCTGATAACGATCAGGAACATCCTTCAAATGTCCAGCTAGCCTTGCTCCAGTATGTTGGCCCTTCACCTATCATCCTTCACCAGGTATCGAAAGAGGAAAAGAATAGGCGATCTATGTCATCGAAAGCTAGTTGTACTTCGCGCACTGCCCAATGTCGATCCATACAGTAAGCACAGACTCACGTTATGGCCAGTTTGTTCATTGATGTCAACCACTCCAATGGGAAACGAACTTTAGTTCATGACAGCAATTGCTTCATAATTGCATCCACGGTCAATGGGTATTCTGTCCAGCAAATGTTGCTGTGGGTGGTTCCGGACAGCAGCACTAGGTCACTTTGTAATGCTTTATAAGACCGTCATAGCTCGAGATTTGACAAAGTGTGCCCTGGAATATGGGCCAAAACAAAGGCTATCATGAGGTCACGATTCCACATGTCTTGGTGAAATTCGGAAGTTTCATAGTCATTCTCTGTCAGTTTGGAGTGTTCTGTCTCTCAATTCACTTAATACTGATTAAACCTAAATGTCCAATTTGAATGTCCTTTGTGAACTTACTATTCTAATTCCTCGACTTACTTGTCTCCTCAGGATGGCCAAAGGTGTTTCATCGACCATTGTACTACCCAATTCAGAAACTTCCGACTCTGTTAATCCGTTTAACTTTGCGATGTTTGCTTTTGCCAGCAAGTGTCACCTGATTGTGCTGGTCCCATGTGCTGATGGATGGCGAAGAACTTGATGACAAACAATACATACGATGCCAGGACTGCCGGTCTCCTCGATTCCGCAGTGCAAATATAATCGCCGCAAACGTGCATGTCGAGAATTGTTCCAAGCAATAGGACATTTCGAGCCTACATTCATTGATGCCCACCAAGCATCAAAGATGATTTGCAAATTAAGGTTGCTCAAATCACCCATAACGACATGTTCATTGTTGGAAGAGATCATAACCTGTACCAAGGAGTTATTGAAAGATTGTAAATCCGACATCACGGTAAGAATTCGATAGCTGGGTAATCCAACTTGAGAGACTGCCATCAGTTAAGTTATAGTATAGTAGAATGCAGGTTCTTCAATATTGACTCTAGAGCTGAAAGCTAAACTAGTCTGATCTGTGAGACATTGCATGCATATTTGTGAAGTTGTATAAAAAGACATATTGACTAGACTGACCACGCAAAACTCAATTTAGGAACAATGGAATGCAGTTCATCGCTGCGTAGCATGTTAAGCCTGCACAAACATTGTTCATGCTTGGTGGAAGCTCAATTGTAGGAGGCAGACGTGATATTGTCACTAGCATGTTGACTCATAGCCACAGCCAATCAGTCGATTATGGGTTAACGCTGTTCCATGGCCGTTAGATAATCCTAGATGCAAGAATAATCATGGTGCATGCTGCGTTGACGCTCATTTCTAGGAGATGGTAACAATATCGTCACTAGGATTTTTGCCTATAGAGGCGGTAGATACATTGATTAAGGGTTAATGCCGATGCACAGCGCTTTGAGTGTCGATGATGGAAGACCGAAAATTGTTGATGCTCAGTGGATGCTGATTTGTAGCAGGGGGTAGCAATAACATCTGTACCATTTTTTCACTTAAATGTGGCTGATACTATGATTATGTGTTAATGCTGTTCCATGGCCATTAGATTATCCAAGATGCAAGACCAAAAATTGTTGACACTCCGTTGACATTCATTTTTAGGAGGTCGAAGTGATATCGTCACTAGCATTTTTTCCCATAGAGGCGGCCTATACAATGATTATGGGATAATGCCAATGCACAGCGCTTTGAGTGTCCCGGATACAAGACCAGACATTGTTGATGCTCCATTGACACTCATTTTTAAGTGGCAGTGATATTATCCATAGCATTTTTGCCAAGAATGGTGGCCGATACTAGGATTATATGGTGACGCAGTTGCATTGCGCTTCAATTATCCAACATGCAAGACCAAAAATCATCAACGCTCTGTTAACACTCATTTTTAAAAGGTTGTAGCAATATCCTCAATGCCAGTTTCGCCCAAAAAGGCTGCAAACACTTCAATTATAGCTTAATGATGTGGCAGAGCGGGTTGATTGTCCAAGATGCAAGAACAAAAATCGTTGATGCTCCATGGAGGCTCATTTTTAGGAAACAGTAGCGATGTTGTTGCTCGCATTGTTCACTGCAAAGTTGGCCAATACTGTGATTATGTTTCACAGCAACAAAGTCTGTTGTTGATTATCAGACTCGCAAGACCAAAAATTGTTGACGCATCGTTGTTGCTCATTTCCAGGATGTGGCCCTGAGCATGTCACTATTGTTTTTACCTATAAAACCGGCAAATACAATCACTTTGGATGGATGTGACTACTTATCCCTTTGGTTGCCAAAAATGTAAGACCAAAAATCATTGACGCTGCATTGACGCTCACCTTAATGACATCCCAACTGTCATTGAACGCTCAACAATTGTATGTAACAATGCATACAGTAGTTATTGGCAACCAATAAATCGTTTCTATATATGAAAATTTGCATTCAAAACCTTCCCAGCCTCACAATGTCTGATCCACGACTAGACACGTTATATGAGTTTTAAATCTCGTTGGCCTATCACATTCCAGTGCTTTCACCCGGCAACGAACCCCATGTACATCCCCATACCAGTTTTTGATATGATTAGCCCGACTTCATCACCTTTCCTCATCTCGCTCACGCTCCACAATTTCCATGACCCACCATAAGCAATTTTCAAAATCTCAACTATGTGCACCAGGGGTGTGCAGAGAGTTATCTGGTTGCATGCTTAAACAAAGGCCACATGTCCGTCGTCAATAATCGGGGTTCACATTGTGCTTCGATTGTTGTATTTATGACTCATTTGACATTTGTTACGCCTTTGGTGTTACAGGTATATTTCTGGGATCACACTGGATCACTGGATAATCCTAATATGAATATTGGAACCGGAATCACGAACTATCACTCATATTTCCGTATTTGATCTACCTTCCAGATTTGTTCAATAATTAGTCACATCTCCAGTAGCCGACCTTCACATCGATAGATCAACGACAGCGATCTGGCCAACCCTAAATAAGCTGTGCATCATCTTTGGATAAATAATCGTCGTAAGATCTCTATTGTTACAGCTCACTGCATATCAGTAGGAAACCTTATTCCTAGTTGCCGGACAAATGACTATCCACTCATACTCCAATGGGTAATTCCTAGGGAGATGAGGTGTTGTTAGCATCAGAGCATTATGACATCTTGAGATTTGCAGAGTCATAAAAGAGATCAGTCGACAACCAATAAGTGATAGATTGGAGCCCAATCGACCGAATGGACTTATATGAATCAACCCTTGGTTCAACCACACATTCTTGGTCTGGGCGAATGGGACGTTGGAATCATATGTCCGGAGTGGCACGGGATATTCTCCATTCGATATATGGCACAATAGATCAGTTGCAGAATACTGTATATTTGGCTCCAATAAAGCATAGTCAAATTAATGGTTCTGTTGTTTGCCGCAATCATCAAACCGTCACGGACACGGTGGGTATATGATGGGGCACTCTCACTGGCTCTCGGTGACATGAACCCATCCATTGATAATTGGCTTCAGAAAAGCTCGAATTCATACAAGATATCGCTAATAGCGATTGTGTCGCAATACGAACACATTACCTGGATGACATAGAAAGTGCTCTTAGGAGTTAGAACTCGACTATCATTGGTAAATGCAAATGGTGAAGAGGCTGTTATGTATGTGAACTCCAAAATAGGCTTGGCAGTCGTACGATTGTCAAGGGTGTGGATCGTCTGAATTATATCAGCACTACTGACATGGAGGAAGGACATCGATAACATACGTTTGAACATTCAATCATCATTAAGATTTATCAACGGATACCTATTGACCTTCTCCACCTGGAGGTTAAGCCTTAACATGATTCCTGTGGATTATCCATTACTTCTGTATCGAAGTAAACGAAGATACCTCTCTACTGATGTCCAGAGTTGTACATTCATCTTCAGTTCTATATCACGGAAAAACCTATCACTCTGGATACATGGTCATTCTTAGTACCTTGGTTAAAGCAAGTCATTGACCGGGAAGAGAGCAAGATGATACTTTGGAGACCAAAGGAATTCCGAGAATCAGCCCGATACAACAGCACAATGGAAATCGGTCCGGAAGCAACACGCACTCCTCCCGGACACTCCGGTAGCCCTCACCAGTGCTTCTAATTACTTCCAGATGCTCCCAGCCCCCCCCTAGTGCTGTGCAAAGTGCTCTTATACTCTGCAAGACCATTCTCAGGTGCTACTGAAAGCACCTGCAGTTATGGAGGTGCATTCAAGATGCTACGAGATTTGACGATTACAATAGTCAAATTTTGGAGCCACTGAGATCTCTGTGCAGGTCTGCGGGAGACTTCCAGAGCAGCTGAGACCTCTGCGCAAGCTCTGCGGGAGACTTGGTGCCATATTCTCACAGCAGTGGTTCTTAGGGTACCATAACCCCAAGACATTTCATTTGTCATATTCGTCTTTGTTACAGTCACAAGATTGGCTACATCATAATGGGGCATGTAATATCTATGTCTTTCTGTATATATACATACCGAGTTACAGGGATAATGGAGATGGACTCAGCGACAGGAAGTATATATTTGGGACACCTCGGGGTAGATAGACATCATCTCATTATACGAAATACCCACTGTATCTTTCCCAGCTCCTGGTCTCAAACACTCTTGCCAAGCATTCATAGATTCACGCAACTTGTGCTGTTCATCATGGCCGGGTATCCCTTCATATCTTCTCACCCACTTCCAACGTTCGTCAAGCCATAACCACTCTTTCTCAAGAATTCCCTTCGGATGCCATCCAAGGTGCGGTGGAGTGTTGACAGGCTACCGGCCTTCAGGCTCCACCTTTCGACGACACCGTGATCGAGTGAACTGAGGTATACACTCCGACGCCGTGATCGAACAAGTATGGAGATGCACATGGAGACTGTAATCGAGGGCATTTGGAGATACACATGGAGGGCGTGATCAAGTGAACTGAGAGATACACTCCGAGACCGTGATTAAGTGAGTGCGGACATGCACTTGCAGGCCGTGATCATGCGTACATGGTGGCCGCATTCGTGCAAGTTTGGAGATATACATGGAGGCCGCAATTGATTGAACTTAGAGATGCATTCCGATGCCGTGATCGAGCTAGTCTCGAGATGCACTTAGAGGCCGTACTTGTGCGAGTTTGGAGACACACTTGGAGGCTGTGATCGAGCGAGTTTGGAGATGCATTTGGAGGCCATGATCGAGCGAGTTTGGAGATACACTTGGAGGCCGTGACCGAGCAAGTTTGGTGATGCACTTGGAGGCCATGATCGAGTGAGTTTGGAGGAGTACTGGGAGGCGGTCAATCTGGAGGCAGTAGTGCAGAGGGAGGCGCGATGAGACCTGAGACTCTATTCATTGGTTAACTCGTAATTGTGGGAATGTAGAGAATTGTGTATAACATGGTCTGCCGAGAGATGACAGACTGGCTGGGAGTAAACGACAATCGATGTTGGTATGATGCAGTATGCGGTGTATGATGTACTCAGTGTATGCTGTACTAGGTGTTAATTCTTGATCATGGCATGGAGAGATAAGAGAGGGATGACTTAACTTCGTGTTCTCAGGTGATGATAGAGTTGACAACAAGAAGGAGAGAGATGAGAGGAAAAAGGACAAATCATCATGAGAAACTGGGACTTAAGAGAATGTGGGGTGCGATTCCATTTACCATCTCTGATACAGCAGGTACGAGTCCCGATCCGGTGTGTGGTAACACCGATACGAGGTCTTCCCAACCCAATCAGGCAAGTCGTACCCCAGCATTCTCATATCCGCTCGTATCCTCCATATCATTCTCATCCTCATCCCCCATCTGTCTCTTTCTTGTCCACAACGCTACCATCATTGCAGAACACAAAGTTAAGTCATCCCTCACTATCTCTCCATGCCATGATCATGAGTTGACAGGGAGTACAAGCATGCACCGAGTACCGCATACACGCAGTACAGCGTACATGGAGTACAGCATCCACCCAAGAGTGTTTTCTCGTCCGTTCATTCTCATGAATACGAGTTGACCCCTGAATGTAGCTTCAGGTTCCGGCGTGCCTCCCTACACAATCGACCGCCATCAGGCAGCTCTCCATGTGAGCTCAAACGTAAAGTCACCTTCTCATATTCCCACAGTTGTGAGTTGACTCACTGATGCATAGAGTCTCGGCACTCGGCACGCCATCCATTGACCGCCGCCAGGTACTCGTCCAATCTCACTCGATCACGGCCTCCAAGTGTATATCCAAACATGCTCGATCACAGCCTCCAAGTGCATCTCCAACCTCGCTTGTTTACGGCCTCCAAAGTTCGCACAATCCTGGCCTCGAGGTGCATATCTCCAAACTTGCTCGATCACCGCCTCCAAGTCTATCTCCAGTCTCACTTGATCATAGCATCCAAGTGAATATCCAAACTCGCTTGATTACGGCCTCCAAGTGCATCTCCAATCTCGCTCCATTATGGCCTCCAAAGTTCGCACAATCACGGTCTCCAAGTGCATATCTCCAAACTCGCTCGATCATGCTCTCGGAGTGCATCTCCAGAGTCACTCGATCTCAGCCTCCAAGTGTATCACCATATACGCTCAATTACTGTCTCCCGGTGCATCTCCAAACTCGCTTGATCACGGCCTTGGAGTGTATCTCTGAGTTCACTTGATCGTTATTTTGAGGTGCTCCTTGAATTGCTCTCAAGCACTGCCTGAAGCCAGTCCAGATATACCGTGTGTAGATGGGTAGCTATATAGATACATCGATGAGAATACAAACTGAATACATGAGTTTTAAAAATTGTTGAATGATGAGTAGTGGCTATGATTTCCAGGCGCACCAGCAGCGTTCCCAAAGAAGATGTTGTTCCCAGACTGCTATACTGTGATTCGAGGTGCTCCCAAGCTTGTCGTCGGCGCTCCCAGGCTTGTCATTGGCGCTCCCAGACTTGTCGTCGGCACTCCCAGACTTGTTGTCGGCGCTCCCAGGCCTGTTGATGGCGCTTCCAGGTGCTCCCAGGTGCTCCCAAACTTCTCTCCGGCCCTCCGAGGTGTTCCCAAACTCATCACAATCACTCCCATGGTACTCCTATACCAGTCATCAGAGATCACAATTACTCCGAATGCCAGGCGGAATGCCCTCCTAGGGGCTGATACTCTCCTGAAATCGACGCATCTAAGTTTACACTCCACATCCTCGCAGACACTCCTGGAGGCTCTCAGTGACAAAAATACATTTTGCTGATGTAGTGAGGTGATTCAGAGAATACTTCTGTTAGGTTACTCTTGAGTCGGCACTACTCCTTCTGCTGAGGCGAAACTACTTTACTGTTTCTTGTAAGACAAGTCGATACTTGCAGTCGTCGTATTGTTGGACAGTCGGTCCTCGAATATAAGTGCCGGTTGTTGGAATGATACTCTAGCATCCCTTAGAAGTCCGAGAGTTATTATGATAGTGTGGTCGTTCAGAGGATACATCTTTCAGGCTCTCCTTGTGTCGTGTACATCAGCATACTGATTGCTTAGGACGATACTCTTTAGTCGATACTATCTATGGGGAACAGAGAACTGAACAGTTACCTTGTGTTCTTTGGGTGTTAATCCTTATATGCATCCTGAGTGAAGCCTGATTCATCTTCTTCTTCATTAGTCCGGAACACATTTGGGGATTGTATTCATCAGGACCTAGGGTGAATCTCCCGGTGTTATAACATCACTGACTTGAATTTTGTTTGTGAGTTTCGTCTCTAATTGGGTTTCAGTTTAGTGACTGAACGGTAACTGGCAGGCCGATATTGTATTCATTGGTCATCAGTCAGTGCGATTTGGAATCTAGATCATTGCCGTGGCCCATCCGACCCTTGCACATGCGCAGACGAAATGTCATGTCTCACAATTTGGTTACTAAAATCAGGTAACAGCTGACGCATAGCACAATAGGTACACCTATCGCTTTTCCAAGAGATACATCCTAAAAAATATCAATTTGCCTATTCACTCCTCCGGCGATGCAGGAGCTGTCATTATTCCTTTGTCTGAATCCGATTTCTCTATGGTGATTAGCTTCTGACACTATATGCAGGGGTAAATACTTACTGGTTCAACAGGATTTGATTTGTTAATAATTGACGAATCAGGCGCTGCGTCGCATGGGAGAGACGGAATGCATTTCTGTGTCTGGGGCTTCCGTGGACCTTGCCTTTTATGACTACTCCCTCGTCAAGCAGTCACATGCAGCATTAGCAATTCTCTGGCAACACTATCCAGAGCCTGCATATGCTCGCCAAATGATGTCGGTGCAGAGGAGGCTGTATTATCTTCCGGTTGAGATTGAATACCAGCCGGAACCTTCAATTCTGTTGTCCTGTACATCTTCTCTCTCTCACGGAGGTACCCAGCCGTGTCTCCCCAGCCTGGTTGATTAAATTTGTCAAGCTTTATCTGCTTCTACATAATACGCTACATGCGATGGTGTACTGTTGTGGAGATTGTGCGCATCACCCAACCGGGTTCGTGATCTTCCCTCAGGTTGCCCAGCTCAGGATCATCGCTCAGGTCGCCCTGCTCAGGATCTTCTTCCACAACAACCTCATCTTCCGCTTCCTCCCCTTCATCGGAACTTGCAACATCACTCGGACGATCTCAGATGGCATTCAACATCTCCTCACATGTTGTTTTGGAATTTGTGGTTGTCAATCCCGCCGTCTCAGCATTTCTCATATCGTCCTGCTCCTGCGTAATTGCTGTCTCTGCATCTTCAACTCGCTTTCTTGCCTCAGCGGTCTCTCTATCCACATAATCCTCTATCCATTTCTCCTTCTCTTTGTTGTTTACAAAGTGGGTTTCTCTTCATTTCCCCACCACAAGCTTCTTGTTGGAATGCAAGCTGCGCAATGCTCCAAGGGCTCTGACCCTTTCAGCGTCCAAGCGGCTCTTGTCTACATTTGCTTGATAATGGCGTCGTGTGGAGCACTTGGTTGATTTGCCATATTTGCTTGCCAGTTGTGCCAAAAGGTTCTTTTCGGAGCATTGACCATTGTATTGTGTGTTGAGTTTGTTGATGGGCAAGACGTTGGATGTTGCAAGATATGGACTACATGGAGGCAAGCGGCGTCCATTATGTCGAGGTTGGTACACTTAATCAACTTCAACAAAGCGAAATCTGCATTTTGACTGTCACTATATTCGGAATAGCAATGTTAACCGTACTTGATTACATGACATTTAGCATGTGTCTCAGGTGAGATCCCGGGGATGCCGTGAGACAAACATCAGCAGACTGCCTTTCTATTGACGAAGGTGCTGGTTATATCTCAAAATCACGAGCTTTCGGCAGTCATTCAATGCGATGACTCCTTGTAAACAAACTCAAAACATCAGACCAACTTGAAGCAAATCGTAGGACAGTGGGAAATCTGTACAAGCTGCAGCTGTATGTAGTAGGATTCATCTTCTGTTGAACGTGCAAGTTGGGTGTTACGCATTCCATTGTGACTTGAAGCTAACTATATGTTCATCAGGACTTCCCACTTCTGTTCGTTATCATCATCCTCAGGACTTCACACTTCTTTTTGTTACCATCATCTCTTCACTTCCACACCAGGAAAATAATGCCTCGACAGACATCTCACTGATGTGCGACGTAATTCGAATCGTGCAGAACGATGGGTGCTTCATCCATCACGCCACGTACTGAGACCCAGAAACACCGCGGACACTACTCAGTCCACCGTGACAGTGCAATTGCAGGCACCGAAGTTATTTTACAGGAAGCACGGCCAACAATTGTCCGTAAAACTAGAATCAGCAGCAAAATGGAGCAGCACGCGATCGGATTTACGTATTGTCGTATTGAGCTAAACGGCCATCAATTCATGATATTACATACGTCTGGTGTACTTAGAGATCTGCGCGACTGATGTTTGCTGCCTGTGATGTGAAACCTGAATGGTCCACCAGGATATTTGTATGCACCATCGGCGAAATCGAACGTCACGATGTAGACACCACTGGGATTTTTGCATATGAATTTCATGATAAGCATCCCCTTAGGGGACCAAACAGGCTTGAACCACCTTAGAGGATGCCACCAAAGTGTATATGGTAGAGGTAATAGCCGAATCTGATATGTAGATGCAGCAACTAATTTCTTGTAGGTTTTCAATATGTCTGCAACTTTGGCAAGGCAAGGAGGTCGGGTACAGCTAGAAAAGTCTGACATGAGCCTTGCCTTGAATATGGCCAAAATGGCCTAAGGAGGGTTTTCGCATGCCGCGATAGAGGAAACGCAATACATGATCAAGAAGCCTCACGCTGGAGTCAGAGAAGAGAAGATGCGGGAGGTTGAGTTTCCGGCGCATAAAAATGTGAAAGCTGTGGTGGAATGACTCCCAGCTATGCTTCGGGCATATCAAACTGATGGCTGCCTTCTTGGCCGGAATGGCACAGCCCAGAATCCCCAGACATGCTGGACGTGCAAAGGCACAGGTGCACCTCCACCAGAGCGACTAAGACAGCCAACACCAGAACCGACGCCCCATCCCCCCTGAACATCACCTATGCCCCCTGGTGATAATGAGGGAGCTCACGCTTCCGAAATCCAAAGGGTGCCACCTGGATATGTGCAAATACATACTCCTCTTCTGTGTGCTCAATTCTTCAATCTGGATGCATATGCCTAGGATTGCAAGCACGATATAGATTTTGATCCATATTTGCTGATTGATGAATGATCATCCACTGGTTAGTACACTATCGGCCGCGTGGTAATGCAGCTGACATCGATTTTGCAGGCGACGGCAGCCTATTGAGCAAACCTGTCTGCGAAGACAAGCATTGATGGAACGGAACCGGATTCTCAAGTGTATTATTATCTACACTTAGCGGATACTTGACAGTCTATTTTAAACGATATATTGATATGTATTATTAAAGAACAATGTAGTGATGAATGAGAAAGTACTTGAAGGCAGTACAATGGCCGCCAAAACACCATCAATGATATACTATGCCAAATTAGATGAAAACAAATCGCGGATACGCCCATGGCAAAATAAGCGTCAATGGAGCGTCAACGATTTTTGGTCTTGCATCATTGGTAATCTGCGTGGAGAGTGGTTGTGGCCATTGATAAATACGGTATTCCCTGACTCTATAGACAAAAGGGAGAGCCACACGCTCCGTGCCCCATTCTGAAAATGAGCGTCAACAGAGTTTTGACGAATTTCAGTCTACTAAGTCATCTGATTCAAAACTGATTTGATTGTTACGATACATAATAACCGTATTGGCCGCCCTGATAGGAATGATAGATAGTGACACGCTCCCTGCCCCATCGCGAAAGCTGGCGTCAACGGAGCGTCGATGATTTTTGGCCTTTCATCATGGGATATGACAGCGCGATGAGTCAGTCATGGTCTATATGCAATGTTTTGGCTGTTTTTCTATGCTAAAACATTCAGGAACCCCCATTTGCAGAATCGTAAATGCAATAGATTGTTGCTGTCCGGGAGGCTGTCATGGGGATGTAGCTTGCTTATCTGCCTAGAGAGGCTACCAATTCCTCCGTAATAGAGGTGTGCAATCATGTGCCATTTAGATTACCCAAGATGCGAGACCCTAAATTACTGACACTCAGTTGACCCTCATTTTCAAGATGGGTCAGAGAGTGTGTTGTTTCCTCTTTTGTCTTTAAAGGAGGCCAATACCTCAGTTATGACTATCTGGAACCAATCGCCACTCAGATTACCCATGATGTAAGACCACAAATTGTTGATGCTCCATTGAAGCTTATTTCTAGGATGGGGCAGGGAGCATGTATCTCCATCTTTTGATTAGAAAGGCGGCCACTATATCCAATGTGGACAGTGATGGATCATTTTGGAAATTTTACGGTTAACAGTAGGATATCTGAATGCGGCGAAAAAGATAAAAACCCGAAATGCTGAACCGGAGATTGGACCTGATCAGTCTATCCAACCCTAGTGATGCCTGCGGGTTGACGGGACCGAGTCCAGGTTTGGACCACTAAGAAGCACCAGGTCGGGTTTTTGGACCGGTCTGGATCCCAACTGACTAATTTTTCCAGTCCTAACCTGAACTGGGGGCAGGTTACGCAAACCTGTTGCTCACACTATGTGTGGAGAAACTTCTGCACTGGGTACTGTAATGTCACAGCGGTGTTTCTTTCAATCCCAGGTCCCATAACCACAAGCCACTTGGCCTGTCATATTCATCTTTATTAACCATTTGAGTTTGACAATCACAAGTAGATTTACTACATAATAATTCAGTATGTATTATCTATTGATATCAATCTATATATGTACATAAAAGACAATATGGTTGTACATGGTACTTCAGTACAATGAGAGGAAGACCTGGAGACAGCAATTGAGGTCACATAGTGATAAAGTTGGAGCAATAAATTCTGCACACTTGGAGGCTATCATTGAGTAAACATAGAGATATAGTGGGATGCAGTGGTTGAATGAGTGCAGAGTCACTTCAAGACTGGAATTGTGTATAATAGAAGTCTGTGATCAAGACAACATAGAAGTGCACTTGAAGACTGTGATTGGCAATATTTGGAGACCCACTCCAAGGTCAATATCAAGTAAACTCAGAAATGCAGGTGGAGGCCATCATCATGTGAATATAAAGCTGCTCTTGTAGGCTATAATTTGTAGGTATGGAGATGGAATCGGGAGGTTGTGATTAAGCAAGTTGGACAAAGTACTGGAAGGCCATGATAAAGCAAGACTGGGGATACTTCAGTATATTGGAATTTAATGACCTTAGAGGTTCTCTTTGGGGCTGTGCTAAAAGCAGGTTGGAGATGCGCTTAGTGGCCAGTATTAAAGGTGTTACGAAATGCACATTGAAGTCAGGGATTGAGAGAAATTAGAAAACTACTAGGGAGTAGGTCTTCAAAAGGTATTAAATCGAATTGGTGGTAAGATGCAAGCTGACGCTCTCATCCTTTACTCATAACAATTATTTGAAATTTCAAGAGTAGAGTACTACAAGATACACCAAGGGATAAGAGAAGAGTGATGAGAAACTGACTGGGAGTTGGACACAGTTATTTAAGAGTTGAATTGACTCAGTGTTCACTTGAGATTATGATATGGAGCGATACAGAGGAATTACTTAAGTTGATCTTCTCAGGTATTGGTTGAGTAGTACATGAGATAGAGAGTGATTGGAAATGGTGATGATAGAGCATTGAGAAATCATCATGAGAACCTGGAACTTAAAGATAATGTTGAGTGTAAGTTGATTACCATATCCAATACCACAGGTATAATACGTAATGTGGCGAGTCAGGTGACATCCACAATGCATCCTAAACCCAATCACTGATGTCATACCCCAGATTACCCATATCCATTGGAATTCTTGCATATTTTTTTATCTTGATCACCTATCTTTTTTTTCTTCATATACAACTCTTACATCACCGTTCAAAACAAAGTTACAATATCAGACTTCATCATTCCATGCTACGATCATCAGTCAGCACAAGGTACTGCTGTCAGGCTATATTGACTATCTTCCAGCAAGTCTCACCTCATGATTACCATTACAAATCAATCCCAGAATATGGCACCAATTCCTGGCAGGTCTCCCTATAGTTCACCACCAATAACCAGCTCTCCATGGACTCAACATGAAAGTAAACTAACTATATACCCACAATTACAAGTTAACCGATGACTAGATGCTCAGCAACTGTCGTACATGTCTCTGAAAGAGTTGCCTCCTGATTGCCAACCTCACAGTGTATCACTGAACACAGTTGATCCTCGTCTACCAGAGGACTTCTGTATTTAAAGGATAACAGCAGTTATGCATATCAGCAGTATCACTCGATCATGGCTTCAATGTGTGTCCTGATACTTATTTGAACATCGCCTCCAACTAGATTTACAAACTTGCTTGATTGCTACCTCCAAGTATCTCTCTTGATGTCACCTCTTTACAACAACTAAGTGCATATTCAAACTTGCACAGTGCTTGGCTTGAAGTGTATCTCTAATGACACTGAATCACCTCTGAGTGCATCTCTATATTCACATAATCCTGGCCTCCTATTGTTTCCCTCTATTTATTTACTTACGATCTGGAGACCTACCTCTCATTTTGCTGAAGCATCACCTGCTGCCAGTCTACAACACCAGGTGTAGGTCTATAGATACATAGAGGAATTGAAACATCAAAGACAATACAAAACGAATACCTGGTTAAATATTGTTTGACACTCAACAGCAACTACAATTTTACGTTTCCCCAGCCACACTTCTAAAGATTATATTGTTGTTTCTAGTAATCCCAATAGTAATTGAACATGCTTCGAAGGTTATGGTCCACATTGCCATGTGCTCTCTCGATTCCCACGAGTCCTTCTGAGTTCCCACAGATGAGTCACCAGTGCTCCCCATGAGGTTACTGCAAGTGCAATATACCATCCACAGTTACAATACCAGGAGTACCAGTACATGTTATTGTGCAAAGTTTTAATAAGCTTGAGATGATGGTTAATATATTCCATGTATTGTTCCCACCAATTTCAATGATAGTATATTCCCTGACTGAACTTTACAATGTGAGTGCCAAATAAAATTACAAGTTGAATCTGAGAATAATTATGATTACAATTCCAAATGATAATTCTACTGCAAATGAGCGTTAAGTGGAGATGACAATGGATACGATAGAGACTAGATCGATCATGTACACGATATTGAACCTCAGAAATAGGTATATAATCACCACATTGTGCTCTCTGCAGGTGCAGACTGTGAAGTGGTCAACCCAGATATGAACTGAGCAATGAAAGATGATTCAATGGCTGACAATAATGGTGGTCCCACCAATCTAGTTGATCAGGAAGGTAATCAATGTGTACTTCCAAAGACAATTAACACTTTAAGATACATTGCAAGTATATGCCTAATGCTGATTACTGCTAGCCACAATAGATATTCAACAGACCAGATTAAAGTACTGCATAAAGACTCCAGGGAGCAATGGCTTGCTTGGATATGTCAAATAAAACCACCAATGAAATGCTCATGTGATAGATGTGAACAAATGCGATAAGATAACATATACTTTCCATATATCAATGCAGATTCCTGCTGGCTACCAATGATAGCTGCAGTGCAAGCTCTGATTAATGCTGCAAGATGGGCTGGAGATTTACTTCCCATTAAAAATTTGAAAATGACCTACACTGAGCTACAAGTTACAAGAACTGGTTGTACACCAAGCAGGGGATAGGCATTGGAGGAATGGACATGAGAATCACTTTTCAATAATTTCTTTGATTGCTGTACTCTCCTTCTCTACGTTGAATCTTGATCTGGTAGATAACTCATTGGTATAAATCTATATCCCTTCTGAATCACAATTACGGGGAGATGAAGATACCCCAGCTACTATATCCTGTGACAGTCTATCTTGTGGTAACAATCAGTAGTGGAACTTTTGAATATACTCAAGTCAGTACAGGGCATATTTGTTTGATGCATACTTTCCAGTCATTGTCTCCAGTCCAGTTTTTATAGCACTGGAGGTACATGCCAAAAGAGGGTAATAATGTAATTGCAATACATGTTATGAGCCTGGGTAATAGACATGCTATACAATTGTAAAGCGACGTATGCCTAAGCTTGACCACAGACATATGATATAGTAATAACGTTGGACACGAGAGTGAGTGAGTATATATGTAGAATAGAGTGGTAAGATATTCGATTCCGATCTCAGTGGCACAGCAGCGATTCATATACACTGGTACCTACCTGGCCTCAGGTCATCTGTTGCCATTACATTATCCCCCTCTGTAGGTGCAGATCTCCTTGGCTGCCAGAGCCAGTATATGAGAAAAGAAGGAAAGGGAAACAAAGAATAAACCAATCACCCTATGTAGGCAATCATATGAACCCATGTGTCCCACAACCAATCAGTTCAGCTCAATGGTGACCTTTCAGCAGATTCAGCACACAGGGAAACTCCGCCTGCATTGGGAGGTGGTGAATCCCATGCAGACTCCATTTATACCTGGCCAAGATCCAATCAGAAGAGAAGAGAAGAGAATAATGAAACCAAAGTACCAATGCAACATCCAAACTGCTTCCATGTCCTCCATAGCTCCACCCCCCAAACTTGATACCTCTACTCACATTGCTGATCGGAACACTGTCAGTGAAACAAGTCGACCAGATCTCGTGTGTTCTGAAATTGCTCCACCTGTTCCCAGCTTGTGCGTATGTGGTTGTATCCAGCCTATGGGATGAGATATTAGAGCTTCCAATGGCGCTGCCTAGAGTCGAGCATCCTGTCATGTTCCCATTCTTCTGTTTTCTCGACTATCACCTGGTGTGGTTCTGAACATCGTTGACATCTGACGGCCAATGTATGACAATCAAGAAGCGACACATGGAAAACATTGTGGTTCCGCATTGTACGTGCAAGTCAAGATTGTAAGCATTCTTATTGATGAACTTACTTACCATATACTGTCCTGTGCGCTTCTAATCAAGCTGCTTTGAAGGCCTAGATGTTCTCAAGTTGCTGGTTGATAGCCATCATTTCACTCCAACTGCAAAAGTCGTCTCTTTCCCACCAGCATACTATGACTGCCAGTCCTGAGCCTCGATAATGTTATCCTGGAGATTTCTGGAAGTCTTGTCTCTTGGTGCCATCCCCAAGTCTGCCTGCACTTTTGATCTGAAAAAGGCATTCTTGGGAGGCTTGATATGCATCGTAGGATGGTAGTTGTGGTTTGCCCACAAGGGTGTCATCAGAGTGGAATAGTGGATGGAGTTGTTTTACACGAATTCTGCTAGCAGTCACAATTCAGCCCAGTCACTCTGCTCATAGTTGCAAAAGGCTCGGAGGTACTGCCCTTCCATTGGGTTGTGCTGCGCAGTTTGAGCGTCCATTTGCTGCTGGAAAGCGGTCAAGAGTTGCTGATTGATAGCATGCTGGGAGCACACACTGTCCCAAAATTGACTGGGAAATTCTTTGCTGCAATCGGTGTTGGCATCGTCTGGTACACCCCTTTTGCAGATGATGTGTTCAAAATACGTTCATGCTAGCTCTAGGGAGTCTATGTGGTTGCTGCTGTGGAGGTAGGTGACCATTTTAGTCAAACGGTCGATGATTACCAAATTCCCAGTGTATCCCAATGCCATTATCTTTGGCAAGTCAGTAACAGAATCCATGGTAAGTCACTCCCAGGGACAAGAAGGCAGTGACAGTGCCATGTTGAGTCTATAGTATGCGTGACATGGTGCTTCCATTGAGTGGCACAGCTCACAGCCGGCAACGTACTGCTGTAGCTCTGAATTCATTGCAAGTTAAACAGAAACTCATGATATAAACTTCTCAGCTTTTATGGCTCTGAAGTGAAGTGATTTGGGGTTGTTGCTTAAAAGGCTCCTCACTCTACTGTGGAGTACCACAGGCAGTAAAATCTAGCGTGAGCAATGGGTTCGGGTAACCCGCCAGCGGTCGGGGTTTGGACTGGAAAAACAGTTCAGGTCAGTTCCAGACCTGTCCAAAACCCCAAACCGCAGCTTCATGGCGGGCCAAACCTGTCCCCATACCTGTCAACCCGCGGGTGTTCCTGGGTTGGGCCAGACCCATCTGTCCCGATCTCCGGATCTTGTTTTCGGCTTTTTCTATTTATGGTCGCATCCAGATATCCTACTGTCATGTGCTAATCGTTAACTTTAGAACATCATCGTCTTTTTTTGTTTTATTGGCTCCCTTTATAATCAAAACAAGCAGAGTGATGCACTCCGCTACATCCTGGGGTTGACTGTGAACGATTTTTCGTCTTGCATCATTGGTTAGATTTTAGGTACAGAACAGCCATATTGACAGTCAAGGCAGTCATTAAGTCCCAAATAGATCTGTTTGCACCTGCTACTGCGCCGACAGCATTTGGAGAGCTGATGGAGATACGTGATAGTGTCAGCGGACAATCGCAATGCCGCAAGAAACTTCAGGTGCAGGAAGTTGCCATATGTAATTAGCATGTGGGAAATCACAGTCTCACATAGGCATATCGGCTCTCACACCCAACGAGGTACCCAATGTGTCACTGATAAAGAACTCGAAGCCTGTTTCACCCGTAAGCTTTTACCCCTGAATATCACCTCCCGAGGTGATTACTCTACAGGAATTGGATTCGGATGAACATGTTGTAATGGCTCGTTTGTCATCTGTACAGTACCTACACAATGGGTGATTATTGATGACATATCTCCGGGAAATGTAATTGGTGTACCTATTTTACTACATGTCATCATTTTTTTGCTTTCAGTGACCTGAATGTGAGACATGACAATGTGTCTGTGCATGTGCAAGAGTCATACGGGCCATACAGAAGTTCTAGACTCCAAACTGAGTTGATTGACGATTGATCAACCTGATATCATCCTGCATCTTACAGGTAAGTGAGAACACGCAATCTAGATTGAAGAAAATATTTACTAACGAAATTTAAGCCTGTGATGGCATACAAGTCTTAGAAGTAGCGGTCAATGCTCAATGCAAATCTGTACGAATGACCACCATCATGTTCCATTCATTCATACATCCAACTACATCACTCTGCATTCAGACCTGGTGCATATAGTCAACATTTTGAAAATTGCTTATGGTAGGTCATGGAAATCGAGGAGAAGGAACTGGATAAGGCAAAGTGAGGAAATTGGGCTATATTAATGAAAATAAGTGTATGGATCTACATGCAGTGAATTGCCAGCTGAAACCACCAGAATGTGACAGCACTACGTAATCCATCGCTCAGAGAACATGTGCACCAGTGGATCAGAAATCGAGACTCCTGAAATCTTTTGGATACAACTGAGTATTCATTCAAATTATACATTGGCTGTCAACAATGACTATATAATTATTTATACAAAATTATTAACCATACTACAACAGTTAGGATATGTTTATGGTGAGCATCAATGGAGCGTGAACGGTTTTTGGGCTTGTAAGTAACATAATTGGGAAGCGATTTGCTCGCTGTTATTCATAACGAATGTATTGGCTGCCTTGATAGGCAAAAGATACAGCGACACTGTCACAGCCCATGCTGAAATGAGAGTCAATGGAGTGTCAATGATTGTTGGTCTTGTAAATAGGTTAATTGGGAAGCGATTTGGTCGCTGTTATGCATAAGCAATGCATCGGCAGCCTTTATAGGCGAAAGAGAAGGCCACATGGTAACAGCCCCATTCTGGAAATGAGTGTCCACGGAGCGTCAACAATTTTTGGACTTGTAAGCAACTTAATTGGGAAGCGATTTGCTTGCTGTATTCCAGAATCAACGTATTGGCAGCTGTTATAGGCAAAAGAGACACAAACACGGTAACTGCCACATTCCGAAAATAAGTGTCAATGGAGTGTCAACCATGTTTCTTCTTGAAAGTAAGTTAATTGCGAAGTGATTTGCTCGCTGCTATCCATGAGCAACGTATCGGCTGCCTGTATAGGAGAAAGAGAAAGCGATCCGGTAACCGACCTATTCTGAAAATGAGTGTGAATGGAGCACCAACAATTTTTGGTCTGGTATGTAAGTTGTTTGGGAAGAGATCTGCTCGCTGTTATCCATAATCAACATATGTACAGTCTTTATGGGCAAAAGAGAAAGCGACATGGTCACAGCCCCAATACGAAAATGAGCGTCAACAGAGCGTCAACAATTTTGGGTGTTGCATCACGTATAATCCAAGGGCTGTGCTATGGGATATACCCATAATCAACGTATTGGCAGCCTTTATGTGCAAAAGAGAATGCGACATGGTCGCAGCCCCATTCCAAAAATGAGCGTCAACTGAGCGTCAACGATTTTGGGTGTTGCATCTTGTATAATCCAAGGGCTCTGCTACGGCTTTTATCCATAATCAAAGTATTGGCTGCCTTTATAGGCAATATGGTTAAGGTCAATGTCACTGCACCTGAAAATGAGAGTCAACAGAGCATCAACTGAGCGTCAACAGACCGTCAACACAGTGTCAACATAGCGTCAACACAGTGTCAACACAGCGTCGACAGAGTGTCAACAGAGTGTCAATGATTTTGGGTGTTGCATCTTGTGTCATCCCAGGGCTGTGCTATGGCATTGACCCATAATCGAAGTATTGGTAACCTTTATGCGAAATATGGTTAGAGTCGATATCGCTACACCTAAACATTGGAATAAACAGAGCATCAACAGAGTGTCGACAATTTTGGGCATTGCATCTTCTATAATCGAACGGTTGTGCTATGGCATTTACCCATAGTCGAACTTTGGCCGCCTTTATTTGCAATATGGTTAGTATCAATGTCGCTACCACCTTCAACTGAGCGTCAACAGATCATCAATGATTTATGGTAAAGTAAGTAAGGTAATTGGAAAGGGATATGCTTGCTGTTATGTCTAAGGAACATATTGGCAGCCTTTATCAGCAAAAGAGCAAGCGACATGTTCACTTCCCCATTCTGAAAATGAGCCTCAATGGAGCCTCAACAATTGATGGTCTTGAAAATAAGGTGATTGGTAAGTGATTTGCTTGCTGTTATCCATAACCAATGAATTGGTAGCCTTTATAGGCAAAAGAGAAAGTTACATGTTCACGGCCCCATTCTGAACATGACCATCATTCTAGCATCAACTGAGGGTCATGAAATTCTGGTGATGCATATTGGGTCATGAAGGCATCGCATGGATATTTGAGCTTATAATCGCACTATTGACCTCCTCCATGGTTAAAAATACAAATTATTACAGGAAAAACACAAATTCAAATAGTATCGATATCGCAACCTGCAAAGCGTTCAAGATGTGATTCCTGGATGTCGAATAATCGATTTTGATTGAGTACTATTATCATATTCCAAAGGCAAACGCATTATATGTATTTTACAGATGGACCCACTGGACAACCCGCTGAGTACCCACCCAATTGAGATGCGTAGGGAGATTACTATTGAACCATGCCGAAATGGACGGTTCGGGTTCATTGCCGACCCGGACCGCCTGTTTGGCTCGTGTTCAGTTCTGACCCAGACCCGAATCCGAAGCGACGGTCCAGAACCGTTGCTATCACTACTTATATCCTCTGCTCCTGGATCTTAGCGCTGTCGAGTCATCTCCTTCGACTCGCTTCTGTAATTGAAACATCGACTGATGTTGGTTGGGTTTTTGTAGCTAAAATGTAAGTCTCCTGTGCTGTGTTGATCACTAGAACAAGGTCACCATATGATTCCGTGATGGTGGTCTGCACTGGTATGGTGGCCAGGAGCCATCCAGTGATATGCTCATAGCCGATCTGTGAATCAGGTCGGCTCAGTTGTCCGACTGCAGGGTTCTGCTTACCTTCCAAGTGTTCGATAACAAAGTCATACGAAGTCAAGATCTCCACCTATGAAGCCTGCTGCCATGAGACCACCTTTGACATTTGGAGGTTCTTGAGGTTCTTATGTTCAGATTGTATAAGCACCTTATAATTCACTCCCTCATGGGAGTGATGCCATTCATTCATAGTCTCCAGGATGGCCAAGAGCTCCAAATCATACATGTTGTGGTTCCATTCGGTACCTTAGCATCATTGAGAGCAGTTGTCGACAAGCCTGATAAGCTCGAACCCGTCATATTGGATGAGAATACCGGCAATCAGGATGCCACATGCATTAGTTTGCAGAATCATAGGCTCAACTGCCTCGAAATGCTGCAGGATGGGTGCATCCATTATGGCACTGTTGAGCTTCCGGAAAGCGACTTCGGCATCCGAAGTGCAATCCCATTTGACCTGATTCAATGTCCTGGAATTCTCTGCTTTGTTTACTGGGTCTGATATTGACATTGTCACCTTTGCATAGTGTCTGAAGACCCGCTGGTGGACAGTGGTGAACTCAACAAGCGACTACACTTCCCAAACAGACTTCAGGGTTGGCCCACCCCGACTCATTGATCTGCCGTTGGATTCCATGCCAATCCCGTTGGGGCTATGGAGAAATACATGAAACCAGACCTCTGAGACTCCAAAACAGCACTTTGCAGCCCTGCCATAGAGACCAAATTGTTATAGTTATTTCAGCACTGTTCATATGAGGTCTTTGTGCTCCTCCTCATTGGGCTAGTAGATCTTAATATCATCAAGGTAGCACACAATGAAGTCTTCAAAGTAATGAATCAAGCTGTCTTCCATAAATGCTTGGAAAGTAGCTGCTCTGTTCGTCAATGTAATGCCACAAGCAGTCATTGATAAATGCATCAAAAGTAGCTAGTGTGTTCATCGACCTGAGCATCATGACTGGGTACTTGAACTGCCCATACCCGGTGTGAAATGCATTATGGTATTGCTCTCCTTCCTTGGTTTGGATGAGGTGATAGGTGGTCCTGAGGTCCACTATGATGAAAATGCGTGCTCCTTGCAGCCAGCCAAGGATCATCAAAAGCAGTGAGCCAGGGTATTGGTTCTTCACTTGAGCTCGATTGGTGCTCGGTAGTCTACACACAGCCACAGTCCACTGTCCTTCTTCTTTCCAATCGAGATTAGTGCCACCACAGGCGATGATGGTCTCAGTATGAATCCAATTGCTTGGTTTCATCAGCAAAATGAAATTATGTGACAGGGAGCCTCTGGGAGTGTCTGAGAGTTGTCGGACCAGAATCCGAGGGTGGTCAAATCCCAGAGTTGACTGGACCAACGCAGTGGCCTTAAGGTGCACCTGGGAGCACCTGGGGACGCCGGCAACAAGCCTGTTAGAGCTGACAACAAGTCTGGGAGCACCTGGGAGCGCCAATGACAACCCTGGGAGCACCACAAATCACTGTAGAGCAGTGTGGGAAAAACAACATCTCATTTGGGAAGACCACTGGTACGCCTGCAAATCATAGCTACTACTTATCATTCAACAATTTTTAAACCTCATGTATTCAGTTTGTATTCTCATCTACCTATCAATGTATCTATATAGCTACCCATCTACAAACGGTATATCTGGGCTGGCAGCAGGCTGTGCTTGCAAGCAGTTCGAGGTGCGCCTGAAGATGATGATCGAGTGAACCCAGAGATACACTTGAAGGCAGTTTGTGTGTGACCTTAGAGATGCACTTGGAGTGTGTGATCGAGAGAGTTTGGAGATGCGCTGGGAGGTAGGCCATAGTCGAGTGATCTCAGTGATGCACTTAGAGGCCGTAATGGAGCTTGTTTGGAGATACACTTGGAGGCCTTGTTCAGTCGAGTTTGAAGACAAACTTAGAAGCCATGTTCGAGTGAACTCAGAAATGCTCTTGGAGGCTATAATCGAGCGGGATACACTCGGAGGCCATGATCATTCAAACTTGCAGGCCATGATCGAGCGAGTTTGGAGATGCACTTGGAGGATGAGATAGAGTTGAACTCCGAGCTGCACTTGGCGGCCGTGATTGAGCGAGTATGGAGATGCATTTGCAGGGCCGAGATCATGTTGAACACAGAGATGCATTTGGAGGCTGTGATTGAGTGAGTTTGGAGATGCACTTGGATGCCAAGATCAATTTGAACTCAGAGATGCACTTGGAGGCTGTGATCGAGCGAGTTTGATGATGCATGTTGAGGACGCGATCATGTAACTGAGGGATGCACTTGGAGGCCGTGATCAAGCAAGTTTGGAGATGAACTTGGAGGCCATGGTCGAGCAAGATTGGAAGAGTATTTGGAGGAGGTGGACAAGAGGTGCACTGGGTGCTGAGACTCTATCCATCAGTTAGTTAACTCCCAACACTGGGAATGTGATGAGATGTCTTTACCTTTGAACTTTAATGGAGAGCTGGCTGGTGGCGGTCGATCTTGTAGGGAGGCACACTGTAAGCTGAAGCTACACTCAGCGGTCAACTCGTGATCATGAGAATGAAGGGAAGACAGACAGTGGGGGGTGGATTCTGTGCTCGGTGTATACTGTACTCAGTGTATGCTGTACTCAGTGTGAACTCATGATCATGGCATGGTGCAATAGAGAGAGATGACTTAACTTTGTGTTCTGCGATGATGGTAGAGAAACAGAGATGGGGGATGATGATTGGAACAATATGGAGGATACGAGCGGATGTGAGATGTCAGGGGTACGACCTACCCGATTGGGTTTACGAGACCTCGCATGGGTGTTTATACCCGCCGGATTGGGAGTAGTACCTGCAGTATCAGGAATGGAAAATTGACTAGCACACAAAATTCTCATAAGTCCCAGTTTCTCATGATGATTTCCCCCATCTCCTCTCATCTCTCTCTTTCTCCACCATCACCCAAGAAACCGAAATTAAGTCATCCCTATCTCTCTCTCCATTCAATGATAATGGGTTAACGCTGAGTGCAGCATACACCGAGTACTGCATACACCGAGTACTGAATCATTCCATGATTGACTGCCTCCTGCTCCCAGCCAGTCCCTCATCTCTCGGCAGACCATGTTGTACTCAACTCTCTACATTCCCACGATTACAAGTTGACCGATGAAAGGAGTCTCAGGTGCCATCGCACCTTCCTCCCGATCTACCGCCTCCAGATTGACCAACTGCAAGTACTCCTCCAATCTCAGTCGATCATGGCCTCCAAGTGCATCTCCAAATTCGCACAATCACGGCCTCCAAGTGCATCTCTGAGTTACATGATCATGGCCTCCAAGTGTCTCTGTGAGTTACATGATCTTGGGCTCCAAGTGCATCCCCAAACTCACTCTATCACCGCCACCAAGTGCATCTCTGAGTTACACCATCCCGGCCTCCAAGTGCATCTCTGAGCTACACCATCTTGGCCTCCAAGTGCATCTCTGAGTTACACCATCTTGACCTCCAAGTGCAACTCCAAACTCACTCTATCACAGCCTCCAAGTGCATCTCTGAGTTACACGATCTCGGCCTCCAAGTCCATCTTCAAACTCGGTCGATCATGGCCTCCAAGTGCATCTCTGAGTCATTGATCTCGGCCTCCAAATGAATCTCCAAACTCGCTCAATCACGGCCTCCAAGTACATCTCTGAGTTCAACTTGATCTCGGCCTCCAAGTGCATCTCTGAGTTATTGATCTCGGCCTCCAAATGCATCACCAAACTCGCTCAATCACGGCCTCCAACTATATCTCTGAGTTCAACTTGATCTCGGCCTCCAAGTGCATCTCTGAGCTACTCGATCTTGGCTTCCATGTGCATCTCCGAACTCGCTCTATCACAGCCTCCAAGTGAAACTCTGAGTTCAACTCGATCTCGGCCTCCAAATGCATCTCCAAACTTGCTCGATCACGGCCGCCCAGTGCATCTCTGAGTTCAACTCGACCTCGGCCTCCAAGTGCATCTCTGAGTTCAACTCGATCTCGGCCTCCAAGTGCATCTCTGAGTTCCAGGATGTTGGACTCTATGTCCATCTCCAAACTCGCTCTATCACGGCCTCCAAGTGCAACTCTGAGTTCAACTTGATCTCGGCCTCCAAATGCATCTCCAAAGTTGCTCGATCACAGCCTCCCAGTGCATCTCTGCGTTCAACTCGACCTCGGCCTCCAAGTGCATCTCTGAGTTCAACTCGATCTCGGCCTCCAAGTGCATCTCTGAGTTACATGATCTTGGCCTCCATTTGCATTTCCAAACTCGCTCTATCACGGCCTCCAAGTGCATCTCTGAGTTACTAGATCTCGGCCTCCAAATGCATCTGCAAACGTGCTCGATCACGGCCTCCAAGTGCATGTTTGAGTTCAACTCGATCTCGGCCTCCACCTGCATCTCCAAACTCACTAGATCGCGGTCTCTAAGTACATCTCCCAGTTCACACGATCATGGCCTCGAAGTCCATCTCTAAGTGCTCTCATTCAGAGTCTCCCGGTGCTCCTGCAGTTACGCTCCAGTACCGTCTGCGCCAGATTGGCCGGATGTATATTTATAGAGAGAACTAGATAGCTAACAAGTGCCATATTATGATGTTGCGAATCTTATAACTGTAACAAAGACGAATCTGATACACAAAATGCCTTGTGGTTATGGAACCCTAAGAACCACTGCTGTGAGAATCCAGAACTAAGTCTCCCACGGAGCTGCGCAGAGGTCTCAAGCTGCTCTCCAAGTCTCCCGCAGACCTGCGCAGAGGTCTCAGGTGCTCCAAAATTTGACTCTCCTATAAGTCGAATCTTGTAGCAACCTGAATGCACCTCCATAACTGCAGGTGCTTTCAGGACCACCTGAGAATGCTCTTGCAGAGTCTGAGAGCACTTTGCTTAGCGCCAGGGTGGCCTGGGAGCATCTGGAATGACTTGGGAGCACCGGTGAGGTCTACCGGAGTGTCTTGGAGATTTGTTTGTGGCTTCCGGACCGATTTACATTTTGCAGATGTCGTTGCGCTGTAGGCCTGGAGGGTTTTCAACTCGACTTCCAAAAGATTGAAGATTAGGCCATCTAGTAAATTGATGCCTGCTTCCATGTTGATTGTGCGGGGGATGGGGCAGTGCACTGTGAGATTCTCTGCCATATCTTTGTGGAACACATCCACATAGTTCTTGTATATCACAGGGATATGACCTCCATCGTCAGTATGTACAGTACCTCTTTCAGCGTCTGTACATTAGCCTCAGTCTCCGACTTTGAATGTGTGATGATAGGGAAAGGAAACCCGGCACTTCTGGAATGATCAGTTTGCCCAAGAGTGAGCCTAACTACACAATTCCAACAACCTCCCATCATGACTTCGCGAGCCGGTAGCAGTCATTCATGTATACCCATGTGTGGTTCCTATGCTGCCACAACTACTGCTGCCGCTCCCTGCTAGCTCATGCAGCGCTTCACCAGCAACATGTATTTTAGTCACTGGGAGCCTCCAGGACTGTGTGAGAGGAGGCGGAGTGTAAACTTAGAAGAGTCAATTTCAGGAGAGTATCAGACCTTAGAAGGGCATTCCCGCCGGCTTTCGGAGGAACTGGGATCTCTGAAGACTGGTACAGGAGCACCATGGGAGTGGTTGTGATAAGTTTGGGAGCACCTGAGACTGTTGCCCAACCAATGCGGGAATCCCAAACTAACTCTGAGAGATGCCTGGGTTCTTATGGATATTCATCCGAACGACTGCAGGCGTTATCTGAGATTCTCCTGTTGTACCCTGAGCAATACGAATACCCTCCTCGTATGATGCATGGATTATTGTTCATTATCAACTTCTAAATCATACAATAGTACCCAGCATTCCATGCAACATTCTATTGTTTGCATTGCTACACTAAGGAGAACCAAAGAAAATGGCGAGTGATTCAAAAATGAAAGCAGGTAAAACCAAAACAATAACCCGACTAAGCGATTGGGATGATATCAATCGAACATCGTCTCAATGTCATCCACTAAATCTCCCATCTCATCAGGGCCCACAAACACAGGAACACACAATTCATCAACGGCGCAAAGAAGCTTGAGGCACTCCTTGTATTTCCGAATGATTCGAGCCTGGCGAGTTGGTGAAATTGAATTCCAATGCCACTTGGCTCAATTTGTGATATCTAAAAGGTTGGAATTGAGAGGTTAGCTCGCAGTGAATCCAAATGGAGTTTGAAACGCAATAGGATCAATTTGGAGGAAAAAGAGGTGTGCCAACAGGAAAGGAGGAGTGCCTGATGTGGAGTGCAGGGTGGGCAATGGGAGTGCTGATGTCGATGGAGGAGCGTGGAATGTTATTGAGAAGCGCCTATCCAGCGTAGCAGCCATCCATGCTGAGCATCACAGACAGGGGAGGGAGGTAAACAGCCTGGAATGAAATAGAGGTGCTCCTAATCGAGGTCGGAGAGAGGATGGGGGAGCGCTGAATTAAATATGGAAGCACCAATCCTGACTGATGAGCGCTGTCGGGGATTGCAGAGCGCCTATTCCAGCAGAGGTGCACCATTGGCGAGGGGGGAGGGGGGGGTATAAAGCAGCCCACCATGTGGAATTGATGAGTAGTGCGGTGGCTTCTGCAGTAATACAATCTTTTCACAGTGGAAGGGCAAAATAGACCTCCATATTCATCTTGAGAAAACATAACCATAACGTCCTTTCCAGTGGCATACTCAGACAGCGCACAACGAATACCTGCGGCCACTAGCGCTAACGTCTGCGGTGAGAGAGGGTGAAAAAACTGCGATGTGGTTGGTTGTCGCCCAAGGCTATCGGCAGTGGAGAAAAACTTATGGTAGATTAAGTCAAGGACTTCCATCCGCGTGAACAAGGACATCTTATCATTGATGACCTTCGAGAGATATGCATCATCAAACAAGAGCTGCCTAACTTGAATTCAATGCTCAGTCTCTGATCCTGAATCCAACCGGTAACTATGGACAATAGTTCAACGAGCTCCATCTGCCAAACACCCTCGAATGGTACTACTCTTCAGTTTTAATTATGTATATTTGTGGGGTTATCATCATAAGTCCAATTGAGGAGCAGAGAACAGAATAAACACTTACAGCTTCTCAGGTTTGCGGATCAATTTCAAGAGATGGACCACCAGGCAATTGACACACAGATGGTGTACCAACAGGAGCACCTGCTAATGCCCGCTGACAATCCTGGGCTTCAATCGCGAGTTTCCAAGCTTTGTCAACCATCGAGTACTTCTCATCGGAAATCATTGGCCAGGGTGTCTTTGTGAATATGATCGCTTCCATGAACCGTTTGGCTACCTCAAAAGTTGCCATTGGTGTTGAGGAACGTTGTGATCTCCACCGGCCTGTAGTTGAGGAACATTCTGGTCTCCACCAGCCTGGGGAGATGGGAAGGCCTGGGCGGGTATAACATCAGACTTGCGTAATATGTTGATGGTTGACAGTTGGCGTTTGAGCGGTGGTGGTGCTATGGCCCCGGCCGGTCATCGCAGATTTGGAAGTGATGTGCATTCAATGACAGTATCTGCACGGCTCCGTTGCTTTGGCAGTGAAACCCCATTTGTTTTTATTATCTTATCACGGCATGCCTGGTCCAGATGAAGGACCTCCAGCTAGTTGTCCGAGTCGGCTTCTTCGATATCGGATGACAAGGTGGAGTCTCCAGGGTCTCCACTTTCATCCTCGCTGATCTCCCGATCGGAATCATCATAACCCTGCTTCATAACGAGAATTATACCGCGGACATTAGCAATCTCCAACACGATACTCGAAGGCTGGGTTGGAAGTTCAAATATTTGATCCGCAACGATGATTGGCTGTCTGCTTTAATGCTCGTGCAAGTGCTCTTTCAAGGTGGGCTTCATGATTCTTCTGTGAATAGTGATTCCTCACCTGGCTGGCCATAGCTTCCATGTTTGATGATGATGAAGTTAGAGAATGTAGACAGAAGTATAGATGGGTAAATATAGTATGATGTTTAGTAGAGTAATGGGAAAATAGGGCGACAAAGTAACACTCGGTCGAGGAGGATGCAATTCGAGTTGTGCCTGGACAATGTGAATGACGCCCCAGGAGGATGCAATCTGAGGTGTGCCTGGAAAGAGTCCAGAAGACATGTCGGTGGTTCATATTTATATTGTCAATGCTAGTTCTTTGTTGTGAGTTTGGAAGCGTCAGGTGCACCGGATTGGATGGAGTCTTCATGCCCCCAATTCTGGAATGTTAGCACTCATGTCCAAGTACGCTATTGACGCAAGAATTGGAGTTTGGTTCAAGCCAACATACCGAGAATTGAACCAGATGCACCTGAAGATCTCGACACACCTAAAGAACTCGAGCCATTAACAAGGTTGTATCACTACCTAACTCTCATGGCCAGACATATGGAATACTGAGAAATGGCTTGATCATGATCCACCCCTGCATATGACTCCGCCAAAGGTAGTTCATTGTGCCTGTAGTTTGAAGATATGAGCGGTCACGGCGTGGCCCAGAATTGTCGTTGTGTTGAAGAATCTTGCAGGACTTGGACTGAGGATCGTGTTGGGACCTTGCTGAGTGGCAACACTTGAAGTTACACAGGCTCGAACTGAGTTTGTTGCTGATAGCGGATATATATGAATCTGCAAATGCAGTATACCAGTTGGATGGACATCCTGTTTCCATGATATTCTGTTGTAGTAGGATTGTGCAGCAAAGATAGCAGTTGATTACACAATGTCATGCGCAGCACTTCACTTTCAGCCGTCTGAGTCTGCTGCATGCACAATATGCCTGCAGTCAGTGTAAGAGAAGAGGGAGAATTTGGGTTTACAAAGGAGAGATTCAACATAGAGAAAGAACGGTAAAGGTACGATGAAGATTCAGGGGTCATCTGATCGATTGCAGTTGTCATTAATGCGAAGATTGCTAGTAAATGGGTCATAAATTGTCACTCACATTATGATGTTGTGTACAATATCTTGCATACACCGCATCATTTAATCCCAAACTCATTATAAGTCTCAATGCTACAATGTTGACATAACATAAATTTTATGGTTCAAAGCAGTGCATAGGAACAATATGAATGCGTCATGAGGCTTCATCTGATAGCGGAAAGACGAATAACAGCATGCAGTTCCGGCCAATTGAGGTGCAGCAAGCATTGAATTGGCATACAGGATTCAATCAAATTCAATGGCTGGGATTGCAGGCTTGCCTTACTTTGACAGTTACTTGTAGTCTCAGAAACTGCCTTTTCTTAACTCGGGCTTTCATCACAATTTGTTCTGCTTGCACTCTTGGGATTGGATGTTGGAGGAAATCAGATATCGTCTGTTTATGATTTGTCACGAACTTCAGGCGGGAGCTAGCCGGTCACCGATTGAGCCGCAGAGCAGAGACTGGTATTCAGATGGTAACTCTTCGAGCCCTCTTGATGGAAATTGGTTCACATAATCTATTTTAAGATATGGGTTTTTGGCGGCCCAAACATTCAACTTAGTCAAAATGTAGTTAAGTCTGCATTAGAAGTGTCGCGAATTTAAGCCTGTTCGAGGAAATGTGGTATACAGGTGTGCGGGAGTTGCCAGTCATCTGCAGAGTCGCTGAGCAGAAGCTGTCTTTTGAGATCAGCTCTCTCAAACTGCAGCTTGATTGTGGAGCTCAAATGACAGAAGGTATTTTAGGATCTTGAAAACATAATGGTCCGAACATACATCTTACTCAAAATCCAGTTAAGTGTGGTTACTTATCGCCTAAAGCTGTGAATCTAAGGTAAGTGTGTGGTGGGCACCTTCCTCCAACGAATGGGTTGACACGGAGCATGACAGTTATCTCATTTTAGCAGCAGCCTGCACATACAGATGATGCAGAGATTCAGATAATAGCTGAGGTCGAGCGGGATGAGTCGTGCCTGCACCTAGAGGTTTAGTGTCTGAAGGATGGACACTCTGTGTGTGCTGGCAGGCACTGATTCAACGCATTCAGGAAGGAAAAAAATATGCTTCGAGTGGAGCAAAATGAATAGCTCAAGGGTAATGCGAAGCGGGTAAACACGGTTTAGAGGCATGCCTGGAGAGGGATCGCATGTGAATAATGAGTGGCGGCTAGTAGAAATTGGCCATTGAATTGAATATGCGTGCGGTGTCAAATCTGAGGTGTGCCTGAATTTCATTACTGAGAGACCAAATACTCGGCAGTATTCATTGGGAAAGCCCGGAATACACGAGCCGTGTCTCATGATACAATACATCAACTGGATATCTCTTAGACTGTCTTTCTATCCCAGGATGATTAGAGATTTACTTTGCTGAATCTGTCTCAGGAAAGCCAAGAAGTTGATAGCGATGCTCTTTTGCAATTGACTATAAAAGGTGCATCATTGTTGATTCAGTGAATATCCTGAATTCTTTCGCAATTCTAATGTCTGGTGCGCCTGAAATGGACACGAAACATATAGTTTGAATCACACATGGATGTTCAGGCGGACCTGACAATTCCAATTCCGTGCGTGGATGTAGGTATCACAAATCCACCAAGACAATATCTGATGAGCAGTGTCTGCAGCTTCGACAGATTCTGACTAAGAGAAATATACAGCGCCGTGGAATTTGACTTAGTCGACATTTGAACCGGCGCACCTGCTTTTCATCACATATTGGATCGTCCAAATGACGCTATGGTACAGCTTACCAATAATCTGTTCATCATTGACTTCATCTCATATTCATTAAAATAATCAACTAACACGAAAAGCAATTGAACTCTAACCAATACTCCTGGACTCCTCCGCAGCACCTTATTCTCCATACCATTTGCATATTTTGCATCAGTTGGTGAGACTCTCTTAGTTGAATGTTTAAAGATGCATACCTTGATTACACTGCCATGATAATCATCGTTCATCCTCACCATCTGACGGCATGAAGTCTCCATGCTCCGTAATCTGCTTCAGATGGTCATCCCGACACCCCAGAATGCGGTATATCATCGAAGTCGTGATGTTCGGTCGGCTCATCAGACTGTGCCGGACTCCCATTTGAGCAACTGCAGAGAGCTGGTGGAGATCACTGGCGCTGTTTTCATATCCACCGGGTCCGGTGTTCAATCGCCATGTATGTGGAACTCTGTTTTGCCCAAGTCGGACAACCCGTGCAAAGGTCTGGCTCTGCTCATTCAATACCCAGATCTTCTGAGTCATTACAGCCTGGTGTGCTGCTGTGAGATTTAGGCCCGTCCCACCCACTTTAGGTGTAGTTATGAATACAGAGGGATTTGGCAAATCTTGGAATTTGACCTGCATTTCTGTGCGCTCATCGTTGCCCATTTCCGCATACATGTAGAAAATATCCAAACGATCCGCAAAAAACTTTGTAAGCAACCACTTCAAATGACAAACTTGGCTAGGAAGAGGACAAAATAGAACCGGCTCTTGAGGAGAAGGAGCACGAGACAAGGCGCTTTAATATGTTTCAGGTTTGTTCAGGAGTGTATCATTTGATGCTTCATCTTCATCAGGTTGGGGATATGCAGCCTTTATGTTGACAAGCATTGGCAGAAATGTGTCTCTCAGCCATCGGAAAATCAGAGAATCCACCCAACTATCGAGTGGCCATTCATTGAACCATTGTCCTGAGACATCATTTCGATATTTGGTGTCTCCAAATACCAACGAGCATCATGCCAGCCGCTATGTATGGACCCTCCACGCTCCAGAAGCACCTTGTGAAGTGTATCGTTCCACCAGGGTCTTTCGTTTAGCTTGCTCTTCCTCAGTCAATTTGAGACCATGAAGGTGTGCATTCTCCTTCAGTATCCAAACTAGTGGTTTCCCATTCGCGAGTTTCGATTCTGACCACCTCCTTATTGTCTAGGGCTTTGCAATTTGGATCATCCGGGGAGCCGGATCTAGTGTTAGCAATGGTTCCATATCTGCGGTTCAGTTCTGGGTCCGGGTTGGGACCTAACTGGATCCTTTGCAACAAAATTCACCCCATCAAAAAACTGAACCGCACCAAACCAGCGGTTTTTTGGCTGGTTTCACAATTTCGCCAACCCAGAACTTTGGCTCCAAATAAGTATTTGAGTTCTGATCGTATCACAATATGATATATACGTAAAAGATGTAGTTTTGCATGCTCTTTCACCTCCTGTTATCCACTTGCGATCCAATCAATGTCCATTGCGTCACTGCAAAAAACTCCCAATGTTCGGAGTCATTTCACAGCAACTCAACGAATATTGATTGGATCGCAAAGTGGAGAATAGGAGGTGAAAGAGCATGCAATACTGCATCTTTGAGGTATATATCATATTGTGATACAATCCCAACTCAAATACTTATTTGGAGCCAAAGTTCTGAGTTCGCAAAAATGAGGCTCTGCAGTATGTTGAACCCGGCCAAAAAACCGGGGGTTTATGTCCGGTCCGGGTAACAACTCCGCCAAGACAAAGCGGGCTGGGATCTTGGCCAGGTCTGAAACTGAATAGAATACAACTGCCAGTCTAAATCCGGACCACTGGAGGGTTACCGGGACCCGTTGCGAACACTTGTCGCATCCTGTTGAGCGTCCTAGTCTTCAGGCCGGATGGCATGCATCAAATGCTTCACTGCAGAATACAGTGCCTCGGCACCTTGCTTTTCCATCGTAGTCTCATCCTCCGGATCTTCAGGCGCATCTGACAACAGCTACATCGTCAGCAAACACCAGTCATAGTGTGAATGAAATCCCGGCATTGCAGTCACTTGATGTTTGAATCAAATTCTCGCATCCATCGCAATTCGCCAGCCCACACTGTTTTTCGCCTTGTACCGATGAGACTCATCAAAAATCCCAAATCTCCATGACCAGTGTGAGAGTTGGCCGTTCCTTACTGGATTCACTCTCGATGTCAAGGTATCATACGACACAAGGTTGATGTTCCATCGGTTTTGCGGCTCATCAATACTGGTGTTCAAATCCTCGTGGGTGAGATCCACATTTTCCGTGTGTAACAAGTTAATGAGTTTGGAATCAGTTCCATATGTCACCACGTCAATGACACTTTTGAATGTCTCTGCAACTCCGGGCATTGTTACCACCAGAATTGGTTCAAAGGCTGGAGTTAGCACTGGATGGTCCTGCGGTGGAGGTGACTGGATCTCAGAAAGGTGGCGGGGCACTGAATGTTGTCTCCATAACAGATACCACTCCCGTTTGTCGCCGATGATCCTGGGAAAGTGGTTCTGTGCCAGATTAACCCACTCTTCACGGGTACTCGCGCACAAAATTGACAGCGCTAACCCCATTACAACTTTCTTAGTGAGCAATTTGCATATCATTGCTGCTGCCACCAAGGTGAAAGTCTTTCCAAGACCTATTTCATCCCCCACCAGTGCTCCTGGCATATCAGTATCCCAGACCCACCACTTCACAATGAATTATGTGGCCCGGACCTGGTCTGGCAGAAACTTCGTTCCGTGCAGTCCTGGAATTGAACACTTGTGCCGTGGAACACGGTCATATATTGATTGGCGAATCGGATGGGCATTCAGTAGCCTGAATGCCTCATCAAAACACGCGTGTTCAAATTCGTTGTTGCTTGTGTCGATAACAGTTTTCAATACTGAAGTGGTATTTTCTGGATCGAGGTCCTCCTTGCCATCTTCCTGTTGCTCCTGAACCTCTCTTGCACCTTGGTCCGTCATCTTTTCGTCCTCAATCATCTCTGTCAGTTGCTCCGAGGTAAGTTGGGCTGATGGGCTCATACTCCAGCGCTCCTGAAATTCATCGCGATGTTAGGCATTTCACAGACATCCACTTGGACCCGATAACTATGTCGAATACAATCAATTCTATTCACTCAATCAGAACTTTCAATAATACTACTGTCAGTCTCTGTCCCACCGGCGTCCTCATCCACCACTCTTTCATTTTAATCGGATTCCACCGAAGTCTAAAAATACTGATTAGCAGTGGTGCATAACGAACCGGAACCAGGCTAGCGGGATTAACTTGGCATGTCTCATTACGTGCTCCGCAATATTCTTCCCCGTAGCAGCCTTCATTTTTACCAACAATTGTTTCAAATTGTTTCCCAGTTTCAACTTGACGGCATTACAAAGGGAACTGCTGTATGAAATCTGACCATGTAGAGGGTCATTCATCATTTGCCCCAGTGGGCATTATCCCATATACTCTTTGTCCAATTCTTCCTGTGTCAAGTGGCATTTGTATATTGCGGTCAGACAGTATGGTTCTTTCGGGCCACAACTTTGTTCGATGATATCAATCAGGTCCTCCCAGTGCCTCACATCTGTGTACGAAGCTTGGAGTTGCATGCTGGATGTCTGGTCATTTTTGCCATTTGGCACTCGATGAATCACAACCACAAAAGATGAATTTGGCCACTCTGGGAGGTTATCTCTGGATTGGTTGCCCGTGCATTGTCCCAAATCCGTGGCCGGTTGCTTCTTGCCTCACGTTCCCTTCTTCCTTGCCTCCCGAACCTCGCTTGCACATTTCATCAATAACATTTCAAGCCACTGTCGCCAAATGCATTCTGCATTATTGAAATTTTCCAAAGACAGCCAGGGCTTGCAAGACACCAAAAAATCTGCAACTGCCATCTCACAGGGCAGGGGTCCATCCCGCGGCTGTTTCGGACGGTTTGGTCCCCTGTTGATGGACCGATGCTTCTTCTCAAGAAACCCAGCAACCCATACTCTCTTCCATTTGTTGAAGGTACGAAACTTGGGCTGCCCGTTGTTTTGGCAAATTGGTTCAAGGAGAATTCCCGTTGCTTCAAACTGATTGGGGCTTTGCCGTCGGCCCCGCCTAAGTCCGACAAATGGTCACTCTTATAATCAGCGTTGTATTTGTCATAAGAATTCGCTGGCAATGGAGGCAAATCGGCAATCCCTGCAATATCAGTCCTCCTCGGATCTGCAGCCGGCTAGAATCGTTCCGTTGGGAGTCTAATGGGGGGCCTCCCAGGTGCGCCAGGACGTTGTCCTGGTGCAGTGGAGGAGGAAGATGTTGGCCGAATGACTGGATTCAATCGTGGCATTGCTGGAGGCACTCGAGATGCGCCTGGAGATGGCGGCCCATGTCCTGTGAATTGCTGAGGAGGGAACATTTGAGATCCACCATAACCTCCTTGGGGGAAATTATATGCTTCCCATGATGGCCCATAATCTGGATATCCTTGTGCTGCTCCTGTGCTTGGTTGTGAGCTTGGTGTCATGTTGAATGGGGCATGGTGTTAAAACTGGGGAGCGCCTGGAAATGGTGGCTGCGGACGCGGGTAGCTATATCCCGGTGGACGATGCATTTGATTTGTGGGTTGCCTGAATTGAGTGACTTTGCTCGGTGTATTTCCAGCATTATTATCTGATGCTCCCACAGTGTTATCTGGGCGTTGCGGTGAGCCAAACAGCCCACCAGTACGAGCCATATTGGTTGTCTTCGGCGGAGATCCATTCGTCATCATCGTATATGTCCCAATAGAAGGTAGTAAACAAATTGTCAATTCAATTGGTGATTTCGCATGCAGCAGAGTATAGTTGAGAATATTGAAGGTAGCAGTGACCTTCAGCGGAATGAAGGCCTCTTATATCCATCTTCTTTGTCATGGACTGGGGTTTCACTGCAACTTTGATCCCATGAAACCCGGCTGAGAAATAGAAATCATTGTCACACACATACCGCCTTTCTATGTTATATGCTAGAATTCATATAGTAGGATCTTGGATTGAAGCTCACCTTTGTTCGGTTCATGACAGTAATGGTCATTGAAGGGATTCGAGATGATATCCCTTGGAACCCAACATGAACTATATCCGGTTGGAAGGTCAGCACGACTAGGCATTTGACATTCACAATGTGTGTGTACGACCTGCACTTCTTCCAATATGAGGCCTTGCTAGTCGAGCAGCAACAGTGATTGCTTCCTTGTGAGCTCCTTGTGGAAACTTTGTTGTCTCCTCAGGATCCACCCACCGGTTAAGGATCGTTACTGCAGAAAACATCCTACCAGCCTATCACTATCCTGTTCTCGATGATCATTGAGCGGGCATACAGCCAGCAAGGAAACGGACCTATTTCAGTGTATTTAGCTGATGTTATCCGCTGCTTGAAGCTTGAGCGTAGACATCATCAGTGCAATGCCGCAATGTCATCGTATCTGATAAGGCGGATCGTAGTAGTAGCACCTGATGAACAGTATTAAACGTTGATTGCTGTGATGACAGAAGAAATATTCTCTGCCAACAATTTTGAGCAGATAATGTGCAGCATTATTGTGCGGGATTTGAAAGTTATTATCCTAGTTTATGAAGAAAACTGATCGTGAGGTGACTTTGTTTAACCCCTCCTCTACATTTGGTGAGGTGTGAAGCGGCTTTGAAAGTGATACGCTAACCTGAGTTAGCTCACTTTCAAACAATTATCGTTGAGTCTGGAATCCAGCAACAAACCATACCCCTTGAAGCATCATCGAGATTCGTCAGAACACTGAACATTTCTCAAAGATGGTCAATACTCGCTGGATACATATCAAATGCTTCATCTGCAAAAAGAAATTATGCAACGAGAACAGACTGGAAGCTCACTATCAACAATATCATCCAATCTCAATGAATGATGGGCTATGTCCCAATGGGATTCCACCACCTGCCGGCTTCCCTGACGCTGAGCCATCATGGTTTGACTACACTAGGTCCACCTGAATGGCCATTGACAAGCTGTCAATTAATGATCTAGTCATACACAGTGTACTGGGTGCACCGCCACCTGAAGATACTCCCAACAAAGAACCTATAGACCCTCAGCAGCCCAATTTCACCGGTACCCCTGATCTAACAAAGACAATGGCTCATAGGCAGCTAGTTGGAGTGGAAAATGCGGCGGGGAAAGCGTATGGCAAGGCAACTGGATTGTACAACAAGCATCGAAAGTACTCAGAACAATGAAATCCATGGCATCCATTTCAGTCCACACAGGACCTTCAGCAGGCTCAATTGTTAAGCCAGCAAACAAAAACATGGATAGATCATCATCTCGGGCGTGGACTGGACAACTTCAAAATCCAATCATTCCAATCAGCTGATGCCCTGCGAAAGCTCCACTCTGAACTCGATCTCGGGCTTAGCGATGATTGTTGGATTGAAGATGACTCACATATCTTCGGAACATTATACTTCAGGGATATTTTCAAATGAATCCAGTTCCTCGTAGCACATCTCCCATTTCAGGCACACCTCGATTGTGAACCGGTGCGCCTTGGGGACTCTGAGGGTCGTCGAATCCACAGCGGGATGAACCTGGGTGACTGCTGGTGGGATACACAGGATCAACTCCCTGGCGGAGCGACAATTGTGCCAGTCATATGTGCATTCGACAAGACTCAGTGGACCAATATTTCAGGCGATGAGCATGTCTGGCCGCTGTATCTCACTATTGGGAATGATTGAAAAGATATCTGCCGTACACATCAAAAGCCCGCCTGGATTCTCGTCGGACTGATCCGATGACCCCAGAACAATGCCAAAATCATTGACGAAGCATGGCATTCCGCAGTCAGAACTGTGCTGTCTCAACCTAGGCATCTTGACATCACTGGCCCTGGCTTGAAATGGGATTGTGCAGATGGATTTCAGCGACAATGTTACCCTCTGTTGGCTGCCTGGGTTGGGGATCATCCAGAACAAGTCAAGGTTGCTCAAGTCTTATCTGGCTCATGCCCGGTGTGTGAAATTCCTAAAGGGGTGCCGATGGGGCATTCAACTTTTTGACCCCTCGATAACTCAGGAGACCAGCATATTAACTCGGAGCTGGTGGAGGACAATAATATTGATGCTCTTTACAATCTAGATGTCCGCCCAATCCACAACCTGTTCTGGCAATTCCCTCTCTGCCATGTCTATCGGCTTTGGCAGCCTGATGAGTTGCATCAGCTGCTCCTGGGTTTAGTTAAAGACTTATTACACTGGCTGCTCAAATACCTGAAAGGTGAAAATGTCAAGGATCAATTTGATAATCAATTCACTTGGGTGCCACGATATCCTGGCCTCCACCACTTCTCTGAACCATTCGATTCATTGAAAAGTCACATCTGGCAAGATAAAGAGATCTGTTGAATGATCAGAACACTGGCAGTGAATTGCGCTCCAATTCTTGTCTGCTCCAAGGATGATGGGAAAACTTCAGCGGAAACAGCCTCCAATGAAATGGTGATGGGAGCAGTGTGGCCATTATGTATATTCTCTCTACATTTCAGCCAACAAAATCACTCAAATCCATCCCTCAAAGCACAAGACAATGCCCTCAAGTGATTTTCCCAGAAGAAGGGTAATTTTCGACATCAGAAAATGTTGAAGTCTGCGAAGGACAAAGTGGATGACCTGTTGGCAATGGAATCCCATCAGTTACGCGATCAAAAGATTCATAAGATTCCTACAGCAATGGAGGCCCTTGAGTATGGGGCTGAAAAGGTTTCCCCAACAAAATGCAGGCAATTTCAGGTGCGCCTGAATAGAGCCCGACAAGTGGCAACCACATGGTCAGATGCTGAATGTCAGAAGGCCATTGAGAGATTGGAGTGCGAAATCCATCAAGTGACACCTGTTAAACACAAGCTTTGTGATCAATTATTCCAACATCATGAGCGACAACTATTGCAGGAGGTCGGGACTAAGGCAACCGGTCCCACAACGATATTCGCAAAAGAACTTGCGATAATGAAAGCTGCTGCCGAAGACGAGGCTTACGTGGCGGCAAACATGACCACCAACCAGCCACTGCAATGTCAGATCCGCCTATCCCATGCTGAGACAGAAGCCACGACATGGAGCTTGGCTGATACGGCGCGTGTCACTAACCAGCTGGAGAGAGAGATTTATGGCATCACCTTGAATGAACAGAAGCAGTTCAAGAAGGAATTCTCCATCCGCTTGGTCGAGTATGAAGCTTGGTGGGAGACAATTGGCTTTCAGGCGCTCTGGAATACCATTGAACAATGCATACTACATTTCGGATATCCCAAGATGCGTCTTGTGAGCTATATATCAGAGTCAATCCAGTGAATGTGTTCCAGTGGCAATATCACCACCGATAATTCTGAACAGCTACATATTGCCAACAAGAAAGAGGCATATCAATCTAGCACCAAAGTCAAGTACATTCTACAGATGCTCAAGCACAATGACCAGTGTAACAGTCTTGACAACATGGAGGAGCCACTGTCATATCTTGCACTTGACGGCTGGTACGATATTGACGCTGCCAAACTTCTCAACCTACTGTCTGCTACTGATGAATGGTGAAGTACACGCAGAGCCCATCTGTTAACTCTCCAAACAATTCAGGACGAGCCCATTATCCGCCCAGTGTCACAGCAGGTATATCATTTCAGAGAAACGCATGTCCGCGGAGTGCGCAGAAGTATCAAATAAACTTCACTCAGAGATGCAGCAGAAGATTTCGAAATTCCCAACTTTGGACAGCTATTCCGCGCGCAAATCGAAGAGGACAGGGGACACAAATTTAGTGGACTCGTGCTTGGATATGATCAGAATGTACTCATTGACAGTATATCCAATAAACTCCAGAATTGGCTGTTGTATTACCGTCAACCATTTCACTGCCCTACATCTGTTGAGCATCTGGGACTTGATTGCAAGGTAGAATATACCAATGCCAACCAAGGGATCATGCCTAAAGCTCATAACAGCTGGGTCCAGTATACACAGAGTGAAGAGAATGACCTCGATAACACCGACCAAGGACGAATTCCTTCTTTTCCTGTATTATTCTTCAGCTGGACTCCACCAAATCAAATCCTCCAATTTCAGCAGCGCCTGCCCGCCGGCAGAGCAATATCGACCATTTTCAAGAGGTGGAAGAAGACTCATCAATGGGTATTACGTCCTCAAGTTGATGAATACATGGTGGTGATTCCAACAAAGATCAAAGATGTTCATGGTTGGGCTGATTGTGTAGACGGGTTCATCCGGGTTGTCAAACAGATGAATAAGATGTATAATGTATCAGTTTGGAGCAATAGTTGGACTGGCATATTTGGTGCGGGAGAATGCTGCTGCAGGCGGGATTGATAGCGTACAGCTTGTAAATAATCATGTTGATTTAGATACCTACTGGACTGTATATTGATTAGATTAGAATGCCTGATTCAGGTGTGTACCTGTGGGATATAGACATTATATATATCACTGCCCCGGAGAGTCTGGCGTCCAGGTGCACCGGAATTGCCATGGAGACGAGTGTCGTAGTCCCAACAACTCCGAAATTTTACCAACTTAAAGGCATGATTTTCTAGCATTCTGAAGATGACTTCATACTCTTTAGAATATTCTTGTATTCTGTTCGGCTACTTCAGAAGCATAGAGGAGCACCTGAATGTACTCTCCGAGCAGCTGAAAGGCACAGCGTTTTGCATTCAACCTGTTTGGGAGCTTCTGGGAGCTTCCGGAAGGATTGGTGTTGCTGTACAGAATAGCTGAGTCATTGAGTTATGAGTTCCGAACCATTTTGCATTTTGCTGCTGTTGGGTTCATAGTCTCAATCTCAGCTGGATCTTCCAAAGTGGTGACCTACAAAGTCTGTCCAAGCAGTCTACTGCATTGCCCAATTCGGAGGGCGAATGTCGTGATTGTATGTATTGCGAGCTCAGAGATCATTGAATGTGGTCGCTCCGAGTATTTCAATGTCTGGAGTACGACTGTCTGCACCATTCTCGTTGGCTTTTCCTTCTGGATACATGGAGATCTGTGATGCAATGTTCATGGTCAGCATACTCCCATCGGTGTCTGGCACTCATGCAATAGTACTTTCGTCATCCTGATCTTCGTTCCACTGCACTATCATACCTGCTCTGCATGCTTCCCCTAGGCCACTGGGGTTGCTGATCGAAGTTATTCAACTGGTAGCCCAATCGAAGTCCGTCCTGTGGGGTTTTAACTATGGTAATCCCAGAACTGTAACATATACCCTGATTGGGATGACCAGCACCTCCAGTTTGTGGACTGGGGCTAAATAAACCATATATTCGACCATCATTACAATCTGGTGGCTCTCCCTTGCATGCGTGATCACCTGACAATCAATCTTGGGAGTGGTGATGTGCACTCCTTCGTGGGGTACTCTGAGTCTATTGAGAAGATGAAGAGCCTGGACAATGCTTTCAGCGCCGGATTTGATGAGTGCTTGTATTGGTTGCATTTCTCCATGTTGATCCTGTATCCAGATTTCAAGGGCAATCTGCGATGAACCCAGTCTTGTTGTTCCTACCAAATATACAGTTCACATGAGAGCTTCTGGGCTCTCTGACAAAACCCTCAGCCTTAATGAAATCCAATGCAGCTGACTGTCCTCTGGTGTCGCAATCAAGGTCCATATTCCAAACGACTGCAATCCAAGCCCTGATTCATCCATCCTCTTCTGCGGAACTTGGTACTGAAAGTGGTTGGCTAGATTTTTAGTTGCTGACTGTCAAAGGAGTGCTGGCATTCGATTTGTTTTCCGTCTTCTGGAGGAGCAAGGTTTTGAGGGGAGGTGGCGCATGTATATTTCATGCACCTGAATGTTTGAGGTTTGAGTAACCCACATTGTAAGCATTTTTCACCCAACTTCTGAGTGTCATAGTGCTCTGCCGGGACCCAAGGCGTGGGAGTGAATTTACAATCCTTGTCCGACTTGAACCTGTCAGGCTTCAGTGATTCATTTGGCTTGGGTATGGATGGTCGGAAATTTGGTTCCTTGCTGCCTTGTGGAGATGATGCTCCTCACCGCTTCTGCAGTCGACATGACTGCTACAGTTGACGCTCTTTGCCATCAGGCTAAATCTCTGAATCGGCAGCACTGTTGAAAAGCTCTTCCATGCTGGCAAAGTTCCCATTCTTTGGGGTCAACTGCTTGATTTTGAACTTAAGTGCTGGTTGCAGTCCACTCCAAGCGACTTCATAAAGGCTCTGATAATTCTGCAAGAGCAATCCTGCAGCTCTCCAGTATGCATTCATTCAATTGGCATAGATTCTCACAGGTTCATTCGATTCTGGCAGGAAGTTGGGCATACACTGCATTGCGGCATTGAGGATTCGGTCCTGATTACGGTATATCATCCGCAATTGTCCCCAGACAGCATGAAAGTGTTCTAAACAGGGATCTGAGTCTCTCCGTAGGTCTCGAAGCCACTCACCGGATTGGTCATCTGTGTCTGTCTCTGTGCCAGGTCTGGATGATTGTTCAATGTGCTGAGAAGGCTCACTGTATATTTCACTTTGTCAGGATCTCCGCACAGAATTTGGTGCATGTGGGATTGGATCTTAGACCGTAACATGTTGGGGAAGTTGTCAATCTGCACTGTTCTACCACAGTACTGTTCTGGATGGCCCATGGCAAAGATTTTCTTGTTTGTTGCTTCTGGGCCAATAGACTCTCTGCGGTATTCCCAGTTTGCTTCCATCAGTTCAGCATCGTGCGCGCATTGTTGATTACTCTGTTGGATGGCATTGTTGAGTATTTCTCATTGTTCATCCATCATCCTTTGCATGGATGTGAATGTGGATTGCGTGGTAGGCTTGGGCTCGCTCAGGTTGTCACCTAGATCGTCTCACACATTAATGTCCAAATCCTTGCTCAGGGTGTCTACCATGTTGGCAGTGCGTTCTTGGTCGTCGTTATCACTCTCGTGGTGGATTGCATCCAGCTAAACAAGGGCGGAGGCTCATCAGGCATGAATAGTGGTTACTCGCCCGGGAACAGATGGTAGAAATTCCATTCTCCCTTCGATACGAGTCAGTTGTGACTGACCTCAGGCGCCTTGGCCAGGAGGCATCGTAGATGATGGATGGAAATATTGATGCACAAGCTGTTCGTTTTCTGTCATTTGTATCATCCTGTGACAATAGGAGTGATACTGGTGTATTCTCATGAGCAAAACATATCCAATAACGGAAAAAACAAATCTAGTGTAGAGGCACATAAGCCTACGCTCCACTGCAGATGGATGATATTGTAATACAGTTGCACATGAGAGCAAGTGAATATATATATAGAATAGAGTGGAAAGACATTGAATACCAATCTATGTACTGCAGTAGCAGCCTGTATACACAGTCAGTTACCTGGCGATGGGTCATGTGTCGCTGTGACAATAATCAGCTCTTTACGAGTCAGTTATCTGTAGCAATCATGATACATATACATCTACACCTACTATTGCTCACTTTAAATATAGTAACCAAAATGTTGAAATTATACTACCTATATCTAAATAGCTGAATGTTGGCATATGTACCCATGTAGTAGGACAGATAGATATACAATACCATTCTATGCAGAAGACAATGATATGTACATTGAAGAAGCTGGGAGACCTCAGGCAGTACATTCTCCAACTATAGAATAATCTAGACAATTTCAACTAAGTTGAGAAGTAACTCTGATTAACCACGATTGAGTGTGCAATATTCCGAGAATCTGAGTTGTCGGCATCATACCTGGACTGTGTATTCATTCAGTGTCTCAACGTGTTAAGCTGGAAATCCAAAATCGATAAGTGAAATAGCCCCAGAGACTTCCAGAGAGTCAAAACATACGAAGATAAAAACTTCTGCCTGCTGGAAGATGAAATTCGTTTGAAAGCCTTGGACTTGAAATAGTACTACAGCGTAGTTATGACACTTAGTTATTGCCCTGAGATCAATAACTACAACTGGGCTAATTGACTTCATACCATCTCACCAACAGTAATACCACCTCGCTATACAATGCTTGCACCACTATCATTTGCCAGAAGAGCAAAATGTATCCACCACCAACTACTGAACCAACTATGGAAATGGAAAATAGAGCAAACCAAAGTATTCTTGGAGAGCTGTTTGTGGATCTGGATGAAAATAGATAACAAGATAGAGCTGGCACTACTACCACATATAACACCACCTCTATAATAATGATCAAAACTAAAAAAATTTCCAGCTCAACCCGGTTTAAGGGTTCTGCCATTATTACTGAGATGACATCTTTGCCAGCCTTCACTGAAACAGTGGCCAGCATGAATAGAGGAAAATCTTCCAATCTCAGGTTGAAAACTATGCAAATTCAAAGCTGGCCATCTTCTCCTGGAATACAAGGTAGATGTACCAATCATTTCATCCGAGAAACGGAAACGTACTTGTTTACCATTCATATTGGCTGACCCTGGTTTTCACATTCAGAGAACATTGGTACACTGTGAGAGAACAATGGGAAACAAACCAATATCCTTGATCTACTAAGCAGTAAATAAAGATTCTGAATTGTTTATAGTAGTTTCAGCACAAATCTCCATGGCCATAACCACAAAGTGTAAGGCAAATGTGTAATTAAACTCTCACCTTAGAAATATCTTATATATAAGTAAAATGTAACACAGTTGAAGTTTCATAACTATCAAACTAAGTGACTCTTAACAACCATGCCAATCCTTCCTGGTACCTCATGATACTCCCAGATACTTTCTGAAACGCCATACAGCAGCTGACAATATGAAACAGAGCATATGAATTTTCCACAGAGAGTACAGTTCTCTTTAAAATACTACAGAATCAAGCCATTAAGGTTTTGAACTTTTAAATCTACTGGATAGATTGACCTTATCCTGAAGATGATTCTGGAACACCTTCAACTGGATGCTATACTGACCAGATATGTTAATAACAATAATTTTTAAATCAAACTGTAACATCTGATATATGATTTCTCATGTGCACACTGTACTTCAGTCATTGTAATTGATATACTGTTCAGTATATACTTCGACCAATCTAGTTTATCAGAACCTGTATGCTGTCAATACCATCTGAGATAGCATACTGTTAGACTAAATGTGCCAGTCCACCTGGTATTCCAATACATTCAATATACATCATATTACTCTAATAGATAAATTAAACATACCCATTACCACAATCTTCCTAACTGTAAAGTTCATTGTACTATGTTGGAATTACCACCACATCTTTGTCAGCATCAGTAACCAATAGCTACTATTGAGTCTTGTTGCATCTCTGACAAAGTGTAAATATCACAATTAGGGCTGCAGGGATTTCAGAGAATGCAGGATATGATTTATTGGTATTCAGCTGAAGTATAATACTGCAATAGATGAAATTTGACCTTGGAAGGTATTATCAAGACCAATTGCTTCACTTTGTATCAATTGGCATTACATGTTCTCAGCATCAGGTCAAATCGCTTGGGGTACTGATATGTTCTACGATGGAGTTCTGTTCCAGATATTGAACCAAAGTGATATTGTTTCATAGTTGGTCCCAATTCAACAGCAGCCTATTCTACAGGTTAATAAATATAGTATTCATCAGTACAATGTAAAACAGCTTTGTTGTTATAACTTAATAACTTACCTGCTCTATTTAGCAACAACATTACTTGCTACTTCATCTAAATGCATTCAGACAGGCTGAATGACAACCATGTTACCCATTAGTCCTCGAATACTAATTTCCAAATTTTCTCAATATAGCTGGAGTTGTGTACCTTATCATAATCCTATCTTGAAGAATGGATAGTTGTCATCAGAACGATACAACATTAAGCTATTAGGTTGATACATTTTGAAACTACTGGGACAGTACAACTTCTGCTTATTCCAGTGCACCTCAAACCTGAAGCCATACACACAGTGAGTTATCATTGTAATAGTCATTAAATAAAACTATGCAATTTTATATTATACTTCTATACATGTTAAGTGAAGAATTCCAATCATTCATCTGACCAGTATGTATGTCTATCCACTTCATTGTTTACAAGCCATAAACTATCAATGTCATCCAATACAATAATCTTTTGCACTAAATGTTCTAGTCTAGCTCTTGCTCTTACAGATACAATACATATCTTGTTCATCAGTTTGGTATTCCAGAAAAACCTGTTAATACAATTATCTCTGCTATGCTGATCTTGGTAATTTAATTGTATTTCCACTGCATATTGTTGAGACTTAGAATATGCTACTTACTGTTGAACATTCCAGGATCATCCAGAAAAAGCAGATTGCATTTCTCAGACTGACATGATGTTCTGAAATCGGGAAATCTAATTCATTGGAGATGTGCACAGTATAATGCTGCAAAAGATCAAGCTCATTGTTGAAAAAGATTAGTATGGTTGATGTATCGACTTTGCACATATTAAACTCCGAAGTTATGTACAGATGACATAATTCCTGGGTTAGAGTTGATATAGTCTGAAATACAGTCAAATTCCAGATTCCCAACTACAATAGCATTGTGAAATTGTGTACTCTAATCAGACAGCCACTTCTGGAGTTTAATGAATACCTAGTTGATGCATCTATTCTAATCATAACCTACTACCAACTCAGAAACATCATATCTACAGTTTCATTCAAAAGGTGAGTACAATAGGTGCTCCAATGTGGAAATTTAGAAATCTGCTGATTTTGCTCTGAGTAAAGTTACTCCAAGATTGCTGAATACATTATGGATGAGTGTTTTACTGAAATGATGCATTTGCTCATATGCAGGATCAAAACAAAGTTTGTAGTCAATATGCTGATGATATAATAACTGTATATTGTATAACTATTACTGTTTATTAGTAGAGGATAGTAGTATAAAACTATTGTAGAGTTCATATCATATCACCCTTGAATTGCAAGATATGCCAGTGTCTTCTCCATGTAGTCAAGTCCAGTATACCAGTCATTATCTGAGGATGTTACAAAAATGATCAAGTTTGTTGTGAGATTGTCATTCCTTCTGTGCATGATCTAGATTTAGCCATTTACAAATATCGTTAGGGAAATTATCCCTGCAATGCATTTGGCTAATTGTTTCAAATATTTGGCCCATCCCAAGGAATTTTGAATATCTAATGTGTACTACCAATACATTAGTGGTTTTCAGTAAGTCTGGCTTGTATAATATCTCCCACTATACTTCCAAATAAACTATTATTAGAGACTTGTCTACAATAAACAATTTCAGATTATCTGAAGTGATATTAGAAACCTCTGTCTGGAAATGGAAAGCAATATGCTTCTGATTTATCATACTCCAGATTGTGGTGTCAATTTCAGCAGATAACAGATGTAACAGAAATACCACATGCTTGTTGTGTGTAATATTTAACCCCACATAAGGATTGTGTTTTCCAGAAGATTTTATACATAATAGTGTTTCGGTGAATATATTACTTGATCGAGTTCCCATATATCTGACTATTTTCAATAGGTTTTGTATTTGATGTTGAATTACTCTCACAATGTTTGTATTCAACCAGTGTCACCTGGTAGATTTCTTACTTCAATCACTGTAGTACCATGTATTAATTTATATCTAACTATTTGGTAACTGGCATTTGGATTCAATCCTGATATAGCTAAATCTATCTGTAATTTGTTGTTGTAACCTTTCACCCTAATATACAAGAACTTCAGTTGAAGTACAAATTTCAACGATCATTGCTATTTATATCTGATGGGATTCTATTGCTAGCTCCTGTTCCACTTCAGTGCCAACCAACCTAAACCTTTTCTACATTCAAAAATCACTCATATTCTGATAAAATCACATTAGGACAACTTCAAGTCCTTTGAAAACTTGATCACAGTAATTTTGCAGAATCACAACCTAAGATAATTCACTCAATATTTGCATTACTTCAATTAGTATTTAATTAGATAATATTTCTGTTATACTATTGCTGTTCCCTCGTGACCAGATAAGAATTGAACTAAAATTCACAGCCAGTACTGTATTAATTACCATGATTTCTCTTGCCAACAAGTTGCTATGTTACAATTCATTGAATTAATACAACAAGATTTGTTAGCTCAAATATTGTAAAACTGATATCAATCTATCTTCAAATTGTGCTTTGACATTTCAATCTTTTACACATTACTGTACTCTATCCAACAAGCTCTTATCTGATTCCAGCAGCACATGATGCATAATGTCATGTTCTCAAAGCTGATACATATTGCACTGAAACCATTGCCACTGATAGTTGCAGATAGAGTTAAATCATTTGGTGTACAGGGCATTAGTATTTGATTCTGCCAGCAGCTCTGAATAACTATTCTCATCTCCTTAGTAATCAAGTGGCCAAAGAGTTGAAAATCCCATCAACGCATGTAGGGTGTTCGCACATACAGCATACGCCACATATGACATACATAACTATATTGTGTCCCTTGTAGTCACTCACCCTGGCAGCCAACAGAGAGTATCATTGTCAACCACATCAATCAGCACAGTCCCATTATATCTCTCAATGAGTAATGTCAAGAATGATATATGTACACCATTCAATTTAATTAGTATGATGCTAAACTATATCATTGTGTTTGGTACCTTGGTAGGGACATGAACTCAGCCAAATAAGTATACAAGTGTGCTGTATTAGTGTGCAATTCATATCTTTTTAACTTTGTGATTTGTCAGATTTAGTGGGCAGGCATGCTGATATCACTGAGAATCAGACAATTTGGTCTCATTTGATATATATATATCTGGTGGAATGATTGCTGCTGCAGGATGTGCATTCAATATATCCAACAAATCATCATCAATATTGATCTCACTGTATTGCAAATGTACCTCTGAGTCAGGAAGATGTACCAGTTCAAACTGGAGTGTTTATTTCATCAGAGATGTGGCAAATGGAGCCAGATGTAGTGAACAATATCACTGTATGATAATGTTCGCAAGATATATGAATTGTTCATTATCCACCTGATATCACGAAGTTTAAAATTGTCTTCCAAGTGTTGATTATACTGGTTATCTGCCAGTTTGAATAATTCAATTATTGAAGTAGACTTGCCTACAGATGAGCTATTGATATCTCAATATTTCCATTTGCTGGTTCAAAAATTAAGGTATTTAATAGTCAAATTTATACTGGAAGCAATACCATGTACTTTATCAGTCAAAGTATATGCAAACATCTTCAGCTAACTCGGTTGCTCTGTTGTTCATAGTCACCCCAGCATTCGCCACTCTGACTATATTTTGGCAATTTGTTGGTTTCACCATATTTGTGGTATTTCATTTACATTGATTCTGGGGGTATATAATTTCATTCTACATAGAACAATTAGGGATTAATACACAATTTACAATAACTATGGCAGGACAATTTGTTAGGATGCTAATGGATAGCCTCCACTGTACACCGACCAAAGTAACATTATAACAGTTTACAAATATCCTATCGTACTTGTGGTATAGTCATATTTTGTACCTGGCTTTTATTCTTTTACAATTATTGACATTTTTGATATTATTCCTCTAGTCTATTCTTATCAAATAATTTTGTTTTGCCAATCCAACATTAAACATCTCTCTGGTAAGTACAGCATCAGAAGAATATAAAATGTTCATAAGCTTCATACAATTCTTCCAAATACTCAGGTCAAGATTGCTGGTACCACCATGTTATTCCACTCCCTTTCAAGCCCCCCTGAGAGTGAACAAAGTCCACTCAGAGGCTGTAATATTATTCTAAGGTAATTTTGAAACCACCTGCTGTTATGAAGATCCATTTAGGCTGGTATAAAATATAACTTATAGAAGAGTCAAATTTGGGAGAAGCTGAGGACTCTGCATAGAACTGTGGGAGGTCTTTAACTTTGTGTGCTGTATGTTTACAGCACTGGTTCATGGGGTCTGTGTCTCATAGCCACAACTCATTTTGAGAATTATTTTCATTAATATTGGACATTCGCTGACACATTTACAAACAAATTTACTACATTTTAATTCAACATGTAATCTTTTTACGAATATATCTATATGGATAAATATGATCAATCAGGGTATATACTGTAATGATGTCATTTGGTGGAGCAACGGGTGTCAGTAGTTGAGCAAACTCAAATCTTCACTGTGTAGTATCAATTGTCCAATTTGGGAGTCTAGTATGAATTGGCGTATATATCTATAGATATATATACAGCTGATTGCAGATGGTACCTGAGTGTAATTGCAGAAGTATCTAGATGCTACAATTAAGTGAACTAGAATTTGCACTTCAAGGCTGTGATTAAGCATGTTTTCTGATATGCTTGAAGGCTGTAACATATCATGAATTGTATGCGGAGATGAAGTAAAGATTACATATACAATTTCAGGTAATAACCAAGTGAGTTTGGAAATACAGTGGAAAGCCAAGATTGTGGAAACTCAGATATAAATTTACAGGGCATGATCAACCAAGATTTGGGATGACCATCGAATTGGTGATTGAGTGGATTTGGAGTTACACTTGTTGACCATGATGTATTAAACATAAATTGATAGTTGGAGGCCTTGATCTAGAGTACTTTAAGATGCAATAGGAGGTACTATTGAAGTTACATTGGAGGTATACTTGGAGGTGTTCAATCTGCAGGTATTTGTGCAGCTGTGGAATCTTGGGGTAGTTAATGGTGAGGAAGAGGTAATAGAAGCTTATACTTGATATATTGCTCAACTGCTAAATATGGAAATGTACAGAGTTGGTTACAACCCAATGTGCTTGAAAAAGGACAAATGACAGATAAAACTGGGAGCAGGAGATAGTCAATCCTGGGTGACTTTTGTACTCAGTATGGTGGTATCATCTTCACATCTGGTTGCAGATAGTGATAATGTAACTTTATTATCTGTAGTAATGATATTATAGTGGATATGGAAATGATGAATGAGAAACGGATATGCAATTAATATTGAAGAATATTAGGGGATGTCGGGAAAAGAGGGTACAATTGGTGATATCAGAGTTAGATTACACTGTATTGGAATTTAGATCTTCCATATCAGATGTCCAACTACTATAACCGGTATGGTCAACTTCCTGTTGGGTCTAAAAATTTCTTAAATTCTAGCCCCTCATTAGAATTTCCCCATCTTGATATATCTTCATCCACCATCATGTACTTTCTCATCATCATCTTTACTATCACCCGGAAATACAAAGCTATTGTAATCATTCCAAACCCTCACTGTCATGATTATGAGTTATCGTATAGTCCAGTGTACAATTACAATTTACTATCTGCTGGAGATACCCAATATCTCTTCAGTACCACTATTAAAACTTAACTCACTAATACACCAGGCTTCTACATTGCTTTCAGTACATCAGCTGCCTCCAATCAGCTCTCCATGAGTAGAATTATATATCAACTGTTATCCCTTTCCCAAGATCGTCAGTTTACTAAGAAATTTAGTCTCAGCTATCTTTAAGTCCCCCATCCACTCAACTGCCTTCACACAAGCCGATTCTGCTTTGACTGCCTCCATGTGTACCAGCAAATTGACTCAATTATGGGCACCAAGTAAATCTCCAAATACTCTCAATTAAGACCTTCATGTTCATCTCTCTGCATCTTTAATCAAGGTCTCCAAGTTCTTCTCCCAACACTCTTCATCACTGCTTCCATGTATGTCACCAAGTTTACCCCACAACAGGCTCCAAGGAACATCTCAAGGCTTACTTGATTACACCCTAAAAGTGTATCTCAATGTTTGCATAAATACATCTATGAAGAGTATCTCAAAATTGAGTTGTATACCACGGTAGTGTGCATCTCTAACCTCACCAGATGACAGCCACCACAATGTGAATATATGTTCTGTCAATCACGTTCTTCAACTTCATCTCCAGATTGAAGCAATTAAGGACATCAAACATTTCCAAAATGTGAAATTGTCTGGATGCCACATGCAAACCTCTCAGACACTCTGGTCAATCTCACAGGTGTTCCTGTGTAAGTCATTATGCCCCCAGGCCTCCCTCACGCTAAGGACAGTGCTCATAGATATTGCAACGGCATCCTCCAGTGATTCTGACAGTACCTGCAGTTATATCAGCTCATTGACAATCATGCAATGTATAACTTATAGAATTCTCAAATGGTTCAGTAGCTGAGATCTCTGTGCAGCTCAGCAGGAGGCCTTACGAGCAACTGGGACCTTAAACTCTGTGCTGTATGTTCACAGCAGCAGTTCTTTAGATCCCAGGTCACATAACCACAAGCCATTTGGTCTATCATTTTGATCTTTGTAAGACCTTTCTAATTCACAACCACATGCTGATACACTGCAATATATTATAATATACATTTTCTGTGTCAATCAATACATGCACATGTGGTCAGTCTGGCTGAAAATTGTAGTTGAGCTCAATTGGAGGAGTATCTGGAGACAGCGATTAAGTGAACTGAGAGAGGCACTTGGAAGCTGCTATTGTTCAAGCTTGAATCATTGCTTGGATGAACATAGAAATTGACTTCGAGGTGATAATCTAGTATGTTGGATTGTGCACTTGGAGGCCATAATTGTGCAAGTTTGGCAATTCACCTGGAGGCCAGAATCAAGTGAATTTAAAGATGCACTTAGAGGCAGTAATTAAGTAAATATAGAAATGCACTGGGATGCCATAACTGAGTAAGCTTAGAGATGGGAGTGGTGGCCATCATTGTGCAAACTGTGAGGTTGTAATTGAGTGAACTTAGATATCCACCCTATAACTGTGATTGAGAAAGTTTGGACATATGCTTGGAGACCATAATAATACAAGCTTTGAAATTCACCTGCCGGCCAATACTGGGTAAACATAGCAATGCACATGGAGAGATCAAATGAGTGAACTTGTAGATGTGCTTCCAGGAGGTCAATCTAGAGGGGATAGATTAGAAGGGAGAAGTGACAGAAGGTTGGACTCTATTCATTCAGTAACTTAGAATTGTGAAAGTGTACAGAATAGAGAACAATAAAGTGCAGCCAATGAGGAGAGATAAGAGATATAAGACTGGCTGGGTGTGGGAGACAGTCAATCTTGAGTTAATACTGTACCTGGTTTTACCACATGATCATAGTATGCAGGGATTGAAATGAATCACATAACTTCATATTCTCATGGGATGATATAGTTCTGGATGTCATACAGAGTGATGGGAGATAAATTGGAAAATCTTTATAAGACATTGGGACTCAAGAGAAATTCCTGTGCAAGTCAATTAACAAAGTGAGATACAACAGGTGCAACATCCAGTCCTGCTGGTAAGAAAACTGATAGAAGATATTTTATATTCATGCAGCCAGGGGATTTCTATGATATTCCACATCTGCTTATTTCCTGTCATATCTTTGCCATCATCATCCACTATCACTCACCATCTGAGTTATAACTCTCCCATCACAGGAGAATATGAAGTAAAGTTATCTCTCTCTCTATTTCCATATTATAACTATTACTTCACAACAAGTACAGCATCCAGAAACAATTGAGACTGTCTCCAAGTCAGTTACCCTGCATTTTCACAACAATTATTTAACCCCTCAGTTTAGCTCACTGCTGGCATATCTCAATCTAGGTCAACCTCCTTCAGCCACTTCAGCATTAACTAAGATGTTATGTCAACTCTTGTTACATTTCCACAATTGTAAATTAACTAATAAATAGAGTCTCAGCTTGCATTGCATTTCGCTTACAATCAGCAGCACTCAGGTCAATTACCTCCAATTGTGCTTAACTGCCACATCCAAGTGTATCTTCTAATACACTTGAACACTGCCTCCCTGTACATATCTATGTCAATTTGATTACACCCTCCAAGTACCTCTCTAAGCTTGCTTGGTGTCTTGCTCACATTCTTTCTCAAAGGTCACACTATATTGGCCCATAATGTTCCACTCTTGCACATTCTCCAAGTGTATCTGTAAGTTTGCCAGATCATGGACTTGGAGTGAATCCCAGAGTTCACACAATTGGCATCTGCAGATGCAGCTGGGATTGAACTCGAGTTCCCTCCCCAGCCAGACCAGATAGAGCTGTTGTTGGTCCGTCGAATCAAAGAATCTAGATTACATAGATGTCAAGTGATACTGGATACATCAGTTTTAATATCATTTGATATAGTATAGTTGCTACAATTTCCACCTGCACTAGCCATCTTCCCACAGTGTATGTCTATTGTCCCAGACTGTTGTAGAGCAATTCAAGGTGCTCCCAGACTTGTTTTCTGTGCTGCCACATGCACCCCATGTTGTTACCAGGCCTCCAATATCATTACAAATTCGTTGTCCATACTCCCACATACGTTGGTAGTTTACTTCTTCCATCAAATCAACTTTCAGATGTGTTGCCAGCACAACATGGTCCACAACCAGGGGACTGAATTAGTCTAGTCAACTTTCAAATTTAACAATTCTGGCATTGTGGTCCACCAACTAGTACATACTCCAAGTGACAAATTAGATTTTGTTGATGAAGTACATCTCTGAGTTCAATTGATAGTACCCTACAGGTGTACTGGTATGGTAACCCACTTGCCATCCTCAGATATACCTCAGACTGGCCTCAAATATCATCTGATGCCCATCCACCAGACTATATGAAAATTAATAGATATCTAAATTCATAGATCCATATGTACATAGATATATACATACAATACTCCAAATACAAACTGAAAACATATTTTTAAAATGTTTTACAATGAGCAGCAACTTCAATTTCCAGGTGTACCAGCAGTGATCCCAGAGAATGTAAATTTCCCTGACAACTTCACCACAATTGCACAGCCTTTCAAGCTTTGGTGTGCCTTCCAGAATGCTTCCCAGATTGTCACCAGTCATCTGGTATCATTACAACTACTTTGCTAGCACTCTCTGGTTAAACTTATGGAGACTGAATTGGTCCAGTCAACTTCTGCATTTTCCCATTGAGGAATTTTGGTCTGACCACTCCCCTGTACTCCCAGATACACTCAGAACCAATACAATGTTTTCCTGGTATGGTTATATTGTAGAATAATGTATACATTGTGAACCCCTTCTAACCAATCTCAATGATACTATAAGAGGTGATAGTGAAATACTTCAATACAGTCTCAAGAATATTTGGTTGATTGTTACCTAATTTGGTTTGGCTTATCGCTTCACAGCTACAATGCACTCTACCATATATAGGGGAGTGGCAAACAAAGTTGCCTTTTCATCCACATTTTTTATAAACTGTACTATATATCCTATCCTGTAAATCTTCCCATCACAATCAGTTTCAGTGAAGAGAAGGTTTCTTACATCATATACTACAATCTTCTACTTGTATATACCTATCTTGAGAGGCTACCACAATCACTAACAGCATTCACTTGGTATAATTGGATCAATATGTAATATTATCTAATATTCTAGTACTCATAGTAGGTGCAGCCTTCAATACTAACGATAGATGATCTCAATTGAATAAGTTGGCTACTTTCTGAATGTGCTGAACATCTGCTCAATAACCATTGTAAACTGATTTCCATGTAGAATGTGTAGTTCTACAATAATTCTTCAGCAGTATATAGATTATGATAATACAATGGAGTTCACACAAGACATTATACAGAATTATATGCTACTGTTACTTCACTTACAGGCTTCCTATTTATAAAAGTTGCAATGGCAGTCACTCACAAACCTTCCATGTATAATATTCTTACTTAAACTTACCTTGTAATTTAATATTGTTATTGGATGTGTCTTGGCAATATCAATTATTTTACTTTAAACAATTCTAAACGGCTATCAGTACTTAAAGTGTGTACTACTATACAACATTGTACCAAACGAAGCGAATAACGAAAAAGTTTGATGGTCATTAAGATATCTACTACAGCCAGAATATATAGATAACAGGAATAGTGTCTTCAGCAGAACAAGGAAACAATCCAGTCATCCAGATCGTATGAACTGCAGTACGCCACTGAAATTAGCCACTGTTGCACCGAGAAGGCCTTCAATATATTTCCTGACCTACACATTTCAGTCTCGAGGAGAATTGCAAAATACCAATCATGCAAGCATAGCTGACTTGCCCTGAATGCTGGAGCATTTACACAATAGATTCAATACAGATGAAGAGATAGATAACACCTCAGAAACATTGGACACTAAAGGCATGGCTGCAATCACACTAAAGCAAATGGAATTCTCAATACTGACACATGCCTAATGATCTTGTTTGTCTAGCTCCAGTGAGCTGAACAAGTGGAAGAAAGAATAGACAACTGGGTTTCTGGAGAAAAAGGATCCGGAAATTATCTGGAAAAGAAAACTAGTTGAATCACATATACGATTGACACCTGCACTGGAAGATGGCAGTTGGAAATCCTTTTAGTTTTATAAAACACTAGCTGCTATAGGCGCATCTTGAAAATGCAGAATGCATATGAAGATATTGTGTGGAGATGATTTCAAAGAAATATGCAATGGAGATATAAGAGGTATGGCAGCAGAGATGGTGATGTAACAAGAAAGCCAGAAACTGATATAGAAGAGTATGAGTGCAAAAATTTAGAAACTAACCTTCTCCAAATACCAAATAACATGGTCTGAATTGTCATTTGCTCAATACCAAAGAATGACGACAATACACAGAATACCCACTACAATCAACTCCGAGTTTTATGAACAGATATAAAGTACTAATCAATTCATCTTTATTACTGGGATATAATTTTATCAAAAATGCTATAGAGTGTCACGTGCGTGTAGACGTGCAGTTTGAATCAGAAAGTAATGAACTAACAGTATAATGGATTATATACACCTGTGGAAATTATATATAACCCAATATGTGGCTAGATTTAATATCACAATTGTCTGTCAAAACCTCCAAGTTGAAACAAAGTTACAATTTGAAAATATTTTTGATGAAAATAAATGTTGTTACAGGGAAGATTACTGTAAAGCATGTTATTAGACCAGCAGAGGCTATACTACTGATATTAGCTGTGGTTAACCACAATGTATTTTGAATAGTTTTTGAAGTGTTCTGAGGATACTACAAGAATTGAGAACAAGAAACATTCAAATGAGAATATTAGTAGTATCAATGGAAGTTCTAATTGAAAAATGGATTATATTTTGTTCCACATATGTTGATATGTTGCTATGCTTGGCTGTGAAATATGCAACATCTGGATGAATATTAGAAGTACTAGTGTACAAGTCAAACTTTCCAACTAACTTAAACCAACTGCACAATATTATAGCCAATAGAATGTTAACCTGGCACTACAAAAGAGATTATAGAAGTTGAAAGGAGGGCCTCTATGGAGACAATACCTATTCGATTATGCATATGATTTCAATACAATTATTAAAGAATGTGCACAACAGTATGAAATAAAGCAGTTATGCATCTGAATGTCCATTAGATATACGAATTTTAGAATGACAAAGTGACTTCACTCATGGATAGAATTGCTGGACTACCATGGACCAAGTTTTGTGAGTACCAGATTTGGGCAGTATGGTGCATTATGAGAAGTTGGGTTTGGGATTCAAATATACCAGGAGTGCAGGTGGCAGATAAACAGAATCTAAGAAAGATCTTAATATTGATTGCAATTGCGATAAGTTGCAAACTTCTAATTGAGGATGTGGTGATGAGTTGCCCCTGTCAATGCTGTTGGGATATACCATTAGTAACTGGGTGAATATGGTTGAGAACAACTATCAAGGCAATGTTGGTGAAGAATGTAATGGTTATTACTGGTAGAGAATGAATACAGTGCCTCATTACTTTATGGATCCAGAAAACTCCACCATCAGGGTATCCATTAAATTGGTAGGCCTTCAAAAGAATTCTCAAGGTAGGAAGAGATGGAGTCTGAATGTTATTTGAATGTGTCATGGACTGGATAACTTGAACACCTGATTTTAAAGTGCTGAACATGTTACAGATCGAATTTGAGGACCTCCCACATAAGAGTGTGAACTCCAGAATCAACATGAGAGCAAACGGCTAAAATATACACCTTGTATTATATGATACGTCATTATCCAGAGCAATACCCTCAAACGATAGCCAACTATTTCACAGTTTATGTAGTGTGTGAATGGTTCATTGGCTTCATTAGTACCAGATATCATAAGATATTGGCTGTCAATTGTAGGTGAATAAATTTATTGAATTGAAACTTCAATCCTCAGCAATACCAGCTTTCGATAACTCTTCATTGTGTGTTACCAGATAATCTAGCTATTTCCATGTACTTCTGACAATTAAAAGAATGATACTGTAGTGAAAATGTACTATGCAAAGGTCCTGAATTTAGCCATGAATAACATCATATATAATATCTGGACTAGAGATGAAGCACAAAAATGTGCAGTATACTGAATAAGAGGAATTGCAAGTACTTAGATTGTTAGCCTGGTGTTGGAATGGAAACCCCCAAAGAGAAATCTGCAATATCATATTCAAATGGGAAATGAACATATTGTGGATTGTAAATTAATTAATCAAGAGCAACAAACAGCAGATACTCTCATGGAAAGATAGAATACATGAGGCACAATCATAATATGGACAGTACAATAATGGTGACTTGTATACTTATTATTGCATTTGGGAAACACCAAAGATTGCAACTAGCTACCTGGTCAGTTGTAAAATCAATAGCTGCTGAATACTATCTTGGTGGATTTTCCAATTTCCCATTGAATGAGAGATATATTAGTAGTATTAAAGTCTGCACAGTATCCCAAACCCAATCTAGATATACTATCAAGTGAGATACACCTTTACCAAGCAGAAGAATTTGAAACACATTTTCTAGTATATCCTCTCCAATACAGGTGGTGCCCATTTGCCCTCTTCTCAGTTAGCATTATCATTTTTAGCTGATGCAATTAAAGCAATTAGCAGATGATGCAATTATTGCCTATATGTATACAGAAATACGCAATAAGAACTGCCAAGAAAAGGAGCAAAGATTTTAGAACTCACCAAACCACTTTATACTTATATCTGCACTCTCAGTTGGTGGTCACCACCTTTACTTTTCATTATCACAATTTGAAGTAATTACTTTGAAATTTCAGGTACTGAAAAGACACTGCTAGATATTTCCATGAATTGCCCAGTTGGTGCAAACCAAATTCACACACAAATGGATACTGAACCAGGTTATAGTGATAATAACAACTGAGAGAATAATTTCCTCCAATTGATTGAAGTGACCCAAATGAGAGTGCTTCACATTATGTGACTTAGCCAAATATTCAGAATTAAATGACATACAACATTCTGATATCACATGAGGAACATACTAAGATGCATCAATTGACAGGAAATCATATGTAGGTTGATAACAACAATGTGGCATATTGTTAGATAACTCTGATTGTGATATCTAGGTATGTTTTATAAAACATTGAACTTCTACAAGCTCCATACCTGATGCTAACCAGTTAAATATTGTCATTTGCAGGTACTCTGAAGCATCAATATATCAGTTCTGCCTAGTATGTTGGAGCTATATTATATCAGCAGTTGGGTCTATATTATTCAAATTGTCTATATTTGGATGACTCAGAGTGGGATACCATTGGCATTCATAAATTGAAAAAAGTCAATATCATATTCTTATAATGCTTGTTGAGTAGGTGTACTAGTAGAGCAGATCAAAACTGTGGGTGCTGATAATATCAGATTAATACCCACCCTATTTTGTACTGTATGTGTTATCATCCAAATTGTCAAAATTCACCCAGCTGGTAAATGGAAATAGAAGCTATTGGCTCCCCTGATGTCATGATAATCGAAACTGGTGGCATTAATATCAATTATACATATGAATCGAATAAATCAATCCATGCCAGATTGCAGGCATATTGGTAATATCAGTCGGAAACATAGTTCCAAGCAATGACAATGGTCCAATGACATATTGTTAGATGCACTGTTTTTAATATGTGAATCAAGAGGCTCATTATATGAACTGTATAACTTATAATAGAATAATGTTCACAAAAACCTAACTCCGTTGAGGGCATGTTGAGATCTGTTATTATTACATCAAGCAGCTTGCCTATTCTTGGCTCACGTAAACAAATATATTGCAACATCTATTCTGACTTACTATTGAAGTTTAGATTCACCTCAAACGGACAAAACAGTGAAGTTTGATGTCTCTAATTCTATTGCATATATATTTTTATTATATTATGTCAACTTTAGCAAATTACTATCTCTGTCAAACAAGATCAGATGCACCATCAATCTGCTAATGATGCCCACCAAGCCACATTGTTGTTTGCACTGCAACTTGAAACATGTCAGTTTGCTTCATACTAGAGCATGTTTTCTTTCCCAGCGACAGCGAGTAATCTATTAGCAGAGATACATACATATTGCATATAATAGAATGTATAACAAACATCACATTTAGATATAGACTGCTTCATGCCACCAACCTCAGCTAATAGCACAATCCATACTTCATTAACAACTAAAGGTGGCCACAATGTTGAGCTGATTGAGAGTATGCATATCACTATGCCATGGACTACAATGTAACTTGCCTCTTTTGTAGTTAGCGTATTTGATCATTGATTTACCTTATGTTCATCTGACGAATGTCAATACACAATACAACATCAGCAACAACCCTGGTTCCCGTCAGGAACACCTGGGCGTTCCTGCCAGCCCTGACGGCTCTGACGGCACCTAGTACCCTCTGACCGTGAATAAAACGTGACCTGTTGCCCAAGCAACAGGTCGTGTTCCATACCCACCCTCTGGCCTCAATTACACCATGTCTCTTATTCTCATGACCCGTCGCGTTATATAGTACCCCATGGACCCTCACACTAACTAAAGGAATCGCCGCCCCGGCATCGCGATTCCTTTACTTTGTGTCCCGAATGTGGTGACATATACACACTATCAAAACCTCACGGGTGTTACACTCTTTGCAGGGGCCCTAGTTTCACCGTAGCCATTTACCCAAAGCCTAGTGGTGTTTATGCCTTTCTCCGGCCAAGTGCCACATTTTACCTCTCCGCCATTGCTATTCATTGGATGCCGCACTCACCCATATATGTTTAACCTTGAGATCTTGTCACTTATTACAATACAGTCTTCACTTCGGAACAATCGCTTGCCATTGAATTTGCTTCGCCATTATCGTATTTAACAGGTCTGGAATAAACTGTCCAATCTTCACACTCTCTAGTACTATGCCCTCATTCCGCCAAATTGTGCGTTGATCCATCATTGGCTTGCGATGCATCTCCCTCCTCATCCGCATCCACATCGTCGCCATCGTCACCCTCATACCGGTCGACAGCAATAGATCCCAGGTCAAACCTCTAGTGCTCAGTTGTGGCCCGTCGTCATCGGCTGGCTGTGGGGATGGCATCGCTCTTGTGAAATTTCGTCACATTAATCTTGGTAAGTGTCGCGGCCCCCTGGTAGGCCGAAATGCAGTTCGTCATCTGTACAACTGTTGTGTTTCCGGATATTTGGGTCAGTGCATCTGATCTTAGGCTCCTCAAGCGGCATCTCGGAGGTCATATAGTCAAGAAGAATAGCATTGTCATCATGCGCTGCTTCCGTGCTGATGACCTCGGCAGGCATTGGGTTCTGCACCTGTTGGATCTCACACTTGACTGTACCAAGAGTGATTTTGTACACCCTCTGTTGGTAGCTCTCCGGTAGTGTGTGGCAGGTATTCATTGAGTAGGTATACCCATCCGCAACACCAGGCAAGGTTAACACCTTGCGACCTGTTGCAGTGTAGCAGAATGCATTCTTACCACTGTTGTTCTTGTAGTTGAAGTAGTTCGAGTGATCAGGTCTGTCTGCTTTCAGCATTGACTTGGAAACGTTCAGAGGAACACCATTGTTCTTTTGCCACTCCAGGAGAGCATGGCGCGACGCGGTGCAGGTAAACATGAGCAGTGGCGAGGGTATATGACGATCCTTGTCGTCAATCATGGAATTATACAATCCATCAGCATACATACCGCGGTTATTAGCCTGATGATGAAATTTGATGTAGATGAACCCCGGGATTGCTTCCGCTAGGAAGTACAGTGGATGCTGGCCATTTGTTAGCAGCTTTCGACACTCTATGCGTTGGATTTGTACGACTTACACCACTTTCCACATGCTCTGCCACAGGAAAAAGATACTGATTGTCTGCCAGAAGGGGATCAATCAATTCCAAACGCTCTACATCGGATTCAAAGCGGCGGAGACGATAAAGCTCTGCGATATTGTCCCATGCTGATTCGATAACATGGGATTTCACTGTGTCGACTTGTGCTCGAACCTGGTACCGTTTTGAGTGTGTAATAACCAATGTGTGCAGTTACTTCAGCATGACTCTTTCAAGATCTCCTTTGTGTGTGCCTCAGATGCTATGGACCAAATGTTGTTTTGCTGCATAGTGGTGTTCCAGTACTTCTCTATTATCTGCTGGTGTGGGGCTTCAGCTACTGCTTTCGCAATGCATCACGTTGCATAACTCAGCGTCTCCCAGTCGCTTGCACTCATATACAGTCGTCTGTTCCATATATGGAGCTCCATGAGTCTGACCGTTGCAAATACATGACACGCCATGTCTGAGTGATCAGATAGATGGATGCTGCGACTGCCAGAGACCTTGGTTCGAGGTGTAGACACCCCCTCCGGTTGCAATTACCACTGCCACTGTCTCTGATTGCTTTCTGTAGCTCGCGTTTGCAGTGGATTTGTAATAATCGCGCGGGCTTCTGCATTAGGGATTGGGGTACGCATGCGTTCAAGACTGCTGGGAGGAGTGGGAGTGCCAGCAATGCCAGATGCGTGGCTGGATGGAATGCAATGCATTCAGTCTGCCAGTGAGGTTCCTCCGGGTGCTGGTGTATCACAACTGCCTGTACCTGGACTAACGGTTGGAGTATTGATTGATCGTCACTGAGTAGCGGACGGGGTGGATGTAACGCGTTGCGTGATATCTGCAAGGCCAGAATTGATCCGCGAAGATGAGGCGGTGGAGTTCTGACCATGGATTGAAGAAGCTATGGAACTCCTTCGTCGAGAGGTATCCCTCTCGCCAGCCAGCGTGGAAACGGGTCTCTTAGCAGGGGAAGCGGAGGATTCCCCGAAGGCCTACACTTTTGTTGTTTCTGGACAATACGTACAACTGGAGTTGTATCAGGGTGAGGGCATTGGAAAGGCATAGTGCGATATGGATGTTCGACGTTAAGAATGTAGGAACAATTCCCTCTGGGTGCAGAATCAACGGCAGGCGGGGTAGACTCCTTGTTGAGAGACCAGGGAGAGATTTGCAAAAAGAGGGAGGTGCAGTGCATACCACGCTAGACTCTAAATCACTATCGCCTGTGACAATACTTGCGGACGAGATCCTTTGAAAAGCATTCAATTATGCGGTTAACTGCCATTAGATTAAACTCAGATTGAACTCAGCATTGATATTCATTGTGACAGCAACGTCTGAAGGTCTATTTGCACTGCTTGAAGGGTGTTTATGCCTTGTTGGCGCGATCATCATAGTATTGCACTCATTCTTTGCACAATACTTCAAAGCATTGATTGTGTATATCTTCAGCTTCCCGGCGGAAATCCCCCTTTTGGCAGAGCTAAAAGCATCACCAAGCGATCAATGTTGTATTCTCTATCCTATGACATTAGTTGGGTGTGCTTTTTCCACCGCCAGGGGTGTTCGCAGCTGTGTTGGATGGTTGCAAAGTTGGGACAACCGGAAATCTACTCTGTTTTCTCCGAGATGCACGAGGTCTGAGCGGCGAAAGTGGTTTGCATTGCAAATGCAACGCCCAGCATCATCAACTGTCCACACCGTGAGTACTGAATCTTGTCTCAAGGTTTGTGGTGCATGAGGTGCCTGGTCGTTGTGGAAGATGAAGGCTGGGCCGTTTTATGTTCCTTAACCACCAAAACGTGTTGTACGGTGGCGTGTGCTCGAGTAGTCGAGTGTGCGCGGGCGTACGCGAAGGTGTGTCTATTGTGTCGTGTAACGAGACATGTCGCATCAATATAAGGTCAATCGATGACTAATGGTGCTAACTACAAAAGAGGCAAGTTCCATCATAGTCCTTGGCATAGTGATATCCGTACTTCCAATCAGCTCAACAAATCACAGGATATGAATCAGAAGTATCATTTGTCAGAAGTTGAATGAAGAAATCGCCGTAACTCGAGTATATATATCACTTCTTCCCGCCTACACCTCGTTTCACCTGTCCTCCTGTATGATACACACCCGCAGAATCCTGAACTATCTCGACATCACGTGACTTGCACAAAGCGATCCCTGTTATTCCAAAACACACCCAATAACATACACAACTTTGTACTTTCCCTCTGGGCTTCCTTCCGCTACATGCAACTGTATCATAATGCTAACGCTTCAGATGTAGATTCACTTTCAATTCACAGCGATGGCACCAGAGCGCAGCCGCATTGAAAAGGGGCAGGCTAGGGCAAAGATGCTGACATTGGTAATGAATCGTCGCCTGTCGTTGGTTCGAGACCGTAAAAAGGGATTCATCTCGGAACTCATCTGTGCACTCATATGGATATAGAATATTTGTCGCGTTGAGGATGATACAGCATGGGACCTCGTTTATGATACAATCATTGTTGATCCAGTGATGACTCACCACTTTTCACAATTCCAGCAGATGAGGCTGCACCGCAGGAGCAGGAGTTCGCCTTTTCGGGATTGGTGTGCAGCCTTCTACTGATATATGGGGCAAATATTTGACAAAACCCACGACCAAATGAACAATTGGAGGTACGACAACCCCTGTGCCTTCATGGATCGAGTCGATCGCTCCAATCCGCAGCTAACCAGCTCGGGGAAGGTTGAACGCACTGGTGAGTGTTTCTCTTGGTACAGTAGCGATGACCTCAGGGCAAAGATTGAGCTGGCAAGCAGCCACCAGTACAAGCCAGGCGACTACTTGGCCGTGCGACAACTGAATTGCGATGAGATAATCAACGAAGATGTGAATGATGAGAACTGTGCAGCTCATGGAGCACTGTGTGGTGGAAGGAGCCGTCCTGGCGATGGCAATGATATTGATGATGGCGTGGGTGAGGACGACACCAAGCATGGTGAGAAAGGAACTCGGAAATGAAAAGAAGCGAAGGATGGGAAGGGGAAACAGATGGCAACTGCGGACAGGAAGGGGAAGGGGAACGCAACAGAGAAAGGGAAGGGGAAGGGGAACGGGAATGGGAACGGGAACAGGAAAGGGAATGGCATTGTTACACACACTCTAGGGGGAGAAAGCTCGCAGAGCGGTGGAATGGCTACAGAGAGCAAGGGGAATGGGACATGGAGGGCTGACTGGAGAGGGTATATTTACAGCAGGAAGTATCGCCCGCCGTGTCAATTTCCTCGGATGATGATACCGACTCTAATGACGAGTCGGAGGGCGAATACGTCTTAGAACAATATTCTGATGTGGTTATGCGCATGCAGGATGATGTGGACCCTCCGGGTGGCGTTGATTCAGATGGAGATGTGGATATGGAAAGGGTCGGTGATAATCAAGAGAAGAATGATTAAGAGGAGAAAGATAAGGAGGAAGAGGAGATAGAGGATGAGGATAAGGATGAGGTTGAGGATGACGATGATGGCAAAGAATCTCAGACAATTGGCCAGGGAGAGATGGTAAATACATTGGCTGGCAATGTTGATACAATGGTAGACTATCAGCCACCGGAGCCACCTGAGCAAGGCAAGGAGATGGGTGAGCATACACCATAGCCACAACCTGCGGCGCCTGCCCCACGGCCCTAAACCCCGGAGGCTCACCCACGACCATGCACTGCGGTGATTCTTCTGTTCAGTTGGCTGGAGTTGTTGAGGCCTTTGACGCCGCAAAAACCTTGCCCAGCGGCGCCAACCCTGGGAGAAGGTGAGGCAGCCAGAAACTCCCCGGATGTCGTTGTGCATCAGCAGCTGGTCTGTGAATCGGCAGGTTGCGACCGTCTCGCCAATGTCCCTCTCCCAGATCGCCATCTCCCTGATCTCCCTCTCCCCGAGGTCCATCTCGCTGAGGCACACCCAGATGACTCGGTTGGCGAGGAGTGTACGAGTCCTGGTGATGCAGAGAAGTTGTGCGTTCTGGTCAGGGTCGGGATCTTGTTTTGTGAGTATCCTTTGCTGTGATCAATTCATATCAGGCAGTGATTGAGGAACGGGTGGAGGTGTTTTGTTCGCTTAGGGTTTTTTGTATTCCGGCTTGTTTGGGTTAGGGGTTGTGGGCCTGGTTGTTTCCTTTGTTCTAATCAATTTATCTCAGGCATTTATTATTTATTTTATTCATAGTGCTATGGGCCATTGCACATGCAGTGTTTTTGCAACTCCGGGCATGTAAGGAACCTCCTTGTGATGGTGTTGAGGCTCGATTAATCTCTCAAGTTAGCTGAGCTTATACCCACACCAGACTGCTCAGGCCCAGCACCAACTTTCACCCCTTTCTACAGTGAATACTACACTCCTCCTGGGGTGTAGTCGACAATGCCAGTGAAGACTCATTTCCGTTGCCCCGAAATTTCATGCCGAAAGATGTTCACCCCAGACAGCTGGCAACTTAAACATATCAAATTACACCATCCTAAACACCTTCAAGTTGCACGCCAGAAGAATCTGGCTATTAGCAGCACGCCCCGACGCGTTGCGCCCGCTCAGCGTTGTAAATTCAACACTAACAATGATTCACTCAAGGATTTGGATGCGTTGCCCTACCTCGAACACTTTGAAAAGATCGCAGACTCGGAGTGTCAACCTGCGGCACCTTATCCGCCACGGACCGAAACATACCCTGGCGCCGGAGCTCCGCTGAGCACTTACGTTGCTGAACCATGTGATCGTGACACTCAGGATTGCCTTGATACGAACCTACAACACAATCCCGACTACCCGTTTGCGATGCGTGAGGAGTTGAAATATATCCCGTGTGGGATCAAAAAGAAGGGCATGAAGACGTACTATGACAACTTGCTGAAGGAAGAAAACACCGCTCTGCGTTTTCCAACAGTCAAACATGGGGATGGTGTCCAGAAGGTCGTGGTTGGCATGGCAGATGATCAGGCTATCGGGGAGTGGGAACTGCACACTCTCGAGGATATGAGATAGAATGACAATCAACAACGACCAATCAAATACTGGAGTCGAGATATCATCAAAGCATAAGATGGTTGATGAGGCAGCCAGCCTACGCCAAGCATTGTATTTATGCCCCTAAACGTTGCTTTAGGAGCAATACCAGACGGAAACACATCTATACCGAAATACATACCGCGGACTGGTGGTGGGAGACACCTGGTAACGAGAGATATCCAAGGGTGATGACATGTTAACCGACGTTATTGCAACGCTCACAGTGGGGGATACACTGGTTCCCTTCATCATCAAGTACGACTGAACACATCTCTCAAATTTTGCTGGTGACAAGACAGAGTGGCCTGTATATCTGACGATTGGCAATCTATCTTCCATGATCCGCCAGATGCCCTCAATACATAGCGTCATAATGGTCGCTCTGCTACCAATTCCGATCAAGAACTGCAATATTCCACAGAAGCGGCTGGATGAGCAACGGGAAACAATCCAAGTCATGCAGAAAGAGGTGCTCCGGTGGGTACTCCAGCCTCTCACCTTTATACACAATCCCAGCGCCAAGAGTGGGTAATACAATGTTCTCTGTGCAAATGGCAGCTTCAGGAGTTGCAAACCAGTTTTAGCAGCATCACTTGCAGATTGCCCTGAGTATATCAACCTACATCATCTCGAGAGGCATGTCTGTTTTAGGTGCGAGTGTCCAACAAATGAACATGGAGATTATGTCCCTCCTGACACGCAACACCCCTGGTGAGATCACAACCTGAATCGATCACTCTATGATGCCAACAGCAAGGCAGCCGATGCTGAACTCGCGTCTCACCATGTTCACCGAGGATTCAACATGTTTCGACATAATCTGAGTATCGTGAGGGACCTCCCAAAGCCCGACCTTATCCATACAATGCAGATTAGCATGCTTGACCACCTGCAGGAGTGGATGTCTCACTCTATAAGGACGCACGAAGGACTCGACAAGTACAATGCACTCTGGTTATCTGTGCCTGCTTACCACGACTTCACACCAGAAACTTAGCCATATGAGGACATCTCTCATTGGAATGGGCAGGACATGAAGGAAATGAGCCGGTACCTGCTTGGAGTTGTAACCCAGTCTCTACGAGGAGGAAGCACTGCTCAGCATCACATATTCAACCGCCTAATTGAGTGCACACGGGCATTGTTGGATTTCAATATGTATGCTCGATATAAATCTCACGATGATGCAACATTGAGCTGCATGGATGACGCCTTGCGTTGTTTTCACACCTTCAAAGATCTTTTCTTACTTTGGCAAGCCCGTGAAGAGGTGAAGGCCAAAGGCAATGCCCTGAGAACGGAACTCGTGAAGAAGCGAAAGGTAGAAGAGGATACAAATGGTGAAACCTGGATGCCATGGAGGCAGCGGCGCGAAACGAATGACTGGCGGCATTAAATCAGCCACGAGATAGATCTTTCGAAAGAGTTAGATGTCAACCTCAATTCTCTGAAGATCCACTTGAAGTCTCACTGGGTCGAACAGATTCATTAATATGGAGCCTTGCAACAGTATTCTGCCGAGATGCATGAACATGCACATACAATAAACCTCAAGGATGGTTGGAACGCCTACAATCACAGTCTCAACTACCTGCTGCAAGTGATCACCTATCAGCGTCGCATTCTCTGCTTCAGAATCAGAGAGCTCAATCTCCAAGCCTTCGCTCAGCGTCGAGAGAACAGCGCTTCCACCTGCAACGTCCTCCCTTCCGGTGCTGATCTGGCTGCCCCCCTGAGCTCCCAGTCATAAGCGAAGCCCGAATTGATGGGACCCCAAAACCGCCGAGATGGAAAGCATCCCAACGCTATGATCAAAGACTTCAGACCTTCACTCGACAATAGGCAAGACGCAAGGCACTGCGTGACAATATACAACAGCACGCGGGAGTCTATCAAGCATAGGAGTCATAACAAGACATATATATCGGATGATCAACTGCACGCAATAGAGCTCTGTATTTACCATGGTCTCAAGGTTCAAGTTGAGGGTTTAGAAGGTGAACACATATCCCAGATGTGTCGATGCACAGGGAGCCAGAGCTGATGTGGAGGGGACCGACGCAACCAGTGGGTGTGGATAAAGCAACGCCATGGAAGCTGTTATGGTGCGGTGATTGTTCATCTCCCGTAGCAACTGCAACGACTATTCAATATCAAGCTCCTAAACAAGGATGCAGCCTTCGTTGAGTACTGGTTAGGCTGGGCACTCACCACAATACTTGAAAACTCGGGTAACTTGGATCCCGTCTACAAATTAGTACAAGTGAGAAAAGCACCGGTAGCTGTTGCTTTGCAAGTTTTCAGTGTCGGTAACATTGTTGGCCGTGCGCAAGGAATTCCAGAGATACCTACCAGTAGTCAGACAGGAGACGGAAGGAACGAGTGATGGATCGTCAATAGCCACTCAGATCTGGCAACTTGGAATGATGTGGATAATTAGTAATGAGAGAATTGAATTGTGCTGGCAGGTAGAAGGAATGCGAGGAGAGATTTTCACAGCGTCACCGATCGCATTGCAATTCCTATGAAAGTGCGTACCCCATGAACCCATCCCGAAGTATTGTCACAGGCAGCCACTCCGCCAGAGTGTTCATTTGAAAGAGGGGGCCGACAGAACGAGATGAATCGGTGAAACAGCGATCAGAGGGCTATATGCAACGCGCAGCGTCGTATTAGCGCCGGGCATGGAGTAATCCGCCACCACGATATCTCTGACGCCTCTGACAGACTGTGTCCACTCTGATGGTGCAAAACCACCTGGACGGAATTTCTTTTTGCTGATGAATAGACATCCCTGTGCAGACGCCTGCATATGTTGACTACTCTAGTATCTGCAACTGTACGGAACATTATGACAACATCTGATTAAATGGGAAGCGACGATTGTCACGCCCACTTTGTAAGTCTAGCTGAGGTCAATGTCATCAAAGTGTTGAATCTCTACTACCCACCCAATAACTCCTCATCTTACTGTGCTTTGGACGACAGCCACCGGCTGTCTCCTGCACATCCTGAGAGAAAAGGATAGCTGGTGATTTCAATCGAAAGAACAAGGTCGTAAGAGATGAGTTTGCCAACCAACACAAGCTTCCCTTTCGATCACCCAAACTATTCACAACTGAGAACTGAGGTCTCCCTGAGAGTCAGGAACGGTTCGGGGATACCCAGCTTCAGTCTGGGTTGGAACCGGAACCGAGACCCCAGTCCAAGATAGGAATCACCAAGGGAACTGAACCGGGTGACTAGCGCCTGGTTATTACCTGGACCGGACAGAAACATGCAATTTTTGGCTGGGTTGGAACCGGACTGCTGTTCCATTTCGCGGTTCCAACAGCTTTGGCTCCAATTCAATTTTCGAGTTCTTAACGTGTCATGACATGGACTATACATAAAAGATGCAGTCTTAGGAGCTATTTCACCCCCTGGTCTCCAGTTTGCACTCCGATCCATATTGGTTGAGTTTCTATGAACTAACACTCACAATCACGCCCAAATCGCGGGTTTCCAACAGCCACACAATGACTATTGGTCAGATTCAAATCGCAGACCAGCAGGTGAAAGAGCTCCTGAAACTGCATCATTCACGTATAGATCATGTCGCAATATGATCAGAACTCAAATACTCAATTGGGGCAAAAATGCAGGCATTCCAAGTCCGAGTTTTCCGGTGGAAATCGGCCCACAAGCAGCAGCTCAGGTCTTTCTTACAGTCAGACCTGTTGCAACGGTTCAGTTCGGGTTTCAACCCTAACCCAGAATCCTTCTAGGAGTTTGGAACCATTGCTAACACCAGGTCGCCTGCTTCTCCAGCCGCAGCAAGTGTATAGTATCATCAAAGGATTCAATGCCAATCTGGAAGAGGCGGAAGCAAATGTACATACTGCAGAGGAAGCTGCATTCAAAAACTGGATGAATCACCATGGTGTTGCCAGGTCAACAATCTACCCACGCATGGAGCTGAGACATTGAGCAGACTGCACCGTGGTCGAAGATGCGAAGACACTTTGGAAATCCTCCCATCAGCGTACCACTTAAAGTTGATGATTCATATCTTTGATATTTTTAAGATATTTGAAGCATTATGCTACAGAATAGCAAAGATATCAACCACTGTTTATCGCAGATCAATCCAGAGACCAAGAATGACCTGCTCTACATAGTGCCATTGACCGCTGATACTGATTCTGCAAATCTGGACACTGCAAAGACAATCACCAGGTCAAGAGAGCAGGAGGACATCTTTTACAATCTTTGCAGGATCCAAAGGAACAATGAGTGGAAAGTCATCCTGGAGCTTATGATGCACAAAAATGCCATGATGACTACCATGCCCAATGACATTGTCATCATGCTCATCAAAAAGTAAGCTGCAATCAAGAGAGAGAATGGGCTTGCTCCTAAATCTCAGCTCTTTGCAAAGAAGGGTGGCAAAGGTGGTAAAGGGTGCAAATATCCAAAGAGGGATCAGCGAGATAATCAGCGATACAGGAGAGTGACTGTTGAGCAGAAGTACATTCATTGCCAATGGAGAGGGCATATCTCAAAGATGTACTCAGGTAAGCCACATGGCGATCCTCCCAAGGCTGCCAACACTCAAGCCAAAGCCTCAATTGAAGCATTGAATACTTCAACTCTGACCACATTGATCAAGAACTATTGCATAGCCACTTAATCAAATGCTTCATCCAGTGATTGGTTCATTGATTAAAGATGCACAACTCACATCAACGGCCATTGAATAATGTTGAATAGCAACTTTGAATGTGCCCAAATACGAAGGGGAAGAGAGGTGATGGGTAATGTTAGCAACGGTTCCGGGTCTGAGTCAAAGCCTAACAGTGGTCAAATATGCAATCTGGGTTGTCAATACACCCAAACCAACAATTCGGGCACGGTTCGATGGGAATCTCCCTACCCGTCTGAATTGGGAAGGTTGTCAGTGTGTCACCCAGCTGGTCCATCTATAGATTCATATAATGCTCTTGTTTTCGCTGTTTGATAATAGTATCTTATCAAAATTGAGTATTCACCAGCCAATGATCTATTTGTGCATGTTTCATGTATTTTTGCCTATATAGTCAGTCAACAGTTCTGTTATGAGCTCAATTATCCGCGCAGTGCCTTGATTACTCACTATGCAAGACGAGAAATCGTTGACGCTCCATTGACACTCATTTTCATGATGGGGTGACATATATGACAGCCACTGATTCGGTTGACAAGGCTGCCATTAGTTCGTATATGAATTATTGCAACAAAAAGAAACTTAGATTAACCAAGATGCAGGATCGAAAATTGTCGACCCATCAGTGATGCTAATTTTGAGGATGGGGCTGGGAGCTTATCGCTATTGTTTTTGCCCGTAAAGGCGGCCAATGACTTATTTATGGATGTTGGCAAGCAATGGCCAATTACTTTACCCAAGATGCAAGACCAAAAATTGTTGATACTGTGTTGATGCTCATGTTCGGGATGGGGCAGGGACTATGTCGCAACTGTTTTTGCCCCTACAGGCGCCCAATATCTCCTTTATGGATGTTCGCAACCAATTGCCTGTTAGATTACACAAGATACAAGACCAAAAATGATTGACACTCTGATGACGCTCATTTTTAGGATGGGGCAGCGATTATGTCACTATTGTTTTTGCCTCTGAAGGAAGCCAATGCCTCATTTATTGATGTTTGCAACCAATCACCACTTAGGTTACCCAAGATGCAAAGCTAAAATCATTTGCGCTCTGTTGACTTTCACTATCAGAATAGGGTGGTGACTGTGTTGTGTTCTGTTTTGCGTATACTGGCTGCCAGTATGTTGGTTGTGCATAACAGCGACCAAATCACATTTCAATTACCGTACTTACAAGACAAAAAATCGTTGACGCTGCGTTGACACTCATTATAATATATTGTCCATTCAAAATCTGCTGCCATCGATCATTGGATTCATAATCATTTGAAATTACTGGTTGGCTTTCTGCCTAATCGAGACTCAGCCCTTTGGCAAAGCGGAGCCCAGTAATATCGTTGCACTGGTCGCTCTCATTCTAACAAAATTTATACATCTTGCCATATAATTCATTGTGCCCACTATACTACGGTCTATTAACCAATGTTCATATGCAACTGCTCACTATTCTCCCATAATATATCTCTAAATGAAATTCCAGGTCGAACTTCATAAATAACCTAATGAACATTCGTTGACCCAATCAGTCCTACATTTTCTTGTTCCCCTCATTCCTCGTCATTTGCATTGTACTGACCGTCATCAACACCTTTCCAGCCTTTTTCTGTGACCTACGTGTTCGCCCAATCAATCTGGGAACATTTGGTGAGGCACTCACAACTTGCTGCTCTGGGTGTTCTGGATCCTTGATGCCACTGTCTAGCTGTATGTCAGATTCATTGTTTGCTTCCCTGTTGTCTTCGCTCTCATTTGGATTATCCCAGTCGCTATTCCAGTCAAGACAATTTTAGGTGTTCGAAATGCTTTCAGGTGCAGTGTTTTTACCACTTTCCGCTGGATGGCGGAAGATACTTTTGATTCAGCGGACATCGAAAATTTAAGTTCATCTTCCAGGCAGGTTCATCCCGGACAAAGCTTGTGGCACAGGTAATCTTTCTGATAATTCAAATGCTGCCACACCATCATGTTGACAGTTCGACCAGCACGCTGTGATGATCTCTTTGGTATCTGAAATGTATCCTACAGCTGTCATTTGCTTGTTTTGAGCGCATGATCCCTGCTGTGTAGCACACAGGTTTTGGTTGCCCTGCCACATCGCCAAAATGTTGTGGACCTTGGCCATTCTGTGCAATTTTCTTTCCTCCGCCTCACCTTTCATTTCCTTGTTGTTTTCATTATTCATTGTATCCAATGCGGTGTCGTGTCCTGTAAATGTCCCGTGATGGAGTGGAGCGAACCGCCTAACCGAGACATATCCGCGAAGGCACTCGCATGTGGTTTTTGACTACCTCCACCCAATCACCTATCGCCCAAGGGACACACATCTTCGATAATACCTCCTTCCGCCATGTTTTGCCAAGCTCTTCCCCTCATGGGGCAATGCGGGGTGTTACTTTCGCTTAATGATGACATTTCCTGTGTATCCACTCCACCAGTATGTTACCTTGTCAAAAACAGAGTGAACTCGTCACCAAAACCACTCAGCATCAACACCGATCAGTAGTCCCTCATATAGGGGCGCACGGCTTCTTTCAATGTTTTACGCCAGAATTCAACGACAAACTGGGCTCTGTGTGGAGAATTCTGAGCCTACGCATTACAATCATATCACCATCCGCCCGTGCAACCACTTCAAGCCCGAGGATGGTCCGCACTCCATGAACGACTTAGGGAGTGTTTAATTCTGGACCTCCAAAAGTCCTGTTCATAAGAGCGGTTGGGGTATTCCACTGTGACCACTTGAATCACCCCCTGCACGAGGTTTGAGCAAGGAATCATCAACGGTGGACTTCAGAAGTTGGGGTTGCCGGTTATACTCTATGAATGGGGGCGATGCACTAATTGCAAGTCTTTGGGAAGCTATGCCCATTGATGTGGATGGGAGTTTAGCTGTGGCTGGTAGAAATTCGGAGCAGCACCCACCTTGCACCGGTCCTTGCTGGAAACACTGTATACAGGGAGTCACCGAGACAACAAGAACGTTCTGGGGGAGAATGAGGGGGGCATTGACGGCAACTTTGCCGTGTGGGTGGTAATTTCCGAGCTTCAGGTTTCATCAGATTCTGGGGGTCTCTAAAGTTATAAATTCCGCGTAGGCCATTATAGAGTCTTCTTTCTACAAACGGCATGACTACTAGCGGCCGAATGCAGAATGATTACAACAACTACAACGTATTACCCAAGGGAGCCACTCGCCTACATTTCGACACCATGTGGTATGATAGAGAATATGTTGCGTGCCACATCAGAGAGATAGGTGTACATTCAGTTTGTTCCCTCTTGTTGACGCCACCAGTTGGTAATATCCGGTATCCAAAATCTACTGCTAATCTCCATACGGTCACAGTGGTAATCAATATGACTACGATTGATTTGAACGCAGTTCTGCGGAAATCAAGGTGGTGTATTCAACTGGAGCCTTGCAACTGGCAAATTAAGGCGCTGGGCAATTGCTTCGTCCAGGTGTCTTTTCCGCCTCGTTTGTAGTCATTTTGTATTCTGCATCATCGCTGTACTCATCACATGGATCATAAGATGATTGACCCGATCTGGAAGCCATTACGGAGGAGCAGAGACTTGTGATCGGAACCATTCTGGGTGTAATGACGGGCAAATGTCTATGTTTGGCACATTCTTCATTCTCCACAAACTTCCAAAAAGCCTCCTGGTATTTGGTACTGTAGCAACCCTCATCCTGAGTTTTAATATCCATTCAGTTGTCCCACTTCCTAAACAATCCCAACATGCAAAAAGAATCAAGGATGGTTGCTGTAATGAGATGCATACCCGTCGATGGAGTAACTTCAGCATAATCCTTGGACAGCTTCTGGCGCGCAGATTTCACTGTGAAGTATAAGTCTGCCTTCCAACGAGTCTTCTTCTTATCAAAAGCCTGCATATGGTGATCATTATGATCAAACATGACATTGTACAACATGATAACATTGTGCTGGGTAACCGAATGCCTTTTCAACATCCACATAGTCCAGTACCGGAATGGCCTTGAAACATCCATAAAGTACATGACATTGTTCCATTCATCCTGCGATGTGAAAAGTGGCCGGTAATCACTGTATTTTGGATTCTCGAGCTACTCATGGGTACATTCTGATAATCAGTATGCTCACTCAAGCACCTGAAGTCATGACTTCCACCGTGTCTGAACATCCATCATCGGTAGTACTGCGTTCCATTCATTTGGTTTCGACAGTCAATGAACTCATTTCAATGACCTGGTGTCAGCGTATGCAATATGGCAAGCCTTTGCTCCTATATGAAGGTCACTTTCAGGACTTTCAAAATATCATGAAATAGGTACTTTCTTGATTATCTTTGCTACACCCATCAGCAAAAATATATTCCGTTCGGGCGGAATGGCTGTTGCGGAGTGGACGTCCTCCGTCAGAGCCATCAGAGCAACTCCAATGGCGGATTACTCCGCGCCCGGCATCAATACAACACGTCGCGTCGCATATCGCCGTCCGATCACGGTTCCAACATTTCTTCTTGTTCTGTTGGTCTCCTATTGTAAACGATCTCTCTGGCGTTGTGGCCAACCGTGACCATACTTCGGAATGAGTTCATTGGGTACGGGGTTGCATCGGGATTGCAATTCAATGGGGGACCCTGTGGAATCTCTCCTCACACTCCTTCTACCTACCGGCAAAATTCATTTCTCTCCTTACTAATTATACAGATCATTCGAAGTCGCCAGATATATGAGGCTATTGACAAACCATCCCTCATTGCGTGCGTCTCCTGTCTTACAACTAGTCAGTATCTCAGGAATGCCCTGGGGGCAGCTGACGATGTGTCCCACGCTGCAAACTTGCAAAGCACCAGCTGCTGGTGCTTGTCTCACTGGTACAAATTTCGAGCCGCGATCCAAGTTACCAGAGTTTCCAGGTATTATGGTCAGCACCATGGCTAACCAGTACTCAACGACAGCTCCATGCTCGTTTATGAGTTTGATTTTGAATAAATGTTGCCGTTGCCCCAGAAGACACCTATTCAGCGCGCCATAACACCTCCCCAGGCGTTGCTTTACCCACCCACAGTCATTCCGTTGATCCCCGTGGCCCCAACTCTGGCTTGCGGTGCGTCGACTGATCTGAGATATGTGTTCACCATCTAAACCCTCAACTTGAACCTCAATACCATGGTGAATGCAGAGCTCCAATGCATGCAGTTCTTCATGAGATATGTACGTCTTGTTACGACTCTGATGGGTGATACACTCCTACGTGCCCCAGTATAATGCCACGCGGTGCGTCGCGTCTGGCGTATTGTCGCGTAATCCTCTGAAGTCTTTGATCATATCGTCAGGAAACTGTTCATCATGGCCGTTTTGGGGTCCCATGAATTTGGGCATCGCATATGACTGGACGCTCAGGGGGGGAGCCAGATCAGCACTGGAAGGGAGAGCCGTGCAGGCAGCAGCGTTGCGCTCCTGCCACTGAACGACGGCTTTGAAGTTCAGCTCTCTGATTTCGGAGCAGAGAATCCGACGCTGAAAGTCTATAACTTGTGGCAGGGAGTTATGATTGTGATTAGAGGCGTTCCAAACATCCTTGAGGATCGTTTGAAGTGCATGTTCATGCCTCTCGGCAGCATACTGTTGGAAGGCTCAGTATCAATGAATCTGTTCGCCCCAATGAGACATCAAGTGGATCTTCGGAAAGCTGAAGTAAGCTTCTAACTCCTTGGAAACATCAATCTCGTGGCTGATATGATACCGCCAGGCATTCATTTCCTGCCGCTTGTTGGATGGTGTCCAAGTTTAAGCATTTGTTTCGTTGTATACATTTTGTTTCTTCACGAGTTCCCTTCTGAGGGCATTGACTTTGGCCTTCCCCTTTCTGCCAGCTCACCTGAGTATAAAAACATCATTGAATGGGTCGAAACGACACAAGGCGTCCTCCATGTAGCTCAATGTTGCATCATCGTGAGATTTCTATCGAGGATACATATAGACTACTAACAATGCCAGTGTGCACACAATTGCGTGATTGAATATGGGATGCTGAGTGGGTCTTCCACCACATAGAGACTGGGTTACAACTCCAAGCAGGTACCGGGTCATTATCTGTCATCTCCTACCCATTCCATTGAGAAACTTCTTCATAAGCCGTATGTTTTGGTGTCAGGTCAAGGTAAGCAGGCACAGATAACCAGATCGCATTGTACTTGTCGAACCGTTCCTTCATCATCACAAAGTGGACAATCCACTTCTGGAGGTGGTCAAGCATGAGCATCTGCATTTAATGGAGAAGGTCAGTGATAGGGAGGTCGCTCACAATACACGGAATATGTCGGAACACGTTGAATCCTCGGTGAACTTGGCCCTACGAGACTTCGGCATTGGCTGCCTGGGTGTTTGCATCGCTGAGCATTCTATATAGTTTGTGATCCCTGTGGGGGTGTTGCTTGTCAGGAGGGACAGAATCTCTAAGTTCGTCCTTTGGACACTCGCACCAAAAACAGACATGCCGCTCGAGATGATGTAGGTTGCTACACTCAGGGCACTCTACAAGCTATTCTACTAAAACCGGATTGCAAAGCCTCAAGTTACAATGTGCACAGAGAACCTTGTAATAACTGCTCTCGGCGCCAAGATTTCATTTTCAGGTGAGATGCTGGAGTACCCGCCGGAGAACTTCATTCAGTACTTCTTGGTTCATTTGCCATGGCTCATGCAGCCGCTTGTAAGTCATACTGCGCTTCTTGATTGGAATGGGCAGGAGAGGGACGATTTTGACGCTGTTTGTTGAGGGCATCTGGTGGATCCTTGAAGATTGATTGCGAATTGTTATATACGCAGGCCAGTGTTTCTTGTCACCAGCAAAATTTGCGAAATGTGTTCCATCAGACATGAAGATCAGGGGAACCAGTTTATCCCCCACTCCGTGTGTTTACTAAACATCGATTAGCACATTCTTATCCTGGAGTATCTCTCCTTACCTGTGTCCCCAACCACCAGGCGACAGTGTGCATTTCGGTATAGAGGTGTTTCGGTTGTGCATGGGAGTTAGAGGAATGCTGAGGTGTGGTATTGAGATGCTCAGCGTAGGCTGGCTGCCGCAGCAACCATCTCATGCATTTGATGATGTCTCGACTCCAGGATTTGATTAGGCATTAGTGATTGTTGTTCCATCTCATATCCTCGAGAGTGTGTAGTTCCCACTCCCCAAGAGCCTGATAATCCGGCATGCTAGCAACCAGCTTCTGGACACCATCCCCGTTTTTAAAGCATGGGAAACCCAGAGCGCTGTTGTCTTCCGTCAGCACATTGTCATAGTATGTCTTCATGGCTTTGTTCTCGATCCCACCCAGTATATATTTGTACTCTTCACATGTTGCAAACGGGTAGTCGAGATTGCTTTGTAAGTTCATCTCAACGCAACCCTGTGCGTCTCGTTCCCATCGCTCAGCAATAATATCAATCAGCGGAGCGCTGGTGCCAGGGTATATTTCATTCTGCCACAGAGGAGGTTATCACCGTTGAGACTCCAAATCTGCTATGTTTTCATCCTGTTCGATGTGGGGAAATACGTTCAAGATTCCAACTGAACCTTTGCTGGCGTTGAATTCATGACGTTGATGGGGGTTCAATGCGTTGGGCTGCGCTGCGAATAGTCAGATTCCTCTGGGGCGCAACTTGTAGGTGTTCAGGGTGGTGTATTATGATATGTTTAAGTCGCCAGCTGTCTGAGGTGAACTTCATTCGGCATGAAAATTCGGGGGAATGGAAAAGGGTCTTCCCTGGCATCGTTGATGACACACAAGGAGCGGAGTATACACTGTAGAAAGGGACGAAAGTTGGTGCAGGGCCTGAGCAGCCTGGTGTGTAAGCTCACAATACTTTCAGCTAACTTGAGAGGTATATTGAGCCTCAACACCCTCACAAGCAAGTTCCTTACACACCAGGAGTTGCAAAAACGCTGCATGTGCGATGTCCCATAATACTATGAATGAGATGAAACCAACACAAAACCAATAAATAAAGTAAACCCTGAGCGATCCAAAAACCTTGCGACGCGTGTAATATTCAATGCCTGAGATAAATAGATTGGAAAAAATGGACTGAACATGACAAGAACCCGACCCTAACCGGAAGACAACAAACATCTCCCCTTCTGCAACGCAAGGACTGGTTGACTCCTCACCCTCCGAGGCATCTGGGAGCGCCACAAGGAGAGGTGCATCGGGGAGAGGGACATCGGGGAGAGGGACATTGGGGAGACTGTCGCCACCAGGTGATTTGCCGAGCAGCTGCTGATCCACATCCACATCCGAGGTGTTACCGGCTGCCTCAGCCTCTCACAGAGTTGGCACCGCCGGGCGAGGTCATTGCGGCACCACGAGCCCCAAATGCTCCAGCCCACTGAGGGGATGAGTCTCCTGAGATTGTGGTCGTGGGTGAGGCTCCGGGGTTTGAGGCCGTTAGGCAGGCGCCAGAGGTTGTGGACATGGAGTATGCTCGCGCATCACCTAGTCTTGCTCAGGTCGCACGATGGGCTGATCATCAACCATGGTATCTACATTGTCAGCCGATGTATTTACCATCTCTCCGTGGCCAATCGTCCGAGGTTCTTTGCCATCATCCACATCCTCATCCTCATCCTCATCCTTATCCTCCTCCTCCTCATCCTCATCCTCTTCCTTTGCATCTTCCTCCTCTTCATCATCACCGTCCCTTTCCATATCCACATTGCCATCTCATTCAACACCATCCGGTGTGACCACATCATCCGTCCTGCGCATATCCACATCAGGATGATATTCTGAGTCATATTGGCAGTCCGAGTCGGTAGAGTCGTTATCATCATCTGAGTAAATTGACACGGTGGGTGATACTTCATGGTTTAAATTCACCCGCTCTCGTTAGGCCTCCGTGTCGGAGTCTGCCTCTTACATTTCCATATGTGACTGGAATAAAACGGCACAAGAGATATCATCTGCCCCTGGGGTTTATTCAATAATACCTTTCCCTTACCGTTTCCCTTCCTCTTCCCCTTCCCTTCCTCTGTTGCCATCCCCTTTCCCTTCCCTTTCCCCTACCTTTTCACATTCCCATCCTTTGTTCCTATCTCTTTCCTGGTCGCTTTGTCACCACCCTGCATGTCCTCCTGATTGTCGACATCGTCAATGTCATTGCCACCGCGAGGATGGCTTTTTCCACCGCTGGGCACTCCGGGATCCTCTCATTTCTCATCATCATCATCCATCTGGATTGTCTCATCCCAATTCGGTGGGCTAATGGGCAGGAAGTCGCCTGGCGTGTACTGCCGGCAGCTTGGTGGCTCAATGTTTGCCTTTAGATCATCGCTACCATACCAGGAGAAACACTCACCAGTGTGTTTATCCTTTCCTGAGCTGGTTGTTTGCAGATTGGAGCGATCGACTTGATCCCCGAAGGGACAGGGGTTGTCCTAGCTCCAATTGTTCATTTGGTCGCGGGTTCTGTCAAACCTTTGCCCCATCTATGAGCGGAATGCTGCCCACCACTCCTGAAAAGGTGAACTCTTGCTCTCGCGCTGTTGCCATATTAGCTGGAATTGGCAAAAGTGGTGAGTCGTGACTGGATCAAGAAAGATTATATCATAAACGAAGTCCCATGCCCTCTCATCCTTGATGCTGCAAACATTGTTTATCCATATGAGTCCACGGAAGTGGTCTGAGATGAATCCCTTTATACAGTCCCAATCCAACAACAGGTGTCATTTCATAACCGATGTTGGCATTGTTGCCTTCACAGTTCCCTTCCCCATTCCTTCGCTGCTTCTCTTAGGTGCCATCGCTGTGTGTCGAAAATGAATCTACATCCGAGGCATTGGCAGTATGATACAATTGCATGTAGAGGAAGGAAACCCAGAGGAAATGTACAAAGTTGTTTAGGTTATCGGGTGTGTTTTGGAACGTGAGACGTGGTTCTGTGCAAGTCACATGATGTCGAGAGGGTTAAGGATGCTGGCGGTGTGTCAAATCCCAGAGGAAAAGAGAATGCAGGTCTAGGTGGGAAGAAGGGATATATCTACTCGAGTTCCAGCAATTTCTTGGTTCAACTTGTTTCATTGTTTAACAAACATCAAATGGGCCAACCTTCATCTTGCACGACCACCAGGCACATCATGACTGAGAAGCCTCAAGACGAGATTGTGTACCTGTGGTGAGGACAGTTTATGATGCGGGGCGTTACTTTTGCATCACACACCACTTTGACTGCACAGACCTCGTGCATCTCGCCGCAAACTAACTAGTTCTCAGGTTGTCCCAACTGTGTTACCATCCAACACGGCGAGCAACATGCCTAGCGGTGGAAACAGCACACGCAACTAATGTCATAGGATATAGAATACGTCATTGGTCGCTTTGGGATGCTTTCCACTTTGCCAAAGGGGGATGTCCACTGGGAAGCTGAAGATACACACAATTGATGGTTCAAAGTAGTGTGCCAAGAATGAGTGCAATACTAGAATAACTGCGGCCAGAATGTATAAACACCCTTCAAGCGGTGCAAATATTATTCAAACATCGCTGTAACAGTATATATCAATGATGAGTTCAATCTGATGGCAGTTAACCTGAGTGTTAGCAATGGCTCCAGGTAACCCGTCCGCTGTCCAGGTTTGGACCAGAAAAACGGTTCAGTTCGGTTCCAGAACCGTCCGAAGACCCAGCCCGCTGCTTCTTGGTGGACCAAACCAGGCCCCGTACCCGTTGACCCGTGCGATTCGCCAGTTTTGGCTAGACCCGTCGGGTCTAAACCCTGGTTCTGCGTGTCGGGTTCCTCTATTTATCATCGCATTCAGTTATCCTACTGTTAATTGCAAAACATTGACTATGGTACTGCATTGTCATTTTCTGATGTTATGACAACCTTTATATAGCAAACAAGTAGAGAGATGCTCCCTACCCCATCCTGAAAATGAGCATCAATGGAGCATCAAGATTTGATGGTGTTGCATCTTGGGTATTCTAAGTTGCGCTTAATCGCACGTATCTATGAGCAAGTGATTAGCAGCCTTTATGAGCAAATAAGCAAATGATACTCCCGCGATAGACTCCTGGACAGTAACAACCCATTTCCTTTACAAATGTGCAACTAAGTGTTCACAAGCATTTTAGACTACAAAACGGCCAAAACTGAGTATATGGACTTTAACAGCCACAGCACGCTTCGATGAACCATGATCGAACGACCAAGATCTTTGACACTCCGGTGACGCACATCGTCATTATGAGGCAGGGAGTGTGTCGTTTTCTTTCTTGCCTATAGTGGATGGCAACACGTCCATTATGTGTAATCACTACCAAATCGCGTTCTGATTACCCGACTCACAGGACCAAAAATTGAGGACACTCCGCTGATGCTGATTGTCAAGATGGGGCACAGAGCATCTCGCTTTCTTTTTCGTGTATAAAGGTTGTCAATTCTGTTGTTATGTATAACCACTAAAAAATCACTTCTGAATTACGAGACTAACAAGACCTGAAATCATTGACGCTCTGTGGACTGTCATTATCAAGATGGGACAGGGAACGTGTCGCTCTATTTTTTGCCTGTACAGGGTGGCAACACTTCCATTATGTGAACTACCTGCCAAATAGCTTGTTTATAAACCGACTAACATGACTAAAGATTATTCAAGCTCCGGTCACATTCATTGTCAAGATGAGGCAGGGAGCGTCTCGCATTGTATTTTGGGGATAAAGGTGGTCAATGCTGTTGTTATGTATAACCACTACAAAATTACTTCATAATTACCAGACTAACAAGACCTAAAATTGTTGATTCTCTGTTGACGCTCATTTTCAAGATGGGGCGGGGAGTGTTTTGCTTTCTCTTTTGCCTATAAAGGGTGGCAACACTGCCATTTTGTGTATTCACTACCAAATCACGTTTTTATTACCCGACTTGCAGGACCCACAATTGTTGACGCTCCGTTGACACTCATTTCGCCACGGGTGTCACCACAATATTGAACCATCCACTTTGGTAAACCATATGAATAATGGTCCTGTGGCAGCTGTTCTGTGCTGTTCATGTACATGCTCCTTTCTAACTACATTGTTCTTCAATGATGCATATAAACATACCCTATAAAATATACTTTAAAGTGTGCGCTAATTGTAGATCATGATAATACTCCAAAATCTGGGTCTCTTCTGTCAACTCTCATCTTCTCTGTCATGTTCGCTCCCAAGGCTGCTGTCGTCTACAAAATGGCTGTCAGCTGCAATACCACGCCGCTGATAGTGTACTTAGCTGTGGATGGACCTTCATCAGTCAGCAAATCTGGAATACAATCTTTATCCCGCATGCGATCCTTGGCATATGGAACAGGATTGGAAAATCGAGCACTGGGTAGTGGAGTATGTATATAAAGATATCCGGGTGGCACACCTTCTGTTTCGGGGCTTTGAGTTCTGTCACTGTTATCAGGTGGCGCTAGTGGCTTTCCGGGCCGCAGTGGCACCGTCATGGTGGAGGTGCACCCGTGCCTTTGCGCCTCCAGCGAGTCTGTGGATTGTTTGCTGTGCCATTTGGGCCAGGAAGACAGCCGTCCATCTGATTTTCCCGAACCATTGATGTATGATTTTGTATCGCAGCCTTCACCTAGTTATGCCCGGAAAACTCAACACCCCGCTTCTTCCCTTGGGTGACTTCGGTGCGAGGTTTCTTGATTAGTTGCTGTGTTTCCTCAATTGCAGCACGCGAAAACCCTTCTTTAGCCATTTTGGCCATATTTAAGGTAAGACTTATGTCGGACTGTTCAAGCTGTACCTTACCTCCTTGTCATGCAATAGTAGCTGACATGTTGACAACCTACAAGAAATTAGTTGCTGCGTCTAGAGTGAGATTCGGCTGTTACCTCAACCATATACAACTTCGTAGCCCGCTCTGAGGTCTTTAAAGCCTGTTCTGTCAATTCCCGGGGACGTTTATCACCAAATTTGTCTGCGAATATCCCACAACTGCCAACCTTGTGATGTTCAATTCTGCGGACTGTCCGGACAAATCCTATGGTCGACTATCGAGGTTTCCTGTTACGGGCAGTGATGAATTGGTCACGTAGCTCTCTATGTACCCCAACTGTGCATTACACTTTTAGTTGACCGTCGTCTACATCCATATGGACTGACTCACATCCGATCGCATGCTGCTTCTTATTCTTGCTGCTTCCGGTTTTACATACAATTTTTCACTTTCCTTCGTAAATTGTATTTTTGGTGGCTATAATTGCCGCGTCGCGGTGGACTCACTGGTGTCTGTGTTGCTGCTGTGTATCACCGGGTGGTGCATTGTTTGAATCGCCTGTCGTTCGGCTTGATTCAGTGTCAATCGCACCTGGTTGAAATATTTCTGGGACCATTTCTTGCTGTTGGGGAATTGTGAGGAAGATGATCACGAAAAGAGGAAGGAAGTCCTGAAGATAATATATCTAGCTACAAGTCAAAATGGAACGAGTGACAGACAACTTGCCCCTTCAATTCAAGTCGAATCTGGCTACGTATAGCTGCACTACGTATAGCTGCAGGGGATTCCAATGGTCCCACAATTTGCTGTAAGTCTGTCCGATGGTTGTTCTTTGTTTACAGGGATACATCGTGATGAACGAGAACTCATATCCCATTGTTGATACATATGAAACGGACATTCTTCGATGTAAAGGATGTCTGGTGATGTTTGTCTCGAGACAGTGCCGGGATCTTACATGAATCACATGCTAAACATCAAGTCTTGATGTACTGTTAGCATGACTATTCTCAATGAAGTGACGGTCAAAACGCTGATTTTGCTTTGTTATATTTGATGAAACCTACCCACCTTGACATAAAGGACGCAGCTTGCCTCCATGTGGTCCATATCGTGCAACATCCAACATATCGCCCAACAACAAGGTCGACACAACATACATTGGTAAATGCTCCGAAAAAGAAACTTTCGCCACTTCTGGTGGGCAAATACGTCAAATTGACTAAGATATCCATATGACCACATCATCAAGCGAATGAAGGCAAGAGTGCCTTGCAGGCAGACAGGGTCGGAGCATTCCGAGCATTGCGCAGCGTACGATCTGAAACGAAGCTGTCGGCCGAGAAATGATGGGAAACGCACGGTTTGAGTAATCAAGAGAAAGATTACTGGATCGAGAATTTTCTGGATAGAGAGACCGCAGTCGCAAGAAAGCGAGTACAGGATGCAGAGACAGCAATTATGTAAAAGCAGGAACATATGAGGAATGTTGAAAAGGCACGATCAACAACCACAAAGTCTGAAACAACATTTGAGGAGATGTTGAATGCTATTGGAGACAGTCTGAGCGATCGTGCAAGTTCCGAAGATGAGGTGGATGGGGAAGACAAGGATGATGATGCAGAAGATACAGAGCTTGGCAAGCTGAGCGAAGATGATGAACCTGGCTGGGTGATGGGCACAATCTCCAAAATGGTACAGCACCGCATGGTGAGCTTTCGGCTGAAGCAGATGAGGCTTGAGAAACTGATGCAACCTGGATGGGGGGACACGGCCGACTGCTTCCGTGAGAGACATATGACGTACAGGATGACTGAATTGACGATTCCGGCAGTTGTGAAGCCCCACACAGACACGACAGCAGCCACACCATCACCGACAACATTTGGACAGCTTATGCAGGTGGTTGATATCATCTCTGGACAATCACAAATGCTGGAAGTGACGTCTTGACAGGGAAGTAGTCAAATACGGCTGGGTTCTCAGAAACCTCAGGCAGACAATCACATATTATCTCTCATGCCAGACGCGGTGCCCGATTCGTCAAAGATGGAGATTGCAACGCCAGTTCAACCTGTGATCTGTTACCCCAGCATATGGAGTCACTAGCTGATTACCATATAGATATCAGTTTCGGAAAAAGACATCGTGACGGCTCCTGCGTCACCGGAGAAATAGATAACCAAATAGGTATTTTTGCCCACGTATCTGCAGTAAAAGCAATTTGTACCTACTTTGTTATGTGTCAGCTTTTCCTGGATTTCAGTGACCAAATTGTGAGATAGGATGATTGGTCAGTGTGTGTGCAAGGGTCGTACAGGCCATGCCAATGTTCTAGACTCCAAATCAAGTTGATTGACAAACAAAGAACTTTATATTGTGTTGCCTGTTATGGTTAAATGATAAAGCAAAACCTCAATTTGAGACAAAATTTACTAACGTAGTTTAAGTCAGTGATGTCATACGACTCTTAGAAGGAGCGATCAAAGCACATTCAAAACCTGGATGAATGACAGCTGTTAGTCTGGATTGATCGATGCAGCCAACTACATAACTCTCGGCTGAGACCTCCTGCACATGGTCGAAAAATTGGAACATTGCTTATTGCACCTTAAGGACATCGAGGAGAATGAGCTGGATGAGGAATGGTGAGGACGTCGGGCAATAATTATCTAAAAATAGTGCATGGATCTGTATGGGGTAGATTGCTGGCCGAAAGCGCTTAATTACGATGGACCTACGTCATTAATCATGCAAATGATGTGTATAGTGGGGGCTCAGAAACTGAGATGTCTCGAGGATTTTGTATTCAAATGATAATACATAGACAGGGTATACTGGCTGCCAAATAAGACGGGATGGATTTTATGTACAATTGTTGAGCACCCGATGACTGTTAGTATATCTCTAAGGTGAGATCAAAGGTGAGCGTCAACGGAGCGTCAACAATTTATGGCATTGTATCATGGAAAATCCAGATGGTTTCACCGCAATATGCACTCATAATCGAACTATAGCCCGCCCTCCTAGTCAAAAATAGTTGCAACAACATCGCTACTATGTCCTAATAATCAGCGTCAATGGAGCATCAACCACTTTTGACCTTGCATCATTGAAAATGCAAGTGCTGTGCAGCGACATTGAGCCATAGTCGAACTATCGGCCACCTTTCTAGGCGAAAATGATTGAGTCATCATCCTTACTATGCCCCAACACTGATCGTCAATGGAGTGTCAACGACTTCTGGCATTGCATCTTGGACAATGGAAGGGCTGTGCAGCAACATTAAGCCATAATTGAACCATCGGCCGCCTTTCTACGCAAAAATCCTTTCGACAACTTCGTCACTATGCCCTAAAGATGCGCATCAATGGAGCGTCAACGATTTTAGGACTCGCATCTTGCAATATCAAGGGGCTATGAGACTACTTTGATCCATAATCGAACTATCTGCTGTGATTGTGGGCAAAAATACTTACAACAATATTGTTACCATGTCCCAAAATGAGCGTCAACGCAGCGCCAATGGAGCATCAACGATTTCTAATCTTACGTGTTGGATAATCTAACGGCAATGGAACGCAGATTACCCACATTGAACCCATTGGCAGCCGGTATGGGCAAAAATGCTGGTGAGTATATCGCATCCGCCTCCTACAGTTGAGTGCCTACTGAGCGTCAACAGTTTTTGTGGAGGCTCCAAACGGTACACAGCAATGAACTGCATTGTGCTGTTCCTATATCGAGTTTTGCGTGGTCAGTCGTTGCAATCTAACCTTGTATACAACTTCGCAAATATGCATGCAATCTCTGACAGATCAGATTTTTGCACTAGAAGCAGTGGAGTCAATATTTGAGAAGCTGCAGTCTGCTTTGCTGTATTGTTAGTTTCGGCAGTCTTTCGAGTTGGATTACCCAGCTTGATAATTCCTACTGCCATGTCAGAATCGAAATCTTTGAACACCTCATCGCTCGAAGTTATGATCTCTTCCAAAAATGAACATGTTTTTATTCATGATTTGAGCGACGTTACTTAACAAATCATCTTCGATGCTTGGTGGGCTTCAATGAATGTAGACTCGAAGCGGCCTATTGCTTGGAAGAATTCTAGACATGCGTCTTCATGGCGATTCTATTTACACTTTTGAGTAGAGGAGACCGGCAGCCCTGGCATCATGTGTATCGTTTGTCATCAAGTTCTTGGCCATCCATCAGACCATGGGACTAGCTCAATGGCGAGACACTTGCAGGCAAACGCTCACATCGCAAAGTCAAACGAATTAACAGACTCAGAGGTTACTGAATTGACTAGTTCGACATTGGATGAAACAGCTTTGGCTATCCTGAAGAGGCAAGGAAGTTGAGGAATCACAATAGTAAGTTCACAGAGGAAGCTCAGATTTGACAACCAGGATGATCCATATTGACCACAATGACAGACCGAACATTCTAAACTGGAAGCTAAGGACTTTGAAACTTCGGAATTTCACCAAGACACATGGAATCCCTAACTCATGTTAGGATTTGTTTTACCTCATATTCCATGGAACGATATATCAAATCTGGAGCTACGACCGTCATATATGGCATTACACTATGACCTAGTGTAGCCATCTGCTAAGACCCTAAGCAACATTTGCCGGATGGATTAAGACTTGACCGTGGATGCAATTAAGAAGTAATTGCCGTCACGAAATTAAGTTAGTTTCGCTTCGGACAGATGGACACCAACGAACAAAGTAGCCATAACGTCAGCCATTGCCTACTATATGGATCGAAATTGGGCATTCATTGAAATTCAACTAGCTTTCAATAAGGTTGATCACCGGTTCTTTTCCATTTTCGAAAGCTAATTAACGATGGTAGGCCAACGGCCAACATGCTGGAGCAAGGCTAGACATACATTTCAAGGGCGTGCTTGATCGTTTTGAACTTACCGACGGCTGTTTTTTTGAGTTTCAACGGATAATGCCTCCTCAAATTACTCGATGACATGTGTGCTGCAATCAACACTTGAGGCCTCTGGAATCGAGTTGCCTGCATCGAGGAACCACATACCATGCATAGCGCATATCATACAGCTGGCATTCGGTGCATTCATGAGCATTCTTGGTGTCAAACGCTGCACCAAGCCTTGGGAAGCCCGTGAGCGCGATCAGCAATTTGGAGAGAATGAAAGTGTCAACATTGGGAAGAGTCAAAGGCTTCGGAAAGAGGGCAACGCTAAAATGAATAAGGTGTTGGCCATGAAACCTGGTTTAGCAAAGATGATTGAGAAAGTACGTATTTCAAGATATTTTGAAAGTGCCGAAACTGATCTTCATATAGCAGAGAATGCTTGCTGCATTGATTATGCTAACACCTGGTCAACAAAACTAGTTCATTGATTGTCGAAAAGCTGAAGTCCGCATGGCGGTACTTCCCATTACGAATGTGAAGATACGTTGGAATTCGATCCTGGAGTTGCTTGAGCGCGCCTTCCGATTACGTCAATTCACATGCGAGTGGCTTAAAAATCCACAATCCACTGGTTACCGCCCACTCTTCACAATACAAGATGACTGGACCATTGTGAAGTATGTCATGGAGGTGTAGAGGCCATTCCAATATTGGACCCTGTGTATGTCGAAGAGACATACCGTCACATTGCATTACGTTATATCAGTGGACAATCATATGTTCCATGAACTGGATTGCGTGATGAGAGCTTTTGCCAAGAACATAACTGAATGGAAGGAAGACTTGTTCTTCACAGTGAAGTTAGCTCGACAGAAGCTGTCCAAATATTTCTCTGACGTGACACCATTGACGGGCATGCTTCTCATTTCTGCACATATCCTGGACCCTTTCTGGAAGTTGCTATCATTTAGATACTGGAACAAGGGAATGGATATCAATCATGAGGACGAGACATCCTATGCTACGCAATACGAAGAGGGATTTCTGAAGTACGTCGAGAATGAAGACTGTGCCAAACATCGACGTGTGCCGGTTAAAACACAGGAATGGTTACTGAGGAGCAATGTCATCCTCTCCTCAATGGCTTTAGGATTCTGTCAATCATCATCTGATTCATATGATTTGTCCAGCGATGATGAAGAATACTTAACGTCTAACAATGTGGCTGAGATGACACCAGGACAAAGCCATTGGGCGGAACGTTTATTGACCACCACCAGGGTCTATTTGAATTCTCCGCCTGAAGCACCAAATACCTGGGGGCAAATTGATCCAAATCTCAATGATCACCACTCCGACCCAATGGAGATTAGCAGTACATTTTGGTTACTGGACATGACCGATGGGTGGCGTCAACCGCAGGAAATGACCTGTAGGTACACCGATCTCTCTAATGTGGCACCCGACATATTCTCTATCATACCACATGGTGTCGGCGTGGAGGCCAGTTTGTCTCTAGGCCGAGATGGTATCGGCTGGAGACAGTCAAAAACCACAGCTGAGTCTCTTCACAGAAAAGTCGTTCTAAGGCAATTTGGTCGAGCCACTAGCGGTATTTTGTCAAACACTGACCCAGAATTGGATACAATTAACACAGACAACGTCTCAGAAATGAAGAAAGAGGCGGAGGAAGGGACATTGCACCGAATGGCCAACATGCACGACTTTTTGGATATGTGGCAGGGCACCCAAAACCTATACGCTACCAGGAAGGAATCTCGTGCTCAAAACAAGTAGATGATCGCAGTGGGATACATTTTGGATGCGGGATCGATCATCAAAGCATCCTGGTCTCTCTTTCGACATGATTGTAAGGCTGCATTTAAATTGTCAGAATGATCTCCACTGCCACCACCATTGTCTGCAAAGGACTTCCCAGGAGGACGAACTCAAATATTAAATGTCCGCCAAATCCAGAGAATCAACTGTCATCTAGTCGAAAGTGATGAGAATAGCACACCAGAAACTATTTCTTACACTGAAGATTGACTGCACTGGAATGGGAACTTAGATAATCCAAATGACAGTGAAGACAATTGCCTGGTGGACGCTGAATATGGTATAGTGCAAGACAATCGCATCAAGGATCCGAACTCCCCAGAGCAGCAGGATGTGAGCGCACCGCCGAATGTTCCCGGATTGATTTGGCCTACACAGAGGTCAAAGAGACAGGCTGAAAAGGTACCAATGATGGTCAATGCAATCGAAACGAGGAGGAGGAAGGGAGTGAAGAAAAAGTATGACACAGTGCGTCAATGTTTCACCAGTTTCTTGATGTATCTTGACCGAGAGTTTTAGTTAGTGATATATCATGCGCAAATGGTGAGCAGTAGCTTGTCCATATCGGTTGATAAACAGATGCATAGCAGGCGCAATGAAGCATTTGGCAAGATACATAAATTTTAGTTGTGTGAGAGCGAACAGTGCAAGAATGTTACTGCACTCAGCTATGCCACAGGGCCAAGTCTCAATCCGTCAGGAAGACGACCATTGAGTTCAAATCATGATGAAAACTATTATCGCTGGCAGGAGATGTTGAATGGACAATAGGTTAAAATAAGCATTAACGGAGCGTTTACGATTTGTGGTTTCGTAAGTATGGTAATGAAACAACAATTTGGTCGCTGTGATGCATAACCGAGATATTGGCAGCATGTGTAGGCAACAGTGACAGCGAAGTGCTTCCTGCCGCATCCTGAGAATGAGCGTCAACTGAGCGTCAACAATTTGTAGCTTCGCATCTTGGGTAATTTATGTTCCGACTGGTTGTGGACATCCATTTGTCAGATATTGACAGCGTGTACTCGGAAAAGCTAGAGCTACATGCTCCCTGCCACATCATTAGAATGAGTGTCAACAGAGGGTCAAGGATTGTTAGCTTCCCATCTTGGGTAATTTATGTTCCGATTTGTTGTAGACATCCATTTGTCAGATATTGACAGCCTTTGCTGGGAAAAACTACAGTGACATGCTCCCTGCGACATCCTGAGAAAGAGCGTCAATGAAGCGTCAATGATTTTTAGCTTCGCATCTTGGGTAATCTATTCTGCGATTGGTTGTGGATATCCATTTGTCAGATATTGACAGCCTTTACTGGGAGAAACCACAGCGACATGCTCCCTGCCGCATCAAGAGAATGAGCATCAACGGAGTGTCAAGGATTGTTAGCTTCGCATCCTGGGTAATTTCTCTCCCGATTGGTTGCAGACATTTGTTTATTTGATAATGGCAGCCTTCACTGGGAAAAACACTGCGACATGCTCCCTGCCGCATCCTGAAAATCAGCATCAACGGAGCGTCCTTGATTTTAAGCATCACATCTTGGGTAATTTATCTTCCGATTGGTTGCAGACATCCATTTATGAGATATTGGCAGCCTTTACTGGCAAAATCAACAGCGAGATGCTCCCTGCCTCATCGTCAAAATGAGTGTCAATTGAGTGTCAACAGAGCTAGTTGTTGCAAAGTTTGTAATCAAGGAATTGCGTGGATCTTTGCGTTCCTAACCGGATTATTGACTGCCCTGATAGGCAACAATACAATATATCAAAGTTAAAACAGCGATTCCAAATTAAGCGATATTGCAAGCTGCAATGCATGCACAAACATATTATTAGTTGTTGAAAACGCGATTTTGATAAGATACTATTAACATAGTACAAAAACAGGATCTTTATATGAATCTATCGATGGACCTGCTGGGCAACCCGCTGACAACCCGCCCAATTGAGATGGGTTGGGACATTACCATCGACCCTTATCCGACTTGATGGTCTGGGAATATTTACAACCCGGACCGCCAATTTGGCCACATTTCGATTTCGACCCGAACCCGGACCCGAAGTCACGGTCCGTAACCGTTGCTAACAGTAGTTAACACCAAATATTTAATGCTTTCCAAGGGATCATCTCTCCGAGCATTGTCATGGTTTGGAGTCAAGCGCAGTCTACACTGCGCCTCCCTTGTTTGTCGAAACCCGCCCTGATCGCTCAAATATGAGCTTAACTTGCACGCCGTTGCATAGGCATGCAGAGGCAATTATGCCTACATTCTTAACGTTGAACATCTATATCGAACTATGCCTTCCCAATGGCCTCACACTGACAGGACTCAGGTCGTACAAAATGTTTGAAGTCTTGCTAATCGTCAGAATCACCAAAGCCTGGACCTTCAGGGAGTTCTCAACCTCCACCGGCTAAAAGACGCGATTCTGTACCTGCTGGCGAGAGGGATTCCTCTCAAGGAGGGAGTTCCGTAGCCTCTACAATCCAAGGGCAGTTCTCCATCACCTCATCGTTGCTGAACAATCGTCACGTTGCAGATATCATTTGACTCATGACTTCTACCCCGTCCGGTACACGGCGACGGGCAATACTCTAGTCAACCGCCACTCCGGGTACGACCAGTCGTAGCACACCGGCACCGGGAGGAACCTAACAGTGTGATGTTTTATCCAGCTCCACATCCGGCATTGCTAGCACCTCCGCCCCTCACCGCAGTGATGAAAACCTGCCTACCCCCATCCCGAATCCCGAAGCCTGCATGATCATTACAAATCCACTGGAAACGCGAGCTACTGAAAAGAATCCGAGACAAAGGCAATGGCAATCGCAACTGCAGGCGGTGTCTACACCTCGATCAATGGTCTGCTGCAGTGGCAGCATCGATCGATTCAATCACTCAGACATGCCGCATCATCTGTTTGCAACCGGCAGACACCTGGAGCTCTACATGTAGAACAGACGGCCTATTCCAAGTGCCAGCGACTTGGAGATGGTAAGTTATGCAACGGGACGCGTTTCCTCGGCATTAGCTGAAGCCCCACACAGGAGGATAATAGAGCAGTACTGGAACGCCACAATACAGCAAAACTACATTTTATCAATAGCATTTGAGGCGCACACAAAGGAGATCTTGAAAGAGGTATGCTGAAGGAACAGCCCACGTGGGATATTACACACTCAAACCAGTACCATGTTCGAGCACAAGTTGATGAGGTTAAATCCCATTCCATTCACTCCACAATAAGCAACATAGCAGAGCTTTATGATCTCCACCGCTTTGAATCCGCTGTAGAGCGTTTGGGATTCATTGATTCCCTTCATGCAGATATTAAGTATCTATTTCATGTAGCGGAGCGTGAGGAAGGTGGTGTACATGGTCCAAATCCAATGCACAGAGCGTCGAAAGCTGATAACGAATGCCTAGCATCCACCTTACTTCCTGGCAGAAGCAATCCCATGGGTCATCTACATCAAATTCTATCATCGGGCGAATGGCTGCGTTAAGTATGCTGATGGATTGTATAATTCCATGATTGACGACAAGGACGCTCATATACCCTCACCACTGATCATGTTTACCTCCACCGCATTGGGCCATGCTCTCCTGGAGTGGCAAAAGGACAATGGTGTTTATTCAAAAGCTTCCAAGTCAAAGCTGAAAGCGGTGAGACCTAGTCCCTTGAAATAGTTCAATTATCAGAATGTCGGTGTTGAGAACGCATCCTGCAGCTCTGGGACGGGTTGCTAATTGTTAACCTCACCTGGCATTGCAGACACATATACATTGTTGATGAATACCTGGAATACACTACCGGAGCGCTGCCACCAGACGGTGTATAAAACTCACTGGCTACAGTCAAGCGTCAGATATAGCAGGTGGAGAACCGAACACCTGCCGTGGTCATCAGCGTGGAAGCAGCGCGTGTTGACAATGCTAGTCATCTTGACTATTTGATCTCCAAAGTGGCGCTTGAGCAGCCTGAGATCAAAAGATTTGACCCAAACATCCGGATAGCCAAAAATTGCACGGATGACAAACAGCATCTCGGGGATGCCAGGGGGCAGCGGGGATTACAAATATGAAGGTGACAAAAGCGAAGAGCGCGATGCCTTCCCCACCGCCAGCCGGCGACGATGACGGCCCGCCACTGACATGATGACGTTTCACCTGGGAACCCATGATTTTGACAGGTATGAGGGCGAGGATGGTTATGATGCGGATGCGGATGAGGAGGAAGAAGTATCGCAAGCCAATAATGGATGAAAGTAGGATGTGGAGGACTGAGGGCGTAGCAGGTTTGTCCTGGGAACCACTGATGACGACGAGTATGAGTGTGAGCATGGCAACGATGCAGATACGGATGAGGAGGATGAAGCATCGCAAGCCGATGATGCACCAATGCAGAATGTGGAGGACTGAGGGCATAGTACTAGAGAGTGTGATCATTGAATAGTATATTTCAGACATGTAAAATATAACAATGGCGAAGCAAATGCAATGGCAAGCAATCTGCCCGAAGCGAAGACTGTATTGCAATAACTGACATAATCTCACAGCTGAACTTCAATGAGAGTGCGGCATGTGGCTATCGGCTGAAGAAAGGCATAAACATCGCCAGGCAGTGAGTAAACGGCTACAGTATAACTGCAGCCCCTGCACAGTGTGTAACACACATGTCATCATGATGGTGTGTATACATCAAGGCATTCTGGATGCAAAGTATAGGAGGTGAGTATGGAATGGGACCCGTCGCCTGGGCGACAGGATGGGTGTAATTCAAAGTCAGAAGGTACGAGGTTCCATCAAAGCCGTCAGAGCCGTCCGCAACACCCGGGTGTTTCTGACCGAAACTAGGGTTCTTGGAGATGCCTTGTCTTATGGCCAACACCTTGTTGATTCTAGCATTGCTCTCTTTTCGAAGTCTTTGACTCTTTCCAATGTCTCTGCTTTCATACACTCCAAATTGTTGATTGTGCTCATGGGCTTCCCAAGACTTGGTGCGGCCTTTTACACCCAGACTGCTCATGAATCCACCTAAAGCCAGTTGTATGACGTGCGCCATGTATGGTATGTAGTTCCTCAATGCAGGCCAGTCGATTCCGGAGGCCTCAAGTGCTGATTGTAATTTGTGAGATATCAAGTACATTGAGGAAGCATTATGAATCATAATTCCAACAAAACAGCCGTCAGTAAGCTCAAACCTATCACAAACTTCCTTCCAAAGTATGGCTAGCCATATCCCAGTATGTTGACCCTTGACCTATCATCCTCAATTAGCTTTTGAAACAGGAAAAGAATAGGCTATCAACCTCATTGACAGTGAGTTGTAGCACTCGCACTGACCACTTTCGATCAACATAGTAAGGAATGACCGATATTATCTCTAATTTGGTGGTTGATGTTCACCCGTCTGGAGCTAAAGTAACTTGGTTTCTTGAAGGCAATTGTGTCTTAATTGCATCCAGTGTCGCTGTGTATTTCCACCGGCAAATGTTGCTCACCATCCTAGCGGATGGTAGCACCAACTCGCTTCGTGATGTATTATATAACTACTGTAACTCCAGGTATAATACAGTATTGCATGAAATAGAAGCCGAAGTCAATGCTAACATGAGGTAGCAATTTGAGGTGTCTTCGTGAAATTCGACTCTGTGCAAGCCATTTGCTGCCAGTTTGCAGCGTTTAGTCTGTCAATTCAGTCAATATAGATGAATCCTATATATCAAATGTGATTGTCCTTTGTGAACTTGCAATTGTAATTCCTCGACTCCCTTGCCTCTTCAGTATGGACAACGCAGTTTCATCAACAGTTGAACAGGTCAATTCGATAGAATCTGACTCAGTTTATTCATTTCATTTCACAATGTGCGCTTTTGCCACCAAGTGTTTCCCCATTGAGCTGGTCCCATGTCCTGATGGATGGCAAAGAACATGATGACAAACTATACAATATTTTCCTGGGCTGCCAGTATTCTCCATTCCCCAGTGGAAATAGAGTCACCAAGAAGGCGCATGTCTGGAATTATTCCAAGCAATTGCGTACTTGGAGCCTACACTCATAGAAGCCAACCAAGTATCAAGTATGATTTGTAAAGTAAGGTCACTCAAATCACAAATAAAGACAGGTTCAGTTTTGGAAGATATCATAACCTTTAGCAAAGAGGTATTTAAAGCTTTTGAATCCAACATTGCAGTAGGAATTCGAAAGCTGGGTAATTCGACTTGCTATACTGTCAAAAGTAATGTTATAGTACAGTAAATAGCTGGTTCTTAAATATTAACTCCATAGCTGCAAGCAAGAAAACAGTCAGACCTGTGAGACATTGCATGCATATATGTGAAGTGCAATACAATGACATATTGACAAGACTGTCTGTTGATAACTCAATTTAGGAACAATGCAGTGCAGTTCTTTGCTGTGTAGCTTACTGAGCACCCCCCCAAAACAGTTGATGCCCCGTTCGTGCTCATTTTCAGAATGTGGTTGTGATAGCATCACTGGCATTTGTGCCCATAAAGCCGGCAGATAGTTTGATTATGGGTTGACGCTGTGGCATAGCCCTCTGATTATCCACAATCCATGGCCAAAAGTTGTTGACAATCTGTTGACACTCATTTTTGGAGGTAGTAGTGATATCATCACTAGCATTTTTGCCCATAAAGGTACACAATTCTTTGATTATGGGTTAACACCGTTGCATAGCCATTTGATTATCGAAGATGCAAGACGAATGATCATCGACACTTCATTGACACTAATTCTAGGAGGTAGTAATGATATCGTCACTAGCATTTTTGCCCATTAAGGCTGCCACTACTGCAATTTTAGGATAATTCCATTGCACAGCCCAGTGATTATCCAAGATGCTAGATCAAAAATCATTGACACTCCATTGACGCTCATTTCTACATTGGCACAACAAGTGTGTCGCTTTCCTTTCTACCTATCAAGACTGCCAATACATCCAGTTTGGAAGGATGTGACTATACAGCCCTGTGATTGCCAAAAGAGTAAGATCTTACGTCATTGATGCTCTCCTTACAGTGATAGTATCAGGCATTGGATGCTCAACAATTGTACGCATAATACATACAGTCATGATTGACAGCCAATACATTGTTTCTATGTATAATGATTTCCATCCAAGAGCTTCAACGCCTATCAGTGCATGAGCCACGACTATACACGATATCTGCGCGATGAATGTGGTATGCCCATCGTGTGTCAGCACAGTCAGCCACTGATTGAGGGCATACCGATCCATCCCCTGGTTTTCGATATATGTAGCCCGACATCCTCACTTTTCTGTATGCATCTCATTCTCCTCGATTTCCATGACCTACCATAGGCAATTTTCAAAATTTAGACCAAGTTCACCAGGTCTGAGCGGAAACTAATGCGCTTACATAATTGGGTAATGCAGAATGTTGGCTGTCATTCATCCAGGTTCATTTTGTGCATCAACCGCTCCTTCCATGACTTGTATGACATCACTGACTTGAATTTTTGTTGTAAACTTGGTCTCTCATTCAGGAGTTGCTTTCTCACTTGACTGAAATATGCAGGATGATATCAAGTTTGTTGGTCGTCTATCAACCTAATTTGAATTTTAGAACTATCGCATGGCCAAATTGACTCCTGCACATGCACTGCCGAATTGTCATTTCTCACAATTTGGTCACTGAAGTCTAAAAACCGCTGACACATAGCAAAATAGGTACATAGATTGCTTTGCAACGAGATATGCCATCAAAATTGACTATTTCGTTATCAATTCCTCCAGCGATGCCGGAGCTGTCACCATTTTTTCATCTGAATCGGATATCTGTATAGTACTTGGCTTGGGACACAATATGCATGCGTGATAGCTTACGGGTTCAATGGGCTACAATTTCTTATTAGGTGAAGAATCGGGTGCCGCCATGAGCGGGAGAGAAACTATGCGTCGGTGTGACAATGGTTTCTCTGAAGCGAGCATCATTTGACTACTGCCTGGTCAGGATGTCCCGTGTGGCATTTGCGATTGTCCGGGGATGATATCAAGAATCTGCATTAGCTCTCCAAATGTTGTTGGTGATAGTATGGTTGCAGTCATGCCTGTTTGCGGCTTGTCAACTGCCAGAACCCTCAATTAGGCTGACCATTACTTCATATCTCGCTCACGGCAGTGGTCGGCTGTGTTTCCCCATCCTGGTTGCCTCAATTCATCCACCCTCATATGTTTCTGCCAATAACTCTCCATGTGATGCTCTACGATTTTGGAGATTACGCCTATCACCCAATGGGGTTTGTCATCTTCGCTCAGCTTATGCAGGTCTGAATCTGCTTCATCATCACCGTTGCCTTCCCCATCCTCCTCATTGATGGAACTTGCACGATCACTCAGAGTGTCTCCGATAGCATTGAACATGTCGCTGAATGTTCTTTCGAGCTTTCTGGTTCTCAATCCTACCATTGCAGCATTTCTTATATCATCCTTCTCTTTCATACTTGCTGTCTCTGCGTCTTGAACTTGCTTTCGTCCCACAGCAGTCTCTCTATCAGCATAATCCTCAATCCATTTCACCTTCTCTTCATTGCTCAAAATGTGCATTGCTCATGATTTCTCGGGCAAAAGCTTCTCTTCAGATCGTAAGCTGCGCTATCCTCCTCGCGCTCAGACTCTTTCTGCTCCGGAGCTGCAGTTGCCTTTAGTCGCCTATTAATGTCGTGGTGTGGATCGCAATGTTGATTTGCTGTAGTTGACTGACAGAAGTGGCTAAAGGTGCTTTATTGGAGCATAAATCATAGTATCTTGAGTTGGCTTTGTTTTTGGGCAAGACATTGGATGTTGCAAGATATGGACCAAATGGAGGCAAGCTGTGTCTTTTATGTCAAGGTTGGTACGTTTCATCAACTGCAACAAAGCAACATCTGCGTGTTGACTGACCCTTCATGGGGACTAGTGATGCTAACCATATAACAGTACTTGATGGTTAGCATCTGTTTCGTGGAAGATCCCGGCAATGACTTCAGACAATCATCACCAAACTTCCGTTCCGTCGAAGATTATCCTTTTTATACACATTGAACATGAGATATCAGCTGGTGTACACCACAATGTATCACAGTAGTCAAACACAGAATATTGGACCAACTTACTGAAAATTGCAGGATGGTTAGAAACCCCTGCAACATGATGCTATGCGCAGTAGCTCTCCACTTGAATAGAATGTGCGAGTTGGCTGTCACTCATTCCATTCTGACCTCAAGCCAACTATATATTCCTCAAGACTTCCGACTTCCTTTGGTTATCATCTTCCTCAAGAGTTTCGCAACCGTGAATCAAGGCTCCACACACACCTCAGCCTGGTGCGAGTGGATCTGAATCGAGCCGAACGACAGGCGCATTATCAAACAAGCCACCTACTGAGACACATTAGCAATGCACATACAAGTGAGTCCACTGGAACGCTGCTAATGCAGCCACAAAAATTGTAACCCAGCACACACATTCGATAGTCGTCTGTAAAACTGGACGCAGTGGGACTTTTTCAGCCACAGGTAATGGGATGTGAACAAATCCTTACCGAGGTAGACGGCTACTAACTCACAATATATGGCACAACTTGCGTACATAGACAGCTACATGACTATATATCGCTGCCCATAGTGGGAAACTCCATGGCCGACCAAGGCATTGTTCCGCACAGCCCGTGAAGTTGAACATCGTAATGATGGCAGTTCTGGGACTTTCACAGAACAATCGTGTCATAAGCGATCCCGCAAGTGGACAAAACAGACTTTAAAAACCTCAGAGAATGCAATGGAGTTGAAGGTTGTAGAGGTAATAGCCAAATCTCATTCTTACGAGCAGCAACTAATTTCTTGTAGGTTTTCAACATGACAGCTACTATGGCAAGGGAAAGAGGTCGAGCACAGTTAGAACAATCCGACATGTACCTTTCATTGAATATGGCCAAAATAGCCAAGGGAGGGGTTTCGCAGGCCACAATGGAGGAAATGCAACACCTGATTGACACACCTCGTGCGGAAGTCCGAGAAGAGATGATGTGGGGTGTTGTGTTTTCTGACCATAGAAAGGTGAGTGCTGTAATGGAAAGACACCCGGCAATGGTTCGTCAAAATCATCCAAACGGCTTCCTTCCTTGCCAAAATGGCAAAGCAAAGAATCCTCAGACAAGCTCAAGGCATAACAGAATGGGTGCACCGCCACTAGAACAGGCGCCATCTCTGACCAGAACGCCACCTTCGCCAGCTGGTGACACTGAGGGGGCTCAATGTTCCGAAATCGAACGTGTGCCACTCGGATATGTGTATATACATTCCCCACTTGCTAACCCAGCAATCTTTCAATCTTGATGCATACGCCATGGATTGCAAACGCGATAAAGATTCTATTCCAGATTTACTGGCTGATACAGGAACATCCACTGCTTAGTACACTGTCTGCTGCCTGGTAATACAGCTGACATCCATTTTGCAGATGAGAGCAGCGTATTGAGTGAATCTGACAGCGAAGACAACCATTGATAGAAAGGAATCGAATTTTTGACAATAATCATTATCTACAATTAGCGGACACTTTAAAGTATATTGTTAAGGATATATTTATCTCCATACTTAAAGGACAATGTAGTGATAAAGGAGAAAGTACATGAAAATGATAGAATGGCTGCCAAAACACCATTAGTGATATTTTATGTCGAATTAAATATTTGCATATTGCGGATACACGTGTAGCAAAATCTGTGTGAACGTAGAACAAACAGTTCATGGTCCTGTAAGTCAGGTAATTACACTGTGACTTAGTCGTTGTTATACATAATCAACGTATTGGCTGCCTTTATAGGCAAAAGAGAGAGATACATGCTGCCTGCCTCATCTTGTCAACAAGCATCAACGGAGTGTCAACTATTTTTAGTCTTGCATCCTGGGTAACGCATGTTGCGCTAGATTGGAGACATCTATAAACAAAGAGTTGGCAACCGTTATAGGCAGATAAGCAAGAGATGCTCCTGCATCAGCCTTCCGGACAATCAGAACGTAATTCATTTAGAACACTGCAACGCAGTTTCCATGAGCATTTTAGTATATGATATAGGTCAAAACTATGAATATAGACGTTAACAGCCACATCACACTTTGATTAATCATGATGCAAGGCCAACAATCTTCGACACAATATTGATGCGCATTTTCAAGATCCGGCAGGGGGCTTGCCCCCTTCCCTTTGGCCTCTAATAGCCCCAAATACTGTGATTATGCCTAACAATGACCACATGACTCTGGAATTACCTGACTTACATGACAAGAAATCGTGGACTCTCCTTTAACCCTCATTATTTGGAGACATTGGAGATGTCCTAGGTAGCATTTTTGCTTATTGAGGCAGCCAAAATGTTCATTACGCATTACAATGACCAAGACTCTAATCAATTACCTGACTTACAATACCAAAAATTGTTGATTCTCTGTTGACGGTCATTTTCAGAATCAGGCAGGGAGCGTGTCGCTTTCTCTTTTGCCAATATAGGCAACTTATACCACATTTATGAATATCTGCAACCAATCACAACTCAGATAAACCATGATGCAAAGCCAAAAATCATTGATGCTCTGTTGATGCTCATTTTCAATATGGGGCAGGGAGCATGTCGCTTTCTCTTTTGCATATGAATGCAGCCTATACCTCATTTCTGAATGTATGCATTTAATAGCCACTCCGATTACAAAAGATGCAAGACAAAAAATCGGTGACACTCCTTTGACTCTCATTTTTGGGATCAGGCAGGGAGCATATCTATCCTTGTTTTGATTTTAAAGGCGGCCAATACATCCAAAAAAGACAATGACATACCAAATTCAATATTTTGTGTTTAGCAGTAGGATATCTGAACGCAACCATAAATGGAAAAACCCGAAAACCAGAACCAGCAATTGGAACCGATGGCTGTAGCCAAACCCGGCAAACCATGCGTGTTCATGGGCATGGGTGCGGGTTTGGCTCACCAAGAAGCAGTGGGTCGGGTTTTTGGACGGGTCTGGAACTAAACTGAAACATTTTTACAGTCCCAAACCAGACCAGGAGCAGGTCAACCAGATCTGCTGCCATAACTAGCAATGGGGTAATATCGTTTGGATCAGGATATGGAAGTATTAGGTTGATTGGTCGACTACCAGATGGCAAGACAGAAACATTGATACCTCAAACAGTGGTGTATTTGACAGAATCATTTGGTCTCATCTCTCAGTCTCAGATTAGGGCCAGGGAGAACAAAGTTGAACTGGTGAATCACTAAAGTCCCAACTCCTACAATCACCATGGCAAACTGATTGCCACTGCACCACAGGTCGAGGGGCATTTCATGCTAGATCGGGTTCTACACCGAGTTTTGCAATCCACTGAATCCACTGATATCGAGTGTGACAGCTACCTGCTAGTGCATAAGATGGCTGGGCATTCATCAAGGCATGACGCTGAGAAGCAGATGTTATCGCACTGCTGCTTGGACTGTGTCAAATCTCAAGGCCTTGGAGTTCTCACCAACTATTCCCGATGTTTCAAAAATGACCTGGATGTTCAAGTGCGGGTGATACAACAAGTGCATGTTAGCTCGAAAACCCTGTACTCCCACTCCATCCTGTGGCTCCGAGCCTCTGCAGTTTCTGCATTTGGCTATATGTGGTCCACTAGACAAAGCCATTTGAGGAGATCAATACCTGCTGCTCTTTATGGACATAGCCACATGGCATATGGATTAGTTCATACTGAAGTGCATGTAGGTAGCCCTGGAGAAATTCAATGAATGGCAGGCTCTTTCAAAATAGGCGTCGGGTAACCAAGTCATGGACCTTTGTACAGACGAAGGTGGTGAGTATACCTCCAAGAAGTTTACACAATATGTATAATCAGTGGGTATACTAAAGGAAACAACTATGCCTTACACTGGTCAATCCAATTGAGTCATTGATTGGGTGAACTGCACAATGGTGGATCACATACAATTCTTGCAGCAGGCTACCGTACTATTGAGAAACATCTTACTCTCTGCAGTCTCAGCAGCAGACTATTGGAAATACCACACTGCGACGTACTCCTTTGTTTGCGGGACACTATACATCACCTGGCATATTTCCAGATTGAATTCATCTTTGAAGCATTTCTGTGCGGTTGAATGCTTGGCTTTCATATACATTCAATGGAGAATTAAAAGTTGCCGGATCACAGCGCACTTCTGGGTACAGTCAGTGGGTACAAGACATCTGCAAAACATGACTTTGTGTACAATCCACTTCGCATGATGCTTCACTACTCCAGCAATGTGGTATGCAGAGAAGTAAAGCAGTACACAGCACCAAAGTCTGCAGATGAAGCGAGCTTGAACAAGCAATTCAATGGAGATGTCATCATAAAACCCCCACCTACCAAATAGCAATCTGAAACCTCCAAGCCAATCGAAAAGCATCCAACTGGAGATGGAAATTCCACACATCAATGGATCAGTCATTGGACAACGAATTACCTCCAAAGCCATACATCAATTAATGACAATTGGCTGGCCTTGATATGATACTTGGAGATGGATGAAATGCATCTGCTGAAGGTAGTCACTGAAACTGTGCTGGCAGGAGGCACTTCCTAGAGTCTGCATGATTGGCTCTCGAAGATGGGGATATCAATACTATGATTCCCATCTACACTGCTGCTGCAATCTCCAATAATTACCATTATGAGATTTGGATCAACAATCCAATGTCTGAATAACTAGCAACTGAGTTTCTGCTTGCGGAGAAATGGGATACTGCAATTAAAGAAGAGTTAGATGGGAATGGTCACCATCAGGTCTATGCAGATTTAGTGGAAACTGGGAAAGGAAGAACAGCTGTGCCAATGTATTTGGTATATCATACCAGGTGCCATTCATCAGGCGATGTGCAGATGTTCAGGGCCAGCCTAGTCTGTGCAGGAATTCATCATATCGAATGCATGGACCACCAGGCTATGTATGATCACCCTGCTTACTTGGGGCGTGTGAAGCTGGAACTCGCCATCACCACCAAGTATGATCTCGGGATCCATCGTCTGGTTTTTTAGACTGCTTTCTTGTGTGAGGACATCGATCAAGAGATATATAGGCATGTACCACAGGGATATTGTCAGGTGCTCCAGAATGGGAGTCATTACAATGAGCCAAGATTGAAGACTACGCAGAATATTGAACTGCACTTCAGAAAGTCTCTTTGTAGCCTGACACATTCATGGCACGATTCATATCACACATTTAAGCAATTCGTGATTTGGATTGGGTTCATGGCATTACATATCAATAGAGGACTGCGCATGGTTGGGGATCAAGGCATGGTTGTTGCAGCAGTCATTCTGTACATAAATAATCACTTTGTCTTTGCTAATGAGGGCTTGAGTGGGCAGATCAACACTCAGGTGATCAAGATGTTCCAGATCCATGATCTTGGGAGTGTCTCCTTCTATTTCAGCATGACCATCAAACACAATCAGGAGCATCATATGATTGACATCAATCAACACAGCTATATTCAGATGAATTTGGTAAAGTTCAGCATGGATGAATCCTCACCAGTTGCCACTCCAATTGTGATGAAGCTTCACCAGCGGACACCTGACGAAGAATTCTGTAATCAGACCTTATACCAATCGATGACCATAATGCTGAAATTAATGATGACAGCTGCTGAGCCCAATATTGCATATACTATTGGAGTACTCAGCCAGTTCAATCATGACCCATTCAGTGGGCATATAGTAGCTGTCAACCATGTATTCTGGTACCTTAACTGTATAAACATATCGTAGCTACACTTCAGCAATCAGGTTTACGGAGAACCACACGTAGATGGTGTGGTCATTTGGATAATGTTACATGCCCGGAGGTCTCCGAATTGGCATGTACACAGAGCAACACTGTCAGAAGAGTTGTCGAGAAGGAGATTCAGAAAGCAGAATACAACTGCCCGGTCCATGACCGATGCCAAATGCAACGCCTTCAGTGTACGATGCATGTAATTCTCACAAAGCTCGCATATCCTGCATGAGCTCTGCATCCCGACTTTCACTCATATATTTTCTGATTTACAGTCACTGATCAGCAGGATCTAGAACAGAATCTACCACAGATTTGCAGTGGCACACATTGCAACCAACTACTATCATGCGGCAGAGATAGCTAAATATGGAGCAATTGACTTCAGCTATATACCAACTACTGAGATGCTCAACGAATGATTCACAAAGCCACTACCAAAGCCCACCCGCCATCTTGAAGAAGTGTACTGCAATTGGAATCATCAGAAATGGCCTACGAAATGGTCATAGAAGTAGTATCAAAATTGCAATTGGAAATGGTATCGGGTATGGTGTCAAACAGTAAGTGCATATGGCATGTTTCTTTGGAGAAGATCTATGATGTTTGACTGCCTTTGCTTCTACTATATTTACTTTTTTGTGTGAATCAGATGGACTGTCCATTCGAGAGGATTGTTGAGATGATTGGGATTGCAGATATCACCATGCCAAGGACTATGATGTAACTTGCCGCATTTCAAATTGGCACCATCAGTCATTAATCGACCATATGTCAATGCGACATTTCTCGTTTCATGATACAATGATCAAACATTTGCGTACGCCTGAACACACTAGTCTACCCAAGTGACTACCACTGTACAACAGGCATAATCATATTCATTGTTATACTTGTAGTCAACTGTCAGTTGGAGGACGGTAGCCACCACATGTAAATTCTTAATACATAGTGCTTGTAACCTTACATGACTTGATCTATACTATGATTTTATATTTGAGCTTGTGCTTCCCAGCTCCAACTATAGCTATATTGATTTGTACTCCTGTAATAAAGCTGGATGTGATTCAGAGACAACACTGTAACAATCATTACTGAGTACATGACTGGTAGCATCCACTTAAAACATTAACTGCGGTTATACAACAGGGTAAGTTTCCAACACCTGTTACTCAGATCTAATTACTATATATGTATAATAAATGTTTGAACCTCCAATGAGCAGATGTTGAAATAGATTCTAGTATATAATCTCCATCAAGAGTGCACCAAAATGGACTGTTTAGAAATACAGTCTCCACTCAGCAACTCAGTAGAACTCCAGCCACTCCCACGTATCACTTATATTGCTTGTGCTGCAGATATCAATGATGTCCCATGTCTAAACTACTTTCCACCAACTTCGATATCCAAGGTAGCACAAGGATTGAATATATCAATTACCACTTGAATCAAGTACAGCCAAGCTTAGAGGATACATGTTACTGTCAGTATTCAGCATTGCCACAATTCAATTGAGGCATGTATAATTTATATTGTGGCATACATGTTAAGATGATTTATTGAATCAATGTTTAAAATGATATGGAACATTTCAAGAAGCAGCCAACCCAAACCAAAAGCAATGTAATGAAGTACTCTACAAAGACTGAGTCTAACACTCCTTCAGTGCAGTATCATATCTGTAAAATTGTAAGCCACAGCATAAATAGCAGAAAACAATCAAATGAATATAGGCAAACTGTTCCATGCTCTGAGGTAATCCTAAATAACTATTTGTTATCTTATGACATTGGCAACAGTATTTGTGAACCATGTCTAAACTAAGCAGTGAATCATGCTGTCAGCTTCAACTGCCATATCATCTAGTCACCTACTCATCCCAATGGAATATACATGGCAGCTGTAACTTGAGATAAATCACATTGAAGATCTCTGATGACTGTACAGCTCCAACTAGTTTGAGTGTCTGTTATTCCAGTAGACAGTTTTATGCAACTACTTATTAGTTTTGTAGTTACTATTGCTATTGTTATCAGTATCAGAATCAGTGCCATCAATGGTACTGATATGAAAGCTGGAAATACTTCTGCATAGTTGCAGTTCGAACTAGAAACTGTTGTCAAAGGTTGTGCTTGCATGTGAGCTTACCCCGGAATACACATTCCGGCATATCCTGCATAACGATTTACATCATTCCAGGTGGAGAAATAGGATTGGCATCACTAATAGTTTAGTGCATAAGGTACACACAGTACAGTACCAAATAATACTTCATCGTCACCGCAGCACAGCTCTATATACTCTATGTTGATTTATGGCTACCCTCACCACCCTAGGTCTATTGAGTTGTTCAAATCACATATGCAGTACATTCCATCAGACCATCTGCTGTGCTTACCATGAGTTGCATGTATGTCTGATAATGTCTCCCAATTATCTACAGTCCATTGCAAGCCCACTTCACATAGACAATTGTAATGCCATACTGTATGTCAATCTCTCTTGGGCAGACCACCCATTAACCAATTCTTGAAATTGTCTGCAAATAGCTTAAACTCCAGGTAAATAGCTCTTCTGTCTAATTGAAAAGCTGACCCATTGATGTGTAACTTTGATACTGTAACCATGTATATGTATAGAAATCAATATCATTGGCCTTGTAGCCGTTGCACTCATGACACTTATTGCAGCAATCAGAACCATATAAGTAGTACAGTGAAATATATGCGTCAAAGGATACAACAATTACACTGGGTATTCATTGTTATCGGTCTATAAGGATTCCCAATTCCGATAATGTTTCCAAATCATCTGGTATGTAGAGGCCTTACTTCTATATTGGTTTGCAATTTCACTGCTGTTACGTCTGTATGTTTATTCAATATGGGCTCCTGATCATGGATATACCCAGGCTTAGTGTTAGCAGCGGGTCGGGGTAACCCGGCAGCGGTCTCGGTTTGGACTGGAAAAATTGTTCGGTTCAGTGCCAGAACCATCCAAAATCCAGAACCGCTGCTTCTTGGCGGTCCAAAGCTGGCCCCGTAGCTGTCGAGGTGCAGGTTTCGCCGGGTTTGGCTTGACCTGTCGGGTCCAATCTCCGGTTTTGCATTATGGGTTGTTCAATTCATGGTTGCATTCAGATATCCTACTGTTATTCGTAAAAGATTAACGATGGTACATTATTCTTCTTTTTGGATGTACTGTCCATCTTTGTGATCAAAATATGTAGACAAACGCTCCCTGACCCATCATGGAAATGAGCGTCAATGGAGCATCAATGATTTTAGGTCTTGCATCCTGGGTAATCAGAGTGGGCATTGGTTGCAGATAGTCATAACTGAGGTATTGGCCTCCTTCATAGGCAAAAGCAGAAGCATCACACTCCCTGCCTCATCTTGAAAATGAGGGTCAAATGAGCGTCAATGATTTAAGGTCTCGCAGCTTGGGTAATCTAAGTGGCGCTTGATTGCAAACCTCTATTAAGGAGGAATTGCCAGCCTCTGTAGGCAGATAAGCAAGCGACGTTCCCACGACAGCCTCCCGGACAGTAACAACCAATTTCACTAACAATGATCCTAGGAAGAGTCCATGACCCTTTTGGCCTAGAAAAACTGTCAGAACATCGTATATACACAATAACTGATGCATCGTGCTTTGATTACGCATGATGATAGGCCAGAAATTGTTGATGCTCTGTTGACGCCCATTTTCACGATGGGGCAGGGAACGTGGCTCTATCTCATTTGCAAATGAAGGTGGCCAATACTTTGATTATGCATATTAACGACCAAATCGCTTCTGAATTACCTGACTTACAAGTCCAAAAATTGTGGACGCTCCGTTGATGCTCATATTCTGAATGGGGCAGGGAGCGTGTGGCTCTCTCTTTTGCCTAAACAGTCAGCCAATACAACAATTGTGAATGGCCGCAACCGATGGCCATGCAGATTACGAATGATGCAAGACCAAAAATTGTTGAAGCTCTGTTGATGCTCTTTATGCCATTGGCATATCCACAATATGTTATCATTCAATTTGGCCTAATATGTCATCAATGGTGTTTTGGCAGCCTTTGTACTATCTTCATGTACTTTCTCCTTCATCAATACATTGTTCTTTAATAATACATATAACTGTATCATTTAAAATATACTTTAAAGTGTCTGCTAATTGTAGATAATAATACACTCAAAAATCCCGTTCCATTCTATCAATGCTCATCTTTACTGTCAGGTTCGCTCAATAGGCTGCTGTGGTCTGCACAATGGATGTCAGCTGCATTTCCATGCAGCAGATAGTGTACTAACCAGTGGATGTTTCTTCATCAGTCAGCAAATCTGGATGAAAATCTTTATCACGCTTGCGATCTTTGGCATATGCATCAAGATTGAAAAATTGAGCACTGGGAAGAGAAGTATATATATACACATACCCAGGTGGCACACCTTCGATTTCGGATAAGTGCGCTACCTCATTGTTACCAGGTGGAACAAGTGGCATTTCAGGTGGATATGGTGTTGGTTCTGGTGTCGGCTCTCTGAGTCGCTCTGGTGGAGGTGCACCTTTGCCTTTGCGTCTCTGGCGTGTTTGGCGATTCTGTGCTGTGCCATTTTTGCAAGGAAGGGAGCCGTCTGTCTGATTTCCCGAAGCATAGCCGGGTGTCTTTCCACCGCAGCCTTCACATTTTCGTGCCCAGGCAACTCAACTCCCGCTTCTTCCCTTCTCGGACTTACGCCTGAGGTTTCTTGATCAGGAATTGCATTTCCTCTAATGCGCCGCACGAAAACCTCCCTTTGGCCATTTCCACCATATTCAAGGCCAGGCGCATGTCAGACTGTTCTAGCTGTACCCGGCCTCCTTGCCTTGCCATAGTTGCAGACATGTTCAAAACCTACCAGAAATTAGTTGCGGCATCTACATATTAGATTTGGCTATTACCTCAACCATATACCCTTCCGTAGCATCCTCTAAGGTGGTAATACCAGTTTGGTCCACTGTGGGGGATTCTTATCAATAAATTTGTCCACGAAAGTCCCACATCAGCTACACCCCTAGTTTCGGTCTGAAAAACCCGGGTGTTCCGGACGGCTCTGATGGCTCTGACGGAACCTCGTACCCTCTGACGGAGAATTACACGCTCCCCGTCGCCCAGGCAACGGGTCGCGTTGCATACGTACCTCCTTTACTTTGTGGTGAGGTATACGCATCATCAGAACAACATGTGTGTTACACTCTCCGCCGGGGCTGCAGTTATGCTGATGCAATTTACACAATGGCTGGCGATGTTTATGCCTTTCTCCGGCCGAGTGCCACATTTTACCTCTCCGCATATTGCTATATATCGGATGCCGCACTCTCCCCATATATGTTGAGTTTTGAGATGTTGTCACTTATTACAATACAGTCTTCGATTCGGATACATGGCTTGCTGTTGCATTTGCTTCGCCATTATCGTATTTTACAGGTTTGAAATATACTGTCCAATCTTCACAGTCTCTAGTACTATGCCCTCAGTCCTCCACATTCTGCGTTGATCCATCACCGGCTAGCAATGCTTCTTCCTCCTCATCCACATCCGCATCATCGCCATCGTCGCCCTCATACCAATCGACATCACTGGTTCCCAGGTCAAACCTCTCGAGTTCAATCGCAGGCCGTTGTCGCCGGCTGGCGGTGGGGATGGCATCGCACTCGTTGCTTTCGTCACCTTGATCTTCATAATCCCCGCTGCCCCCTGGCATCCCGAAATGCAGTTCGTCATCCGTGCAATTGTTGGCTATCGGGATGTTTGGGTCAGTCCTTCCGATCTCAGGCTCCTCAAGCGCTACTTCAGAGGTCAAATACTCAAGAAGAATAGCATTGTCAACATGCGCTGCTTCCACGCTGATGACCTCGGCAGGCATTGGGTTCTACGCCTGTTGGATCTGACACTTGACCGTCGCAAGAGTGTTTTTATACACCGTCTGTTGGTAGCTCTCCAGTAGTGTTTTCCAGGTATTCATCAAGAATGTACACGTGTCTGCAACGCCAGGCGAGGTTAACAACTTGCGACCCGTTGCAGTGCAGCAGGATGCGTCGTTACCACTGTCATTCTTGTAGTTGAAGTAGTTCGAGCGATCAGGTCTGTCCGCTTTCAGCTTTGACTTGGACGCTTTCGGATGAACACCTTTGTTCCTTTGCCACTCCATGAGAGCATGGCGCGACGCGGTGCAGGTAAACATGATCAGTGGCGAGGGTATATGACCGTTCTTGTCATTATTCATGGAATTATATAATCCATCAGCATAATTACCGCGGTTATTCGCTCGATGATAGAATTTGATGTAGATGAACCCCGCGATTGCTTCCGCCAGGAGGTAAAGTGGACGCTGGCCATTCGTTAGCAGCTTTCGACTCTCTCTGGGTTGTATTTGTACCGCGTACACCACCTTCCACACACTCTGCCGCAGGAAATAGATACTTATTGTATGCCAGATGGGAATCAATGAATTCCAAATGCTCTGCAGTGGATTCAAAGTGGTGGAGATCATAAAGCTTTGCTATGTTGTCCCTTGCTGATTGAATAAAATGGGATTTAATGTTATTGACTTGTGCTCGAACCTGGTACTGGTTTGAGCGTGTAATATGCAACGTGGGCCGTTGCTTCAGCATACCTCTTTCAAGATCTCCTTTGTGCGCCCCTCAAATGCTATGGACCAAATGTTGTTTTGCTGCATAGCGGTGTTCCAGTACTTCTCTATTATCTGCCAGTGTGGGCCTTCAGCTAATGCTTTCGCAACGCGTCGCGTTGCATAACTTACCATCTCCAAGTCGCTTGCACTCATAAACGGCCATCTGTTCGACATGTAGAGCTCCAGGAGACTGCCCGTTGCAATTACAAGCCGCGTCATGGCTGAGTGACCAAATTGATGGATGCTGCGACTGCCGGAGACCATTGATCGAGGTGTAGATAACGCCTGCGGTTGCAATTGCCACTGCATCTGTCTCTGATTCTTTTCGGTAGCTCGGGTTCACAGTGGCTTTGTAATGATCACGCGGGCTTCTGGATTCGAGATGGGGGTAGGAATGGTTTCAAGACCGCTGAGAGGAGTGGGAGTGCTAGCAATGACGGATGCGGGGCTGGATACAACACGACGCATTGAGTCTGTCTGTATCGTTCCGCTGGGAGCTGGTGTGTTATGACTAATTTTACCCGGCCTGGCGGTTGGAGTAATTATTGACCGTCGCTGTGTAACGGACGGGGTGGAAGTCACGCGTTGAGTGATATCTGCAACGCGAGAATTGTTCAGCGAAGATGAGGGGGTGGAGTTCTGACCTTGGATCGTAGAGGGTACGGAACTCCCTCCTTGAGTGGAATCCCTCTCGCCAGCCGGTACGGAAACGCGTCTCTTAGAAGGAGGAAGTTGAGAATTCCCCGAAGGCCCACGCTTTTGTTGATTGAGACGATTAGCAAGACATCGAACATTTCGTACGACCGGAGTCGTGCTGGGGTGAGGGCGCTTGGATGGCATATTCCGATATAGATGTTCGACGTTAAGAAGGTAGGAATAATATCCTCTGCATGCATATGCATCGGCAGGCAAGGGAGACTCCTACTTGAGCGACCATGGATGGATTCGACAAAAAAGGGAGGCGCAGTGTAGACGGCGCTAGACTCTAAACCCTGACAATACTCGGGGATGAGATCCCTCCAAAAGCATTCAATTATGGGGTTAACTGCCATCAGATTAAGCTCAGATTAAACTGAGCATTGATAATCACTGTTACAGCAACGTCTGATGGTCCATTTGCACCGCTTGAACGGTGTTAATGCCATCTTGGGGCGATTATCATCATATTGCACTCGTTCTTGGCACAATATCTCGAACCATCGATTGTGTATATCTTCAGCTTCCCGGTTGAAATCCCCTTTTGGCAGAGCTACAAGCATCGCAAAGCGAACAATGACATATTCTCTATCCTATGACATCAGTTGCGTGTGCTTTTTCCACTGCTAGGCGTTGGTAGCCGTGTTGGATGGTTGCACAGTTGGGACAACTTGTGAACTACTCAGTTTGCTGCGAGATGCACGAGGTCTGAGCGGTGAAAGTGGTATGTGATGCCAAAGCAACGCCCCGCATCGCAAACTGTCCTCAACGCGAGTAATAAATCTCGTCTCGAGGCTCCTCATTCATGAGGTGCCTGGTGGTTGTGCGAGATGACGGCTGCGCCGTTTTGTGTTCATTAACCAACACAACACAAGATATGAACCAAATCGCAGGAACCCGACTATATATATCCCTTCTACCCGCCTACACCTCGATTCTTGTTTCCTCCCGTATTAAACACACCGCCAGCAATTGAACACACCGCCAGCAATTGAACACACCGCCAGCATCCTGAACTATCTCAACATCACGTGACTTGCACAAAACAACGCTTCTCGTTCCAAAACACACCCGATAACCTACACAACTTAGTACGTTCACTTTGGGCTTCCTTCCGCTATGTTCAACTGTATCATAATGCCAACGCCTCCGATGTAGATTCATTTTCAACTCGCAGCGATGGCACCAAAGGGCCGCCATAAAGGAAAAGGGAAGGCAACTGCTAGGGCAAAAATGCCGACATCGGTAATGAATCGATGCCTGTCATTGGATCGGGACCGTATAAAGGGATTCATCTCGGAACATATCCGTGGACTCATACAGATATACAATGTTTGCGGCGTCAAGGATGAGAGGGCCTGGGACCTGTTTTATTATATAATCTTTTTTGATCCAGTCACGACTCGCCACTTTTCACAATTCCAGCTGATGTGGCCCCACTGCAGGAGCAGGAGTTCACCTTTTCGGGAGTGGTGGGCAGCGTTCTGCTCATATATGGGGCAATTGTTGACAAAACCTGTGATCAAACGAACAATTGGAGGTGGGACAACCCCTGTGCCTTCGGGGATCAAGTCGATCGCTCCAATCCACACACAACTAGGTCGGGAAAGGTCAGACGCACCAGCGAGCGTTTCTCTTGGTACCATAGCGATGATCTCAGGGCAAAGATTGAGCCACCAAGCTGCCGGCAGTACAAGCCAGGCGACTTCCTGGCCGTTAGACCACCGAATTGGGATCACATAATCGACCAGGATGATGATGATGAGAACTGGGCGGATCCCGGAGCGCCGAGCGGTGGAAGGAGCCGTCCTGGCAATGGCAATCACAATGACAATGGCGACGGTGAGGAGGACACGCAGAGCGGTGAGAAAGGGACCGGGAAAGGGAAGGGAACACAGGACGGGAAGGGGAAAGGGAAGGGGAAGGGGAAGGGAAACTGTAAAGGGAAAGGCATTTTAAACAAACCCCAGGGGGAAATGATATCTCTCGTGCCGTTGCTGTGCAGGTGCAGAAGGAAAGTTATGAGGCAGACTCAGACATGGAGGGCTAACTAGAGCAGGTATATTTTGAGCCGGAAGCATCACCCGCCGTGTCAATTTCCTCCGATGATGATACCAACTCTACCGAGAAGTCGGACGGTGAATGTGACTCAGAACATGATTCTGATGTGGATATGCGCATGGAGGATGATGTGGACGGACCGGACAGCGTTGATTTACATGGCGATGTGGATATGGAAAGGGATGGTGACGATGTTGAGGAGGAAGATGATGAGGAGGAAGATGAAGTGAACGAAGATGAGGACGAGGTGGAGGAGGAGGATGAGGATGAGGAGGAGGATAAGGATGAGGATGATGGCAAAGAACCTCGGACGATTGGCCCTGGAGAGATGGTAAATACATCAGCTGATGATGCTGATACCATGGTAGACGATGAGCCACCTGTGCTACCAGAGCAAGGCCAGGAGATGCCCGAGCATACCCCACGGCCACAACCTCAGGGGCCTACCCCACGGCCACAATTTCCGCAGCCTCCCCCATGACCACGAACTCCTGAGACTCATACCATCAGTGGGCTGGAGTTTTTGGGGCTTGTGACGCCGCTAAAACCTCGCACAGCGGCGCCAACTCTGCGAGAAGCTGATGCAGCCGGAAACACCTTGGATGTCGATGTGGAGCAGTAGCTACTCAGCGAATCGGCAGGTGGCGACAGTCTCCCTGATGTCCCTCTCCCGGATGTCCCTCTCCCAGATGTCCCTCTCCCCGATGTCCCTCTCCCTGAGGCACGCCCGGATGGCTCGGTAGGCGAGGAGTGAACCAGTCCTCATGTTGCAGAGGAGGGGTGGGTTTGGGTTAGAGTCGGGTTCTTGTCTTGTGAGTTTCCATTGCTGTAATCTGATCATCTCAGGCACTGATTAAGTGGAGGTGTTTTGTTCGTTTCGGTTAGGGTTGTGGGCTTGTTCGTTTCATTGTTTCTAATCTATTAATCTCAGGCATTGATTATTACCCACGTCGCGAGGTTTTTGGATTGCTCAGGGTTTATTTTTCATTGATATATAGTATTATGGGACATCGCGCATGCGGTGTTTTGCAACTCCTGGCGTGATGGTTAAGGCTCAAGAAATCTCTCAAGTATCGTGAGCTTATACCCACACCAGACTGCTCAGGCCCAGCTCCAACTTTTGTCCCTTTCTACACTGAATACTCAACTCCTCCCGTGTTGTCGACAATGCCAGAGAAGACCCCATTCTGTTGCCCCGAATTTCCATGCCGAAAGACGTTCACCTCAGACAGCTGGCGACTTAAACATATCAAATTACACACTCCTGAACACCTTCAAGTTGCAAGGAATCTGACTGTTCGCAGCGCGCCCCAACGCATTGAACCCGCTCAGCATCATGGATTCAACGCTAACAAAGATTCAGTCGAAGACTTGGACGCGTGTCCCTACCTCAAACACATTGAAAACATCGCAGACTCGGAGTCTCAACCACCGCCACCTCCACTGCCGCATACGGAAACATACCCCGGCGCCGGCGCTCCACTGAGCGAGTACATTGGTGAGCCATGGGACCGCGACGCTCAGGGTTGCCTTGAGACGAACCTACAGAACAATCCCTACTACCCGTTCGCGACGCGTGAAGAGTACAAATTTATCCAGTGTGGGATCAAGAAGAAGGGTATGAAGACGTACTATGACAATGTGATGAAGGAAGAAAACACCGGTCTGCGTTTCCCAACCTTCAAAAACAGAGAGGGCGTCCAGAAGCTCGTGGCTAGCATGCCAGATGATCAGGCTCTCGGGGAGTGGGAACTACACACTCTCGAGGATATGAGATGGAATGACAATCACCAACGGCCTATCAAATACTGGAGTCAAGACATCATCAAAAGCATGAGATGGTTGATGCGGCAGCCACCCCACACCGAGCATCTCATTTATGCCCCTCAGCGTTGCTTTAACAGCGATACGTCACCGAAAGGCCTCTATACTGAAATGCACACTGCGGACTGGTGGTGGGAGACACAGGTAAGCAGAGATACTCGAGGATAATAACGTGCTAATCGAGGTTAAGGCAATGCTCAGACTGGGGGATACACTGGTTCCCTTGATCTTCATGTCCGACGGAACACATCTCTCGAACTTTGCTGGCGACAAGAAAGAGTGGCCTGTATATATAACAATTGGCAATCTATCTTTGAAGATCCGCCAGATGCCCTCAACGCACACCGTCGTAATGGTCGCTCTCCTGACGATTCCAATCAAGAACCGTAGTATTCCTCTGAAGCGGCTGGATGAGCTGCGGCAAACACACCGAGAGGTGCTGTACGAAGTACCCCGATGGGTACTCCAGCCTCTCACGGTTAAACAAAATCCCAATGCCGAGAGCGGGTATTAAAACGTTCTCTGTGCAGATGGCAACTTCAGGCGTTGCAAACCGGTTTTAGCAGCATGGCTTGCAGATTGCCCTGAGTATAGCGACCTACATCATCTCGAGTGGCATGTCTGTTTTTGGTGCGACTGTCCAAAGAACGAACGTGGAGATTTGTCCCTTCTGACAAGCAACACCCTCGGCGGGATCACAACGTATATAGAACGCTCAGCAATGCCAACACCAAGACAGCCGATGCTGAACTCTCGTCGCGCCATATCCACCCAAGATTCAACGTGTTTCGACATATTCCCTGTATCGTGAGCGACCTCCCGAAGCCCGACCTCCTCCATACGATGCAGATCGGCATACTTGACCACCTCCAGAAGTGGGTTTTACACTTCATGAAGACGCATGAACGGCTTGCCAAGTACAATGCAATCTGGTTATCCGTGCCTGCTTACCGCAACCTCACACCAAAAAATAAATCATATGACGAAGTTTCTCAATGGAATGGGAAGGAGATGAAAGACATGAGCTGGTACCTGCTTGGAGTTGTAACCCAGTCTCTACAAGGTGGAAACCCCACTCAGCGTCCAGTATTCAATCGCGCAATTGAGTGCACACGGGCATTGTTCGAATTCTATATGTATGCTCGATATAAATCTCACGATGATGCAACTTTGAGCTACATGGAGGATGCCTTGCATCGTTTTCACACCTTGAAAGATGTTTTCTTACTCGGGCGAGCCGGCAAAAGGGCGAAGGCCAAAGCCAATGCCCTGAGAATGGAACTCGTGAAGAAGCGAAAGGTAGATGAGGAAACAAAGGCTGAAACTTGGACGCCGTCCAAGAAGTGGCGCGAAATGAAAGCCTTGCGGGATTATATCAGCCACAAGATAGATGGTTCCAAGAAGTCGGATGCCGACTTCAACTTTCCGAAGATCCAGTTGATGTCTCATTGGGTCGAATAGATTCATCGATATGGAGCCTCACAACAGTATTCTGCCGAGAGACATGAACACGCACAGAAAATGAACCTCATGGACAGTTGGATCGCGTCCAATCACAATCTCAACTACCTGCCGGAAGTAATCACCTTTCAGCGTCGCATTCTCTCCTTCGAAATCAGAGAGCTCAATTTCCAAGCGCTCGCTCAGCGTCAGGAGAACAGCGCTGCTGCATGCAAAGTCCTCCCTTCTGGTACTGATCTGGCTGCCCCCCTGGGCTCCCAGTCATATGCGAAGTCCGAATTCATGGGGCCCCAAAACCGCCGTGATGGAAAGCATCCTGACGCTATGATCAAATACTTCAGAGCATTACTCGACAATACACAAGACGCAACGCACCGCGTGGCAATATACAGCGGCACGCGCGAGCTTATCAAGCATAACAGTCGTAACAAGACGTATATATCTGATTAACAACTGCACGCAATGGACCTCCGTATTTACCATGGTATTAAGGTTCAAGTTGAGGGTTTAGGTGGTGAATTCATATCTCAGATGTGTCGATGCATAGGAAGCCAGAGCGGGTGCGGAGGGAATCGACGGAACGACTCGGTATGGGTAAGGCAACGCCCGGGGAGTTGTTATAGCGCGCTGAATGGGCGTCTCCCGTGGCAACTGCAACGACTATTCAAAATCAAACTCCTAAACGATGATGGAGCTTTCGTTGAGTACTGGTTAGCCCTGGCGCTCACCACAATACCTGAATACTCGGGTAACTTTGATCCCGTCTGGAGATTTGTACAAGTGAGAAAAGCACCGGCAGCCGTTGCTTTGCAAGTTTTCAGCATGGGAAATATTGTCAGCTGCGCGCACGTCATTCAAGAGATAGCTACTAGTAGTAAGACAGCAGACGGACGGAACGAGCAATGTATTCTCAATAGCCACATCGATCTGACCACTTGGAATGATGTGTATAATTAGTAAAGGCGGAATTGCATTTTGCGCGCAGGTAGAAGGAACGCGAGGAGAGATTTTCGCAGCGTCACCCATTGCAATCCCGTATAAATAGTAAAGAGAGAATTGCATTTTGCGCGCAGGTGGAGAGAACCCGAGGAGAGATTTTCGCACCGTCACCCATCGCATTGCAATCCCGATGGAAGTGCGTACCCAATGAACCCATTCCGACGTATGGTCACAGTTGGCCACAACGCCTGAGTGATCGTTTAAAATAGGAGACCGACAGAACGAGAAGAAACGGTGAAACCCCGATCAGAGGGCGATATGGAACGCAACATGTTGGATTGATGCCGGGCGCGGAGTAATCCGCCACTGGGGTGTCTCTGACAGCTCTGACGGAGCGCGTCCACTCTGACGGAGCCATTCCGCTGGGACGGAAATATTTTTTGCTGATGCAGAGCTGACAGCATCAACATGGTTGATATTGCAGACAGTGCAGACAAATGCCTTGGTCAACAATGGAGGTTTCCCATTACGGGCGGCTATAAATTGGTCACGCAGGTCTCTAGGTACTCCAGCTGGATGTTATATCATTTGTTGGCGGCCGTGTACCTCGATACAACTACACTTACATCCGATCACATCCTGCTTCTTATTCTTGCTGCATTTGGTTTTAGGGACAATTGTTAACTGTGAGTCCAGGGTCATATTGTCGGGGGCTGCATTTGCAGCGTTGCGGTGAACTAAGTGGTGTCTCCATTGTGGTTGGGTCTCAGCGGGTGGCGTATTGGATGAAGTGCCCGTCGTTCTGCTCAATTCTGTTTCTCTCTTGCCTTGCAGAGATCTTTGTGGAGCCATGATTTGCGGCTCTGGAATTGAAGAGATGATGATAACGAAACAAAGTGGGAAGTCCTGAGGAAGAAGATACTGAAAAGAAGTGGGATGCCCTGAGGAATATATAGTTAGCTTGAAGTCAAAATGTCATGCAGAACAGCCAACTTGCTTGTTCTACACAAGATGAATCCTGTTGCGCATAGCTGCCCATTGCACGGTTAGCCAACCGTCTTGCGATCTGCACCAAGTCAGTCCCATATTGTGTGATTGTTTACTGGGATTAATCACATTGAATGACCGGCAAAATCTCAGGTTTGTGAGATACAAACAGTACATTCTTCAACAGAAAGGACGTCTGCTGATGTTTGTCTCAAGAAGTCCCTGGGATCTTACATGCAACAGACGCTAAACATCATGACATGATGTATGGTAAGCATTGCTATTCCCAATGTAGTGACGGTCAAAACATAGATTATGATTTGTTTGAGTCTATTAGGCGTACCAACCTCACCATAAACGGCGCAGCTTGCCTCGATGTGGTCCATATCTTGCAACATCCAACATGTTGTCCATCAACAAAGTCAACACAATATACAATGGTCGATTCTCCGAAAAAGAACTCCTAGCCACTAATGGCCGGGAAAGTCGGATAATCAACAATGAGCTCCGCACAATGACTTCAGCAAGCAAAAACAGGTGAGAGTGGCTTTGAAGCAGAACCTGTCCGAGCCCTTGGAGCGTTGCGCAGCTTGCTATCCAAAAAGGAGCTTGCGGCAGGGAAACATCAACAAACTCACATTTTAAGCAAAGAACCCAAGGAGAAATGGATCGAGGATTATGTGGAAAGAGAGACTGCTGTGGCAAGAAAGTGAGTTGAAGATGCAGAGACAGCAATTAAACAGGTGCAGGATTATATGAGAAATGCTGAAATGGCGGGATTGACAACCTCCAAGCCTGAAACTACATTTTAGGAGATGTTGAACGCCATCAGAGCTAGTCTGAGTGATCTTACAAGTTCCAAACAATGAGGAGGATGGGGAACACGAGGATGATGATGAAGAAGATTCTGCGGGGGGCAAGCTTGGCGAAGATGACCAACCCGGCCGGGTGATGGGCACAATCTCTAAAACGGTAAAGTATCACATGGAGCGTTTCTGGCTGAAGCAGATGAAGCTTGACAAATTGACGCAACCAGGCAGGGGTGACGCGGCCGACGACTTCCGTGAGAGTGATAAAAAGCACAGGACAACCGAATGGAAGGTTCCGGCTGTCGTTCAACCTCAAACAGCAGATGATGCAGCATCATCAGCACCGAAGACATTTGGTGAACCTATAGGGACTCTTCATTGTGTCCCCGGAAGATTGCAAATGCTGCAATTGACTTCTCCACCAGCGAATAGTCATATGCACCTAGGTTCTAGGAAAGCCGGAGACACCCGAACACAATGCGTCCCTCCCACCGGCCCCACTGCCCGATTCGTCTACGATTCAGAAATCATACCCTGTTGAACCCATAAGCCTTAACCCCAGCAAATTGCATCTCAAGATAATTACCATATAGTAATCGGATTCTGACCAAAACATGCTGAAGGCTCCTGGGTTGCGTAGTGTTAGGAAAGGTCCCAGTTCTGGACCTGGATGGTTTTATAGGTCTGCGTGGCATCGGCCTTACCCAATTACAATTCAATGATTTTTCAAGCGAACCATCGCATTAAGGCCACAAATATTTATCAGAGTGTCTTGTGTTTGGTAAGTAAACTATGTAGCTCCGCACGGCGCATCATTTGGCCGTCTCCGATTTTCGATATCTTCAAATCTCAGCAAGCGGTAGCCCAAAAACCTCGTCTTTGGCCCGAAAATGACAATTATTCAAAGTAGCTTGCTGAATTTTGAAGATATCAAGAATCAGAGATCACCAAAAGATGCGCCGTCCAAAGCTGCATATTTGATATACCAAACACTAAATTATGTGATGAATATTCATGGACTGAATTGAGGGAACAGTTTGGCACCAACCCGGAGGGAACCGGCTGGGGCCGGGTTTCCTTGGAACCGCTATCCCTTTGCTGGTAACCAGGTTTGGGCCCACAGATGGGCCAGCTCTTAAAATACACATCACACAATCACAATCCAACCAAATTCCCCCAGAATAAATAGAAATACTCTACATATGGTGAAATTCATGAAAACAATTTTGTTTGTATGTGAAACATAAAGCCTCATTGCAGTCCTCACACTTTATGCTGGTTTTCATGCCTTCCCCATCCAAAGCGGGGAATGCATTCCTGGTACCTTTTGGCAGAGGGGCAGGGGGGTGTGCTTGGTAACTTGCCTGGTAGGCAGTGGGGGCAGGGCAGATTGCGTGTTGCATATAAGGTTTATCTCCCTGGCGTATGGCTTCAGTTGGGCTGATGCATAATCTCTCTAAGATGATGGTCATTCCATACCTCAGCTGGAGATGACAGACTCAGCTGGAGATGCCAGCTGAGTGCGCATGCATGC